>JAABUS010004576.1_pt1 | contig 19633 bp, 17 predicted proteins | sample 5560161 | NCBI WGS metagenome assembly JAABUS01 (sample SAMN10711885, study PRJNA513376) | rock metagenome | isolation source: Antarctica rocks | place: Antarctica: Victoria Land, Trio Nunatak nord | collected 2016-01-04 | reverse complement strand
AATCTTTTATAATAAAATTAAAAAAACTAAATTTATTATTCAAGTTATATAAAATATTAAGAATATAATATAAATATTAGAGAAATAGTTTATATTTATTTATTTAATATATTATAGATAATATTTCTTATTTAATATAATTAAATAAAATATATTTAGTCTTAAAGGAGGAAAATAGGAAATATAAAATATATAAATATACTTAAAGTAAAAAATATAGAATCTAGGTTATATTTAGATTTTATTATATTTTATAATTAATTAAGTTTCTTAAATTTTATAAAGAAGAAACTTTAATAATAGAGGCCGAAACGACTAGCCCCTAAAAAGTTAATACTCTAGATTACTAGAAAGGGTAGAGATCGAAGGATTATTATTTATTATTAATACTTAGTTTATAAACCGAGGACTAAGTAATCGACTTTCTTATATTACTAGGCCTAGGTCAACCGAAATTTTATTTAGAAAATCGACTCTTTCGAAGAGTAATAAATATATCCGAGAATAAAGAGAGAGAAACGTTATAATATAAAGCCGAAGTAACGAGAATCGGTAATAATAATCTAATCGCCCGCGAAAAAGAAAAGGAAGTTTTTTAAGTAATAATTTTTAAAAGTCTAGGAGAAGCCGATAAAATAAAAATAAAGTCAAAATATCCAAAGTTATTAACTCTCTATATTTGAATAATATTAAGAGGTAATTATTATACTCTTTATCTATTTATTTAAACTATTATAAGATATATAAATCGAATAAATATATTAATAAATAGTGTTTATATTAATAATAAAGAATTACTTTATATAAATATCGATCTAAATTATATATAGCGAATTACCTTCTTTTATAATTTATTATAGACTTTAGAATACCAAGTTATTATATTTATATAATATATAATTTTTTTCGGTATAAGCGAGTTATAAGGAGGTATAAATATAAGAGAATATACGATACTTTTTTATCTCGAGGTTATTAAGAGTAATTCTAAATACTTTTAAATTATAAATAATATATATTATTTTCTTTATAATAATCTTTATAGAGTAAGTCTCTAGTAATTTTATTTTTATTATAATTACCTTTTTAAAGTTATAGTTATATAGTTTTATTAAATTACCTATTTACGTTTAATGGAAATAATATATTATTATCGATATAAATAAATAGATTTTAGGATTTAATTAAAACTCAAAGTTAAAATTAGAATAAATTAGTTTTAATTACTATAAGAAATTATCTAATAACTAATTATTAATATATTATAGAGGGTTACCTCTTATATAGTAATTTTAAAAATATCGTTCTATTTAACGCCCGATTAATATTAAAAATTTACGGTAAAATATAAGGGAAGCTCGATAGAGTTAATCGGAGTAATTTAAATAATTTACTATTTATATTTACCGCCCTTAGATAAGGAAAATAAGATTTCGGCTATAATTAATAAAAGTTAATAAATATCGAGAGTAGCGATAAACGGTTTAAAGAGGGGAAGCTCGCCGGTATAATTTAAATAAAAGTAATTTAAAATTAATATAATAAGAACGAGAAACTATTAAGAGCTACGAAGAAATTTTTTAACCGATACTTGATATTTATATCCTAGTACTGTTACTATACTTAAGTCTATAAAGAAAATAAGACTAGAATATAAGGGGGTTCGCGATATTGAAAGACGAATATAGGATATAGTAACTTTAATAGAAATTGATCGGATAGGACGTACAACAGTTATAAAACGGAGAGATTTATATCTATAGGGTTTTCCAGAAAAGGGAACGGTCGATATAATAATATCCTACTAATTGCTGAAAACATCCCGTCTTGACGCGTATATATGACAGCACTTGTATAGTAAAGCCTCAACAGTTTTTGTGATTTCCTGATATTGGATCAGGTCTTGTACCTCTCCTCGAAGTAGTTCAGTGGAGTCAAAGCGTGGTTGGTGAGGCCGGCCCGGCCAGAGTAAGCAAGAACAGGGGTCCTTAGGGGCGCCCATGATGGTCAGGTTGCCTAGCGCTTAGCAGATTGCAATATTCTGCAAATCTAAAATTTTGCAAATATGTGCGGGAATTGCCGCGAGCTCTTTGCAATAAATGGTTACATTTCGAATGTCCACCTCGGCTGGTCGGACATTAGCTGCCACTTTATGAGTCCAGCTGGTTAGTTCCCGAGCCTACAAAGCGAGCTGTTATATTTTTACAATCATCATTCATGAACTAGGAGACTATGTGATGAGACCTGTTGTTGGATACTTTCGAACACCAAATTGTACTAAAAATGCGGCCGCACTTTGTAGTGCGTTATTTGGGTACATGTTAACATCTGACACCTGTCAACTAAAGGACTACTTGAAGCTTAGACTCAATAAAATCTAAGGGAACCATTCTGTCCGTTGCAAAGAACTCGAGTATGACGCTAGCCGTCCATGTTGCGACCCTTGTCGGGCCTTGAACCTAAACAAAGAAGAAGAGGCGTGATATGAACCCTGACCCAAGCACCCCATGAAACCTGCTTCATACCCGAGCAAGCCTCCCGCTTCTCAAGACTCTGGGATTATACCGATAATATCATGTTTCCGTACCCTCCAGCCGGGTACATTTCCGACACCGCTTGCTGTTCATACCGTTTAAGCTGCCGGATATGAGGTGCCAGAAATGGGAGATCTGTTGCCTTATCAAATATGTTTCGGTAAGATGCATAATTATCTTTAGGATCGATGAGGATGAAAAGATGTGGCAATACAGATTCATCGAAGCCGGATTCTCGTAAAGCTTGAAGGATAGCGCATAAGCTGTAGAGATCACGTCTAACATATAGGTCCTGTGCTCGGTGTTAGCAAAGCCAGAGCAGCCAGGTGTAGAGACTCGCCTTGGCAAGCTCAGTAAGAGCACGGAAGTTGTTCCCAACAGCGACAATCTCTTGCACCTCTCGACACAGCCTGTCCCATCGTCTGTGCATATGCTGAAGGTAGGAGTCCTCTTTAAGAATGCTTTGAGGCGAAAGTGAGCAGAACGTATCACAGTCACCATCAGTAAGGAAGCTGGCCAGATCTTGAGCGGTCATGGCCGAGACACGGTCGAAGAATTCCGTGTTCGTGTCAAAACTGCGTGCCCAATCGATATCATCCTCCCGCAAATATTATCGCTGAAAGCGGGCTCCTAGCACTGCGAGATGTTTCAATGTTCTAACAAGGTCCCGATATAGATTATCGAAAAGGTTACGGAGAGGACTGTAGATAAAACTAAGATCGGGCTGAGATTTGACCATGACCGAGGACTGGGATCGTGCCAACCGCAAGCTTTCGGAAATGGCCCAGTGTACAGGGCTCCCTTTAGGCAATTGCTGAGATTAAATCAGTCATCGGAGGCAGCTCTATCGTGGTGGCTGCACTCACCTCTTCAATCTGAGCGTACTTCCCTTCCTCCTCCGGAAAGCTCTCCAAGCGATCGGAGACTTGATTAAATAGCCCGTCGTGCCAGTCTTTGAATGCTTCCACGGAGCCAACATCTTCCTCCGGGTACAGCGCCTCTCTAACGTAGTCCGAGAACGAAATCCTCCTGAACCACGACAAGCTTTCTTCTTCAAGCTCCAAGGCAACGCGCGACGCCTCCGACTCCAGTAATGCTGGATATAATGCCAAAGGATCCTAGTGGACCCGTATAGCACATGGTGGCGCAAGCCGCTTCAAGATCTCTTCAACGTTTATTCCAAATTGAGATCATCGACGTCGCGCCGACTGAGTGTTCCTGAGCTCAGATATAAGAGTAAGCCGCTCAATATGGATGGCCATCTTATTCGAAGGACTGAACCAGGAATGTGGTCGCCGTAATACGTGCGATATTGGCAAAGAAGTTGAATGGCCTGAAGGTCTGTGCCTCGGAGGATAGCCTCTGCTTCAGCCTCCCACCAGGTCAATGGTGCATCGTTCAAAGACGATGCGTACGAGTCGCTGACTGGTGTTGTGCAGGAGCTCCCTACGAGGGTGGTAGGACATGAGGTCAATGAGTGTTCACGCGTCAAAGGGCGGTGAAGCTCAAGGTGGTTGATGGTTGGCGTGGAGCCACGGCTGGACGATGGCCCCTGCATTTTCATGCATAAAGCAACAGGGCGAAATGAGGCAAATGGCTAATGCAAGTACAGGGCGGCCCAAGGGGATAATTAGCTATGTGGGGTGCAACCACCCACTGGAGCTTGAGCTGCCGACTCCAGTATCGCAACTGATGAAATTGGGAAGGGAGCGGACAGAACGTGTAGAGAGATATCAACCATCAGCATGTTCGAGAGACAGCCCCTGTAAAAGAAGCAGCTTGCCCCTGTTTTCTGAAAAGCCTCGGAGGAAAAAGCCGCCGACGTCGAGACTGCCAGATTTTCAGATCTGCACATTCAAGCCAACGACGCGAATCACCCATAGATCAACGATACGACCTCCCAGACAGAGTCGGTCATTCATGGATGTTTACCAGGATGAAACATGATTAGTGGAGGTGGGACTCGCCCCCTCAAAGTCTCTACTTTGAGTGAGACTTTTCGAATGTGTCCCGGCATCGCAAGCCACCCCGAGATCAATAGTAGAAGCTCCCAGGACAGGTCAAGTCGTCTAGCTGGACATCAACAGCAAAAAGGGATTAGTGGTGTTTGGCTCGCGTCGCCAATTGCAATATCCTGCAAACCTAGGATTTTGCTAGTTTCTGCGAGTAGTGCCGGTCCAATCTCTTCCCGAGAAGGCTCTAAGGGGTAAACACCAACATAAAAGGTCGCTATGGACTAATTATTCCTGGTCGTACGGAAATCAGTGCATCAATCAAAGCAGCATGTCCAAACTCATCAAGACCTTTACAGCCATTCCGAAGGAATTGTTTCGCTTGAACAATGGGACCTCGGTCCTCTTGCGCGATCGAAACGTGAAGCCGACAGGTAGTTACGATCTGGTTACTGTGGGTGGAAAGGTCAAGCCCAAAGCACTCGATCCCGCATCATACGCAGGTAGTACAGCACGTTGTAAGTTTCATTGTCAACGTCGAGACTGACCTATTTCAGCTCCAAATGGCGCATCTCTTCGCCCAAACACAACTACCCAGAACCAACTCGTCAACAGTTTCAAAGGCTCCGACGTCATTGTGTATGCTATTCCTGCAGGTATGTACGGTATCGAAGGACGGTCCCAATGGTGACCCTCACGCGTCGCTAAGCACACAACTTCCAGGTGACCTAGTAATTGTGCACGAGCACAGCGATCATTATTCCCTACAGGCAGCCAAAGAGATGAGTCTTCAAGGTACATCCGATCACGAAGCCTGATGTTCTTCTCCTCTCTGACCAAGCAAAAGATGTTAATACGAAGATCACCAACTTCTTGAAAGCGCATGCTGAGAAGCTCACAAAGGAGCAGTGGCTGAAGAAATACCCCAAGCCCACCGAGAAAGCATGCAGCATACAGTGGGCTAGGAAGAGCGCCTGAGATCCTTCCTCGCTCTGATTAGATAGAAACAAGCTTTTCCCTGTTCCTGTTCAATCCTTAGCAGGATTAGTAATCATAGCCGCTCCGTCTCAATTCTTCTCCATTTCATTCAGCACCTCAACCCAGTGTGGTCCACGATGTTCACGATCCATTCTCGCGCACTCACCTGGCGCAGTGCTTTACAGTCTGTCGCGGCCGGTTTACATGCGTCTAATAGATATCATCGGAGATTTTCTCTGATTTCCATTCACACCACCTTTCCCGCTTCGTTGCTGCGACTTCAACAGCAGCGAGAGTCCACGCTCTTCGAATACAGCAAGAGGCGAGAGGATATGAATTTAGACGATGGGTTGCTTGTCTCTGAGGATGGAATGGTTTATCCCAGGATATCGATGGAATTACCTTGTCAGTGAGCGCTTTGAACTGGACGGCTTCTCTGCTCTAACGTCGCAGCCATAGTCTCGAATGGGGCCACCTTCATGCCCAATACCTTCACGATGCAAGAACTGATTCGCACCTCCCTTGATGAATACCTTGAGAACCTTGAGGGTGGGGCCTCCACGGGCGAGTCTGTGCTATTCTCCGTGCGGAAAGGTCGGTCTCACACCGCATTAATGGTGTGCCTAGTCATTAATTGCTTCTAGGTACCCCTATCCCAAGCGCTCTCATACTACTCAGAACGGATGTATCGCGGTTCTCTCTTCAGCCTTCCCATCCTATGCGTTTGAAAGGTACGAGAGACACGCCACATCACACCACCACTTCCACCAGCTGATCAACCTGTTTCTCAGCGCTCAACAGCCTACTGGGGAACTTCTACTCTACTTATGCCGAAGTTGATACCGTCGGGAAGTGGCTCGCGTCTCACCCTTTTGAAGAGGCTCTTGCGGATCACGCAGAAGCGACCTGGATTAACATTTGAGGGCAAGGCCTGGACCAATTGGAGAGGAGTGAGGATTTTGGCTGGCCATGAAGGGATACTTATTGACCTACCGAAGTTCTGTCGCGGAAGGGGATGACAAAGGAGAGTGGCGCTTCTGCTCGTTGCTAGGGACTATGCGATCTGGGACTGCAAAGGCCAGAGTTATGGAGGACTGTGGTAGAACAGTCCTACAAAGTCCCGTCCTCAGTTCTGGCACGGTGACTGGGATGGCAGCCAGATACGAGAATACTTGCTCAGACGTGCGAACGCAAGTTATTTGAATCACAACCCTTGCAGAAACGCCGTTCGCACTTGCCTTAATATGCTTCAAATTTCGCAAGCTTCTATCACTGCCTCCGCTGACCTTCTGTATAGCTATTCCTTTACTGCTTCTATGCATGCTCGTGCTGCAACAGTGGTAGTGAGCTGTAATGAATGGCAGGCAAGCTCTGCACTCTGCTGTCACGAGTATGTGGACTCATGTGCCCTATTCTCGATAGCCTCCGTAAACCGCCTTCGACATTCTCTTCAACTTCCAACGTTTTGTACAACGGACACAGCAGCTGCGTCAAGCAGCCATGTTTATTCCGGCGCTATTACCAGCCCGTTTCCCTCCGTCTCTTGCCGGAGATCCTTTACTTATCTTCTATTCCTTCTCTTTTCCCTGTTAAGGCCTTCGATAGGACGCTGTCTCAGTGGTGGTTTATGGATAGCAGTAGGCGAAGCTATGATGTTTGCTGCTCTCCGATCGTGATCTCTTCTACAAACGGTCATCCGATTTGGTTGCGGGAGCAAATCGACGCCGGGGGAGGTCGGCGATGTGATGGATGGGAAAGGCGCAGTTTGTTGTATCTCTCAAGAAGCTAACCTTCGCCAATGTGCCTAAGCTATGCTCGGATCGACAATGCCAAGACATTTTCTCTTAGCTCGTTACCCCGCTTTTTGCCATTTTCTGGTGTACGCTTTCATTCCTCATTTCCTGCAAAACGTTCGAATTATCAATTTCTTTCTCCAACCACTTGAACTTTCAATATATTACTAGCTGTCGGAATGTTGATAGGCTCCGCAATCCTATCGCTAGAAGCACTGGCTAGGAAGGCGGAATACACCGTGGAAGCATTCGAATCGTTGAATTTAAATGCTACTGTGACGAAAGAACAGTATCACGCTTTGGAATCTTCGAGCATGCGTATCTGGGAAGTTGCAGCCAAAGTTGCCGACAAAATCGACCATCTAAAGGAGAAGTCTATTGAGTGGACGCTGGGGGAGGGCAAGGTACTCGCGGCGCAAGCAGTTTCAGCTAGAGTGGATGTCATTGCGCGCGGGCGAGCAAAAAGTCCCCCAATCTTCAGAAGAAACTTTGTGCAATTCTTCGATGGACCAACAGATTCTCCGATCGACTCGAGCGCCACCAGGTCAAGGAACAAACTCGCCCATGCTAGATGCGAATTAATCCGCTGCTTGAGCCCTCATGCGATTATAACTTGGGCGGCAGCCTTTTCTCCCACTGTCTGGACGGCAGTGCCAGACCATGCGTTTGAATATCTCATTGAAAAGGTGGAACCAGAGGAGATTCCAGCATGGCCGACGGCGATTAGCGAGATCCTGCACACTTTCGCAGCCCAAGAGCCGTTGCAACGATCGAACAGCTATATTGTCTTCCTCCAAGGTCGCGTTTCCTCCACATCAAGAGGAAAGGTGTTGGTCCTGACAGACAAACAGCTTTTGATAGCTGCCCATCACCCAAAAATGATTCGGCAATATCACAAAAGCGCAAGCATATCGATGAAACAGTCCTATTGCGGGAAGAGAGGCGTAAGTAGCAATCATCTTTCACACTACCAGAGGCATTTACTTATAACATCCACCGTAGAAATTCAGTATATGTACTCAAAAGCACCAACCAGTCAAATTCAACTCTTGGGTAGCCTCGTCTCCGATGCGATGCAGACGAGTCATCATTAGAAAATGGAAAGAAGCTTAGGAGAACCGACAACTGATTGTCTGACCACATTGGCTCCCATAGACCCAACCCAGGACATGTCTATCACCCTGTGGGTTGGTCCGGAGTCCGGAGTACAAATGATCAAGGAACTCAAGTTGGGGCGGACTTGGTCATCTTGACCCACCCTTCTATCACCCTGACTTTAAAATGCTTGGGAACGCGGCTCGAGCCGTTTTCGGTGGTGTTGTCGTGTTCCCAGTAGGGTTTGTTGTTTTCTGCTGCGTTGGGGTCGTAGACTGTAATCAATGTGCCTCTTCCTGTTATCCATCTGTCGTAGTCTTCCGCGTTGAATATATGAATCGACAGATACTCTTCTCTTTTCCCCTCGAGGGCTATGTCGCCATCCTAAATGTGCATTTTGAGTTAGCTTCATGAAATGTATTACAAGCGTTCAAGGCAGTCTAACGTACTTGCCCGGACATACCCAATAAATGGTGGTATATTGCGAACTGCGTCGTACCAAGTATTGCTCCTCCGTGCTATAGGACGGCTCCTCACCAAGCCTTTGCACGATAGCGGTCCGTAGCGCAAGACACACGCTGAGATATAGCAGCTGCAGGAGCCTATTGAGAATCGAAAGTGGTGGAATACAAGTCTGGCCGCCTAGAGTCGAGCGAAAAGCCAGGAAGTGCGCTCCGCTCTCGCTCCTCGTCTCCTAGGCAGCTTGCAATCTTGGTCTCTTGTTTCAGCGGTCCAATACCGCACAGTGTTACGTCGACGAAGGAGGTTGTGAATGATTTCGGGCAAAGCTATAGAAAGGATGGAATTCGCGCACGGCTAGAATGAGTATCAGCTATATAGTCTTTTGTGTCAAGTCAAAAGTCCTATCGTAGGCGGATGGAATTACCTGCTGGGGACACTTTTGCGCCAGATAAGGGATTGGAGAGGAAGACCGGGAGATGTGCGCAAAGCCAGAAAATTGTCGTCGATGCTATGGTAATTTGTTGAGCGCCTTTTCAAGTCGCAACTACAGGAGAAGTGAGGCGAGCCAAAGGCATTTTTGCATTGCAGTGGGGTTGACCAAGGCACGTCACCTGGCCACGGACGGCTTTACTAGTCTAGGACTAGTGAGACTTTCACGTAACTTCCTATCACCCTCAACTCAAACCCCTCCTAGCCTCAATCACGTCCATGTATTCCAGTGCGAAAGCGACGAACTCGCCTGCTGCTTATGAGGACCTTCTCTTACGTCGAATTACATTCAACGCACAATCCTTGTGGACATAGATGTGGCTCTTGAGCTCATAGGCACCTTGCAATTACTCCCCGCAGCATCAGCTCTGCCTCCCAGAGAAGGGCGATAAGTCATCTCTACCAAGCTTTCCGCATATTTCATATAACAACAGAGCACTTTAGAGCTACATTCATTTAGAGATCGCAAGTAATTAATGAAGTCGATTGACCTAACGGAGAGTCCCCGCGCAGACAAGCGTTTGAGTATGCAGTGGAGTGTCCGTGTTCCGGTGCCTCGCACTGAATGTCTAGTTGGAGTCGTATGTGATGAAGGTAACCTCCACGACAGCGGTCTTCGTCTCCACACACATATCAAGTCTCCAGTCTTTGTTCTCGTAGCTTGCGGTGGCATTGGGCGTCGTAATCTACCATCTCTGTGGCGCTTGGCCTCGGAACAACCTTCCAGCGAGATCGGTGATTGCCAAGCTCCGGTCATTCTTTACAAAACCCACCGTAGGCCATCCTGCCTCTTCGTCTTCGACCTGTGAGAGCTTTACAAGACGAGGCAACACCATGGCATCAATTATTTGCACGACTGACCAGAGCGTATGTTCGTATATTCCATCTCAGCAGAGTACGTGACCTCTAGATCAAGTGTTTGTTCGTCCATCCTTTTACAACTAAATACAAACCTAGGCCCTGCGCAGAGGTACCACATCTTCGACTCCAAGATAGACCCCGAATCAAATCCTATCGTCAGAGTCTCGAAACCCCGAAAGCGTCGTCGCTCTGATTACTCCGCGATCATTGTTGAACCTGAAACCAAAAGGAATCGAGCAGAATACAAGTATCTGGAATCTTTGCACTTACGAATCAGTGTGTTGGAAGATCTATGCAACACTGCAAGCTATCGAGCCGGCCAAAATCCGCAGCGTACACCGGAGACTTTGGGAATCGGCGAACGTATTGTTGGCTTGGAGAAGACAAACTACATCAATCATACCTTCCGTACCAGTTTGAGAGACTCCCTGGGGAACTTTTGTTGCCCTACAGAGGAATGCGATCGGATCTACAAGACAGCACCAGACCTTCACGTTCATATTCGAGGGAAGCCTGGGAACGGTCATAATATTCTCAAACGGATCATCGATCGAACTTATTGCATTCACTGCGATTTACATTGCAACAGGCCAAGGGATTTGAAGCATCACGAGAAAATCAGTCACGGCGAGGCTTATGATTCCAGAATCGAGCTCTTTTTAGGATGTTTGACACAAGATCCATCTCAAAAACCCTTGGTGGACCAGACCCGAATATATGCGGCAAGCAACGCGCCAGCTCAGGACCTCGATACTCTTTCCAGTCAAGTCTCTCAGCCGAGAACGAGCAGTACAGAGCCATCGAATGTGCTCGCAAACTCTCCAGGTTCTCAGCCCTTCACCAACGGTAAGGGAAGCCAAGCAGGCGGCACTTGCATCGCATCAACTCTCACAACAAAAGCTAATCAGGACAATCAATCCCATTTCTCCTCAAATAATGCCGTGACACCAGAGCCTATTTTCCCCTTCGAGATGCTTCCGCTTCAAGGACTGTCCACTGGTCTATCGATGGACTTTCCTTTCGACCTCGGCGTTGGTAGTAGTGACGTCGAAGACAGTCGAGCAATCAATTCTTCAGCCCAGCATCCCGACTTTGCCTCTCCTACGATCCCTCTCCAGCATGAAAACGTGGGCTTCGCAGAAGACAATACCACAGTGGTCGAGTTCGGTGGCCATCATGAAAATTCCTTCCCCTTTGACATCTTTCCCGCCCAATGATGGACTATCGGCTCCATGGGCGGCCAAACGAGCGCTGCACTGAAAAGGACTCATGTCTTTCCAACGGACAGGCGAGAGGACGCCTTTGCAAGGCAGCCATGGGGTCAGGGCTATGACGCTCAATTACACAAATAGTACATTTTCGTGAGAGCCTATGTAGGAGGTGCATGTGTTCGCTAGGACACCAGCCCTGCCCACGAGTAGTTCACCCAGATAAAGTCCATCTGCCGGTCGTCTTGTGATTGTGGAGACGGGGCTTTCCGCTTTAGCCAACCAGCACATAGAAAACTAGGTCGCAGTCAGAATGTGTGGAAGACCTGAGCAAAGACATAATCACATATCTGTTCCATTCGCTTTGACTGTCCTTATATTGCCCGTTTCCTTCCCCCGAAGTCCCAAATCAAGCTCAATTACCCACCCATCTGCATCGGTCCCCCCAAGATGGATGCAGGAAAACCCCGCCAGCCCGTCTCCCTGTGCCAGTGCCGCCCAGTTTGAGGACCGTCCCCATTTGGAATCCCTCGCCTTCACTTGAAAATGTTGAAAGACTTGGTCGATGTATTTTCCATCTCGGGCTAAGGCTAGGATCGCTTGGATAAACTGGGAAACCGGTCAGCTCGTCCCTTCCTGGTCGGTGGAAGTCTTGCCTTGTTGCTAACGATATCTTTCTTGGCGCAACCAGCAGTTGCGCTGGTAGATCTTTTGAGGACCACCCATCCGCCATCTGCCACCTCCCGTAGAACCTGCTTCACAGTCGTTTCGTCGGCAGGGTCGAGTGTTCCCATACCACCACTAGGCTTGAGCACTTGTATCCTTGAGGAGTCCATTGGCATTGAGATTGATGGAGGCGTCCTTTGGGGAAGATAGGGCTTATCCGGTGGGGCAATTTTCTCCGTCGTCACTAGCGCAAGCTCTCGCACGTCAAGTCGAGACTTCGCTGGATTTGTGAATTCGCTGTGATAACTGACCAGCCTTTCATTAACGACGCAATCGACAATATTGTAAGCGACCGCTTTCCACGGCGAGAAGTCTTCGCATATCAGGCTGAACCATCCTCAAAGGTGAAAAACAGAGAAATGCCCTGTTTATCCTCTAAGCATAGGCGCAATGAATACCACGGACTGATCACAGAACGCTTCAACCACTGGGATGGTGGCCGCAAGCAACCCTTTCTGTTTATCCTTTGAGAAGAAAGCGAAGTCGTTTTCGCTGCCAAACTAGTCAGTCAGCATGTCGAGACGAGCTCGGAAGGGCGCTTTCCTACAAGTAAACAATCTTGGATAAAGGTCAACAGCTCTCCTCATCCACACCCAACCAATGCAATACCAAGTAACGCAAAGAGATAAGAAATGTTATTACTGGAATCAACTCTGGAATAATTAGGAGCAAAGCAGCTTTATGATCTGCGAGTTTGTAGAAACCCCAGCCGCCTATAACAGCGATACCGGCGGAGAGAAGGAGAACTCCTAGGAGTATAAGGTCGTTATGCATTATTTCAAGACCATGAATTGAGGATTCTTCGTCTTTGAAGAGAAGGGAGGAAGCGCAACCCCCGAGCAAACCAGCTTGCTGTCGAATACGTCGAGGGCCCACATACAAACTGGCTTGAGCCAATTGCAAAAGCTCAGGCTTCGACCGGATGAATGTACGATGAGTCGTCGTATCTCGCATATGCAAATTCTGTACAAGTCACCTCTTTTCTAACTCATCCTGTCTCAATACTCGCTGGCAGCTCTGCCCCAATCGGGTTTCCTCCTCATCTCACTGGCAGCTTTCCCCAATCAAGGTTTCTCGACATCTCACTGGTATTACTGTCCCAATCAGGCCTTCCTTCGCATCTCGCTGGCATTTTTCTCCATATTTGGCTTTTTTCTGCATCTCGCTGGCATTTCTGTCTCAACTTGGTCTTCTTCCACCTCTCACTGGCATTTCTGTCCTAATGGGGTGTGATCTGTGCATTGCTAGCGTTTGCAACCTTGCCACAACTCCACGACATGCTCTCTTTCGAGAGTTCACAAAACTCGCGGACACCGGCATCCGTCGGCTTATTGCTCCCCGCTCGATAGCTTCATTTAGTTGATTCTTCTGGAACTTTGACAGGGATGCATCCGCGGGGATTCAGCCCCCTTCCTCTCTCTTGGTAAAACAACGACGCAATGATCTTCCGTTTCTTGAAAATCACAGATTAGATGAAGATGTATACGCCGATCGACAGGGTTTTTATGAAATGCCTTCTCGTGGATTGTACAAAAGACGCTGCTATCTCACAGCCTGACGGGCATCTTTTCAAACACTTACTCCCTCTGCATTACGTTAGCTACATAGTTCTTTTACTTACATTTCTCCCTTTTGACTATGGACCGTACTAGCTACGAATGGACCACTCCACTTAAGCCTCGCCGCATTTTTTATCCGGATTTCTCTAACCATGCATCCTCTTTGGTCGTGCCTATCCCCGAGATTGAGTCTTCCGCGCCCAAAAAGGTAACATTCCTGAATGCCTGAGATGACCGTCCACTGAGTATTCGCTTGCATAGACGAAGAGGGAAGTCCGAATCAAGCAATATGTGGGTTGCGAAACATCTCCCTCACAAATCTGGATCACCGCGAGGATACATGAACACATTGAAAATCCAACGAATTCTATATCGGACTCCATAGACAATTACTTAACCGTCCGATTGAGCTGGTCCGAGTTTAGAGCAATTCGAGACGCGAAGAAAGTTCTAGGTGATCAGGCATGGGAATCACTTGACCGGCTGGCGTTCAAAAGGTTGCTTGAAGACCTGGTGTATGAAGAGAGTGAAAGCTCTTGGTGGACCGTCTTCGCTTGCTTCTTCGCGTGATGGGAGTTGTCATATCTTGTTGGCAGGCGCTCGGGGATCTGACGAATAGGCTGACCTGGCTGAGCGGTGGCCTTACCGTCGTCGATCGAAAATATCTTGTCTTCATAGTTCGAGAAGCAACATGTAATTCGTATCGAGTAATCTGCTCCATAACCCTTGACAACCGAGCAGACTTCACCTAAAACAAGACATCCCCTAGTACGCGCTATTCCTGCCAAGGTCTGTGGGTTCTCACGCTGGGCAATGACGGTCGTTTAGGCAGCCCCTTTTATTGGTTCCTGCTTTCTCCCCTGACATCCTCGACCTTTGCCTTTCCACCGCATATGCATCGTCGCGTGGTTCACGCCTGGCCGTGAGACAAGGCCAACTGCCTCTCAACTATGCGTCCATGCTCTGCTCCTGCACGACTTGCAGTACCACGTCATCCAGCCTGGATCAATTCCTTTATCTCAACAAAGCTGGATGCGCTCATCCTCATCGAAGCTTACCTCTCAGGAAGATCGTTTCTTTTCCCGTGCGGGCCCGAATATGATAATTCGTTTATTGCAAACGGCTTCATCTTTGTATATAAGTACGACGCTTCTTGTCCCGAAGTTTTCGATGATTGGCGCCACTGGACCTTCGTGGATCGCGATAGCTCATTCGATGTCTCCTGGTCCGCTGGCTCCAGTGGACTGATGAGGAAGAGAGCAAGGGTCTGGGTCGACGGAATCCTTCTTTGTCTCGAGTCTTACTATAAGCCATGGGATACCGTGAATAGGGTATTGGTCCCGCCTACTCGCTGCCTAGAATTTCAAGACACGAGTCTTCGTTGCAGCCTGGCAATACAGGAAGACCTTCAGATCTGGTCGCCAACGGAGGCATTTCGATTGGACATGGAGGTTTAACACCAAACTCGGATCCAAGAGAGAAGCTGATAATTCCAGGCGCTAGGAAAGGACCAGTCTAATTTCAAACGACTCGTGGCTTTCCTCATCCTCAGTTCGACCGATAGGAGTTATTACTACGCGTTTCTTCACCGTGATCATTAACTTCTGTTCCCTCTCATTCCTTCTGACGAAGAGTATTGGTTGGAACTCTCGGCATTACCCATGTTCGAATGCAAAACACCTAGCGAGCTACGATGCCAGACAATTGCGTTGCTCTATACGCTCCTGCTGGTCTCTCGTGGGATGCCTCAATCTCTTAAACCGTCTCAAGACTTCCTACCTTTGCAAAATCTACATCTGTACTTCGAAGCGTTTAGAGTCGAGGAACGTCCTCTCGGAGCCTTTCAGCCTTTGGAGCATGCATGGCTCGCAAGTGCTCTTCAGGAATCTCGACTCTACTCCCACGACATAAGCATTCGGCCGCAAATGATGGAATCCTGGGATCGCTATTTGCGACAGGCTCTGCTGATTAACTGTGATCGGAGTGAGTTAGTAAGTTCACGGGAAATCTAGGACGAGCCGAGACTGACCGGATCCAGAAATTAACGCCAGCCTTCACCAGAGTATTCAGATGGATGAGCGTCTCCGACCAGGGAGCAGTCCGAATGGGCATGTCAGTAATTACACCTCCCTACAGTGGCCGTTTTGCTCATAGCATCAGTGAACATCTTCGCGAAATATTCCCTCGCTTTCGAAGTCCGGAGTATCGCAACCTTCTGCTCCTCCACCAATGCCATCACAGCTCCGCCGACGAAGAAGTTACTACCATACTACAAGATTGGACAGATGCAGAAGAGGGGAAAAAAGCTATACTCCAGCTGTTGGAGGACTTCCGGATGCCCCTGGCACCTGAGGTGCTGGCTTTGGTCTTAGCTGATATGCTTTTACTGTGGACTCTGAAGCCACCGGCTGAAGGGAGTGGAGTGCAGTCACTACCGTTAAACTTGTCAGGCCTCGGACAGCTTCTCTCTCAGCCCGGCGCTTTCAAAGAAAGCTACAATTTGCTGCTCGACTTACTCGTGTCATTCTCCGCGGCAGTTAAGGGCATGGAGATAACGAAATCGATCCCCATAACGCTGTTCTTGAATGGAGCGCAATGTTTTACTGGAGGTTCTTCCCCGAACAAAGAATTGAAGGCCTACTGGAAGAAGAGACTTGTTGGGAAGAGTCATGACGAGGCAGGTGGAGTCAAAGTTTCAGACTATGGAACATTTGTGGACGACTTCCGTTCGCTTTGAAACGGTAATGGCTCGACAGGGAAATATCGAGCCTGTTTGTGATTGTTGGGCGGCGCTCTGAAGTACAAGTAGTGTATAATTAGCTGATCTAAGATATAAGCTCCATAATAATACTTTGAATCGGAAAGTAACCGCCAAGCAGTGATGAACGATCTGGATGGTGTACCTTGTTGTTCGTTGTTTTCGGCGCTGAAGGTTGCCACCTGTATCCGATGTTCTATATAACCATTACACTGACATAGTAAGGAGCCAGTTGTCTAGCGGCACAGGTACGATACTGATCTAAAATCGGGCGTGATGTGGTATGCATGAGTAGGTCCACTCTAGCTTGTCACTCTGGTGGCCTAACTTCGTCACCAGAATGATAACATTGCGGCGTCTTTGTTGGCACAGCTAGGCAGACACGCAAATTTCGCTGTTCGATATCAAGCCATATGGTCACGGCTGAGATGTGATTTTGGAGGGCAAAAGTGTCTGGTCGAGTCTTTGCCCAAGCAAATGATGACTTGAGGAATACAATGGGCCGTGATCGCTGTAGGACTCTCTTCGACTAGATCGGTGGCGCTGGAGCTGCGCCGGTGAAGTGCTCGTCGCAGCCGTCAACATGTTCCAGGTTGTGGATTGAGTTCCGAGTAGGACAAATAGTGTGAGCGGATTGCACTTTGCAGAAATTCAGGTGAAGGGAAGGAAAGGGGTTGAATGGATGTGAAGGATAGAGAGAAGAAGTAGCAGAGGATGGACAGTATTTCATGCGCTGCAAGTGGCACCTTCGCCCGGCAAATCCATCGCCTGATGTTGTAGCCTGGCCAGGTGGATGGGCGGTCTAGGTAGCAGTATTCGAGGGGCAGGCGGCTGCCAACAAAGTGCAATTGAAGCCGGGCTCTAAGGCAGCTGGTTCAGGTTCCTGCGTGCTGCGCCCCAGCACTGCCCGTCGCTCACCTCGGCTCCCGCGCCGTTCAGGCACGGCTCAGGGCCGCTCACCCCCGGCTCACCTTAAAGCAGCCGCTGCTCACCCCCGAGGCTAGAAGCGGAAGGGGCAGAACTTTCTCGTGGTCATGTCTACACGGGATGTAGTAGGCACGGGGTCTAGCCCTTGCCAAGCCAGGGTCAGGCAATCGTATATGCTCAGTATATAAGGCTCTCACCCCGGCTGAACTTATCGTATATACGCGTTAACCCTGGCTTAACTTTAGCTCTCGGGGGTAGGCCCCTAAAATAACGGTATATACTTAATATAAGTTTACGCGTATATACTTTATTTCTACCGAGTATTAGCTCCCGCCTTTAACGTATTTATTATTATTATATTTCGTATTCTTTTTTTTCCTCCTTCTTTTCTATCGTATATATTTAATATATACCGTATATATTTTCTTCTTTCTATATTATCTTTAAATTAATATTATTATATATATTAATTATTTACCGAGTATATATTTATTATAAGTATTAATTATAATATCTTTAATATTACGAATACCGTTAACCCCTCCGTTAACGGGTACTATTATAATAAATATATTTTCGGTATATACCGAGCTTTTTTTAATATATTTAATAAGATTTATTTTTAACTTTAACACTACCTAGGTCCCTCTTTATAAATCTTATATTAAATAAATACTAAATATATACTTTTACTTAACGCGTTATATATATTAATTATATTTTTAATTTATACCGGTTTTACTACGGGCGCTAGTCGTAAATTCGATTCTAATTACACCCGAGTATATATTAAATATATATAATACTATTAATAACCGCCCCGGAGAATACCCGTAAATATAATAATTACTTTTTATATAATATATATTAAATATATATAAAGACTTTTAATATCGGCGTCGTCCTCTTTATTTTTAATACTAGTATATATACGTACCTTAACTCTAGTATATTTTAAATATATATTAATACGATATAATTATAACGTTATTTTATAAAAGTAGAAAATATATAATATTATTTTTTAGGGGTAGTAAATCTAGTTTAGTATAAATTAAAAATATATTTAATATATACCTAGTATATATTTATAAAGATTTAGCTTTATTATTATATTCGTAATAAATATCTTAATACTCGTAAATTATTATTCTTAATATTATTTAAATATATATTAACTATATATAATTATTAATCCTAGCCGCGGTAATTTCTCCGCTCCCGTTACTCTCGTAGGTTAGAAGTAAATTATATATATACCTAATATATATTTAACTGATACTCGCTAGTATTATTAAATTCTAAGTATATTTTAAAGACTAGCGCGATACCTAATACCTCTTCGAGCTAGGGTATATTAAATATCTATTAAATATATATAAAATTAATACGTTATAGAACTAAACCCGCTAATAGGTACTTTAACCGGTATATTATAAATATAAAGATAATCGCGTAAATTAAATATCTACTATATATATACCGAGTTAATATTAAATAGCCGCTCCGATTAAGTCTTCGTAGAGTTATATAATACCTACTTTTATTATCCCGTAAATCTTACGTATATATATACGTTAAATATAAACTTATTATATATTACTATTTATCTTTAAATATATACTTATATTTAATTTAAGGATAAATTTTTAGTATATATTAAATACTAGCTAGTTATATAAGTACCGGGATTATATATTTACGGAAATATCTACCTCGAACACGAACTCGCGTCCGTATAAAGTATATACTCCGTATATATTAACTACTAATATAGTATAATAAACTATAGTACCTACCCTTAAGTCGGCGCGAAAATATAAAGTTAATATTTCCTTCAATATATCGTACGTATATATTAATTTTATATATAGTATAGTTTTATTTCGTTACCCCGTCGCTTTTACTCGCCCTCGCCCTCCGCTCGCGGTAAATATATTAATTTTATAATAAATATATATTTAATATATATTAACTATTATTAAAAAGTCGAAGCGAGCTCCGGTTAAACCGGTAAAGCGCTTAATTAAAAGTAAATTCAATTTATGTTTAATATATATACTATTAATATTAATAAAACTGGCCGTTCGATAAGAAACTCCGGGTTTATTACGCTCGCGGTACCTTTAATACTATAAAGGTAAGTTTAATATATATTTAATATATATACTATTAATACTCTAATAGATAATTTTAATATTAAATATAATCTTTCTACTTAACGTTACTTATATATAGTATATACTATAATATATTTTTAGTTTATAGTAAAGTATATTATATATTAAAGT
>JAABUS010004575.1_pt1 | contig 19637 bp, 15 predicted proteins | sample 5560161 | NCBI WGS metagenome assembly JAABUS01 (sample SAMN10711885, study PRJNA513376) | rock metagenome | isolation source: Antarctica rocks | place: Antarctica: Victoria Land, Trio Nunatak nord | collected 2016-01-04 | reverse complement strand
GCACCGGCATCGCCGACCAGTGCTGGGCGAAGGTGACGTTCTCGACAGGCTGCGCCTCAGCCAGGGTGCGCATCTGGCTGATGAACGAGTCCTTCACGAACGCGGCGGCCTCGGGTCCGTCAGGATCGGTGAGGGTCGCAGCGTAGTCGTCGACGAGCCGCTGAGGGAAGCCACGCGCCGGCGTGCGGCCGTCAGACCACTGGCCAGTGTCGGAGGCGAGGACCACCGCGCTGCCGTCGGCCTGCTGGGCGACCGCGCCGACGTCGGTCGAGCCGGCGAGCCGCGGCGCCTCGGTGAGTAGCCAGGGTGACGTGCTCCGACGCCGCACGAACACCGCCGCCACCAGCTCGTCGGTTCCTGCAGTCTTGGTGACGGTCGCGAACCACAGCGGATAGGCGTCGAAGTTGGCAGCGACGAGCAGCCGGGTGTGCCCGAAGTGGACTGGCTTGGTGCTCACCGCCAGCCGCTCGCGCAGATAGAACGCGCCGCGGTCGACGGCGAGCAGCGGGCCACCTTCGACGTCGACGAGTAGACCAGCGTCGACGGCGGCGTCTGCTTGCGACCGGATGCGGTTGTAGCGGTCGATGACGGAGTCGGCAGCGGCCAGCGTCGTGGCGCGCTTGCTCAGGTCGAGGTTGTCCTTGGAGCTCGCCAGCCCGCAGCCAGCGAGCAGGATCGACGCGACCAGGCACGACACCCGCAGGTGGACGGGTCGCCTCACCCGGGGCTCACTGTCAGGACCCGCCCGACGACCATGAGCCCGAACCCGAATACCGCCATGCCCAGACCGCCGACGAACGCGCCACTGCGCAGCGCCGTGACCGTCGCCTCGATGCGCACCCCGGGGCGCAGGTCGGCGTTGGTCACCACCACGTCGACCGAGTCGTCGGGCAGGGTGAAGGTCATGGACGCCTCGCCCACAGCGGTCTCGCTGACCAGCCACCAATCCAGCTTGGCCGGCAATCGTGCTGCGCTGTCGTCACCGGCGACCTGACTCGTCGTCGTGTCCCAGGGCAGCGAGATCATGTCGACTCGGGTGTATGCCGAATCGGCGAGGTAGTCCTTCACGTCGACATCGTGAGCGAGCCCCACGAAGACCCTGCGCTCGTCGGCGGAGATGACGCGGACCTGCACCGTTGGACCGGCGTACCCGATCGCGCTGGGCGCGGTGGCGATCGCGATTCCCTTGCTGGAGAGAGGATGTGGGCCACTCACCACCTCGTCGTCAGGACCGAAGAGGACGGCTATGGCAGCGCCGAAGATCACTAGGAGGGCGCCGAGCAGGATCACCAACCACCCGCCAGCTCGTCGCACGTCAGTCCCGCCACATGCGGTCAGCGCAACGTCGTCGCGTCAGACGGCGGCACGACCGCGAGGGCTGCCCACGGAGGCGCCATCGAAGCAGTCGTCACGATGCGGCCATCAAAAGAGCGCGCTGGCCAGCTGCTGGCGAGCCTTGGCGACACGAGTATCGGCGTCTCCGACGACCCCGAACATCTCGATCAGATGTCTGCGCGCCGCCTCTCGCTCGTCACCCCTGACTTGGCGGACGAAGTCGATCAACCGCCCGAACGCATCGTCGACGTTTCCGCCCAACAGGTCGAGGTCGGCTGCCAGCGTCTGGGTGTCCAGGTCGTCCGGTCGCTGCGCCGCCGCTTCCCGGGCGGCGGTGGGGTCGATGCCCTGCGTGCGCCTGAGCAGCTTCGCCTGAGCGAGACCGAGCTGGGCCTCCGGGTCGCCGGGGACGGTCCGCAGCGCCTCTTCATAGCCGAGAACAGCGGCATCGAGATCCCCCGAGAGCAACGCTTGTTCGGCCTCGGGGAACCGGGCTTCGGGCTCGACCACATCGGCATCCTGCGAGAGCTCTTCCGCCGCCGGACCCACGGGCTCGGCCGTCCCAGTGACGCCGTTGGCAACCGCGGCCTGCAGAATCTGCTCGACCAGTGCCCGCATCTCGGCCTCGGGTAGCGGCTCCTGGATCAGTGGCGCGAGCTGACCACGCAATGCGGCGACGACCAGCGGCACCTGCGGGATGCCGAGTGCCTCCGCGAGTGCCGGTTGCGCGCCGACGTCGACTCGGGCGAAGAGGAACCGGCCGCCGGAGTTGTCGGCGATCCTGGTCAGGACATCGTTGATCTCGACCGAGGCGGGCGCCTCCTGCGACCAGAAGCTGACGATGACGACCACGGTCATCGACCGTTCGACCACCTCGCTACGCAAAGCCTGCTCGCTCGCGACGTCGAACGAGTAACGACCGGTGCCGGCGGCGACACCAGGCCCAGCCCCCGGTGCGGCTGTCGACGTGCCGCCGGACTTACGCAGCGAGGACAGGTCGATCGCGCCGGGGCGCGAGAACTGCGGAACCGTCATGGCCTCATCCTAGTGCCGTGCGCGGCGTGCCCTCCCACGGCTCGACAGGCCGACATTAGGCTGGCACGCGTGTCCACGGTTCCCCCACAACCGACGCTCACTGACGGAGTCGTAGTGCTACGGCCGTGGCGTGACAGCGACATCGAGCCGGCTCGACTGTCCCACGACGAGGAGATCGCCCGCTGGTTCGGCTTCCCGGTCGTCGTGCCGACGTACGAGCAACATGCGGCGGCGGTGCAGCACTGGCGGGAGCAGTATGCAAACGACCGAGCGATCGTCGTCTTCCTGGTCGAGTACGACAACAAGCCGGCCGGATCCGTCGACCTCCGCAGCCGCGGGGACGGACGCGGCGAGCTCTCGTGGGCGCTCTACAGCGGCATGCGCGGACAAGGTCTCGCCACCCGGGCGTTGCGACTGCTCATCAGCTACGCGTTCGAGCAGCTCAATATGGCTCGGGTCGAGGCGCGGGTCGACCCGGAGAACACCCGGTCGTTACGCGTCGCCAGCCGCGCCGGCCTCCGGCGTGAGGGGTTGTTGCGCCAGCACGAGACGATCGGCGGCAAGCGCCGTGACCACGTCATCCTCGCGCGGCTGGCCGCTGACGTCGAGCCGTCGAGGGCCGAGGGGTTCCGAGCGATCCTCAACGCCGGCCTTCCGCGCAAGCGCGCCATCTCGCAGCTGCTGGTCAGAGACCACGAGCAGCGAGTGCTGCTGTGCCAGCTCACCTACAAGTCCGACTGGGATCTGCCAGGTGGGGTCGTCGAGGTGGGCGAGTCGCCCGTGGTAGCGGTCACCCGCGAGGTCACGGAGGAGCTGGCGCTCGACCTGCCGGCACGGGGGCTCCTCGTGGTGGACTGGCTCCCGCCGTGGTCGGGCTGGGACGACGCCTTGTGCCTCGTCTTCGACGGCGGCGTGCACGACCCGTCGATCGTGGACGCTGTCGTGCCGGAACCTCGCGAGATCGTCACCGCTGAGCTGTGTACGCGCCAGCAGGTTCGCGAGCGCTGCCGCGACTTCACTGCACGCCGCATCGAGCAAGCGGTCGCGGTCGTGGACGGCGGCTCGGGGGTCGGCTATCTTCAGTCAGGCGTCCGCCGCTCCCCCGATTCGTCCGACCCACGGCCCACAAACCCAGCCTGAGCCGCCCGGACGAATCCGAAGGAACCGACGGCACGGATCGGGGGGCGTCAGAAACGCGCGGGCTCGCGGTACTCGCCCCACTCGGCGCGCAACGCGTCACAGATCTCGCCCAAGGTGGCTTCGACGCGGACCGCCTCGAGCATCGCCGGGATCATGTTGGCGTCGGTGCGCGAGACGTCGACCATGGTGGCCAGCGCCGCTCCGACCGCATGCTGGTCGCGCGCCGCACGGCGATCGACCAGCTCACGCACCTGCTCGACCTCGACCTCGTGGGACACCCGGAGGATCTCGAGCTCGCCGCTGACCGTCGAGGTGTGGCAGTTGACCCCGACCACCAGCTTCTCCTCCTTCTCGAGGGCCGTCTGGTACTGGAACGCCGCCTCAGCGATCTCGGACATGAACCAGCCGTCCTCGATGCCCCGCAGGATGCCAGGCGTCATCGGCCAGCCGCCGCCCTGGTTGTCGCCGATGCTGGCGCGCACCTGCTCGGCGAGCGCTCCGGTGTCGCCGGACCTGAGCTTCGAACCACCGATTTCGAGGATCTTGTCGAAGATGGCGTAAGCCTCGGCCTCGATCTTGTCGGTGAGCGCCTCGACATACCAAGATCCGCCGAGCGGGTCGGCGACGTTGGCTACCCCGGTCTCTTCCATCAGCACCAGCTGCGTGCGCAGCGCGATCTCGGCCGCCTGCTCCGTCGGCAGCGCGAGCGTCTCGTCGAGCGCGTTCGTGTGCAGCGAGTTGGTGCCTCCGAGCACCGCCGACAGCGCCTCGACGGCGGTCCGCACGACGTTGTTGTACGGCTGCTGAGCGGTCAGCGACACCCCGGCGGTCTGGGTGTGGAAGCGCAGCCCTTGTGCCTTCTCGGTCTTCGCGCCGTAGACGTCGCGCAACCAACGCGCCCAGATGCGGCGAGCGGCACGGAACTTGGCGATCTCCTCGAAGAAGTCGAGGTGGGCGTCGAAGAAGAACGACAGCCCAGGCGCGAACTTCTCGATGTCGAGGCCGCGGGACAGGCCGAGCTCGACGTATCCGAACCCGTCCGCGAGGGTAAAGGCGAGCTCCTGCGCAGCGGTCGAGCCGGCCTCACGGATGTGATAACCGGAGACGGACAGCGGCTTGTACGCCGGGATGTCGCGCGCGCAGTACTCCATCAGGTCCCCGATCAAGCGCAGGTGCGGCTCGGGACCGAAGATCCACTCCTTCTGGGCGATGTACTCCTTGAAGATGTCGGTCTGCAGAGTGCCGTTGAGCTTCCCGATGTCGGCGCCCTGGCGTTCGGCCGCGACGAGATACATGCAGAAGACGGGGACCGCTGGCCCGGAGATCGTCATCGACGTCGTGACGTCTTCGAGAACGATGCTGTCGAACAGCGCCTCCATGTCTGCCGCAGTGTCGATCGCCACGCCGCAGTGGCCCACTTCACCGAGTGCCTGGGGGTCGTCGCTGTCGCGTCCCATCAAGGTCGGCATGTCGAAGGCGACCGACAGGCCGCCGCCGCCTTGCTCCAAGATCATCCGGTAGCGCTCGTTGGTCTGCGCAGCGTTGCCGAAGCCGGCAAACTGCCGGACGGTCCACGCACGCCCGCGGTAGCCGGTTGCGTGGAGCCCTCGGGTGAACGGGAACTCGCCCGGCCAGCCGATCTGCTCGAACCCGGCGTAGTGCCTGCCCTCTGCGGGACCGTAGACCGGCGCGACCTCGGCGCCCGAGAGCGTGGTGAAGTCGGCGTCACGGACCCGGGATGCGTCGTAGCGCTGCTGCCAACGTTGACGACCTGCCTCGATGTCCGCGTGGTTCGACGTGCTGGGGGTATCGCTCATGCCTGAATCCTCGCAAGGGGCGCCGAGATGGTGACCCGGCCACTTAGTTGGACGTCCAACTAAAAGTCTACGACAGGGCCCCACCCGGCACCAACCGTCCTCGCTCACCCGTCACATCTGCCGGGTCAAACGCGCATAAGTGACGGGTCAACGCGCATATGTGACGGGTCAACGGGTATCAGATCTGGTCGGTGCCGTGTCTGGTCGAAAGTCACCGGCGGCGAGCCGAATCGGCCGCAACAAGGCGGTCAAGGAGTCCAAGTCGGGACCGGCCAGCACTCCCACCCCGAAGTCAGCCTTGACCAGGTCCGCGGTGGCCTTCTCGGCCAAGTCTCGACCGGACTCGGTGATCTCGGCCAAGATCGTGCGACCGTCGGTCGGGTGCGGTCGGCGTACGACGTGGCCCGACGCCTCGAGCCGGTCGATGATCGACGTGATCGACGTCGGGTGCACCTGCAGTCGCTCCCCCATCTTGCCCAGCGGCAGCGACCCGTGCCGGGAGAAGGTCAGCAGCACCAGCGCTTCGTATCGCGCGAACGTCAACCCGTGCGTGCGAAGCAGCTCGTCGAGCTCTCCCAGCACCAGTTGCTGCACCCGCATCAGGCTGGTGACGGCCCGCATCTCGGCGACTCCGTCCCAGCGCAGACCCCACTGTCGAGCCGCTTCGGCAATCGGGTCGAACGGGAGCGGTGACTTGCGCGCCATCAGACGACCCTATCCAGCCCAGACCCCGCCGTACGCCGACAAGCCGCCCCCCCGAGACCGCACCACGCGTCACCGGGTGGACTCGCGCAGCGTGGCGGCGCGGGCACGACGGACCGCGAGCGCAGCGACTGTGGTGGCCAGCACCACCAAGACCATCGTGACGGCACCGACCAGCAGACTCAGGCCAGGAAGATCCAGCGAGTCGACGACGCGCGGAGTCCGGATGTCGTCGACGCGTCCGAGCGTGACGCTGCGCACGACGAGGTACTGCGAGAGCGCCCCTGCCGCGATCCCGGCGAGACCGGCGACCCCCAGGACGGCACAGATCTCGACGAACACGGCCTGCATGACGTGTCGGCGCCGAACCCCGACCACCCGAAGTGATGCGGAGTCACGCCGGCGATCGGGCATCTGCACGAGCAACGTCACCATGAGACCGGCCATGGCCAGGCCGATCGCCGCGAACGCCGCCACCAGGTAGAGGTTGAGCGACAGCGCGTACGCGTCCTGGTCGAGCACGCTCTTGATCTGGCTCAACGAGACAGGTGTGGAGATGCCGCGGCCGGCCAACGCGTCCAGAACCGGCTTCGGCGTGTCGGAACGCGCCAACACATGCACCTCTGTCTGCGCCTCGGAGACAGGGTTGTCACGGGTGAACATCGTGTAGTCGATCATCAGTCCGCGCGGCCCGAGGAACGGCATCGAGTCGGCCGTCGCGACCGGACGCACGGCCAACCCGTCAGTCGCGCCGGTCTCGAGCAGCTCGGTGTCGCCGCTTCGTCCCCGTACCGACATCCGCGCGCTGCGGCCGAGCAGCACCGGTCGCACCGTGGGCACATCGGCAGGACTGATCTGCATCAGGGCGACCTCGCCGTGCGTGTCTACTGCTACCTTCAACCGGCCGCCGTCGGCCATGGGTACGGCGGTGGGTGGGCGCGCGTCGCTCACGAGCGAGACGGGTTGCCAGGCCCCGCCGTCCAGCAACGACTCTCTCAGACGCCCGTCGACGGAGATCTTCGCGATCTCGAACGATCCCACCAAGTTCGACGGGGAAGCCGCCGAGGGCCCGAACGACACGGTCCGCACCGTGCAACCGCCGGCGCAGAAGGGTACCCGTGTGACCGCGGTGGACTCCCCAGGCCGGTACGGTCCGAGGAAGGCGACGCGTTGCTTCCCCTTGGCGGTCTCCATCCTCACCCCGATCGAGATGCTGTCGGCGTTGTCGCTGCCGTCCGGGGCGCTGAGCTGGTTGTCACCGGTCATCGCCAGCGTGGCGCCGGTGAACGTCATCGGCGGTCGCGTCGGTGAAAGAGCCCGCGACACGTCCACCGCGTCCAGCCCCGGTGTCCAGGACGTTGGCCACTCCGCCACCCGGCCGAGGCGCGGCGCGTCGACGATCAGCTTCTCCCCTACGTCGGCGTAGATCAACACCCCCGCCGCCATCAGCCACCGCCCGTCAGGGTCGATCTCGTGGGTGGCCGCGACGGTCTCGGCCAGCGGCGTGCTCGAGGTGAAGGAGTACGCCGCCCCGACGCGGGTGGCCGCGGTGCTCGCGCGCCAGTCGCTTGCTGCCGAGTAGACGCCGGCGGCGAACACCGAGATCGCCAGCGCAGCGGTCAACGGCAAGATGACCAGACTGCCCTCCTGCCGACGGCTCACGGCGCGCGCGGACACGAAGCCGGCGATTCCGCGCCGTCTGGCCGTGTGTTGCGCCCACCCACGGGCCACCTGCACGGCCATCCAGCCGACGATCAGTCCGGTGGCCAGTGCCAGCACCAGCGGCAGCAGCAGATCGCTCGTCTCCGGTTTCGACCGGCCTTTCGCCGTCAGGGCGGTTGCGACAAGGGCAACGGCCGCGGCGATGAGCGCCATCTGGGCCACCATCGCGAAGCGGTTGCCGCGCTGAGGTCGGCGTACGCCGGCGAGCTGTGACGACAAAGGCTCGGCGAGCGCCCTGCGCACGGTGAGCACGGTGGCACCGAGCGTCGCGACGAGTACCAACGCCGCGGCGGACAGGCTGGCCAGTCCCAGCGGGGTGTGCAGCCCGGGCTCGAGCCAGGCTCGCGCCAGCTGCTCGGCGGACAGGTAGCCGAGCGCCACCCCGACCGGCGTCGCGATCGCCAGGATCGTGGCCGGTTCGGCCAGACCGAAAGCCCACATCTGACGCCGCGACAGCCCCCGCAGCGAGCCGAGTGCCAGCTCCGCCCGCCGCTGGTCGGCAGCGGCGCCCAACAGCCGCACCAGCAAGGCCAACGCCACCAGCACCAGCGAGACGACAGCCGGTGTGACGGTCGCCCGCGCTGTGGCGCGGTTGCTGTCGATCTCCTTGAGCAGGAACGGCAGCGTCGAGTCACTGGTCATTCTGTAACGCCCGCCGTCGAGCCCGCGCAGCTCGGAAGGCAGGTCCTGCACCACCCTCGCCGCCGCCCGGACGTCGCTGGACTGGGTCGTCGGACCCGTCGCCAACCGCCTGTCGACCAGCACTTCCCACCCTCGGGCAGGGAGCGCGTCGAAGGTGGAGCGGTCCACGAACAACGGCGCGGGGTTGTAGACGCCGGGACCGGTCGACGACGGGGAGTACGGCACCCGCGCGGTCCGGCTCTCGTCGAAGAAGAACCCCGACGCTTCGGCCGGGATGGTGTAGGTACCCACGACGGTGAGGTCGGAGCGGAGTCCTTTGAAGGGGACGGTCTCGCCGACAGCGACGTCCGTGTCGGCACTGTCCAGCTCGTGCAGCAACACCTCACCCGGCTTGCTGGGGCAGCGACCCTTGATGACCAGTCGCTCGCAGCTGCCGTCCTTCGCCATCAGCACAACGTGGCCGTCGTAGGGAAGGCCGAACACCTGGCTCAGCCAGTCGGGGTCGGAGCGCAGCGTCACCGTCGGTACGCCGAACGAGCCGGCCAGCTGGTCGGCGCCCCCGCGCTCAGCCGCAGTGGCTGCTGCCGCGACGGCTCGCGGGCCGCTCGGGCGATAGGCGATCGTGACGCCGGTGCTAACGGGGCTTGCCTGGTTGAGCCGTGCGACGAGGAACGACTGTGTCGCCGCACTTTGGTATGCCGGTCCGAGCACGGCCGACGCGACCGCCACCGTCGTCAGCAGCATCGACCCCAACGTCAGGGTGAGGCGCGCGCGCAGACCGCGGAGCACCGCCGCGCCCAGCTGGCCGCGGCCGCCGCGCCGGCGGCGGGGAACATCTCGGTGGCTCATCGTCCGGCTCCCACCCGCAACAGGCTCGGCGGCGACGACCGCGCAACGCTGCGATAAGCGGCGTACGTCACCCCACCCACCAACAGCCCCGCCCCCGCGGCGACGGCGATGATCTCCCATGGCCGGTTCGGACCGCCCAGCAACGGCAGGTAATCCGACTGAGGAACCAGCGAGAGGGCACCGAGCGACGCTCCGGAGGCGACCCAGCCAGCGAGCCAGACAACGACGAAGGCAGTCAGCGCCAGGACGAACGCCTCCACGGCATGCGCACCTGTGATGCTCGACACCGGCACCCCGGAAACCCGCAGGCTCGCGGCCTCGTCACGACGGTCGGCGCGCTGCGCGAGCACGGACGCGATGAGACTGACGCCGGCGATCAGACCGGCGAACACGCTCATCAACAGGTAGAGCCGGATCCCTTGCGCGGCCGGTGCGGCACGTGCGTGGCGCAGGATCGCCGAGTAGGCACGGGGCGTGGAGACCTGTCCGGAGGCCTCGAGCTCGGCCAGCACACCCGCGGGCGTGTCAGCCCGCGCGATGATGGCCGCTGCCGCGGTCGGAATCATGCTGGTGGCACCGGCCAGCGCCCTCGGCAGGTCGATCAGCACCCCCTGTCGACCGAGGTAGGGCAGCATGGAGGCGGTCCCGACCACGTCAACCGGGTGATCCGATCCGTCCGGCCCGAAGCCCATCGGAGCGCGATGCTGCTTCAGCAGCGTCAGGCCCGGGGTCGAAACGGCGGCCAGCGGCTGACGGCTCGCCACGTCGGTCAAGACCAGCGGTGCGGGGAGCCAAGGCAGCGCGACGTCGAGCCGGTCATCCTCGTACGTCAGCGCTTCCCGGAATTTATCGCCGGGCTGCACCCGCCACCGCCGGTCCGCGAGCAGGTCGCGGGTGCCGAACTCGACGGCACCAAGCACGAGATGGTCGCCACGCCCCCTCGTCCACCCGTCGACGGTGATCTGATTGACGACGCAGCCGTGTAGGCAGCCGGCTATCGGCTTGGTGACCCGGTTCACCCCAGGACCCGGACGGGCCGTGGGCGCCAACGCCACGGACGCCACTTGACCTGTGTCGTTGACGTAGTCGATCGTCACCCCGACCTCACGCGCGTGTCGGAGGGAGGTGCGGACAAACGTCACCGATGCCTTGGTCCCGGTGGCCGTGCGCAACGGCTCTCCCGCCTGCAGGGCGTTGACGGCCGCCGACACCGCGGCGGCGCCGGTGCCGGCCAGGAAGCCGCCGACCACCCGGTCCCACCGCTCCATGTCGGCGAAACTTCGGCGGTAGGCCTCGGACCTGTCGGGCGCGGCAGTGACCGCCATCAACCACCGGCCACCGGGATCGGCCCCGTGCGAGACCGTGTACGCAGTGAGGGCGCCACCCTCGACCGCCATCCGCTGCGGACCGCCGAGCTGAAGTCGGGCGGTCTCGGCCGTCCAGGCTGTCACCGCCCCCGACCCGCTTACGGTGACGGCCGCGACCACAGCTGCTGCCACCACGAGTCGTGTCCCCCCGACGGTGTCGCGACGGCGTGCGAGCCGGCGCACGGCGAGGAAGAGTCCCAAACCGCGTCGGGCACTGCGACCCGGCCGCCGCACGGCCCAGGACGAGCCGAGCGCCAGCAGCCAGGCGGCGACCTGCGCCGACGCGAGCCCGATCAACACCGGTGTCAGCAGCGCGGGGCTGGCGAGCCCGCGCCAGTCCTCGCGGACGTCGCCACCCTGGGTGGCCTCGTAGGTCGCGATCGCCGCAGCCACGATCACGACGGTCTGGCCGAGAAGGACGAGCGTCGCCGACTGCCGGGGACGGCGCGACTGGTCGAGCTGTTCGACCAGCGGCTGCTGCAACGTCTGGTGGCTGCCGGCGATGACACCGGCGAGACCCAGCACGACAGCAAGCACGACCGAACCTGCGCCGAGCTGGCTGATCGTGACGGGAACCTGGTCTCCGAGCCAACGATGGGCGGCGCGCTCGGTCACCCAGCTTCCCACCGGTACGCCGACGGCAGCAGCCGCGAGAAGCACCACGAACGGTTCGGTCAGGTAGTAGGCGTACAACCGCGTCCCGGTCCGGCCCCTGATCTGTGCCAGCGCGATCTCGGTACGCCGCAGCCGGGCGACCTGGCCCGACTGCACGCTCACGGCAACTGCACCGAGCAGCAGCAGCGCCCCGACGGCACCGACGGGCGTCCCGGTGAGCTCGCTGAACGTGACGGCGGTGAGCGTGCCTGCGACCACGACGACGCCGAGCGCGAACAGCGCCATCGTCGCCGCCCTTCGCGCACCGATCCCCCGTAGTACCTGCCCCATGTGAGCCTCAGCCGGTCATGCCAGGACGCAGTTGCCCGACGGGTGCGACGCGGTCCGTCAGCTCGCCGTCGTCGAGCAGGTAGTGCCGGTCCGCGGCCGCCACCACGGCCGCGTCGTGGGTGGCGACGACCACGATCGCGCCGCGCCGGGCTTCCTTACGCAGCTCACCCATCACGTGCTCGCGGTTTCCTTCGTCGAGCTCGCTCGTGGGCTCGTCTGCCAACAAGATCTCGGCGCCGACAACGAACGCCCGCGCACAGGCCACCCGTTGCATCTGCCCACCTGACAGTTCCTCCACCTGCCGGTCGCCCAGGTCACCGATATGGAAACGCTCGAGGGCAGCGCTCGCGCACTCGTCGACGTCGCGAGGCTCGGCGCCCCGGGCACGCAGCGCGACGGCGACGTTCTCACTGGCACTGAGGATCGGCACCAGACCATAGACCTGCAGCACGAACGCCACCTGCGGCCTGGGGTCGCCGTCCCCCTGCCACATCGGCGTGCCGTCGTACGTCGCCGTCCCGTGGTTCGGCGAAAGCAGGCCGCCCGCCACCGACAGCAACGAGGTCTTGCCCGAGCCGGACGGGCCTGACACCGCGGTGACGACACCTGATTCGAACGTCAGCGTCATCGGGCGCAGGATCTGCTTGCCGCCGACGGCGAGATCAATGTCGTCGAGCACAAGATCGGAGCTCATTTCGGCTCGCTGCACATGCTCGTCGCGCCTCGTGGCGGAGGCGTCATCGCGGCTCCTGCTGCGAGGTGACGCCACCTGGTCGGCTGAGGAGCAGCGTGTCGATGTCTTCGGGCTCGATCCGCACGAGCGTCCCGGGTGGCCACTGCTCACCCAGGTGCGCCGGCAGGTGCAGGACGCCGTCGGCGCCAATGACGACGTATTCGGCGCCGTCGCGCCCCTCGGAACCGACGCGGCCACCCTTCATCGTGATGGTCCGTGGAAACGTGTCAGCCACCTCCGGCTGGTGCGTCACGACGACGATGGTCGTGCCGAGCTCGTCTCCCAGCCCATGTATCAGCTCGATCATGTGGTCGCGGTCGTCGTGGCTGAGCTGGCTGGTCGGCTCGTCCGCGAGCAGCAGCTGCGGCGACGAGCTGACCGCGCAAGCCAGCGCGAGCCGTTGCTGCTGTCCGCCGGACATGGTGCGGACGACCTGGTCAGTGGTATCCGTCAGTCCCACTCGGGCCAGCAGCGCGGAGTCATCCAGCCCGACCCGCCCATTGGCGGGCCCCGAGACGCGGGCAAACGCGAGGTTCTGGCGTGCGGTGGCATAAGGCAACAAGTTGCGGCTCGCCCCTTGCAGCATCGTGCTCACGCGCTGCGCACGCACCTTGGTGAGCGCTCGCTCGCTCAACCGCGAGATCTCCTCACCACCCAAGAAGATCTTGCCTGCCGAAGGGCGCTGGATGCCGCCGAACAACGTCAGCAGCGTCGACTTGCCCGACCCCGACGGCCCGAGGAACGCGACCCGCTCCCCGGCCACGATGTCGAGGTCGACACCCTGCAATGCCACCACGTCGTGTCCCTCGAAGGTGCGGTACAGGTGGACGACGCCGCGGCAGGTGATGCTCAGGCCACGCTCGGCCCGGTCATCGACCGACCCGCTGCGAGGCTGGACCTCCTCGATCGCCTGCCCGCGCACGGTCCACCCCGTTTCTGTCGCGTAGCCGTCAACCCTCCGAGACAACCGGGTCGGCTCGGTCGGCACAACAGCCGATGCCGGGTCGTTAACCGCTTGTGACCTGAAGACGACCTCAGTCAGGCTGCTCCGCTGTCTCACGCTCGTGTTGGCGGTCCACGAACAACCGGCCCGCGGACACGGCAAACGTCGGGCTGGATCAGAGCTCGTGGCTCACCGAGCGCCGCAAGCCGGACCGTTGCACCACACGCTGGATGGTCAGATCGCGTACGTCGGGCGAGCCGACGTACCGGATGTCCCGAAGCCCCTGCTCCTGCGCGGCGGACTCGAAGACGAAGTGGCCGAAGTCCAACATGCGACCGAGCAGGGGCTTCTCGACGGTGATGTCCAGGATCCGGGAGATCGGCATGGTGGCGAGTCGCCGAGACATCACCCCGCGGGTCCGGAAGACCCGCATGTTCGTGATGACGAAGCGGTCCATGTGCTCGGTGAGTCCCAACCAGAACGCGTGCACACCGAAGCCGAGGCAGAGCAGCAGCGGAAGCCAGCCGATCTGCACGGAGCTGACGAGGAAGGCGGTGAAGAGGCTCGCGGCTGCGACTGCCTCCAGGGCGGCACGCCAGAACGCCATCCAGTGGTGGCGGACCTCGTCGATGACGATCTCGCCCTCGTCGATGAGCAGGTGGACCTCGATCTGCGGGTCGGCGAACGTACGCCGCAGCCAACCGGCCATGGCGACGCCTAGCTCGCGAGGGTCGACAAGAAGCGCATCAGCTGTTCGAAGCCGTTAGCGACGGCCTCGCCCGCACCCTTGATCGCATGCGCGGCGTTCTCTGGCTGGGACAGCAGGTAGAAGACAGCGAACGCGAGAACGAGGAAGGTGATGCTCTTCTTCGCGACATCGGTCATCGGTCCTCCTCGTTGTCTCGGCTGCAGCACCGGCTAGCACTCGGCTGGATGCGCACCGAAGCAGGACCTGGCACGAGATCCTGTCGTGTCTTGTGTAGCAAATGAGGACAGTGTGACAGATGAGGCGCGCCGCGCGCGAGGGCCGGTCCAGAACTTCCCCGCCTTGACGGCGGTGCCGTCTCGCCCGCGACTGGGGGCCGGCACACCGACGCTCAGAGGGCGGCGATGATCACGTCTGCGGCGGTGTAGGGGTCGTTGGTGCCTGCCACGACGGCGGCCGCCAGCGAGTCGATGTCACCATGTCCGTGCACGTCTTCGAACCGCTGCCGCAGCGCTGTTACCGCGATCGCCTCGATCTCCTCACGCGCCCGTCGTTGGCGCCGCCGTGCCAGTTCGCCGGACTCCTCGAGCATCTCGCGGTGCTTGTCGATCGCCGCGACGAGGTCGGCCATCCCCTGACCGGTGTGCGCCACCGTCTTCACGATCGGTGGCCGCCACTCGCCCTGCCTCGCGCCTAGGCTCAGCACCGAGCGGAGGTCGCGGACCACCTGGTCGGCGCCGTCGCGGTCGGCCTTGTTGACGACGTACACGTCGCCGATCTCGAGGATGCCGGCTTTGGCCGCCTGGATTCCGTCGCCCATGCCGGGCGCCAGCAGGACCAACGTGGTGTCGGCCAGACCGGCGACCTCGACCTCGGACTGGCCGACCCCGACCGTCTCCACGATGACCACGTCACACCCAGCAGCGTCGAGCACGCGCAGCGCCTGGGGTGTCGCCCAGGCCAACCCCCCGAGATGGCCGCGCGCAGCCATCGACCGGATGTAGACACCGGGGTCGACCGCGTGGTCCTGCATCCGTACCCGATCACCGAGCAGGGCACCACCGGAGAACGGCGACGTCGGATCGACCGCGAGGACGCCCACCCGCTTGCCATCCGCCCGCAGCGCCGTGACGAGAGACGAAGTGGAGGTCGACTTGCCGACGCCGGGTGCGCCGGTGATCCCGATGATCTGCGCGTTGCCGGTGTGGGGAGCCAACCGGGCGGCGACTTCGCGCAGCAACGGGGAGGCGTCCTCCACCAGCGAGATGAGCCGGGCGACCGCCCGCGGCTCGCCTTCCTGGGCGCGGTCGACGAGCTCCTCGACGCGGCGCTGATCGCGCGCCGTCCGCCGTCCGACCGTCTCGCGCCGCCTCGGCGGCTCCGCGGCGGCGGGCCCGACGGCCGCGGTCACGCGGGGACGCGGACGATCAGCGCGTCGCCCTGGCCTCCCCCACCACAGAGCGCGGCTGCACCGACGCCCCCGCCGCGGCGATGCAGCTCGAGCACCAGGTGCAGCACGATCCGAGCGCCCGACATGCCGATGGGGTGGCCGAGGGCGATCGCGCCGCCGTTGACGTTGACCTTGTCCTCGCTGATCTCGAGCTCGCGGGCGCTGACGATCCCTACCGCGGCGAACGCCTCGTTGAGCTCGATCAGGTCGAGGTCGGAGGCCGCGATGCCTTCCTTGGCGCAGGCCGCCCTGATCGCGTTTGCCGGCTGCGACTGCAGTGTCGAGTCAGGCCCCGCGACCTGTCCGGAGGCGCCGATCTCGGCCAGCCAGGTGACGCCGAGTTCGGTGGCCTTGGCCTTGCTCATGACGACCACAGCGCACGCCCCGTCAGAGATCTGGGACGCGGAGCCGGCTGTGATCGTTCCGTCCTTGGCGAACGCCGGCCGCAGCTTGCCGAGTGACTCGGCGGTGGTGTCGCTGCGCACGCCCTCGTCCTCGGCGACCACCATCGGGTCGCCGCGACGCTGAGGCACCTCGACGGGGACGACTTCGTCGGTGAAGAGCCCGTTCTTCCATGCCGCGGCTGCGCGCTGGTGAGACCTGGCCGAGAAGACGTCCTGCTCCTCACGCGACAGCATCTCGTCGTCGGTGTTTCGAGTCTCGGTCAGGCTGCCCATGGCCTGGTCGGTGAAGACGTCCCAGAGGCCGTCGTACGCCATGTGGTCGCGAACCGTGACGTCGCCGTACTTGTAGCCCTCGCGCGACTTGGTGAGCAGATGCGGGGCGTTGGTCATCGACTCCATACCGCCCGCGACGACGACCTCGCACTCGCCGGCGCGGATGAGCTGGTCGGCGAGCGCGATCGCGTTCATGCCTGACAAGCAGACCTTGTTGATCGTCAGTGCCGGGACCGTCATCGAGAGGCCGCCCTTGACCGCGGCCTGACGAGCAGCGATCTGGCCGGCACCGGCCTGCAGGACCTGACCCATGATCACGTAGTCGACCTGGTCGGCGTCGACACCCGCCTTGTCGAGCGCACCCTTGATCGCAGCGCCACCGAGATCGGCCGCCGACAAGTCCTTGAGCCCGCCGAGCAGGCGTCCGATCGGCGTACGGGCTCCTGCCACGATGACTGATCCGGCCATGTGAGTCCTCCTGCTCGACGGTGCGCGCGACGAAGTGGCTCAGCACGCGGGGTTCTGAGCCGCACTCTATCCAGGCTGTCTGATCGAGCGGAATGCGCGCATACGCTTTGTCGAACACATCACACCCGGTTGGCGCCTGCGCCCGGATGGCGCGAAGATCAAACGATGCTCCCATCAGGTCTCATCACCGCCATCGACCATGTCGGCATAGCGGTCGCCGACCTCGACCAGGCGATCGCCTTCTACGCCGACAACTTCGGCTTCACCGTGGCGCACGAGGAGACCAACGAGGACCGGGGCGTGCGGGAGGCCATGCTGGCCGTCGGCTCGTCTGACACCTGCCTACAGCTGCTCGCGCCGCTCACGCACGCGTCACCCATCGCAAAGTTCCTCGACCGCTCCGGCCCGGGGATCCAGCAGCTGGCGTACCGGGTCACGAGCATCACCGAGGCCATGGCCGCGGTACGTGCACAGGGGATGCGGCTGCTGTACGACGAGCCACGCAGCGGCACTGCCGGCAGCCGGATCAACTTCATCCATCCCACCGACGCCGGCGGAGTGCTCGTCGAGCTCGTCGAGCCCGCCGAGCCCGCCGAGCCCGTCAGCGTGAGATGAGCCGGAGGGCGTCTACTGGACCCTGACAACTCGGTGAGAAGGAAACACAGCTATGAAGGACATCCTGGACGCGATCCTGACTGGCAGTGCGAGCGGCGACGACCTACTCTCCCTCGCCGTGCCGGAGTCCTACCGCGGCGTCACCGTTCGCAAGAACGAGGCCACCATGTTCGAGGGGCTCGAGTCGCGCGACAAGGATCCCCGCACGAGCCTGCACGTCGACGAGGTAGCGACGCCGCAGCTCGGCCCGGGTGAGGCACTAGTGGCCGTGATGGCCTCGTCGATCAACTACAACACCGTGTGGACGTCGATCTTCGAGCCGGTCTCGACATTCACGTTCCTCGAGCGCTACGGCAAGATGTCACCGCTCAGCAAGCGCCACGACCTGCCCTACCACGTGGTGGGCTCCGACCTCGCCGGTGTCGTCCTCCGCACCGGTCCAGGAGTGCACATCTGGTCCCCCGGAGACGAAGTCGTGGCGCACTGCCTGTCGGTCGAGCTGGAGAGCCCCGACGGTCACAACGACACGATGCTCGACCCGGAGCAGCGTATCTGGGGCTTCGAGACGAACTTCGGGGGGTTGGCCGAGCTGGCCTTGGTCAAGTCCAACCAGCTGATGCCCAAGCCCGCTCACCTCTCGTGGGAGGAAGCAGCGTCACCGGGCCTGGTCGGTTCCACGGCATACCGCCAGCTGGTCTCCCGCAACGGCGCGGACATGAAGCAAGGGGACACCGTGCTGATCTGGGGCGCCTCGGGTGGACTCGGGTCGTACGCCACCCAGTTCGCTCTCAACGGCGGCGCGACGCCGGTCTGCGTCGTCTCGTCCGACGACAAGGCGGACATCTGCCGGGCGATGGGAGCGGAGCTGATCATCGACCGGCACGCCGAGGGCTACCGGTTCTGGAAGGACGAGACCACCCAGGACCCCAAGGAATGGCGTCGTCTCGGCGCCAAGATCCGTGACCTGACCGGTGGCGACGACCCCGACATCGTCCTCGAGCACCCCGGTCGGGAGACGTTCGGGGCGTCGACCTTCGTCGCCCGCAAGGGCGGCACGATCGTGACCTGTGCGTCCACCTCGGGGTACCTGCACGAGTACGACAACCGCTACCTCTGGATGAACCTCAAGCGCATCATCGGCTCGCACTTCGCCAACTACCGCGAAGCGTGGGAGGCGAACAGGCTGATCGCCAAGGGATCGGTGCATCCCACCCTTAGCCAGACCTACCCGCTGGAGCAGACGGGCGAGGCGGCGTGGCAGGTTCACCGGAACCGACATCAGGGCAAGGTCGGAGTACTCTGCTTAGCACCGGAAGAGGGCCTGGGGGTTCGCGATCATCGGCTGCGTGAGACTCATCTGCACGCCATCAACCGGTTCCGAGGCACGTAAATCCCTGGGGCGGCATCGGGTCGCCTGGGCCGAGACAGATTGAGAGACCACGGCGATGTCTGACCACAGCCAGCGCGGACTGTCCATCTTCGACGACCCCGCCAGCGAACCGACTCCGCTGACCGCTACCGGCGCTTTGCCCGACGACGCGACGCGAGCCTTCTCTGCCGCCGACGCCGGCCCCTCGTCGTCGCTCGCTGCCGACAGCCAGCCGCCGCCGGACTTCCCCGCCGTACGGCGTGGGGGCTACGACAAGGCCGCCGTCGACGCCTACCTTTCCCAACTCCAGGCCGGTCACGCCCGTCAGGCCTCCCACCTTCGCGTAGTGCAGGACGAGACGGTCCGACTACGCCGCAGGCTCGCCGAGCTCGAGCAGCTGCAGGCCGAGCAGACATCTCCGACGTACGCCGGGCTCGGCCACCACGCCGCCGCCCTGTTGCGGATTGCCGAGGAGGAGGCGAACTCCGTGACCGCCGCCGCACACCAAGCCGCCGAGGAGTCGCGTCAGCGGGCGCTGCACGAGGCCACCGCGCTCAGGGCGGACGCGGAGAAGGAAGCCGCCGACATCCGCACCGTGCAGCTGCGAGAGGTCGAGGAGCGTCGTACGTCGGTACTCGACGAGGCGGAGCAGGAGCGTGACCTCGCCCGGGCCGAGGCGGCCGACCTCCTCGCCTCTGCCCGGCGGGAGTCCGAACAGCTCCGGTTGGCCGCGCAGCAGGAGACCAACGCGCTGCGGACGTCAGCCAAGCGCGAGGCCGAGCAGGCGCGTGCCGCGGCCGACCGTGAGGCGATGGAGTCCCGGCGGATGCTGGCGGTCGAGAGGGAGCGGCTCACCAAGGAGGCGGCCGAACGGCACTCATCGGCCACCGCCGAGACGACGCGCCTGGTCGAGGATGCCGAGGCGCGCTCCAAGGCGGCCGAGTCGCGGGCTCGCGAGGCGATGACCGTCGCCACCCGCCACCGCGAACAGGTCACCAGCGAAAGTGGGAAGTCTCTCGTCCGTTCGCGTCGCGAGTCCGAGCAGATCGTCACCTCCGCGCGTCGCCAGGCCGAACAGATCGTCGCCAACGCCGCCGCCGACGCCGACCGGCAGGGCGCCGC
>JAABUS010004573.1_pt1 | contig 19653 bp, 24 predicted proteins | sample 5560161 | NCBI WGS metagenome assembly JAABUS01 (sample SAMN10711885, study PRJNA513376) | rock metagenome | isolation source: Antarctica rocks | place: Antarctica: Victoria Land, Trio Nunatak nord | collected 2016-01-04 | reverse complement strand
CCGGGTCGCAGCTCCGGAGGCGGAGGCCGAACTGGCCGTGGGGTTCTTCGGATCCCGTTACGAGAGAGCGACTCCCGCCGAGCGGGAGTACTTGCGCGCCATGGCGGATGCCGCCCATGACGGCGACATCCCCCCAGCGGGAGGCGAGCTGGGCCACGAAGGTGACGACCCGGCATACGGGCCGGAGGCCGAGTCGGTGGCGACCTCCGCGGTGGCGACACTGCTCGAGAGGAAGCCGCAGTCGCTCTCGCCCGCACGGGACGCCTTGCTGAAGAAGGGACTGATCTACTCCGGGGAGCGGGGCCGGATCGCCTTCACCGTTCCTCACTTCGGGCGCTACCTGCGCGCCAACGCCTGACCAGGTTGTCAGCGGCGAACGATTTTGAGAAATACTCACGAGTTTGAGACTGCGTGAGACAGATCGGCACTTCAGCTTCGGATATTGAGACTTTGGACGCGGATTTTGAGACAAGCTGCCCCGTTTACATCCCCATCTGACGGTTGATCGCCGTTGCGCCAATCTCGACCGCCAGGTCCCGACCGGCGTTACCGAGGTAGGCGGCGGACTGCCGGAGCCAAACCTTTCGCTCCAGATCGGGCTCGCGCTCAGCGGGCCTCGTCGAGAGCGATGACAAGGCGATCCGCAATGCTCTCGGGTGTTGGCCAGGCGCCAACCGCACGCCGGGCGTGCCCCGTGGGACGGCCCACCAAGCTGATCCCGCCGGAGGCTCGGCGCTCGATCTTGGAGATGAAGGCTGGATCTCTCTCAAGGGCTCGCAAGGCGGCCTCGACCTGGTCGGCACCGAGTCCCGATTGCTGAACGATTTCGTCAGGTCGCATGACACGACTCGTTCGCTCGAACACTTCCACGATGGCCGTCAGCACGGGAAGGTCGCGGCTGCTCCAAGTCTCGTCCATGGATACATTCACGCAGATGCCGCTGACAGCCGATCGAAGCGCACTTGCTCAGGCATGCTGAGACGGTGACAGCGAGAGCGGACGGTCCCCGTGCCGGTCGGTGACTGCCAGCGCGCCTTCGCGGCGGCAGCAGAGGCCGACGGCGTTCTCCTCGGGCCCTCACGATTGCCCTGGATCAATCAACGCGGTCACTTCGGGCTGCCACCAGAGGCCGACGCGGCCAGGGTGCCGCTTGAGGCGATCTTCAGTGCGCTCAACGGCGATCGGGGCGCCCAGGCTGCCAAGCGGACGACGCCGCTGACCGGTGACTTCATCGAGCCAGCACTGGCTCACTGATCGAGATAGACGAATCGCAGCACTTCACCTCGTTCAGAGCCACGTCGCTCGACCTCTACCCGTCCGACGCTCTTCTGGGCTTCGACCCGGACCACTACCTCGCCTTGTGCCGAGAGCTGGCCCGCGCTCCGATCGCTACCGGGCCTCGAAGGCAGCAGTCGGGTTCGGTCCGGGTGGACGCCAGCGCCAGCGCGCTTACCACGATGCCCTGCGGGACCTGACGGCGCCGGCTTGTGGGCGTCCGCCTGTCATCCGCGTGGCTGTTCTTGATGACGACGGACCGGGTGCGTACAAGCGCGAACGGGATCGGGTCAGAGAACTCCTCGGGCACGGCGGACAGCCGCGCCCGCCCGTCGACGATCCGCCCAGCCTCGCAGTGGCGATCGAGGAGATGAGAGATCTCCTTCGTGACTTCGACTCCGTCGAGCTCGCTGCGATGTCCGACCACTTCCACGTCCACGCCAACAACGAGATGGACCTCGCTGGTCGCACCATCATCGACGCGTTCGATCGTGAGCGCCGGCCACCCCATGACGCCCGCGGCCAGTAGCGGCGGTCCTCGGGACGGGGACCCTGTCGACCCTTAGGGTTGCAATTAGTGAATACCGGTAATGGGGATCCTCAGTTGGCGGCGGAGCAGCGCGCACGCGTGCTCATCGACCGCCAGCTTGCTGATGCCGGTTGGTCGGTTCAGGACAAGCAGCACCTCAACCTCTTCGCCTCCGACGGCGTTGCCTGCCGTGAGGCCGTGATGAAGACCGGCCACGGCCGTGCCGACTACCTCCTCTACGTCGACAAGAAGGTCGTTGGCGTCATTGAAGCCAAACCTGAGGGCACGACCCTCTCCGGCGTCGAGTGGCAGTCCGCGATGTACGCCACCGGACTCCCTGCGGACGCGCAGCTCCGATCTGTCACCGTCGACGGCCGGCTCCCGTTTGTCTTCGAGGCCAGCGGCTCCGAGACGCACTTCACCAACGGCTACGACCCGCATCCCAGGGCTCGACGCATCTTCAGCTTCCCCAAGCCGGCCACGCTCGCCACGATCGTGAGGGACGCCGAGGCGGACCGGGACAATCCGACATGGCGCGCCAAGGTCCAACACCTCCCAGCCCTCGACGAAGCGCCGCTCCGCCCGGCGCAGATCACCGCGATCACCGGGGTCGAGCAGAGCCTTGCCGATCAGCACTTCGACCGATCGCTGATCCAGATGGCCACTGGCGCCGGTAAGACGTTCACCGCCGTCACCCTCGCCTATCGACTCCTCAAGCACGGCGGCTTCCGCCGGATCCTGTTCCTCGTCGACCGCAACAACCTGGCCGAGCAGACCATCGGCGAGTTCCAGAACTACCGCACCCCCGACGACGGCCGCCGATTCACCGAGATCTACAACGTCGACAAGCTGACGAGCGCCGGGATGCTCGGCTCCTCCGATGTTGTCGTCTCCACTATCCAGCGGGTCTTCTCGGTCCTGCGTGGCAACCACGTCAACGAAGGGGACGACCCCAACCTCGACGACTACGTTCCCGACAGGCCCGTCACCGTCACCTACTCGCCCAACCTTCCGCCCGAGGCGTTCGACCTCGTCATGGTTGACGAAGCCCACAGGTCCATCTACGGCGTGTGGCGCGGCGTGCTGGAGTACTTCGACGCGCACGTCATCGGCCTGACCGCCACCCCCGGCAAGCAGACGTTCGCGTTCTTCCAGCAGAACCTCGTCTCCGAGTACACCTACCCCCAGTCCGTCGCTGACCGCGTCAACGTCGACTTCGACCTCTACCGGATCCGCACCGAGATTTCCGAGCAGGGCAGCCAGATCGACGCTGGCACGATCGTCCCCAAGGTCGATCGCCGCACCCGCAAGCAGCGGCTCGAAGCCATCGAGGAGGACTTCGAATACACCCACAAGCAGCTCGACCGGGCTGTCACCGCGAAGTCCCAGATCCGCCTCGTTCTGGAGACCTTCCGCGACCGGCTCTTCACCGAGATCTTCCCGGGCCGCTCAACAGTCCCCAAGACGTTGATCTTCGCCAAGGACGACGCCCACGCCGAGGAGATCGTCACCACCGTCCGTGAGGTCTTCGGCAAGGGCAACGACTTCGCCGCCAAAATCACGTATGCCGCGAAGGACCCCAAGGGCCACCTCCAGGCCTTCCGCACCTCCCCGACGCTGCGCATCGCGGTGACCGTCGACATGATTGCCACCGGCACCGACGTCAAACCCCTCGAATGCGTGCTGTTCATGCGCGACGTCCGCTCCGCGCAGTACTTCGAGCAGATGAAGGGCCGAGGAGCCCGCACCATCGCCCCAGCCGACTTCCAGTCCGTCACACCCGATGCCACTGCCAAGACCCGCTTCGTCATCGTCGACGCCGTCGGGGTCACCGAGCACGAGTTCGTCGACCCACCCTTGAACCGCGACAAGGGCGTCCCGCTCAAGAAGCTCCTCGACAGGGCCGCCAACCTCACCATTACCGAGGACGAGACCGCAACCTTGGCCTCCCGCTTGGCGAAACTCGAGCTCGAGCTGACCCCCGAGGAGCGGACTGAGCTCGACGACGTCGCCGGTGGGTCAGTTCGCGACCTCGTCCGCGGCCTTGTCGACGCGGTCGACCCGGACACCCAGGCCAAAGCCCTCGAAGGTGCATCCGACCCAGAGCAGGCGCGGCGCGACCTCCTCGAGCGCGCCGTCACGCCGCTCGCAGCAAGCCCCGAGCTCCGCACCCGCATCCTCGAACTCCGCGCGACGCACGACCGGATCATCGACGAGGTCAACAAGGATGTCCTGCTCGATGCCCATGGCGTCGTGGACCCAAGCCGCGCCAAGTCCGTCGTCGACTCCTGGGCCGAGTACCTGACCGAGCACCGCGACGAGATCACCGCGATCCAGCTCATCACCGAAGCCAAGGTGCGGCGTATCGCCTTCGCCGACATCCAGGAACTCGCCGACCGCATCTCCCGGCCACCACACAACTGGACCCCCGACATCATCTGGAACGCCTACGAAGCGGTCGAGGTCAACCGTGTCCGGCACAGCGAACGACACACCCTCACGGACCTGGTCTCCCTGCTGCGGTTTACCGTCGGACTCGACAACGAACTCGTCCCGTACGCGGCCCGTGTCCACGAGCGGTATGCCGCGTGGCTCGCTCAGCAGGAACAGTCCGGCACCGACTTCTCGCCGCTCGAAAGGTGGTGGCTAGACCGCATGGTCGACGTGATCGCATCCAGCGCAGGCATCACAACCGAAGACCTCGATCGCGCCCCCTTCACTGAGAAGGGCGGCGTGGACGGCGCCCTGCGTGACTTGGGCGATCGCACGAGCGACCTCCTCCGCGAGCTGAACTCGGAGCTCACGGCGTGAGTTCTTTGCCATTCGGATGGTCCGAAGGCCCGCTCGGGGGTGTGTGCCGGATCGTTTCGGGCGCTACCCCGAAGACAGGTGACGCCCGGCTCTGGGGCGGCGGAATACCCTGGCTGACGCCCAATGACATGTCCCGGGACCGCTCGCAGACCCTTGTGGTCGGGGAGAGATCTCTCACTCAAGCTGGCTACGACTCATGCAGCGCCAAGATGTTTCCGGCCGGATCAGTCGTCGTGAGTTCGCGCGCACCCGTGGGGTACGTGGCGATCGCCGGTCAGGACATGTGCACCAACCAAGGATGCAAGACCGCCGTGCGCCCGGAAATCATCGACTCCAGGTACCTCTACTGGTATCTGGTGGCCGCCAAGCCCGATCTGGAGGCCAGGGCCAGTGGGACGACCTTCAAGGAGATTTCCTCAAAGCGGTTCGCGGAGACGAGGCTCCGTTGGCCCGAGCTCGACAAGCAGCGGCGGATCGTCGAGATCCTCGAAGACCACCTCTCCCGCCTCGACGCGGCAGGTGAGTACGAGTCCATTGCACTCCGTCGGATCGCGTCTCTGCGTGAGGAGCTGGTTCGCCGAGCCGTGACCGGGGCCGACGAGCCAGGAGGACGGCATGTCGCCGACCTTGCAGACGTCGGCACTCTTGATGGGAAACTGCCCGCGTTGCCTTCGGGGTGGGCATGGCAACGCCTGGGTGAGATCGCTGAGGTCGTGGGTGGGGTGACGAAAGATGCCAAGAGGCAGTCACTCCCGGGCCTGGTCGAAGTGCCGTACCTGCGAGTGGCGAACGTCCAGCGGGCAGGCCTGCGCCTTGACCAGGTGACCACGATCAGGGTTACTCCCGAGAAGGCCCGCGCCCTACGGCTAGAGCCGGGAGACCTCCTGCTGAACGAGGGCGGCGACCGCGACAAGCTGGCGCGAGGCTGGGTTTGGCAAGGTGAGATCGACCCCTGCATCCACCAGAACCATGTTTTCCGGGCACGTCTGAGAGTCGAGGTCGATCCCTACTTCGTCTCGTGTACCGCGAACACGATCGGCGGCAGCTGGGCCGAACGCAACGGAAAGCAGAGCGTCAACTTGGCCTCGATCAGCCTTTCCATGATCCGCAGGATGCCTGTGATCGTGCCTCCTGCCGGAATGTCGCAAGCAATCACCGAACGACTCCAGGATCAACTGGCAGAGACTGCTCGATTGGCCTCGGCAACCGAGGCTGCTGGTCGACGCCGCGATGGCCTTCGACGGGCCGTGCTGGCAGGCGCCTTCGAGGGGAAGCTGACGGGACGGCGGGCGGACGCCGAGCTGATCGAGGAGTTGGCGGCCGTATGAACGGCAAGCGGGTGAAGTTGTGCCTGGTCGACGTAACGCCCCGAGGTCTGACGACGACTGAGATCACGAACTGGACCGGTCACGTAATGTCGGCCCGTCGCTCGGATCTGGCTGAGTTGCTGAAGCGCCAGGAGGTCCGGTGCGCTACCTGCGCGGCGAGTACCCGCTCACTTGGGGCGACCACTCCCGGGTGGGCGCCCGTCCGACGGGAGCATTCCGGTCGTGACCATCGAACTGAGGAGAAGCCATGAAGTGGGGCCGTGCCGACGACGAGTGGCAGCAACTGGTCGATGCGACGGCGGAGTTCTTGGCACAGCAGGCACGTCTGGCTCGCCTCACCTCCTACACAGAGGTCAACACGGTCGTTCACCAGCGAACCGGCCTGCGGCCCTTCGACTTCGACCAAGAGAGTGAGCGTGCCGCCTTCGGTGCCGTCCTCGGCGAGGTCGCGGCCGCGAAGCTCCCAGAGGTCGGGGCACTCATCTCCTCCATCGTCGTCTACCTAGGACAGAACGACGCCGGCCCAGGCTTCTTCCGTCTGGCGTCATCGCTCAACCTGCTCACTCACAAACCGAACGCAGACCAGAAACTCGCATTCTGGGCCAGCCAAGTGAAGAAGACCCATGAGCACTACGCCTGACTCACGCCGGCTCGTCGACAAGCTCTGGTCCTACTGCGGCGTCCTACGGGACGACGGGGTCGGGGTCATCGAGTACACCGAACAGTTGACCTACCTGCTGTTCCTCAAGATGGCGCACGAGCGGGCGACGCGGAAGTTGAAGCCGCAGCAGATCGTGCCTGCGGAGTACTCGTGGCAGCGCCTGCTCGATACCCAGGGCGACCAGCTGGAGTTCGAGTACACCCGCATCCTCAACGGTCTCGCGAGGCGGCCCGGGGTCATCGGGACGATCTTCCGCAAGGCCCAGAACCGGATCCAGGATCCGGCAAAGCTCAAGCGGCTTGTCGTCGACCTCATCGGCAAGGAGAACTGGAGCCAGTCCGGCACCGACATCAAGGGCGACGCGTACGAGCAACTCCTGAGCAAGGGCGCCTCCGATAAGGGCTCCGGCGCCGGCCAGTACTTCACCCCTCGTGCACTCATCCAAGCGATCGTCGACGTCATGCGGCCGAACGTCGACGACACGATCGTCGACCCCGCCTGCGGCACGGCCGGCTTCCTCCTCGTCGCCCATGACTATGCCGAGCAGGGTGCCGAGTCGATGACTCCGACCCAGCGGGCCAAGCTTCAGGACGACCTCGTTAGCGGTTATGAGCTCGTCGACGGCACGGCACGCCTGGCCGCGATGAACCTGTTGCTGCACGGCATTGGAAGGGCTGATGGCGACTCGCTCATCGAGGTGCGCGACTCTCTCATCGCCGACCCTGGCAAGCGATGGTCGGTGGTCCTGTCCAATCCGCCCTTCGGCAAGAAGTCGTCGGTGACGATGGTCGGCGCCGACGGCCGCGAGGTCCGTGAGGACCGCGAGATCGAACGGCAAGACTTCGCTGCGACGACGAGCAACAAGCAACTCAACTTCGTGCAGCACATCATGACCATCCTCGACACCAACGGGCGTGCCGCCGTGGTGCTGCCCGACAACGTGCTCTTCGAGGGCGGCGCCGGCGAGACCATCCGTCGCAAGCTGCTTACCGACTTCGACCTGCACACGATGCTCCGGCTGCCGACCGGCATCTTCTATGCCCAGGGTGTCAAGGCCAACGTCCTGTTCTTCGACAAGAAGGTCGCCCGCCCAGGCCAACCATGGACCGAGCGGCTCTGGGTCTACGACCTGCGGACGAACACGCACTTCACGCTCAAGCAGAACCCGCTCCGGCGAGCCGACCTGGACGACTTCGTCACGGCCTACAAGCCGGCAAACCGTGGACAGCGCGAGGGCAGCGAACGCTGGAAGTCGTTCACCTACGACGAGATCACTGTGCGTGACAAGGCCAACCTCGACGTCACCTTTCTCCGGGACGAGTCTCTCGAGGACCTCGACAACCTCCCTTCTCCCGAGGTCCTCGCCCGCGAAATCGTCGAGGACTTGTCCGCCGCACTGGCCGAGTTCGAAGCTGTAGCGGCAGCACTGGAAGAGCAACTCGGCCAGCCGCGCTGATCGACCCTTCACAAGAGCCCGGCATTACCGGTATGTTCGCAGAACGGTCAGTCGCACCGGATCCCCGATGGATCGAACGTGACCCCGGACGATCCTGACCAAACCCGTACGGTGGGGCTGCCACCAAACTCTGGCCCAACATGCAGGATGTTGAGCGCCGGAGGCAGGGATGGTCGACAAGCAGCCAGGCACACCGCGCCGGGGGCGTCCGCGCGTTCGCGCCATCCCGACCGACTGTCCCGTCAGGGTCGAGCTGAGGCTCGCGCCGACCTCGCGCGACGGCTCTTCGCCGCCGCCGCGGACACGGGCCGCACGGTCAGTTCTGTCGGTGAGTCCGCGCTGCTTCAGGCACTGCCCGAGGAGCGGGCCATGTGATTCGCGTCGGGCTGCTTCTGGGAGCCCGAGATCCCCCAGACACGACGAAAGCCGGGCGGCTACCCGGCTTCGACGCGAAACGCGGCTGCTGCCGCGATCAAGTTTCCAATCGAACCCTTGAGGGGCTCGCTGTTGCCATTGTGGCGAACTGATCTGTCCGCGTCAACGCTGTGCTCCTCGTAGACAGGAGCTCCACCATGCGCAAACTCGATTCATCCGTCCCGCACAGACTGGGCCGGCGCACGAACTTCATCCCGCCGCTCGAAGGCCGCCCGGCCAAATGGGCCGAGGTCGTCGACGCTGCTGCCGAGCGCGACACCCGCGCAGCGGTGGCCAAGGCCAGCGTCGCCACCGTCCCGATCGCCGGCGACGACGGAGCCCCGCTCGTCGAGACGGCTGACGTCGATGCGCTCAAGGGCCTGTTGCTGACCAACTCTTCGCCGTTCGGCGCCCGGCGTCCCATCAAGGGATGACGAACTACATCTCGCGCGTCTGCGTGCCCAGCGAGGGCCAGGACGCCCGCGCCGTCTGGTGCGAGAGCTTCAACGAGATGAGTCACCTGCGGGACCTGCTGCTCACCGTGCGTCCGACACAGGTGGCGACGCAGGCCATGAGGTTGGAGTGGGTGTTTGCTTCCGGTGTCCGCAGCAGGCCGGACACTTCACGCAGCTGCCGAAGGGCTGCCGTCGCGGCGCAGGGCCACTACATCGGCACTCTTCCTTGAGAACCTCATCCAGCTGGAGAAGGAGGGGCGCGCCGAACAGTTCTGGAGCCTGTGCGCCGCAGCCGCGATCGAGCTGCTCCGGAAAGGCACCAACTACCGGCGCCGTGAACTGGTTTGCAATGACGAGGACCTGAACCTCGTCGCAACCGCCGCCGAGCCGTCCGCATACGTTCGCACCGTCCGCACATGGCTCGTCGACCAATGGGCCTGCACCTACACCTCCAGCAACGTCCGGCCCAGCGTGCTCGACGGCACCATCGAGCACTTCGACGGCCTCTACGGACCCGGGATGCGCGAGGCGCTCGAACGATTCCTCTAGGAGCTGACGGCATGACGAGGCTGCCACTGTCGCTCGAGCCGTTGCCCGACGAGACTTGGCCGTCCTACCTGACTCGCCGCGCAGCCCAACACGGAACGACGCTGGCCGGCCTCGGGACGCATCTGGGTTTGCGAGATACCCGTGGCCGATGGACCGGACGGTTCGGGGTCGCGCTCGTCGAAGGCGATGTCCAGCGCGTCGCTCCGATGCTCGGACTGGCCCCGGCCCAAGTCGACGACATGCAACTCACGACTTACGACCAACTGGCATTCGATTTCAGGGGCCTGAGAGAGGGAAGCGCGATCGCCGGAACCCGGGCAGCGGCCCACACGGCGTGGGTCTGGCTCGCTGGGACCACGTTCTGCCCACGCTGCCTCGCCGACGACGACGGCGCCTGGCGACTGAGCTGGCGCATCCCTTGGAACACGACGTGTTTGCGACACCACGTCCACCTATTGGGTGCCTGCTCGGAGTGTGCAGGCGTGCCGGGTCTGGGGAACCGACTCCATGGCTCGGGCACCGCCACGTGTGGCCGCCGCGCCAGACGGACGCCGGTGTCAGCACCCCGAGCCCGGCGGACACGTCTGCGGCGCTGACCTCAGTGCCCAGCGCACATTGCTGGCGGAGCCGGGTCGATTGCGTCGAGCCCTGACGTTGGCCGAACTCGCGGCTGGCAGGCGCGGACGAGTCGCCGGCGTCGAGGCAACGTCGCTCCAAGCTCTCCGGGCATGGCAGTCAGCAATCGGTATCGCGGTTCGACTCGGCGTGGCCGATGCTGACGGTTGGGGCCGCACCCATCGCTGGGCAAACCCTCCCCGCGACCCCGACCTCATCGACGGACTCCTCGAAGCCGTGGAACCCCTCGTCACGGCCAGCGACCCGAAGTCGGCGGCCGACGTTCTGGAAGCCTGGCTGCAGACTGCAGGGATCACCTCGCCGCATACCAACACCTTCGACCGGATCACCCAACCCGCCATCGCGCTGCAGCCCGTCCTCGACGAACTGCTCAGCAGGAATGGTCGCGCTCACACCCTCATCCAGCGACGCCTGATCGGGCAGGACGGACACGCCATCGATCAGCGGGGGTGGGACGTCGACGACATCCCTCAGCTCGTCTGGCCGTGTGCCCTTCCGGAGCATTTGCGCGAGTCCACGCGCCCCGACCAGCGGATCCTGCGTGCCGTCGTCTCAATGATCCTCGTACGGATGGGCACCGACGCACGCGACTGGGTCGATGCCGGCGCCGCCCTCGGCTTCCCAGCCGACAAGGCTCGCAACTGGACCCGCTACGCCTTCGCCGGGCGTGGGGCCTCAAGGATGAACTCGTTGCCGTTGCAGAACGCTTGGACGATCGGCTCTCGCACCAGCCCATGCCGGCCGTGTGGCGTCGCCGAGGTGCGGTCATCGGCTTCGGCGTCCACTCGCTGCGTCGCGCGCAATCACCGGTCTGCAGCCGTACCGGGGGAGCGTGGTGTGCGTGCCGGGCCGAAGGAACGATGCCGCAGGACCGCCACCCGTCCCCCGATCATGAAACCGAGGGACTGTGACCTCGCCGCCCGACAAACGAGCCAAACCGTCGCACGGCCCTTGTTGGCACGCTCGTTTTGGTCGGGGCTGGCGCAACTCAGGGGTCGAATCGAGAGTCTGAGCCGCCCGACCGGCCCTCCACGAGGAGGGCGATGCTCCGGAGACTCTCGGCAACGACGATTCGGTAGTACTGCGGCGATCGCCCACCGCCGAGGCGAGGCAGGCGCTCGATAAGCCCGGCGTCTGCAAGCCGAACCATGACTGACCGTACGAGGCTGTCCGCAAGACCCGTCTTCGCTGCGATCGCACGAGTGGTCACGAGGCCATCAGGGCTGGACGCAACATCAAGTACGGACTCCGAGACCTCGACGAAGTAGCGGTTGTTGAAGATCGCGCCGGACCGCGACCGCCGCGCCTCCTTGCTCGCATCGTCCATGTAGATAGTGTGCCTTGTGTAGCGATTACTGTCACAGGAGACACTATGAAACGGTTCGACGTGGCAACCCGCAGCGGTCCAACTGTCAATTCGGCGCCAAGCCGGCATGGCCATGAGCCCATCGTCGTGGCAGGACGACACCTCGACCCCACCCCTGTTTTCGACACCTACTGGCGCTTCGCCGCCGAGCGACAGTCCATGTACGACAAGCGGGTGGCCGGACTCCCCGGCCCGTGGACGAGGGATCCCATCTTGGATCAGCACCGGTTCACTAACTGCTTCCGGGCCGCTGACCGGGTGAGCCAGTACCTCATTCGCGAGGTCGCCTACACGGGGAGCCAGACTCATCAGGAGCTCGTCTTCCGCATCCTCCTTTTCAAGATGTTCAACAAGATCGAAACATGGCAGTTGCTCCGTGAGACTGTTGGCGAGCTCAGCTGGGACAACTTCGACAGGGGCGCATTCGATCAGGTCCTGACTGCAGCCATGGACCGGGGTGAGCGGATCTACTCAGCCGCGTACGTGGTTCCTCCGCCGAGGCTTGGAGCCATCCGAAAGCACACGAACCACTTGATGCTGCTCAAGACGATGATCGAACAGGGCCTGCCCGATCGGCTGCAGACGTGCAAGTCCATGTCGGATGCTTTCGACGCCCTACGAGAGTTCCCTTCGATGGGAGACTTCCTGTCGTTCCAGTTCTTGATTGACATCAATTATTCGACTGCCTTGGCGTTCGACGAGATGGACTTCGTCGTGGCCGGCCCCGGGGCGCGCGACGGGATCCGCAAATGCTTCGGCGAGGGAAGCCGAGGCATCGAGCAGCAGTTGATCAAGTACATGTGTGACCGCCAGGACCAGGAGTTCGAGCGCCTGGACCTGAGCTTTGGTGGCCTCTTCGGACGGCGGCTCCAGCTCATCGACTGTCAGAACCTCTTCTGCGAGGTCGACAAGTACTCGCGTGTCGCGCACCCCGAGATCAAGGGAGTGTCAGGGCGCAGCCGCATCAAGCAGAGGTACAAGCGCACAGCGGAGTCGGTCCCGGCGTGGTTCCCTCCGAAGTGGGGCATCAATACGCGCAGTGGAAGCGTGGAAATGGCTAGTTGATCGCGATTGGAAGGCCGTCAAGGAACTGACCCAGCCTGCCCATCGTGATGTCGAGGTGGGAGCGGCCAGCGATGATGGTCAGTTGGCCGACCGCTAGTTCGCTCTGTCCCGCGACGTAACACAGGAGCCGCGCTAGGCCCAGATAGTTCCCATACCCCTTGGACGCCAAATACTCGTACCGGTAGTGGGCGAGCAGGTGGAGGTGGGTCCGGTCCCGCTGGAAACTCATCGCGGACATGCATGGGAAGCCGCGGTACTTGTTGTCGCTGGCCGGGTGATAAATCCCAAGTGGTTCCGCGCCGTCTTCGGCAGTGACGTATGAGGCCTCGTACGCTGCGCCCATCGGCCCCCTCTGTGCTGATTGTGTCTTGAGACGGAGGATGACCTTGCCCAGCTGGTCGACAGGTGACCCTCCGTTCGGAAATTCAACGAGGCGCCCAAAGTACGTGCCATTCGCGTTGTCCCGATCCAGACGCCTGAGACGCGGATACATCGAACGGTAGCGCTCCACAAGGTGGGCCGGATCCGCACTCGACCCCGCGAGAGCCATGGGAAAGATGGTGTTCGCCACCGTCTCCACTGTCTGGAACTTGTGGCTCACCATTAACTGGTCGACGTCCGCTCTGATCGACGCATCCTCGAGCGTCGGGTCGTCGATCAGAGTGACGGTGTGGAACGCCTTCCGCTCAGGGGAACGACCGACACGTTCGGCGGTTAGCCGCCACGCGCTCGAGATGTCCGATCCTTGAACCCACACCGGACTGCGACTCATGCTGGACCCCGTGGATCCAGGCCCCGAGGAGCCTCGGCGAGCTGAAGTGTCACGGCCCAGCTCTCGCAGTCAAGGACCGCTGAGACCGGGAACGCCGACAGTTGGCTCGGCCCGACCTCAAACATCGTGCGGCAAGGACCTACCCCTACACCGGTGGCCGGCTCGACGGGCCGCAGCCAGTCAGGGATCGCTGTCCCAGAGGGAAGGACGGAGCGGAAGCCGACTCGATCTCCGGACTGGAGCTGAATCTGCAGGCCCTTGAACGATGGCTCGAGCAACCACACGTCGGCCGATCGCGATGCGGGTGGGGCAAAACCGGCATCGAGCTGTGCCTTGAGGCGCGCTGGGCTGATACTTGCCCACCTAGCCGTGTTGGATCCATGCGCAAGCTTGAGGTTTGGCAGATGACGCACCGTCGTGCGGTACGAGGTCCCCAGGAGCAAGGACAGTCGGTACACATCGACGTCGCTACGGGGGCGCGATAGCCCAAGGACTGACAGCGAGCTGCCGACGACCCTGCGCGGCATCAGGAACCACGCTGCGAAGGCCTCCGCAAGCTTCTCCTGGTCTGGCCACGCGCGGCGGCGACCGGCACCGGGGATGGCATCGAGCTCCTCATGCAGGACCGTGTCTATCGTTGAGCCGTCGTCAACAGTGGTCGTGTGACCGAGAACGTGATGTCCCAACTCGTGCGCGGCCGTGTATCTGCGGGCTCCGTGCGGCAGCGCACTGTTGATGAGGATTCCAGGACGGCTGTTGACCTCGTTGAGGTAGGCCCCAAAGATCCGCGGGATTGGTTGCCACATTAACTGCGCGCCAGATGCACGGATGGCGTCTACGACGTTGACCTGGACTTCAGAAAGATTGACCGCCAGGGCCGCGTGGGCCTTGGCGGCTGCCATGTTCGCAACCTGATGGGCGGCCAACCACGTCAGCATCCGTCCCCCCCGATGTGGTTCCGACAAAGTGCCAACTCCCTCCAGCAACGAGAGATGGCGTCCCTCCAAAGAGTATGAACACGGACCGGGCTGCAGGCTCACGAGCCACTCCGATCATCTGACGTCTTCCCGGCGCTGAAGCGTAGAAACTGGGCGAACTTGAGGACCTCTTGGCGGTCGGCATCGGTCAGGTCGGTTACGGCGCGCGCCAGGGCCTGAGCAGATTCGCTGCTCGATTCCACTTCGCCGAGGATGTAACTCACTGGGTAGCGGTAGAGCTTCGAGAACTTCCGTAGCTCGAGACTGTCGACCTTCCGTTGGCCACGCTCAATGTCAGACACGGCGGACCGCGCGATCCCGGTCGCCGCCGCCACATCAGCTTGGGACAAGTTCAGATACTCGCGAATTTCACGCAGCCGGGCGCCCAAGTCGCGCCACTCGTCTGCCTCGCTGCTCACGCGGAAGCCACTCCCTCGGACCCCTTGCCGTGAACCAGGTCAAGAACAGCCTCAGCGAAAGCGGTCACAGACTTCAACCTCTCAGCCGTCTCAGCCGTGGCGGGAAGCGAAACTCCAAGTCGCTCCTCCACCCTGGCTAGGACCTCAGCCGCAAGAAGGGAGTCGATCGGGAGCCCCTCCCCCCGCTCCTCAAGCTCGCGGCGCAACTCGGTGGCGTCGCGCCCAGACTGCTCGGCAAGCAACCCCACGATGATGTCCTCAACCTCGCGTGCATCCACTACTTCACTCCTGTCGGATTTACAGACGACTGTGTCGGATGATAGAACATGTCGTAGAAGTAGACAAGCCGGTTCGATCAAGAGACAGGGAGGCTCCGATGGAGTTCAAGCGCTACCAGGACGTCACACGTGGCACCGACCAACGTCCGGACAACGAACTCAGTGACATCGCCGTCCACCTGCTGGGGCTGGCCGGCGAGGCAGGCTCGGTGGCCAGCGAGTACAAGAAGTACCTGCGCGACGGACCTGCCCACTCGTGGTGGAAGGCACGGATGCGAGAGGAATTGGGGGATGTGCTCTGGTACGTATCGGCGATCGCCTCGCACTTGGACCTTGACCTCGATGAGGTCGCGCGCGCGAATCTCGAAAAGACTCAAGGCCGCTGGCTGAGCCAGGCGGCTGACGCTCTCGATTCGCACTACCCGGAGCCCGAGCGACTTCCAAGGTCTGGCCGCTACGGCTTTCGTCCTGCCGTCAGCGACACCGGACGACCTGCCGTGACCCTGTGGTTCCAAGGCAGGCAGATCGGCGACGAACTCACGGACGCCTCACACATCGACGACGACTATCGGTTCCACGACGTCTTCCACCTCGCGTACGCCGTCCTGCTCGGATGGTCACCGGTGACCCGCGCGCTGCTGAAACGTAAGCGGAAGAGCAACCCGGCCACCGACGAGAACGAGGACGGCGGACGCGCGGTGGTCATCGAGGAAGGCGTAGCGGCGTTGGTGTTCGCCTACGCCACACAGCACGCGATGCTCGAGGGCGTGACCAGGCTTGACCAACGCCTACTCGAAACGATCGAACTTCTTGTCGGTGCTACCGAGGCTGGCGTGCGGACCCAAGCTCAATGGGAGAAGGCGATTCTGGCCGGATTTGGGGCATTCCGCGCCTTAAGTCATGCAGGCTCCGGAGCGGTCGAGTTCGATGCGGACTCGGGACGGTTCGAGGTCGTAGTGACTGGCTGAGGTGACCTAGTCGGGGATATCCGCGTGGCGCTCGTGCCGCCTGTAGCGCGCTGCACGATAGTGACAACTAACGGCAACCGAGGAGTGATCACGTTGGGGCGAAGGACACTGACCGCGACTGAGTTCACGTTCCACCAGAAGTACGTGAAGGACGGCGCCAGCTTTTCGCCCGCCGACCTAGAGGGTGAGGACCTGCTCGAGTTGTTCGAAGCATGGGCTGCGCAGCTTTCGGTGGCTGACACGAAGGACGACACCAGGCAGAGCTGGATCGAAGTGACCAGGGTGCAGAAGTACGCGTCACGGGTCGTGGTGGTCTCCATGAGCGTCGGCTCGTACGGCGAGGCTGGTCCCGTCATCGATGCCGACAGCGGAAGCAAAGTCTTTGACCTCACTGAAATGCAGGCCCCTACCGGACAGGTTCGTGGGGTTCTGATGGTCCCTGTGGTCGGGGAGTCGGCCTACTACTTGGCGGAACAGTCGAGCCGCGGCTCGGCCGGGGGCAGGCTTTTGGGACTTTTCAGGAAGCACTTCAGCCAGCACAGCAACTCGATCACGTTGGTCACGGAGACCATCACAGAGAGCGAGGCGTGGACCCAGGACGCCGCGTTGAGGGAGGTCGAACTGCGACTGAAGGGCGTCAGCGCGGACATCGCCGACGGCCCCAATGTGGAGGTCGGGACCTTGTCGCACATTGCACGGCCCACCCGGGGGAAGTTCTTCCCCCGCGGGCTCCTTTCGAAGTTGGGCGAAGACCACCAGGTCGTGCGCAAGGTTGTCGGGATACCAGAGGCGCCCGACGAGGGTGAAGTCTTCGTGACGTTGGAGCTCGACGGCCGTCAGAAGAAGTTCATGCTGGGCAACGGTGGCGCGCCCGCCCTCCGGCAGGTGCTCAATGAGGGTGCCGCTCCGGCCCTATCCGACGGCGACCTCGTTGCAGTCTGCGTGGAACGGGTGTCGGACCTTGCTGCTAGAACGGGTAGCAGTTGGATTTCCGGTTGGAGCACGCCGTAGGGGGTTGGCTATGGGCAAGGCATCGCTTTGGGCCATCCCGAAGGATCACTTCGGAACCATGGTGGACGCCAGTACCGGCCGCCGTAGCTTGCCCGACTATGCGACTCAGGTGCTTCTCCCCGTGTGCGGTGGAGGTGCAGCCTTCTGGGCTGGGGCTGTCCTGAAAGACTCGTCGGGAGCAGTCGCTGGCGTATCGATCGTGGCCGGCTTGCTGTTCTCGATGGCCGTCTTCCTGTTCCAGCTCAGGCTGAGCCTTCCCGATGACAAGCGCCTAGAACAGCAGGACATCGAGCTCGTGGACCAGTGCATGAAGAACGTTCTCTGGGCCATCCTGTGGGGAATGACGCTCGCGCTCTACCTCGTTGTGTGCGGAGCCGGAGGATGGCTTGCAGCGGGCATCTCAGGGCGCGTGCTGACCGGGATAGCGATTGGGGCTGGTGCTCACTTCCTGCTCGTGATCGCCATGTGTCTCAAGCGCTTGCGGCGGGCGTACGAACGACTGGCGAAGCGACGACCCTGACGTCGGGCAGGTGGGCTCCCGTGGCCACCCCCACACGCCCCGCCTGAGTGTCGAGGTTCTCCCTTCCGCGCCCGGGATCGTCTCAGAATCCGCCTCAGAGCACGTATCAGAATCGGCTGCTTGCCATTGGCCTCAGTCTCAGAATCGCCCCCCGCTGACACAGGTTTCAGGTGGGCAAGTGCGAGCCGGGGGCCTGGCCGCGTTCGAAGGGAATGCCTCGGCGGGCGCTGGTGGGAGCTATCGCTCATGCCGACAGGGGCTGGATGTCGCCGTGCGGGGGCCGCTACCGTCGAAGTCATGGCTCGGGTGCTGCTGACGGGGATGTCGGGGGCAGGCAAGAGCACTGTCCTCGATGAGCTCCGTCGGCGCGGTCACCTCACGGTCGACACGGACTACGACGGTTGGGAGCTGCCCGACCGCACCTGGGACGAAGTGCGGATGGACGAGCTGCTGGCTCAGCATCGGGACCTTCTCGTCTCCGGCACGGTCGAAAACCAAGGACAGTTCTACGATCGCTTCGAGCATGTCGTCCTGTTGAGCGCGCCGCTTTCAGTGCTTCTTCAGCGAGTCAGGAACCGCACGAGCAGCCGCTACGGCAAGAGCACGGAACAGCAGGCGGAGATCGCCACCTATACGGAGACGGTCGAACCACTGCTCCGGCACGGCGCAACCACCGAGTTGGACGGGCAGCGGCCCGTGGCCGAGCTAGCCGACGTTATCGAGGGCCTGATGGGACAGACGCCCTGACCTGCCGCGAGCCGCGCTGTGGCTCCGCTGAGATGATCGGTACGTGACCCCGGGGGCGATGTGCCACAACACCACTCATGACTGGGCGGCCGACGTCGATGGAAAGCACCTGGCGCAGATCCGTCAGCAGCCGAACGAGTATGCGCCCACGGGTCTCGAGCACCTCGTGCTCGAGGTCCTGGATACGCGGCCGACGAGGCGGAGTTTGTGGGCCGTACCGGCGGCGCACGAGTGACTATGCACGCGGACGGGTCGGTCTCGGTCGCTGACGACGGGCGCGGAACAGACACCCGGGTTGATGCTGGAGGGCAGCTGATCAGGAAGGCGGTCATGGCGACTCGAGATCTCCGTTTCTTTGACAGTCCTGGCGCTGAGGCCCTGCCGGACGGTTACCCGCGCCGTGGCATGTCGGTTGTGGCTGCTCTCAGCCAGTGGCTGCTCCACACCAACCGGCGTCGCTCTGGGTCGTGGACGCAGCGTTACGAGCGCGGCGGGCCGGTCACCGACCTGACACCCATCCCGGACGACGGAGCCACCCGAACCACCGTTCACTTCCAGCCGGACGCCTCCCTGGACCGAGACCCCCGCCGACTGATGAACCTCTCCACCGCGACTCCGTGGACACACCTGCGAGTCGACGTCGCAGACGAGCGCCAGGACTGACGGACGCCAGGAGGCGGTACCCGGATCTCATGGGTTGCCCTGCTCATGACTCGTCGGCAGGTGGGCACGGCGGTCTCGTGGGTCAGCGACATCTCGCGGTCATCCCGAGATCCAGTACAGACACCAGGCGGTGGCTGCGGTGGTTCTGAACACGGTGCAGCGGGGGCCTTTCCGGCCCACCGTGAGCTCAGGCCGTTTCGCGGCGTGGTGGCCGGGTCCCACGATCAGGGGCATGGAGGAACCTGGGCCGGAGCCCACCCTGACTGTCACGGTGAGGGACGGCACCACTCGCGCCGACCTCCCTATGGCGGAGGTCGATGTCTCACCCCCCGGGTGATCCATGCCGGATGACCCGACAGGCGCCCAAGATGACCACACGAGCCAGCGACCCGAAAGAGTGGAGCAGTGGCGAGCGCGGGCTCCGCAGATCCGCGCTAGTTTGCAGGAATGAGTGATCCCCCGGCTTCCCATGTTCAGCAGTGGCTGGAGGCCGAGCGGTCGCGACCGCTCGGTGACGCGCACCTGGCCTCGGGCCGGACCCTGCAGCCGTTCAGCTGGGCATTGCGCACAAGCGCCGACAACCTGCTCGGCAAGGCGATGGTGGCCATGGAAGAGGGCGACGATGAGCGGGCGACGAGGTATGCCGGCCGCGCGGCCGCTCTCGAATACGACGAGCATGAAGACGCTCACCCGGCGGTGTGGTCGGCGTTCATGGCCCTGTTCGACCAGGTCGTCGATGGGGTGGAGAACGCT
>JAABUS010004572.1_pt1 | contig 19663 bp, 20 predicted proteins | sample 5560161 | NCBI WGS metagenome assembly JAABUS01 (sample SAMN10711885, study PRJNA513376) | rock metagenome | isolation source: Antarctica rocks | place: Antarctica: Victoria Land, Trio Nunatak nord | collected 2016-01-04 | reverse complement strand
CGACGCCCTGATCGAGAACCTGCAGCGCAGCGCGCTGAACCCGGTCGAGGAGGCCAAGGGCTACGCCCGCCTCTTGGAAGCCGGCCTGACCCGACGTGGGGTGGCCGAGCGCGTGGCGGTGGCCCAGAAGCGCGTGACCGAGCGCCTCGAGCTGCTCAAGCTCCCCGCAGACCTCCACGGCCGCCTCGCCGACGGGACCATTCCGCCCTCGGCGGTTCGACCGCTGGTCATCCTCGCTCAGATCGACGGCGGGCTGCCGGCGGTGGCCGTTTCCCGGGTCCTCTCGCCGCCGCGCCAGGAGTGGGACGCACCGACCACCTGGGCTGATCTGGCGGCTGACCCGATCGCCGTCGTAGCGCCCGACTACGAGGACCAGGACGACCTGCCCGCTGGCGTCTATGAGGCCGGCAGCACCTATCCGGTCGAGCGCTTCGCCCTGAGCGAGAAGGCCCAGCGCGACCTCGCGGCGCTGTGCGAGCTGCGCAGCATCGACCCCGCCCAGTTCACGATCCGGTTCGGCCGCGACGGCATCGAGCAGGCCACGACACTCGGGGCGGCGCATCCCTCGAGCAAGGGGTGGACGACGCTGATCGTCGGCCAGACGGTCGCCGAGCAACTCGTCGCCGACCAGCTCGCGCACGCGCTCAAAGATGAGCGGCGTCGCGCCCGCGACCGTAAGCGCTGGCAGGCCGAGAGCGCCCAACGAAACGCGCAGGCCTCAGAAGACGGCCAGCCCAGCGAGGAAGGGGGGACGCTGGCCCCAGGGGGGAGCGAGGAGGACCGGCGGCGTCGCGAGCGCGAGGAGGCCAAGCAGGCCAAGGCGGCCACCGAGCGCTTCAACGACGAGCTCGGTCTCGCCGCGGTCAAAGCGCTGGCCAAGGTCAAAGTCGACGAGGCGGCCGTCAAGATCCTCTCCGCCGTCGACGTCCACGGTGACCTCGAGAAGATCGCCAAGCGCGGCGCGCGCTACGGCTTCCCCGGCTGGGTCGCAGAGGAGACCACCAAGACCGGCAAAGTCAAGCGCCGCTATCTCGAGGGCTCAGAGGCCGAGGAGAAGGCCCGCGAGTTCCTCGCCGGCGCCAAGACGGCGGCCGAGCTCGCCGGACGCCAGATCGCCCTGCTGATCATGGCCAGGATGGCCGACGAGCGCGCCGTGGCCAACTCGGCGCGCTCCTTCTACCAGCTGACCGTCGCGACCTCCCACAGCGCCTATGACCCCTCCGGCCGGTCAGCCGGCCTGCCCTGGGCGGCCGAGGTTCTGCCCTTGCTCGACGGGCTCGCGATCGGCCGACTGCCCGAGCACCTGACCGAGGACCTGCGCGCCCGGCGCGCCCGGACAGAGCAGGAACAGGCCCAGCGCGAGGAGCGCCAGGCCCGCTACGAGCAGCTGCTGGCCGAGGTCCCGGCGATGAGCGCCGAGCAGCGCGCCGCGGCGCTCGAGGAGATCGAGACCCAGCTCGAGGTCTCCCCGTGGTCATCGGCCTACCGGCGCTTCCAGGAAGCGATCGACGCGGCCCCGACAGCCGCGGCGACCGCCGCGCAGGACCAGCCCCACCAGGACGCCACGCCGGCCACCGGCGACGTCGTCGCCTGACACGCGGACCGCGGCGGGCCCGGCGCTCAGAGCATCGCACCGTGCCGGTGCGCAACCGAGCGCCCCTGGGCCCGCCGGTCCGCCCAATCCCGTCCTCTCTCGCAAAGGAGCAGCTCCATGCCCCGTCGATCCTCCACGCTCAGCGACAGCGAACGCCAGGAGCGCCGCGACGCCACCCGCGAGCGCCTCGAAGCCGCGGCGCGAGACCTGCTGACCAGCGACGGGTGGGCCCGCTGGGCGCGCGCCCGCGCCTGCTTTCACCGCTACTCGCTTCACAACACCCTCCTCATCGCCCACCAGCGACCCTGCGCGACCTACGTCGCCGGCTTTCGCGCCTGGCTCAAGCTCGGGCGCGCGGTGCGCAAGGGCGAACGGGCCATCCGCATCCTCGGCCCGATCCGCCGACGCGTCGAAGACGAGAGCACCGGCGAGCAGGTCTGGCGCGTCGTTGGCTACCGAGACGTCGCCGTCTTTGACATCTCACAGACCGACCCGGTCCCCGGGGCAGACCCGGTGGAGCTCACGCCGCCGGCCTGGGCGCCATTGACCGGCGACAGCCACGCCCATCTGCTGCCCGCCCTCGAAGGCCTCGCCGGCGAGCAGGGCTACGCGGTCAGCTACGAAAAACTACCCGGCGCGCTGGGCGGCTACTGCAACACCGAGGCCAAGCGCATCGTCATCGACGCCGCCCACGCGGGCAACGCTCGGGTCCGCACGCTCATCCACGAGCTCGCCCACGCGCTGGGCGTCACCTACCAGAGCCACCGCCGCGACGAGGCCGAGGTGATCGTCGAGACGGTCACCTACATCGTGGCCGCCGGCGCCGGCCTGGACACCGGGTCTGAGTCGATCGCCTACATCGCCGGGTGGGGCGAGGACGGCGCGCTCGAGCAAGTCCACGCCGCCGCGCAGCGCGTCGACGAGATCGCCCGCCAGATCGAGGCCGCCCTCAACCCCGACCAAGCCCCCGGCGAGGTCGCCGCGGCGAACGCCGAGCCAGCGTAAGGCGAGGCGCAGCCACACAGCTGGCGACGGGCAACGGCTCCGGGGTGGCCGTGCGCCCCGGGGGAGCGGGACTCGAGCAGCGCCGCAGGCTGCCACACGGCCGGGCAATCCGCCGCGCCACCTCCCCCCGGCTGAGCCGGACCGCCCCGTTCGGGGCTGGCAGGTGGCGCGTGCGTTCGCCCGGTCCGTGGGCTGATCGCCGGGCGTGCTCGATCCCCACCCCCCGGAGGCCTCGATGGACCCTCTCCCCAAGCCCACCGCCAGACAACTGCGCTACCTGCGCGTCCTCGCCGACCTAACCGGCACGACATTCACCCCGCCCACTAGCCGCGAGGGCGCCAGCCGCCAGATCGACGAGCTCAAGCAGCGGCCGCGAACCTCCCGCGCCGACCGGGCGCGCGAACGAGCCGCCCTCGACCGCGACCTCAACCACGCCCCCCGCGACGCCGTACGCCACCGCCCCGGCGAGACGACCGGCTATGGCAGCAGCGCCCACTGGGCAAACGACCGCGCAAGGGGGCAGCGATGACCCCCGCCGGCCGCCGCGTCGAGCTCGCCCGCTACCGCATCACCGCCGGAGAGCGCGCCCTCTACGCCCAACGCATCGACGGCCGCGTCGCGGTCGTCGACGTCCCCATCGACCACGCCCACCGCGTCCACCTCGTCGAGCGCCACGTCCACAGCCAGGCCGACCTCGCAGAGCTCACCGCCGCCTACTGCGCCCACAGCCAGGACACAGACCAGCCAGCGATCGTCGCCGAGCGCGCGCTGCTCAACGGGGTCACCGAGGCCCTCTGATGAGCCCCGTCGACCAGCAGGCCCGCCACGCCGCCGTCGCCCACTTCTACACCGAGCACGGCGGCCAGCTACGCGCAATGGTCGCGCGCCGCGTCCACGGCTCGGTCGGGGTCGAGGACGCCTGCCAGAATGCTTGGGCAATCCTTCTCGCTCATCCCGAGATCGATCTCGACCATCACGGGCTGCGCTGGCTAACCACCATCGCCACCCGCGAGGCATGGACTCAGGCCCGCCGCGAGCGCGAACTGCCCGCCGGGACGCTTTCACGCCCGAGCCCAGAGGTCGACGAACTCGCCGAACCCGCCGGCCCCGCCGGTGACCCTGCCGATCTGGCGGTCGGGCGTGACAAGCACGACCGCCGCGTGCGAGACCTCCAGGCGCTCAAGCCGCGCGAGCGCGAAGCACTCTGGCTCTACGGGCTCGACCACAGCTACCGCGAGATCGCCGAGCTGACCGGGTCGACCCTTACCGCAGTCAACCGCCGCCTCGCCGAAGGCCGTGCCCGCCTACGCAAGCTCGCACACCAACGGGGGGGCGAATAACCGCCCTCCCCAACCTAGGGTCACCATGACCCCTCTCCAAGCCATCACCTACCGCGGCCAGACCGTCGCGGTCTGCAGCGCCGAGCGCTTCCTGCTCGCCGATGACCTCGCCGCCCGTCGGCCGGGCGACCCCGAGGTCACCTTCATCGTCTTCATGTGCGCCTACGCGCTCGACATCGCCGCCGGCGTGCTCCCCGGCCCCTACAACGACACCGAGGCGCGGCGCTATGCCCACGCCTGCCTGATCCCCCACGAGCTCCTCGAGCGCGCCGATCTAGACGTTGCGCGCGCCGCGGCCGCGCTTGGGGTACCCCCTCACGAGCTCCACGCCGCTCAACGCGAATACCGCAGCCCGGCCGAGTAGACCCCGCGCGCGGCTCGGTGAGCAGGACCCCAATCGAGCGCAATCGCAGTGTCACTGAAAGCGTCGCCGGGCGCGCGGGAGCCTACGATGGGAACGGGTCCCCAGGGGCGAGGCGTTTGGTGCACTAACGCCCAGCTCGCGACGACCCTCGCAAGCCCACCGTACGCTCGCCCGCTCCGGCTCGCCGTTGCCGCCAGGAGCGCATTAGCCTTCCTGCCCGTGGCCAATCCCGTCGTCCACCAGTTGGACTCCCCTCGCAGTCTCGACGAACTCTCTCGCGACGAGCTCATCGAACTCCTCGAGCAAGGCCACGAGGGCCGCATCACCACCGACTTCAAGGGCAAGGCCAACGCGCGCCAGCTCGCCCGTCGTGTGCGTCCGCGCATCATGCGAACGGTCAAGAAGTACTCCATCGGGAGCGAGAACGACCGCGCGCGGAACCTCCTTATCGAAGGTGAGAATCTGCAGGCCATGGCCACCTTGTACCGCGAGCGCGGTCAGGTCGACCTCATCCTCACCGATCCGCCCTACAACAGGGCAACGACTGGCGCTACAACGATCGCTGGGAGGATGACCAAACGATCCGGGGCTCGGCGACTGGGTCAGCGAGGACGACGGGGCTCGACACACGAAGTGGATGCGCTTCATGTGGCCCCGCTTGCAGATGATGAAGTCGATGCTCAAGCCCGGAGGTGTCCTGGCGATCTGCATCGACCACCGCGAGCTGTTCCGTCTAGGGCAGATGCTCGATGAGCTGTTCAAGGAGACCAACCGGCTGGCCATCATCAATTGGCAGAAGTCGACGGCTCCCCGCAACGATCGCAGCCACGTCTCCACAGCGACCGAGTACGTCCTTGTCGACGCCAAGGATGCCGACAAGGCCAAGACGCTCACGCTGCCACGCTCAGAGTCCGCGAATGCCCGGTACCGCAACCCAGACCAGGACCCCCAAGGTCTGTGGCGCGAGCACGACCTAACCGCTCGTACGCCCGACGAGAAGGCCCACTATGCCATCCAGAGCCCGTTTACGGGCGAGTTCTACTACCCGCCGGGAACCCGGTCCTGGTCGCATCCGAAGGCCAACATTCGTAGATGGCTGGCTGAGTGGCGCTCGGACTATGTCGCGTGAGCGACGTTTCGAACGAGCTGCCAAATGCTGGCGCCGTCGTCCCGGCCCTATCACCGCCCTTGACCCGCCTCGCGAAAGCTAGGGCCGTGGGACCTCGACCCTGTGCAGGTTGTACGTCACGCGTTCCTCGGCCCCGTTGGCGTCGGATGCGTCACGGGGGCCTACCGTGGTGAGCGAGATCGCCGGAGGAACCGCTTCTGTCGCTGGGATGCTCGGGTTGCTGCCGGTGATGTAGGCGACGCGCTCCGTCCCCGGCTCTTCGGACCTGTTGCCGCTGCAGTCGAAGCCGTAGGTGACCCCCGGCAGGCGCTGCGGTTGACCGTCGGCGTTGATCTCGCCTTGGGCGGGCCATATACTCAGGTAGTTCACGGGCTCAAACTCGAGCTCACCTAGTCTGAAGACGAGGATCTGACCGTAAATCGGTGCACCGCCTGACGGGCGGGCCTTTGTTCCGTCCGACGGGAGCAGCCTCGTGCCGGCGCCGCTTCCCTGTGCCTGGTCCGCCAGACGACCGTTGCAGTCGCCGCCGTTGAAGCGGTAGAACCGCTTGGTGCGGTTGTAGGCCGACCACCGGTAGGGCTGAACAACGTACCCGCCACCGGGCGAGCCGATAAAGCGAGCGGGCTGACCACCGATCATGGACAGCGTCACTCCCTGGTCGTAGGCGATCGTGAGCCCAGGTATCAAGTTGTTGCCGGTGAGGGAGTACGCGACGCTCCCTTCGTAGCCCCAGCAGGGTCCCTTGTAGAGGTTGAGCTTGGGCGTCTCGTAGGGAGGGGCGCTGAAGCTGGCGTCGACCTTGAGGAAGTCGAAGAACTTGATGGCGACTTGGGCGCCGAGGTCGACGAAGCCGTTGGCGGTGATGTCGATGCAGCGGGGTCCGAGCAGCTGTCCGTCGCTGTCCTGTTCTGGCGGTCCGGCGGTGATTTTGCCGCCGGCGGTGAGGCTGACGTTCGGGTCGATGCGTATTGGCCCGTCGAAGACGACGGCGGGGCCGATGCTGGCTTCGACGCCGGCTTTGAGGGTCAGGGCGCCGGGCGGTGTCTTGGTGTCGATGCCGACGCCGACGGCATTGAGGACGTTCTTGCGGCCGTCGATGTAGGAGAAGCCGGCGGCGAAGCGGGCCGTGCCCGTGATCTCGGACGGGCCAAATGGGGCTTTGGCGGTGATCGAAGCGGCTGGCCCGATCTTGAGCGCAAAGGGGGTACTGCCCAGCTGGATGGGGGGGATCTGCGGTAGCTTCTTCTTGAAGTCGTCACTGAGCGCACATTTGACCTCCGCGGTGCCGCCGGAAAGCCCGAGCTTGGCGACCAAGCGACCCTTGGTCTGGAAGTCGATCGATCGCGACCCGAGATTAAGGTCGAAGTACGTGCTGCCGTCTTCCAGCGACAGCGACCAGGACGTGATCCGCGGGACATCGACTCCGAGGTCGCAGTCGAAGATCCCGGCGGTCCCAAGCGGCACCGATCCCAGCAGCCCCCGCGGCGAGAACCCTGATTCGCGGCCGTCGAGTCGCAGCGATCGAGGGTCTCCGGTGCCAGACGCGATGGTGATCGGGCCGTCGTAGTGGGCGTCGAAGTCAGAGAACGCCTTATCGAGGGACACCGGCTCGATGCCGAGGACGGTTCGGCCTCCGGCCTTGGTGACGCTGGTCACGCGGCCCGCGGCGCTGGCGCCTTCTGCGGCGATGCGGACAAAGACGTGCCCGCCGACCTTCGGCACGTCACTTGACCGATCGAGCGTCAGCGATCCGGTCGACGCGGCGACGACGTCTCCGGCGCCGAGGACCACGGTCCCAGCTCGCGGCACGTAGCTGCTGCTCGATCCACCCGGATCGGCGATCCACCCCTGAACCGCGACGTTCGCCCGGCCGCCTGGCGAGACCACCCGACCCGCCCCCTTCGCGTCGAGGGGGACGACCTGCAACGTAGTCCCAGCCTTGCTGACGGCGGACACCACAACAGCGCGCACGGCCGTGGCAGGAACCCCGAAGCGCCCGCGCAACGCCACGCGCTTGGTGGCCGAGACTGAGCCCGCGGCGGTCGCCGCCGGTGCCGCGGTCAACTGCCCACCCGTCGCACTCCAGGCCACCACCCGCGCCGTCACCTTGCGCGCCCCACTCGACAGGCCCACCGCGAGCGAACCATCCGCCCCAGGCCGCGCGAGGACCAGCACGTCGCCGCCACCACGCCCGAAGGAGCCCACCATCGAGCTCGAGGAACCCAACCGCACGGTCCCAGCCTTGCGGGCACCCTGCACCTGCAACGCCACCAGCACCGCCTCACTGCCCACCGGAGCACCCGACGACCCCGTCAGCTGCACCTTTCGGTTGGACCCCCCGCCAGACACCGCCGCGCCACGAGCCGACGGCGGCACCACCAAACCAGACGTGCGAGGCACCCAGCCCCCAACCTTCACCGTCACGCGCGGCGCGCCACCACTCGCCTTCACCGTCAGCTTGCCACCGACACCGACCTTGACCACCGCCGAGCCCGACGACGAACTCCCGCGGCCGTACTCGACGACCGCCACTCCCGCTTCGCCGGGAGTACCGACCGACACCCGACCACCCTGGCGTGCGCCGCTGACCTCGACCGTCACAAGCAACGCCCCGACCGCTGACGCCTGAAGCCCCGCTCCAGACGCCGCCGGCACCGTCACCGCCCGCGTCACCCGCACCGGCTTGAGCACCGTCCGCGTCGCCGACAAGCCCACGACGTCCCCGCCCACGACCGTCTTCGCCGCCGCCGATGCCTTGAACGGCACCACGCTCATCACCAAGCAGACAGCGAAGGGCGCTAGAACCAGGCGCACATACGTGGACATGGCGCGATCATGCCACAGGCCGAGGGCGCCCGGCGCCACGGGATCAGCGAGACGAGCATCGGCAAGTGGAAGGAGCAGTTCCTTGCCGGCGGCCGCGGCGGCCTGGAGCACGGCGCCAGCGCGGCCAAGCCGACCGGCCGGGAGGCCCGCCTGGAGGAGCAGGTTGACGCGGGCGCTCGGCGAGGCCCACGTCGAGCTGCGCGCGATCAAGCGCGGCGGGGCAGGCAGCCTGGGGTTTCACTGAGCTTGACGCTCTCAGAGTCGAGCATGGCCTCCCGGTGAGCCGGTTCTGCCGGGCCGTCGGGCTGCCCGCGCGCACCTACTACGACCGTCGCGCCCGCCACCGGGCGGGCCACCACGTCCGTGGCCGACCCCGGCCCGCGACGGGATCCGCGCGATCATCGTCGAGCTCGCGCTTCGGTACCCGATGTGGGGGCACCCCAAGATCGTCTGGCTCGCGCGCCACGAACACGGGGTCACCGTCGCTGAGGCCACGTGCTTGCGGATCTTGCGCGAGGAGGGCCTGGTCTTGCCGGTCGACTACGTCCGCGAGCGCCGCGATCTGGCCGGCCCGGCGCGAAGCGTTTCTCGAGCTGCCGACCAGGCGCAACCGCGTCTGGCAGATGGACTTCTTCGAGCTGGACCTCGGGCGGCGGGACGTGGCGCTCGGGGGACGTCATCGACTACGCCACCAAGACCGTCCTCGCCGGGCCGGTCACCGCCACGCAGACCCACCGCGACGCGATCGCGTCGGTCCAGCTCGCGCTCGACGCCGCGGCCGAGCTGCTCGGCCGCCCGCTGCTCGAGGACCTCACCGACCCGAGCACCCGCGAGGTCACGCCGATCTTCCTGGTCACCGACAACGGACCCTGCTTCAAAGCCGCCGCGTTCGCTCGGTTCATCGCCTCGCGGCCCGAGCTGACGCACATCCGCACGCGCAAGCGCTCACCACAGACCAACGGCGTCATCGAGCGCTACCACGGCGCGATCAAGATCGAACAGCTCTGGCGCCAGCTCTCCGCCGACGGCAACGAGATGACCACGATGGTCGCGGACTTCCGCGAGCTCTACAACCACGTCCGCCCGCACGAGAACCTCGCCGGCGACCGCCCGATCGAACGCTACCTCGCCCCGCCCGACGCAGCGACCCCCGACGCGCCGAACGCAACACTCTCAACGCGCCAAACTGTGCGGATTCCTTGACGCGAGACAATCTGGCGCCCGGGAGCCGTCGAGGCCGAGAAGCCTGAGGTTTGGTCGACAGACAACCCCGACGCCCCGCACCTGCTCGACCGACTGAACGAGCTCGGTGCGGAAGGCTGGGAGCTTGTTTCTGAGACCGTGACGAGGAGCGCGGTGACCCCGCATTCCTTGGGCTGGGACACATCTTCGGGCCGTCCGATCGAAATGAAGTGGATCCTCAAGCGCCCGGTGGAAGTAGGAAGCGCGTAGACGGCTGGGCGCGCCACTGAGCCGCCGAGGGAGACGATGAGGGGCTGCTCTCTCTACGCGACTAGGACGCGGCTAGGCGGCCGAGGCCCTGGCGGCGGCGGGCGGCCGCGTCGATCGCGTCTTGCAGGCGCTGGTCGGCGACCTGGGTGTAGATGGTGGTGGTGCGGATGTCGGCGTGCCCGGCGAGTTCGCGGATCACGTCGATCGGCGTCTCGGCGTCGGCGAGGTGGGTGCAGAAGGTGTGGCGCAGCACGTGCGGGCTGCGGCGATCCTCGGGTAGCCCAGCGAGTCCGGCGTAGCGGGCGACGATGCGCGTGACGTCGCGCACCGTGAGCGGCTGGGGCGCTCGCCCGGTCCGGGGAAGGGAGACGAGCAGCTCCTCGTAGGCGCAGGTGGGCCGCACACGGAACCAGGCGGTGATTGCGTCGAGCGCGTCCTGCTCGAGCGGGATGTGGCGGCGGCGGCCGCGCTTGCCGTAGCGGACGGTCACCCACCAGGCGCTGGAGTGCGCGATCGCGCGTCGCAGCCGGCCGTCGCCGGCGCGGCGGCGCTCGTCGACGTCGCCGACCAGCACGGCGCAGGCCTCGGCGCGCCGCAGACCGGCGGTCCCCAGCAGGTGCAGCAGCGCCAGGTCGCGCTTGCCGGCGGTGGTGCGCCGGTCGGGCATGCGCAGCAGCCGCGCGTACTCCTCGCCGGTGAGCGCCCGCGGTTCGCCCCGGGCGACCTTGGCGCCGCGCACGTCGCGCACCCCCTCGACGCCGAGCGCGGCGGCAAGCGTGCGCAGCGCGGAGAGATGCTTGGCGATCGTCGCGGGCGAGCGCCCGTCGACCTCGAGCCCGTCGCGGTAGGCGCGCACGCGCTCCGAGGTGAGGGCCTCGGGCCCGGCGCCGGGCCCGACGAACTGGCAGAAGGCGCGGTAGACGCCGGCGTAGGCCTGCCGCGTCAGCGGAGCGGGCTGCTGGCGCGCGACCTCGCCGGCGCGCGCCGCGAGCGAGGCGACGTCGACCAGCTCGCCGCGGACGGTGCCCGCGGGCGACGAGGAGGGCGCGCGCTCGAGCTCGACGCTGGACTCCAGCGTCTCGCTATGACGCTCGCGCGCGGCCGCCGTGGCGCCTTGGTCAGGAAGCGCCACGGCTCACCTTCGGGCTCACCCCGTACACGGCCTCGCTCGCGCCCTGCGGGCAGGAGTCGAGTGCCAGCCGGCGATGCGGGGCCCAAGGCGGCCAGGGCGTCAGGCTCCTCGCCGAGCGGTAGCCGACCCAGCCGCAGACGTCACAGCGGACGCGCCACTTGAGCGAGCGGCTGGCGCCTTGGCTAGGAGACGTCACGCCGCGCCTCGTTGACCGGTGCGGCGATGTCGCCGGCCGGCAGCCGGTGGCCGCCGAACGCCTCGGCTTCCCACTCCTCCTCGAGGCGTATCTCGACCTCCTCGCACCGATCGCAGAGGATGGTCCTCGAGGACTTCTCGGCTCCGCAGAATGCAGCGCGTGGGGGGCATGGCCCCGGGCATGGTGATGCTCCTCCCGGACGGCACGTCCCAGAATTGCCTTTCTCGGACATGTCGAGGCGATCTCGCCTGCCCACTACCCTGACCGTCCGGACGGATTCTCGGGACGTGTCCGCGTGTGTAACGGAGATCCCCGGGCGCGCATCGCGCTGGGGTCGCGCCATCATCGACGCGAAATCCAACGCTTAGTGTTTGTCGCCACTGACGTGTGTGTCGCCATCCGCGGCCAGACGCTCAGCCTCGGCGAGGCGGCCTGGCCGACGCATCGCGTTGACGCCAACCGCAGCGAAAGAGGGGCGTCGCCGCCGCCCGCAGCGCAGCGGACGCTGGTTCCGCTGCCGCCCCCGGCTCATATCACGGTACGCTGTTGTAATGTCTTCCGTGGTCGGTTCCGCGCCGTTCGTATTGCCCGCTGCGCCGACGGCGCCCGATCTTGTCGCGAAGTACTTCAAGGTCCTGTCCGATCCGACGAGGGTGCGGGTCCTCGAACTGCTCGAGGACGGCCGCGAGTTGTCGGTCAGCGAGTTGATGACGGCGCTCGGCCAGGCGCAGTCGAAGGTCTCAAACCATCTTGCGTGCCTGCGCTGGTGTGGGTTTGTTCAGACGCGCCGCGAGCACCGTGTGGTGTTCTACCGCGTCACGGACGGGCGGGTGCTCCAGGTCATCGCGCTGGCGCGCGCGCTGCTGGCCGATAACGCCGAGCACGTCGCAGCATGCCAGCGCGTTGGGACAGACGGCTGATGCGCCGCACCGATGCTCTGAGCATCGCGGGCGTGGGGGTACTGGCGGTCTTCTGTTGCGCCGCGCTGCCCGCGGCGGTCGCGTTCGTCGGCGGACTGACCGGTGGAGCGTTGCTCGGCGGCGGACTCTTCGTCTGCGTGCTAGTCGGCGCAACGGCGGCGCTGGTCGTGCGAGTTCGTCGGCGACGCGCGTGTTCGCCAACCGCGACCGGCCGAACGAGACCGTGAGGGTCGAGGTCTTGTACTTCGAGGGCTGCCCGAGCCACGAGGCGCTGATGGCGAGACTTCCCGGCCTGATGGCGCGAGCTGGCGTCGACGAGCCGATCGAGTTCAGGGCGGTGGAGTCCATCCGGGCGGCCGAGCAGGAACGCTTTCTGGGCTCGCCGACGCTGCGCATCGACGGTCAGGACGTCGAGCCGGCGGCGAGGCAGCGCAGCGACTTCGGGCTGAAGTGCCGCCTGTATCCGAGCGCGGCGGGGCTGCGCGGAGCAATCCCTGACGAGTTCGTGCTCGACGCGTTGACGCGAGCACAGGATCCGCGGCGCGCGGATGGCTGACAGCGACGACCGTGGCGGGCTGGAGGCGTTGGCTGTCGCGCTGCAGAGCACGTTTCGGGCGCGTGATGACGCGTCGTTGGCGCTCGCGCTGCTGGGTCTGCTGAGCGACGGTCGCGCCGTGACCGCGACGACGCTGACGCAGACCGCCAACCTCGCCGAGGTCGACGTCGTCGCGCGCCTGAGCAGCTGGCCGCACATCGAGCGCGACGAAGCGGGTGACATCGTCGCGTTCGCCGGGCTCACGCTCAGACCAACACCCCATCACTTCAACATCGGCAACCGGAAGCTTCACGCGTGGTGTGCATGGGACACGCTGTTTCTGCCCACCCTGCTGAACGCAACCGCGGTTGTCGCTCCCGCTGCCCGTTCACCGACCGCACGGTCGAGCTCGTCGTCGCGCCGGACGGCGTCAAGAGCTCGCGGCCCGAGGATCTGCACGTGTCGTTTCCGTCGCTGGCGGCGACCGACACGGCGAACATCACCGGGTCGTTTTGCTGCGACGTGTTCTTTCTCGCTGGCACCGGCGCCGCGCGCACCTGGCGCGCGACACACGCGGAGGGCATGGTCTTGGACCTCCGGGGGCGTATGAGCTCGGGTGTCGTGCAATCAAGCCGATGCTCGGATCCGCTTCCCCAGCAGGCATGGAGATGAGCCGCTGATGCCACGCAGCATCGACCTGCAACACCTCAAACGATTGCTCGACGAGGGCGCGCAGCTCGTCGAAGTTCTGCCGGCGGTCGAGTACGACGAGGAGCATCTCCCAGGGGCCATCAACATCCCACTCAAGACGCTTGACGCGGCCAGCGCCAAGCAGCTTGACCGCGTCAAGCCGGTGGTCGTGTACTGCTACGACAGCCTCTGAGACCTCAGCCCGCGAGCCGCGTGCCGGCTCGAAACGCTCGGGTTCGGGCAGGCGCACGACTACGTCGGCGGAAAAGCCGACTGGCTGGCCAATGGGATGCCCCGCGAAGGCGACCGCGCGACCGTGCCCTACGCCGGCGAACTCGTCGATCGCGACCCGCCGAGGTGCGCGCTGAACGACACCGTCGCCGACGTGCGCGCTGTCCTCGATGCTGCCCGCCACGGCTTCTGCCTCGTGCTCAACGAGCAGCGCATCCTGCTGGGCCGCGTGCGCCGCAGCGCCCTCGACGCCGCTGACGCGCTGGCGTCGGCCGACAGCGTGATGGAGCCCGGACCCAGCACGGTCCGCTTCAACACGCCGGCCGACGAACTGGTGCAGCGCCTCGCCGCGAAGAACCTGACGACGGCGATCGTGACGACCCCGGGCGGCTGCCTTGTCGGCGTCTTTGATCGCGCCGATGCGCAGGCGCGTCTCAGTCACCCGGCATCCCGTAGGGGCGAGGTCGTGCACGATCGCACGAGGGGCTAGAGCAAGACGGCCCCAACGATCAAACTCCATGACGCGATGATCCGACGCGGACTGCTGACCCTCTGCGCGCTCTACATCGCTGCTGCGCTGGTCGGACACGTCCGCGAGCGCAGCGGCTCGATCGCCTGCGGCTGCCACGAGGACTGCTGGTGCAAGCGTCCGGGACTCCGCCTCTTTCGCTGGGTGTTCCCGTTCCGCCATAGGTCGCGCATGTCGTGACGTCCTATGCCGTCATCGCCGTGCTGATCGCGACCGTGTCGTTGCTTGCCGCGAGTGTGCGCGTCCATCGCTACTCGCGCGGGCACATGACCGCGCGCGCGACCTTGCCGGTCGCGGCCTGTACGTCAGCAAGACACCGGACGGCGTCTGGTGGGCCGTCCGGGTGCGCCGCCGCGGCTGCCCACCGACCTCGTGGTGGCCCGATGACGGGCCGCCTCAGTCAAGCGGCGCGCGCGAGCCGCGGCGTCCGGTCGAGGCCGGGGCCGCTCACTGCGGCCGACGCCATCGACCCGTTGGCGGGCGGTTGACGCGCGGTCGCACTGACCTGCCGCGCCACCTGGCGGCACCGGGGATTTGCGCCCGGGACGATCGCCGAAACGGCCGGCCAGTCCGCAGGAACTCGTCGACCACGACGGCGGGCACGGTCCTGATCCAAACGCGTCCGCGGCCTCGACCCCTCCTGCCATCACACTCCTCAGATGCTCGCAGTCGTGATAACCGGGCCGCCCGGCGCGGGCAAGACTTCGGTGCTGACCGCCCTCGCCGACGCGCTCAGCGACGACAACGTGCCGCACGCCGCCGTCGAGGCCGAAGCGTTGCGCTGGGCGCACCCCGGCCTCACTGACGAGCAGGAGATGCGTCACGTCAAGGCCGTCTGCGCGCTGTACCGCGAAGCCGGCCACGCACTGATGCTCATCGGGCAGACGATCGAAACCGACGACAACCTCGCTCAGCTCGTCGACGCCGTCGGCGCCGACGAGTCCTTCGTCGTGCGACTGGAAGCGCGACCGGCCACGCTCGTCGAGCGCATCATCCAGCGTGAACCGCAGGGCTGGTCGGGCCTTGGCGATCTCGTCGCGCACGCCCAAGAACTGGCGGCGCTGGTGCCAGCCCAAGGCAGCGTTGACCTCGTCTTGAGTACCGAGGGCCAGCGTCCCGAAGTGGTCGCTGAATGCATCCGCCGAGCGCTGCCCGACGAGCTCATCGCGCCGGCGGCACCGCAGACATAGCTGCAAGTGGCGCTCACCCCGCAGGTCGCGCCGGAACTGGTTGGGCCTGGCTGGCGGCATCCGCTGCTCGTTTCAAGGCGCTCGCCGGCTCGCGCTGACGCTCACCGTCATATCGAGGGGCTGCTCGCCGACCAGCTCACCGCCGCGCGCCGCCGCGAGCTCGACGCGCTGCTGGATGGCGGGGCCGGACACTCCAGCGCGCTCGCCGACCTGCGTAGCCGCGCGGCGCGAGCGGGCGTCAAGGAATCACGAGCGCGTGCAGCAGCACTAGCATGGGCGGGTGGCGGCGCACGGGCTCCAGGCGGCGCAGCTGCTGAGCGGTCATCCGCCGGCCCAGCGATTCGAGCGCGCGGCGACGCGCCGGCGGCAGCGCGCTGACGTCGATCTGGACGGCGCCGAGTTTGACGAGCCGGCGGTAGTGCTTGACTTGGCCCAGCAACTCCGAAGCGATCCACACCCTCGAGGCAATCCTGCACACCCAGTTGCCGATCGCCGAGCACACGACCGACACGCACGGCGCCACCGAGCTCGTCTGGGGTCTATAGAGAGTTCGTGCGGAAAACCGGCCTAAGCGGCGAGGGCGGGCGCCGTACTCGAGCTCCACGCCGTGGACCTCGATCGCGACGCGGGCGTTGGCGTCACGGTCTGTCCAGGACCGCGGCTCGAGGCGCCCGGCGAACGTGACCGCCTGGCCCTTGACGAGGTGCTCGACGGCGAACGCCCGCCGCCTGCGCGTCCCACAGCACCAGGTCGACGTAGACCGGATCGTCGTCGCTGCCGCGACGGCTGCTGGCGATCGCCACCGTGGTAACGGTCGAGCCCGAGCCCGTTGTGCGGAGCTCTGTGTGAAGTGTCACGAAAGTACTAGCGGTCGCGACACGAAACGTCCGGCTGCCTCGGGGACGCCTACGCTGCGGTGTCGGCCGCCAGCGCCTGTCCACCCGAACGCGTCATCGCGCGGTAGATCGTGGGTGCTCCAGACCTGCACGGCGTTGACCAGCAGCTAGCAGATGCGGCTGCCCGTCCGGGAGCCCTTTCAGTGGATGATGCGACTTGGAAGGGCGACCATCATCGCCGCGAGCACCGGACTTCGCGATCGTCCGCGACCGGCCCGCGCCGGGCGCCCGCGCCCCGCGGCTCATTCTGGAAGGCGGCTTGTCCCGATCAGCACGAACGCACCAAGTAGGTTGGCGGAAACCAATCGTTGGCGGTGCAGGCGTTTGGTCAGCAGCCTCCGGGCCGCCCGGGTGACCCGTACGCGCACGGTCTCCCGATAGGTGCTGGTCACACGCCCGGTCATGTCGGCCGGGGTCCAAGTTGCCAGCAGGCGCGTGCGCCCGGCGATCCGAGCGGTCAGCCGCCGGCGGTCAAGGTCGAACCTGAGACGGCGGATCGTCGCCGTATGCCGTCCGCGGCCAAGGCGCAGACCTCCGGCGAGCGTCACCGCACCATGCGTCCACGCGCATGTCACGCTGCGCGATGTTCGCGTCACGTCCAATTTTGCGATGAACTGCTCCCGCTGCTGGCTCACGCTTCCCAGCGCCTTGGTGCCAACTATCCGCAACGCCCGAGTCAACGTGAACGCCACGCTGTCGGGCGACAACGGCGTCTCACACTGCGCCGGCAAAGGCACCCCGTCCGTGCCGGCGGCCACGGATGGGGCCGGCAGAGCGACAAGCGCGGCCGCGGCGAGCAATAGGGGCAGGTAGCGAGAGGTCACGGCTGCGGGGCGGTCTGACAGGTCGGAGTCGGGGCGTGACACGTACGATAGAGCGCGAGCAGGTCGACCGCGGCGTTCCAATGGATCGGCGACATATAGCCCGTACGCGGCGTACCGTAGGACATGAAGTCGTAGTCGCATCCTTCCGCAGGAGCACGAATGGGGTCAGGCACCGGCTCCTGCGCGCAGTTGCGGGGGTTGTAGGTCTGGGCCTGCAGCCTCCGTAGCGGCGTCCGCTCGTTGAACGGGATCACCTGCCTGAGACTAGTGGTGTAGGCGATGTTGGAAAGGCGGCCGGCTCCGTTAGGGAATCTCGGGCGGACGTCGGGGAACGGCTCAAACGGGAATGTGTTCGGCGCGGCACCCACGCCAGGGCCGTCTTCGCCGTGAAAGTCTCCGGCGTGGTCAAGCGACAGGTTGTGTCCGAGCTCATGGGCGACGGCCTCGACCCGTGCGATCTGGACGCGGCCGGGCGCCGGCGCGAGCCCGCCGCAATCCAGCCCGACGCCGGGGCCAACAAGCCCGATATAGCGGGGCATCACCGCCGCGGGGGCTTGCCCGCGCCGAGTCGGCACATCTGCGGTGTTCTGCCACCCCGGGACGGTGCCGTCGACGGTGCGACGGATCCTGTCTTGGAAGAGACGGAGAATGTCGGCACAGCTGAAGACGCCGTTCACGTTCGCCGGCGCGGCGTCCAGCGCGAAGCCATCGACTTGTCCTGCGGTCCTGTCGATCGGGTTGGCGGCGTTGTCCGCCAAGGGGTAGGCGCCTTGGATGTTCTGCCTGATCGTCGCCAGCGTCGCTGCGCGGACGGCGGTGGCGCTGGCGGGGGTGGCGGGCCAGCTAAGAAAGTAGACATCGAGCGGCAGCGTCTCAGAGGGTCCTCCGTTGGCGTCGAGGCTGGGGAGAACCTGCTCGAAGCGCATCTGGGTGAGGTTGTAGGTGTCGCGCGCGCCCCCGCAGCGTGCGCATTCCCGCCAGCCGCGAGCCGGCATCAACCTCGCCCGTATCCCAACAATGTCGGCGGTGACGGCGCGGGCAGGCACGATCAGGTTCACTGTCTGCTCGAGCTGCTGGCGCTGGGCCTGCGGCGCGCCTCCGGGGCGTGCTCGCAGCACCCCCGTGGTCCCGGCGGAGATAACCCTGCCGTTTGCGAGTAGCAGGCTGACGCGGGCGCGGACGGGAAGGGTGGGCTGCGCACCGCTGCCGCGGAGGCGGGGGGTGAGCCCAACATAGGCTCGCACCAACATCGCCCGGTGTTGCACCAACCGGACGACGTTGGCTGGCACATTGGCTGGGTCGAAGACATAGGGGTCTCGTCTTGATTAGTGGCGGTGCGCCGTGTTGTGGTGTGTGAGGCAGGGGTGGTGTTGGGGTTGGCGAATCGGCGAGCATGTCGGGGCCGATGGTCGATGAGTCTGGGATCCGCGAGCGGTGGTTGACGGTGCGCGATGAGCTTGACGAGCGTGGCCGGCGGATCTGGGCGGCGGCGGAGGCGCGATCGCATGGTCTGGGTGGGATCGCTGCGGTGGTGCGTGCGACTGACATCTCGGAGTCGACGGTGCGCCGAGGGATCGCGGAGGTGCGCTCTGGTCAGCGGGCGCCGGCGGGTCGGGTGCGCCGGCGCGGCGCGGGGCGCAAGGCGATCTTAGAGCGCGATCCGGGGCTGCTGGAGGATCTGGAGGGCTTGATCGAGGGCGCCACGCGCGGGGATCCTGAGTCGCCGTTGCGCTGGACGAGTCGTAGCGTGGCCAAGCTGACCGATGCGTTGCGAGCGATGGGCCATGAGGTGGCCCCGAGCACGGTCGAGCGGCTGCTCAAGCGCCTGGGCTACAGCCTGCAAGCCAACCGCAAGACGCGCGAGGGCTCAGATCATCCCGACCGCGACGCGCAGTTCGAGCACATCGCCGAGGTCTCAGGCGCGGCCCTGGCCGCCGGAGAGCCGGTGATCAGCGTCGATACCAAGAAGAAGGAGCTGATCGGCGACTTCAAGAACGGCGGGCGCGAGTGGCGCCCGGGCGGCGAGCCCGAGCGGGTGCGCACCCACGACTTCAAAGACAAAGAGTTGGGCAAGGCGGTCCCCTATGGCATCTATGACGTCGGCCGCGACGAAGGCTGGGTCTCGGTCGGCGTCGACAACGACACTGCGCAGTTCGCCGTCGGGGCGATCGCCGGCTGGTGGGAGCACCTCGGCCAAGCGCGCTACCCCGACGCCAGCACGTTGACGATCACCGCCGACTGCGGCGGCTCTAACAGCTACCGAACGCGGCTGTGGAAGACCGAGCTCCAAGCGCTGGCCGACCACACCGGCCTCCAGATCCGCGTGCGCCACTACCCGCCCGGCACCAGCAAGTGGAATAAGATCGAACACCGCCTCTTCAGCCACATCTCGATCAACTGGCGCGCCAAGCCGCTGACCAGCCGCCAGGTCGTCATCGACCTGATCGCCGCCACCACGACCACCACCGGCCTCAAGGTCTACGCCCGCCTCGACGAGAACACCTACCCCCAGGCGATCGAGATCACCGACGACCAGCTCGCCGCCGTCAACCTCACCGGCGACACCTTCCACCCCGAGTGGAACTACAAAATCACCCCAGCACTAAAAAAGACGTGAGCCCTAAGGCGAAAGCCGTGGAAGCAGGGACCGACACACGCGGCGGGATCCCCCGGCAGCTGCAGGACCGGGAAAGTTGGTCGCGCTGTCGCGTCTGCGCCTTCTTGTGAGCAACCGAAGGCTCGGACGACGTTGCGCAGGCGGCGGTGGGCGAACCCTGGGTCAGACCCGTGATCTCACGTGTGCGTTCAGC
>JAABUS010004571.1_pt1 | contig 19666 bp, 19 predicted proteins | sample 5560161 | NCBI WGS metagenome assembly JAABUS01 (sample SAMN10711885, study PRJNA513376) | rock metagenome | isolation source: Antarctica rocks | place: Antarctica: Victoria Land, Trio Nunatak nord | collected 2016-01-04 | reverse complement strand
AAAACGGCAGGGAAATTTACTATCACATCAATGCAAAAAAAATGAAAGAAGTAGCCGACTTTATTGAACCATTCCGCAAAATGTGGGATGACAGGTTTAATAAATTAGAAACTATAATGAAAAAATACAATCCCGATAGCTATCGGGAAAATAAATAGAATAATATGGAACAAAAAACAAAAATCAATGCGGAAGAGGGCAAACAGGAATTAATGATTACAAGGGAATTTGATTTGCCATTGGAATTACTTTTTAGAGCGTATGTAGAGCCTGACATTGTTGAGCAATGGATGGGAACGAAAGTGCTGAAACTTGAAAGTAAAAAGCATGGCTGTTACCAATTTGAAACAACTGATCCTAAGGGAAACAAATACGGGTTCAATGGGGTAATCCATGAGTTTAGCCCGAACCGGGAAATCACACGGACATTTGAAATGGAGAATACGCCTTTTGACATGTGGCTTGAGTTCCTGGAATTTGAAAAACTCACTGACAACACCAGCAAACTCAATATGCATGTAGTATATAAATCGGTTGCACAAAGAGACCAAATGATGCAAATCGGTTTTGGTCCAGGAATAAATATGGCTCATAACCGATTGCAAGACATAGTAAGCAAATTAAAATAACATATTATGACAAAGAGAAATAAAATTATCTATTGGATTTCTACTATCTGGCTTGCATTAGGAATGCTGGCAAGTGGCTTGCAGCAAATATTTCATACAAAAGGGTTTATTGATATAATTGTTCCTTTAGGTTATCCATTATATTTCTTGTACATCCTTGGTGCCTGGAAAATACTTGGAGTAATAGCTATTTTAATTCCAAAGTTCAGTCTGTTGAAAGAATGGGCTTATGCCGGTTTCTTTTTTGCCATGTTCGGAGCGGTATTTTCGCATATCGCATCGGGTGATTCCGTGAATGAAATAGTTCCCTCGTTGGTATTACTAATCATGACTGTGGTATCCTGGTATTTCAAACCTGCGGATAGAAAAATCTTTCAGTTAATCAATAAATGAATAGAATGAATCCTAAGGTTGATTTTTATTTTAGTAAAGTCAAAAAGTGGCAGGAAGAAATCAGGAAATTGAGAATGATTGTTCTTGACTGTGGGCTGACCGAAGAATTGAAGTGGGGTGTTCCTTGTTACACGTTTCAGAAAAGTAACATAGTATTAATACATGTGTTTAAAGAATACTGTGCGCTTTTGTTTTTCAAAGGCGCCTTGTTAAATGATGCTAATGGTATTCTAATCCAACAAACGGAGAATGTGCAGGCGGCGCGCCAAATTCGGTTCACCAAGGTTTGGGAAATAGTTAAGATGGAAGCCATCCTGAAAGCCTATATATATGAAGCCATTGAAGTGGAAAAAGCAGGTTTGAAAGTGGATTTAAAAAAGACTACAGAATTCAAAATCGCTGAAGAATTTCAAAATAAATTAGACGAACTCCCTGCCTTGAAAACTGCTTTTGATACATTGACGCCAGGACGGCAAAGAGCATACATTCTTTATTTTTCTGCACCCAAACAATCCAAAACCCGGGAGTCAAGGGTTGAAAAATATATGCAGCAAATTCTCCATGGAAAGGGATTAAATAATTAGTAATGAAATAGCCCCTCGTTGGTATCAGTAATAATGATTGCGTTATCATAGTATTTCAGACCTGAGGATAGAAAAATCATTTCAGTAATTAATAAATGAATAGAATGAATCCTCTTGCGACAATAGAAAAGTGGGAAGCAAGGCTAGCGTGACAAAGTATAACCATTAGGGGAGACAATCTAAACAATGACAAACGGACAAAGACAACACATTATGCAAAACAGTGACACATCAGGCAGAGAACAAAGAACATCCCTTTTACTGGATGCCCCGGTAGAATTGGTTTGGGAAGTATGGACAAAACCCGAACACATCAAACATTGGTGGGGACCAAACGGTTTTACCAATACCATTACAAAAATGGAAGCGGAAACCAGAGGTGAATGGATTTTCACTATGCACGGGCCAGACGGAAAAGATTATCCTAACAGAACAATTTTCAGGGAAGTTATCAGGCATAAAAAAATAGTTCATGAGCATTTTGACCCGAATTTTATTGCCATTATAGAATTTGAAAACCAGGCCGATAAGACGCTTCTAAATTGGTACAAGCTGTATGAAACGAAAGAGTTGTTTGAAATGGTAGAGAAACATCACAAAACAAACGAAGGCTTTAAACAGACAGTAGAGAAACTGAACACTTACCTGAATCAGAACAAGAGCAAAATTTTATGAACGTCATTATACGCTTGACACACCTATTAAACAGAGATAATATAAAAGTATGAACAACATTAATAGCAATAAAAAGGAGTTGTTACCAGAACAAAGTGAAGAACTACTCACAGCATTAAAAGGCCGTTTTGAGAAAAACATGAACCGCCAGGTTCTCCTTTCCCATCCCTGGTGAATGGGCAAGGCAACCTGCTCTGAAGTTAGAGTCACTGGGTGCGAAAATGTTTCTAAGACTTTTCCACCTTCACGCCGAATTATATGTAACGCCATTATCTTCGCATCCAGACCGACAACGAATTCGATTAGATAAGATTTACAGTTATCCTTTATGGAAAAAATGAAAATAATACTTGGCGACAGTGCGGAGATTTTGCCAACTCTTCCTTCGGAGTCTGTACAGTGCTGCATCACTTCACCTCCATATTGGGGACTGCGGGATTACGACCATTCTGCGCAAATTGGCTGTGAGACATCACCAGAACTGTATGTAGAAAAGTTAGTGACACTCTTTCGGGAAATGCGACGGATACTAAAAAGCGACGGGACTTTTTGGCTCAATGTAGGAGATGGATATGCCCGAAATGGCGGAACTGGTGGGCACGGACCAAATGCAATAGTAGGCAACACTAAAAAGTTGATACAAAAACGAAACTGTAAAGTTCCGGAATGTTGGGGTCTCAAAGACCGGGACTTAATAGGTCTGCCATGGCGGGTAGCATTCGCTCTTCAAGCCGACGGATGGATATTAAGGTCAAAGATTACCTGGGTTAAAAAGAATCCTATGCCTGAGAGTGTGAAGAACAGGCCGACCAGTGCAACGGAAGAAATTTTTATGTTCGCCAAGTCTCCGTCTTATTATTATAACCCCCATGGCATCCGGGAGGAAAGCAATGCAAACCTTCGAAATTTTTGGGTTCTTGCACAAGACCCTGGCAGACATGGTCATCCTGCAACATTTCCACGCGAATTAGCGCGACGTTGTATTTTGCTCGGGTCGCGTGAAGGCGATACAGTATTAGATCCCTTTGGAGGGTCTGGCACAACTGGTATTGTTGCAAGCGAACTCCACAGAAACAGTATTGTGATTGAACTAAATTCTTCCTATGTCGAGATTAGTAGAGAGCGAGCAGCATCAATTCAACCGCAATTTCAATCTTTTGTCACTGACAGTCAACTAACTACATCATAACCCTATGGTTCGAAGTTCCGGCTCTAAAAAGCTAATTCTGGAGTTTTTTTTAAAGAACGTAGGCGTTGTTCTAACCTCGCGGCAAATCCAGGAAGCAAGCGGAGGAGCTTCTGAATGGGCACGCCGTGTCCGCGAATTACGCAATGAAGAGGGTTATCAAATCCTCTCACATAAGGATCGTGCAGATCTAAAGCCTAACCAATATTTAATGGAAACACCGAAGCGGGTGCCTGCATTTACCCGCGGTATTTCTAAAGAAACCCGCGCATGGGTACTTGAGCGCAATGGCTACACATGCCAAATGTGTGGACTAGCTGCGGGAGATCCAGATCCATTTAATGCTACGCGAACTGTCCGTCTGACTATGGGTCATATTCTCGACAAGTCGAAAGGCGGTGACGATACACCGCAAAACCTGCGTGCAATCTGTACGAATTGTAATGAGGGACTGCAAAACACTGCGCTACCCAAGCCAGATCAAATTCATTTATTGGCTCAAATCCGGCGCGCTACAATTACAGATCAGCAGGCGGTACTTAAATGGTTACTGCAAAAGTTTAATCTTGAGGCAGTCAATCGTAGTAACTGAGTATCCACTTGGAAAAGGTTTTTCTGCTTTTCCCACCTTTGCCCGGTGTTGTCTCCTATCTGTTCGAGGTGTTTTTGCTCTTGCCGGTGAATTTGGGGAGGCTTCTGCTATTTCAGACTTCGAATAAAAAATCATTCAGCTAATCAATAAATGAATTGAATGTATGAACAACATTAATAGCAATAAAAAGGAGTTGTTACCAGAACAAAGTGAAGAACTACTCACAGCATTGAAAGCCCGTTTTGAGAAAAACATGAACCGCCATAAAGGTCTTGAATGGGCTAAAGTACAAGCAAAGCTGGAAGCTAATCCCGATCGCTATCGGGATGAAAAACTGTGGTCGCTCAATGAAATGGAAAGAACTGGCGGTGAACCGGATGTTGTAGGTCATGATAAAAAGACGGGCGAATACATTTTTTATGATTGTTCAGCGGAAAGTCCTAAAGGCCGCAGAAGTGTTTGTTACGACTGGGAAGCGCTGGAGTCAAGGAAAGAACATAAACCGGAAAATAACGCTATTGATATGGCTGCTGCGATGGGCATTGAGCTTTTAACCGAAGAACAGTATCGGGAGCTGCAGCAACTTGGAAATTTCGATACGAAAACATCGAGCTGGATAAAAACACCTTCTGATATTAGAAAACTCGGTGGAGCAATCTTTGCTGATTACCGCTATGGCAATGTCTTCGTGTATCACAACGGTGCAGAATCTTACTATGCCGCCAGGGCGTTCCGAGGCTCGCTAAGGGTCTAAATTTGCACAGACAGCGAAGTGGGGTTCTCCTTTTACACGTTTCAGAAAAGTAACATATCTATAATAGGTGAAGTAAAAGAATGTTGTGTGGTTAGTTTTTTTAAAGGTGCCTGGTTCAATGATGCTAATGGTATTCTAATCAAACCTGGGGAGAATACGCAGTCGGCGCGCCTAATTCGGTTCAGCAATGTTCAAGAAATAGTTGAGATGGAACCCATCTTGAAAGCCTATATCTAGAAACCATTGAAGTAGAAAAAGCCCGGTTTGAAAGTGAATTTTAAAAAGAATCCAGAACCTACTTCTGAAAAATTTTAAAATAAATTAGATAAAATTCCTGCCTTGAAAGCCGCTTTTGATGCGTTGACGCCAGGACGGCAAAGAGCATACAATCTTTATTTTTCTGCACCCCAACAATCCAAGACCCGGTTGGTATCGTGGTATTTCAGACCTTCGGATAGAAAAATCATTTCAAACAAAGGAGACACAGTCACAGTTGGACACAGCTCAACAAATAGCTTTGGATATAAGAAAAAATATTATATTAGATTGTAGAATGCAAATTAATACGGCTGCTAATACAAGGGCCGGCAATAGCTGAAGGAATAACTAACAATCGGCTATAATCAATATCAGCATTAGTTCCAGCCGAACGTTAGAAATTTAGCTTTTAGTTGTTATATTCACTTTTAGTATTTCAATCAGCATTTGTTCAGGTTTGACGTTTAATCAATTCCCGACATCGGCAATGCTCAACGTTACCTGCAAACGCTAACAATCCACCAACCATTGACTTAAGATATGACCTCGCAGAAGCAAAAAGATATTATTGACTGTTACGACAAGACAGCTAAAAACTATGCCGGACAAATTCATTAACGAGCTAAGTGAAAAGCATCTTGACAGAATTTTATTGAAATCATTTGCTTCAGAAAATTCAGATAAAGGGAAACTTATTGACTTAGGTTGCGGACCGGGACAAACAACAAAATTTTTATCCGACTCCGGAGTACCAGATATTCTTGGCATTGACATTTCTGCTCAAATGATAGCATCTGCAAAAAATATTAATCCGCAACTTCATTTTGATACCGCTAATATTTTAAAATTAAAATATCCTGACAATTTTTTTGGTTCAGCAATCGCGTTTTATTCAATAGTTCATTTTGATTATGGACAAGTTAGAACTGCATTTAAAGAAATCAAAAGAGTATTAAAAGACAACGGACAACTCCTTTTTTCATTTCACATTGGCGACAATACTGTGCATCTTGACAACTTTCTTGATCACAAAGTAAACATAGACTTCCATTTTTTTGAAACAAATCTAATCACAGACCTGGTGACAGAAACAGGTTTTGAAATAATTGACATCATTGAACGACAACCATATAAAGACATTGAATACTCAAGCAGACGGGCATACATTTGGACAAAGAATAACGACAGAAAGGTATGCCTGTAGCCTTACATTAGCAATATAGCGGAGCGTCCAATAATCGTGGTTCAGCTTCGAGTGTATCAAAACCGTACAGCTTCTTGTATCAAAATAGAACAACATCCAGAGGTGCATTGAAATAATGAATTGATTACCAGCTGCTTTTAAAATTGGTTTTATGTTTGAAATGATAATTACTGATAATTGTCTTTTAGCATAAACTTCATACCATGTTTAAAAATTATCTCAAAACCACCTGGCGCAATCTTTCAAAAAACAAAACGTACAGTGCTATCAATATTCTTGGATTGGCTGCAGGCTTATCTAGTTTTATCATCATTTTATTATACCTAAATTATGAATTGAGCTATGATAAATGGAACCGGGAATTAAAAAAAGTATATAAAGTCTCTCTGCAAACAGAAGCTGATATTTTGCGGGGAACTCCATCTCCGCTCGCATCTTTTTTAGCGCAAGATTATCCTGGTGCAGAAGCCGGAACATCTATTATGCCTTCGGGAGATTTTGAAACATTACTTGCTGCCAATGAAAAAAAAATCTACCAGAAAGGTGTCGTAACTGTCGATTCTTCTTTTCTTAAAGTATTTCCCTATAAATTGGTTCAAGGTAATGCCGCTACTGCTCTCGATCAACCTAACGCCGTTATTCTTAGTGAAGAACTAAGCCATAAATTATTTGGAAATACTGATCCAATGGGTAAAACTTTAAAAGTATATAATGCAGAGGACTATGTAGTAACGGGTGTAATGCAGGTGCCGGAAACCCCCTCACACCTAAATGTACAAATGCTTAAGCGTGATTTGTATGAAAAACAAAATAAGTTTTGGGAAAACTATTCTTATCAAACTTACATAAAATTAAAACATCCTGTTACTGAAGCTAAAATCGAAGATGACGTTAACAGGCTATACTATAACGAACGTTTAAAGAACGAAGAAAAATTATCATTTGAAATTTATAAGAAATCGGTTCAAAAACAAGCCCTTTTTATAGATGCGGCACCCAATATTCATAACTTTCCAAAACATGGCAGCAGCAATTTTACAACAGTTTCCATATTGCTGGTATTAGCTGTTTTATTGCTGTTGGCCGGCGCCATCAATTTTAGTAATCTCACTATTGCAAAATCAATTGGGCGTGCAAAAGAAGTAGGTTTACGCAAAGTATTAGGCTCTGACCGAAAAAAGTTGATTCTTCAGTTTATGTCGGAGACAGCATTTCAATGCCTGGTAAGTTTGTGCATAGCGATAATAGTGGTGTATGTTGCCCTTCCCTATCTCAACAGGTCGTTCAATATCTCTTTAAGCTTCTGGCAACAGGATAATGGAGTGCCTCTTATTGCTCAGATTGCATTGTGCTTATTACTTGTTACTTTGCTTTCAGGCTTGTATCCATCTTTATTCCTGTCTCGTTTTAACGCTGTGAAAGTTTTAAAAGGCGACTATTCTACCGGAAACAAAGCAAGGCTGTTTCGAAACAGTTTGATTGTAGTACAATTTATGGTTTCGGCTTTCTTTATTATTGCCACCCTGGTTATAAACTCGCAGATGCATTATATGCAAAACAAAGACAAGGGATTTTCAGATACACAGATACTGCGAATTCAAACAACGCAAAAAACGAGAGATACAGATTTCGATGCAGTAAGAAATACTTTGCTGGCTATACCAGGGGTAACCCATGTAGCTAAAACTACCACTGTGCCTGGTGATAAAGGATTGGATACATCAACTTTTAGTTTCAAAAGTACGGGAAAAGAATACCGGATGGCTTCTATAAAAATAAGCACCGATTATTTTAAAACGCTGCAGGTAGCTTTGGTACAGGGAAGGTTGTTTACCAATGATTATTCCGATCAAAATACACGTACAGCCATTGTTAATGAAGCTGCTGTAAGAAAATTGAACATAACTAACCCTATTGGCAAAACCATTTCTTTTCCATATTGTGACAGTGTGCCTGTACAAATAGTCGGTGTTGTAAAAGATTTCAATATGCACGGGTTCGAAACAGCAGTGCAGCCTGTTGTATATACAATCGGAAACAAGGCTTGCATGTTTCAATCCGGAGGCGCTATACTGGTGAAGCTAAACAGCAATAACATGCAAAGATCTGTTGCAGAAATTGAGAAGGCTTGGAAAAATATAGAACCTGATTTTCCTGTCCGTTATTCTTTTCTTGATGATAACTTTCAGCAATTATTTCTTTCTTATGTAAGGCTGCAAAAAATTATTACTTTTTTTGCCGTCATTGCCATTTTAATTTCAGTAATAGGTTTATTTGCTTTAACAGCATTTTATACTAAGCAGCGTACCAAAGAAATTGGTATAAGAAAAGTATTAGGTGCAACTGTCACGCATCTTGTTGCACTAATCAGTAAAGAATTTATATACCTGGTACTGTTATCCGTTTTAATCATTACACCCATTGCATGGTGGGCTATGAATAAATGGCTGCAAACATTTGCCTACCGCATAAATATAAACTGGTGGATGTTTGGTGCTGCAGGGTTACTTGTTCTATTAATTGCATTGGTCACTGTCAGCTTCCAGGCAATAAAAGCAGCGATAGCAAATCCTGTAAAGAGTTTGAGAACGGAATAATAGAACCACGATCTTTGGATTAAAAAGAATTGGGATGAAAACAATAAAATTAAAGCTGCAGTCATGCTTAGAAACTATTTAAAAATTGCCTTACGCAATCTTGCTAAACAAAAAGGACTTGCCTTCATTAACATCTTCGGATTATCTGTCGGGCTTGCATGCTTTAGTTTATTTATGCTGTATGCAGTTAATGAATTCAGCTTTGACCGCTTTCATAAAAATGCAGCAAATATTTACCGCGTATATGAATGGATGCAAGGGACAAATGGGGGCGATGCCAGTGCTTCCACAAATTTACCCATGCCCGTTGGCCCTGCAATGAAACAAGATTTAGCTGATATTGTAAATACTGTAAGAATAAGAGTGGATCGCGGTGAAAGTTTGATGCGCATTGGTAATGCCATACAACGCGTAAAGATTTCATTTGCAGACCCCAAATTCTTTTCGGTATTTACGTTTCCCTTAAAATATGGCAATGCTAATGCGGCATTACAAAGCCTGAGCAGTATAGTGCTTACAGCATCAAAAGCAAAAGCGCTATTTGGGACAGAGAACATAATTGGGCGTACCGTACAAATCAAAATTGACAATACATTTAAGCCCTTCCTGGTAACAGGTGTTGCCCAAGATATTCCTCCTAATTCTTCTATCCATTTTGATATACTCGGAAATTTTGCATTTACTGAAACTACGGAAGAAGGAAAAGAAGCTGCAAATAATTGGCATCTTGGGGCTTATCAAACGTTCGTTCAGTTACGTGCCGGAAGCCCTCTTCCCTATCATACAGCACGCCTGATTGGCTTTCGTAAAAAATATTATCCGGATGAAGCAGCGAAAATAAAATTAAACGGACGTGCCTCGAAACAAAATACACCTCCGGTTACCTATGGATTACAGCCATTAGGCAGTATGCATACTGATGCAAAGATCAATGACGGGAATACAGTCAATACTAAAACGATCTGGATATTGTTAAGTATTGCCGCCGGTATTTTATTAATCGCCTGTATCAACTTTACTACCCTTGCTATCGGCCGTTCAGCAGGAAGAAGCAAAGAAGTAGGTGTACGAAAAGTGGTGGGTGCAGCAAAAAAACAACTCATCTTCCAGTTCCTTGCAGAGTCGTTTTTACTGACCGTGCTTTCAACAGTCATCAGTTTCATTCTTATACAACTGTTATTGCCATATTTCAACCGGTTGTCTGGCCAAGAGCTCCAGTTTTCATTTGCATTATACCCTGAAATGATTTGGTTATTGACAGGCCTTGTTTTGTTAGTTGGCTTACTTTCCGGAAGTTACCCGGCATTGGTATTATCCAATTTTAATCTGGTTGAAGTTCTAAAAAGCAAGACACGCATTGGTGGTTCCAATCTTTTTACCAAGTCGTTAGTTACCCTGCAGTTTGCATTGTCTATAGGTTTGATTATCTCCACTGTTGTTATACTGCGCCAGACAAAATACATGAGCAATAAAAATCCGGGGTTTGATAAAGAGAACGTTATATTGGTTGACGCATCAGAAACAGATACCAAACGGATTGTTCCCCTGTTTAAGCAGGAATTGGCAACACATTCCGAAATAGCAGGCATTACAAGTGCTTCTATTGGCTTAGGCGAAGGTGAAGAATTTGGTATGAATGTCTTTAAGTATAATAATAAGGGTGTAGGGGCGTTCTTTAATTCGATTGACGCGGATTATATAAAGGTTCTTGGAATGCAATTACTAGCAGGTAGAAATTTTAATGCGGCGCATGCGGAGGACACTGTCAGTTCTGTTATTGTGAACGAGGCCCTGATGAAGAATCTTGGCTGGACATTGCAGAACGCGGTAGGGCAGGAATTAAAAGGGTTTTCCCCGACTTTGACACCTGTTGTCATCGGTGTCGTAAAAGATTTCAATTACATGCCCTTACGTGAAAAACTAATGCCGCAGCTTTTTTGCCCTTTTTTAGATCCTAACAGGCAAAAGATTTTTATCCGCATCAAACCTGGTAATCCAGAAAGATCTGTGTCTTTGATACAAAAGGCATGGAAAAGCCTTGTTCCTGATGTGCCGCTTACATACAGCTTTTTAGATGAAAAGCTTAATAATTATTATAAGGCCGAGCAACGCTGGAGCGGCATTGTAGGCTGGGCCGGCGGCATTTCTATTTTCCTTGCCTGTCTTGGCTTATTTGGCCTTGCCGCATTAGCAGCCGTAAACCGGATCAAAGAGATTGGGGTGCGGAAAGTATTAGGCGCATCGGTCAGTAATATCGTTACACTTTTATCAAAAGATTTTTTAAAGCTTATCCTTATCGCATTATGCATTGCATCACCGGCAGCCTGGTACTTCATGAACAACTGGTTACAATCATTTGCGTATAGAATCAACATTAGTTGGCTTGTGTTTGCAACCGTTGGATTATTTGCAATTGCAATTGCTTTTATAACAATCAGTTTTCAATCAATTAAAGCAGCCACAGCCAATCCCGTAAAGAGTTTACGAACGGAGTAGAACCACGCCTTATAGAATTGTCTGAACTGGGATTACTGGGATGGATGGGAGTTGTGAAGGTTTGGATTTTGTGGGAAAGCTTTAAGCTGGCTAAAAAGATGAGGTTTTGCCCCTCCTCTGCGAGGAAGGTTTTGCCCCTCTCCTTTAGGAGGCCTTTAGGAGAGGGAGAAGGACGACCATTATTAATAATTAAAAAAACAAGAGAATGTTTAAGTTAGACGGAAAAATAGCTGCTGTTACTGGTGGCGGAAGCGGAATAGGCAGGGCTGTTGCAAAGGTCCTTTCAAAGCAGGGTGCAACTGCACATATCATTGATATTTCTGAAGAAAACGCTCAGCAGGTTTTAGCCGAAATAGAATCAGGCGGAGGAAAAGCTTTTGCTTATGCCTGTGATGTCAGTAATCAGCAACAGGTTAATGAAGTATTTGGGAAAATTACAGGAATTAATATTTTAGTGAATAATGCCGGAATTGCACACATAGGTAATGCAGAAAACACAACTGAAGAAGATTTCGAAAGAATATTCAGGGTAAATGTAAAAGGCATTTACAATTGTTTACATGCTGCAGTGCCAATGATGAAAGCTAATGGTGGCGGAGCCATAGTAAATCTTTCTTCGATAGCAGCTTTAATAGGGTTAAATGACCGGTTTGCATACAGTATGAGTAAGGGCGCTGTACATGCTATGAGCCTTTCTGTTGCAAAAGATTATCTGCATGCAAATATACGCAGCAATACTGTTTCTCCGGCCAGGGTCCACACTCCTTTTGTTGACGGATTTATAGCAAAAAATTACGCCGGTAAGGAGCAGGAAATGTTTGAGAAACTTTCTAAATCACAACCAATCGGAAGAATGGGAACTGTTGAGGAAATTGCTAATCTTATCTTATATCTTTCTTCTGATGAAGCTTCATTTATCACTGGAAATGATTACGCTATTGACGGTGGCTCCGTAAAATTGAATAGTTGATTATAATTTGACAGAGTTGATGATTAAAAGTTTTTTTGCATCCCTGCGTATGATAGTTATTAAAAATATAAGAACTCATCCACATCTTATTCAGCAAGCACTTCTATAGTTCTCTTGAGGTATATTCTTTTTATCAATAAATTATTTGTAAAATAAAACATGGACAATGGTTAAGAACTATTGTCCATGTTTGAAAATGCCCTGTTGATTCACTTTAACTTTCTATTGTTGCTATATCTCCGGCTTCTATGTATCGCTTAAAATTCTTTACATCTTTTGTAATTATTTTTCTAAACGTTGGGTTTAACAGCGATGCAATTCCTTCCCCCACATCCCCAAAAGGTGCCCTGTAGGTTATAAGTACTGTTATTTCGGTTCCATATTCATCAGCATCTCTAAACTCAACTTTTCCTGCATTATTTATAGATGCATGCGGCAAAGAATTCCAGCCTAACAACTCCCCATCAATTTCTTTTACTATTTCAGCATCCCATTCTATTTTGCCAAGGCCTCCGGGAACTTTTGCCACCCAGTGCGACCTTTTATCGTCAATTACCTCAACCCTGTCTAAGTGTTCCATAAATAATGGAAGATTACTTAGTTTTCTCCAGAAATCATATACTTCCTGTCTCGGGCTGTTAACAGTCAGCTTTGTCATTATGTTTATATTCTTTACTGTGTCGGGCAGTTTCTTTTTACCTGCAACTGTATAGGCCGGGCAGTGACCCGTTGCACCACGAAAAATCAGGTATCCGCCTGCTATAGCCATAGCAATTCCTGATTTCTTTTCTTCATTTTGCAATCCTTTAAACAATAAAGCCGAACCTGCGGCTATAGAAGCCACTCTTTCAACTTTTCCTACATTTACAGAAAGTTTTGCTCCGGTAGACGAATTTGTATTCATGATTATAATTTAATTTTTATTTTATTTTATTTTTATTTAAGTATTCAATATTATTTCCAAATTAGAATGCAGACACTATCCTCTGAAATAACCTGAGTCTTCAGAAGCGATAAATACAAGCCTGGGATCCACTTTGGCAAATTTTTCCACCATTTCCTGCTCGTGTTTACACTTTAGCCAACTTGTTTTTCAAGTACATGTTCTCTTGATTTCTGAATAATAGAAGGTTTAAATATTTATTGAAACAATAAAACTATTCTCACCTTTTAATATTTGCCATTTTAATAAAACAAAGTTGTAGAAGTTTTTGAACATTCTTTAATCTGTTGTCACTTTCTCTATCAAGCATTTCCCTTTCAGATATTTTGCATCTTTTAAATAATTGTCGGAATAGCAACATGAGAGTCAGGTAAATATGCATGCGATGAATCAGAAGCATGTGAAGAGTCGAATTTTGAAATTTTCGTACTGTCAACTGCACCTTCTCCGCTGCTGTTTTTGTCGTCCATAGAGCCTTTATCGTTGTTTGGCCCGCAACTGAAAATGGAGATGATAGAAGCTGTCAAGAACGCCAATGTTGCCAGCTGATTTTTTTCATTACTACTGAATTTATACTATTCAGTAATTTAAAGAAAAAAATCATTCCAGCCAGAAGCTGTACAAGGAAAAGTAAACTAAAAAGGCTCCAAAAAAGGTAGCCATTTTAGTTGGGGGCAGCACTAATTCTTTTATTTATTTGATTATATAGAACAAATAATCGTTGTATTAAATAACTTTTTTAAATATATAATTTAGGGTAAAAGTTTAATTATTTGGTTGAGCAAGGTCAGAAAACAAAAAGGTTATAAATCAAACTCATACTTAAGCTGATTGGCTACTGTATTGATAACATGGTCAACCTTTACAGCTATATTTTTTAATGTATGTGTATTCACCTTCAACTTGGCATTTTTTTCAAGTATACGAACATCTGATGAGATACTAATAATATTCATACTGTCTATCGTTGGTTTTATTTTATGGGCAAGTTTTGAAACCGTAGGCCAATCTTCTTCTGCAGTAGCTTGTACCATTTGTTTGCTGTTAAGAGGAATGGTAGTAAGATAAATATTTGCAAGTGAAATTAGAAATTCTGTACTTCCTCCTACTATTTTTTCTAACTGTTTAAGGTCATAAAGCTTCTCAGTAAGAGGAATTTCAACTTCTGTGGTATACGCCATAGTTATGTGATTATGGATGGGCAATTAGAACTTTTTGGTTAGAATGTGAGTTCAGAAAGCTTTCTTCCATCAAATACCTTTTATTTACAAAAACTTCCCGGTTTTGGATCATCCGGTAGATTGTTGATTTGCCAACATCAAGCTTTTTAGCCACTTTAAGGACATCGTAATTATACTTGTCGAGGTAAAATTGAATAAACTTTATTGTAAACTCTTTAAGACTGGCCTCCTTAAGTATGAAATCGGATATAATGTTTTGTGATGTCACGTTCAAATGTTCTGCTTCAATATCTTTATCTTCTGACATTACACATGCAAGTTCGATGATAGATTTTAGCTCTCTCACATTTCCAGGAAAGGCATGAGCCAACAGTTTTTTCTTGGCTTCTGTTAATAAGCTTTTCTTTGGCAAACCATTTTCTTTACAAAAATGATCCATAAAATGTTTAGCAATTATAAGCACATCATTTTCTCTTTCGCGCAGCGGCGGAAGGTTGATAGGCAGACCCAATATCCGGTAATACAGGTCTTCTCTGAAAGATCCGTTTTTAACCATTTCAAGCAGGTTACGGTGGGTGGCTACAATTATCCTTACGTCAACTTTCACAATGTCATTGCTTCCTACACGCACTATTTCTTTTTCCTGCAAAGCCCGTAGTAGTTTGGCCTGCATATTTATATCCATTTCGGCTATCTCATCGAGAAAGAGACTTCCTTTTGTGGCTTCTTCAAACTTACCTATGCGCCTGGCGATTGCACCTGTAAAGGCTCCTTTTTCATGACCGAACAGTTCACTTTCCAACAGGTCTCTGGGAATTGCGGCTAAGTTAACAGCAACAAAAGGCATGTTTTTTCGTGGCGAATTGTAATGGATTGATTTAGCTACCAGTTCTTTGCCGGTTCCGGTTTCACCTGTTACAGATACAGTTATGTTAGTCCGTGACGCTTTTTCCATCATACTAAATACCCGCTGAACAACCGGACTGTTACCAATAATGGAATTGCTGAAATCATACTTTCGGCTTACTTCTTCTTTCAGGCTTTCAATTTCCTGTTTAAGCTGTATATTTTCGCGAAGATTTTTTATAGCATTCCATATACGGTCTTTTGTATCTTCATCTTTAACAATGTATTCGTTGGCGCCTTTTTTTAAAAGATCAAGGGCTACTTTTACATCTTCCTGGCCGCTGATGATGATAACTTTAGTATCAGGGCTGTTTTCTTTGATTTGCTTTAAGAGGTGATCACCGTTCATGTCAGGCAATGAATAATCAAGCGTAACCACATCCGGCTTTTCGTGCAGTTTTGAAAGAAAGGAATTGGCAGTATTAAATTTGGTGATGACATAATCCGGGTTCAATGACAGGTAATACTCGAGCATAGAGCTATACCATAGATCATCTTCTACAATAAAAACCTTAAATGGCTTCTGGATTTTCATATATTGGTAAAACGTAAAAAAGTTACAGGTATTGTATTTTTATTAAAATAATGAAACAAAAATTTGCTGAAGAGAGTCCATTGACAATACAACAACAACCGATTTACTTATTGCCAATTGCCAGGGGGGTTTGGACTATCAGCTTTGGCTCCTACTATGGTCTATGCACTATTGACTATTGAACTCTCACTAATGACAGTACCTATTGACTATAATAAATTATTTTTGTTTAATAAGTAACGAATTAAATTATGGAAGTAAATGATGAATTAGTAGAGAAACTTGCCAATCTTGCAAGACTTACCTTTGAGCCAACAGAGAAAGCTGAAATTAAGAAAGATTTGCAAAAAATGGTATCTTTTATTGAAAAATTAAATGAACTTGATACAACAGGAGTGGAGCCGTTATTGTTTATGACAGATGAAGCAAATGTATTGCGTGAAGATGAGGTCAAAGGTTCTGTAACAAGACAGGAAGGATTGCTGAATGCTCCGTTAAAAGATGAGCATTTTTTTAAAGTGCCGAAAGTGATCAGAAAGTAAATCCTTTTTGAATGCTTATTCTAAGTTCGATAAAAGAGATAGAGAAAAATTTGGAGCACTGATGTTTGTACCTTTTTTCAAAAAACACCTCTAATTGCATAATATTCATTATACTATTCTTATTTATGGATTCTGTTATACATCTTAAAAACATTGATAAAAGTTACTTTATGGGTATGCAGGCGATACCTGCCCTGAAAGCAATAAACCTTGACATCTTCCGAAATGAATATGTTGCATTAATGGGCCCTTCCGGTTCAGGCAAAAGTACTTTAATGAATATTTTGGGCTGTTTAGACAGTCCTACTGCTGGCGCTTATATTCTAAATGGGAAAGATGTAAGTAAGATGCCGGATGACGATCTGGCCGGAGTTAGAAATAAAGAAATAGGCTTTGTGTTTCAGCAGTTTAATTTATTGCCCAGGTTAAGCGCCGCAGAAAATGTAGCTCTCCCTTTGGTATATGCAGGTGTTGCAAGAAAAGAAAGAATGGAAAGAGCTATGGAAGTTTTGAAGAAGGTAGGTCTTGCAGACAGAAGCCACCACAAGCCAAATGAATTGAGCGGGGGTCAAATACAGCGTGTGGCTATTGCAAGGGCTTTGGTTAACAACCCTGCTATTATACTTGCAGATGAACCCACAGGTAACCTTGACAGTAAAACTTCTGTTGAGGTAATGGACATCTTTAGCAAAATACAGGAATCAGGAAATACGGTGGTACTGGTAACACATGAAGAAGACATAGCAGCCTATGCAAAAAGAGTAGTAAGGTTAAGAGATGGATTAATTGAAAGTGATACGTTAAGAAGCCCCCGGATAGCGGCTGAAACATTATCTGTCTAAATATAAATTGTCTCTATTAATGTGAAGAGAAAGTTAGGTGCTATAGGTAGTGACAGTCATAAAAAATTAAATAACAACAGAAGCTTTGACAGCGATGAAACTTAGATTATGACGCAGCATTATCAGAACCTTATTAATCAGGCATACAAGGCTTTTAATGCAAGAGACATTGAAACGGTGCTTTCGTTAATGAATACAGACATACATTGGCCAAACGGCTGGGAAGGAGGCTACGTTGAAGGACATAAAGAAGTAAGAAACTACTGGACAAGACAATGGAAAGAAATAGATCCAAACGTAAAGCCAGTTTCTTTTAAAGAAAACAAAAATGGACAAATTGAAGTTGAAGTTCATCAAATAGCAAAAGATTTGCAGGGAAAAGTGTTGTTTGATGGAATGGTGAAGCACATTTATACTGTTGAAAATGGAAAGATAAAAAGCATGGAAATAGAAAAGCTCTAATTAGAAGTAATACATCAATAATCTGTGGCAGGAGCACGAACGCAAAATAAGTTTGGCAAAAGCAGCGCTGAAAAATATAAATCTATCTGATCATCTTTAAGTATCAACAGCAATACCGTGATAAACCTTCGAACATAAACTCCCTTCCTCGCTTAAGTTGTGCTGTTATCTTAATCTTTCATTAAGTAAGACCTATTTAAAAGTTTTTTTTAAAATTACAGTTCAATCAAGCTTTAAAATAAATATAAGTGCAATGTTGCTTTCAGAAATTATAATACAGAGAATCCGCGAAGAAGGCCCCATTTCTTTTCACGATTTTATGGAGATGGCTCTGTATTATCCCGAAAAGGGATACTATACTTCTGCGCAGAATAAGATAGGGAAGACGGGCGATTTTTATACCAGTTCTAATCTTACCCCCGCGTTCGGAGCAATGATCGGCAAACAGCTTGAAGAGATGTGGGATATATCAGGCAGAAACAATTTTACTATTGTTGAATATGGAGCTGGTACGGGTGTCCTTTGTCAGGATGTTCTTGATTATCTTCAAAACAACAAGCAGTTTTATGATCAACTGAATTACTACATTATCGAAAAAAGTCCGATAATGCGTGAAAAACAAAAAGCGCATTTGCATCAAAAAGTAAGCTGGCATAATACTATTCAGGATATTCCAGAAATTACGGGTTGCATTTTATCAAACGAGTTGCTTGATAATTTTTCAGTGCATCAGGTAGTGATGGAAGATGAGCTTATGGAGGTTTTTGTGGATTATAAAAACGGTTTTGCTGAATTGCTTAAACCTGCCAAAAAAGCCCTTACTGATTATATGGCTGAACTAAACGTTGTTTTGCCCAAAGGATTTCGTACGGAAATAAGTCTTGAAGCCACTCAATGGATAAAAGAAATTGCAGCTTCATTAAAAAAAGGGTATGTAATTACAATAGATTACGGCTACCCCTCTGACGAATTATATAGTGAACGCAGGAGTTCAGGTACACTTGTATGCTATAATAATCATACAATTAATGACAATCCATATATTGATATAGGAGAGCAGGACATTACCTCGCATATAAATTTTTCGGCATTAAATCATTATGGTTCTAAATATGGACTAATAGGTTGCGGCCTTACCAACCAGGCTGGTTTTTTATTGGCACTTGGATTTAAAGATTATCTCAGAAAGACTTTAACTTTCGAGGCAGGGCAGGATGTAATTAGTATGGTTAAAAAAGAATCTTTTCTCACAAACACCTTGCTGGTAGATATGGGGTTCAAATTTAAAGTGCTTATTCAACGAAAAGGAATATCAAAGAATGATCTTTTGGGGCTGAAACTTATAGTCATATAGAGTGTTATACTGCGGGTTACTCAATATTTATATTTTTGAGTTAATAATGGTTTGAAAGTAAAATCATAACAATGTCAACTAAAATTTATACTAAAACCGGAGATTTAGGAAGAACATCACTGATAGGTGGAACCAAGGTGCCAAAAAGTAATATACGAATAGAAAGTTATGGTACTGTTGATGAACTAAATTCCTTCATTGGCCTTGTCGGAGATCAAATAGGAGAAGATGCAACAAAAGCTATTTTGAAAGAAATACAGGACCGTTTATTTACGATTGGCTCTTCATTAGCGTGCGATCCTCACAAAGAGCCTTTGATGAAAATTCCCGATTTACATGAAGAAGATGTAAAGCTGCTGGAAAATGAGATGGATAAAATGAATGAAGTGCTTCCTGCAATGAAAAACTTTATTCTTCCCGGTGGTCATGTGGCTGTATCTGCTGTGCATATTGCCCGTTGTGTTTGCCGCCGGGCTGAAAGGTTGTGTGTAGGTATGAAAGAAAATGGAGGTTTCATAGATCCAATGGTGATTAAATACCTCAACCGGTTAAGTGATTATCTT
>JAABUS010004569.1_pt1 | contig 19675 bp, 8 predicted proteins | sample 5560161 | NCBI WGS metagenome assembly JAABUS01 (sample SAMN10711885, study PRJNA513376) | rock metagenome | isolation source: Antarctica rocks | place: Antarctica: Victoria Land, Trio Nunatak nord | collected 2016-01-04 | reverse complement strand
TTTTAAAATTTATTTAATCCTATATTCTAGTATAGACTTTTAATTTAAATTATTTAAAAAAAGAATCTCTATTTATAAAAATATAATAATTAAGAAATTAGTAATATTAATAATATTCTCTAGTTACTATTTATTTTATTTTTAATATATATTATAAAATTAAATAAAAACCTAATATACGTTAATAATATATAGTAACTTCTATAATATATATATATAAAATTATCTTTATATTAATATTTACTCGAGTTATAGAGTTTTCCCTAATTATATATATTTATTTAGATTTCTTACTCGTTATCCGAGTTATTTAGTCCTAGTAATTACTAATTTATAAAGTATAGTTAAATTTATATAACGAAGGAGTATATTAATAATAGAGTAAAATATACTAGGATTTATATATTGCGATCAAGGTTCGTTTCGAATTTTAATAAATTTAATATATTTAATAAATTAAGAATTTATTTACTACTCGATATATCCTTCGGGTTAATAAATAAATAAGTATTCGATTATTTAATAAAGATAAAATATAATTTAATAAATAAATAATACGATCTCCTTTTATTATATAAATAATATATTTTTTAATAAATTAAAACTTCGTATTTGAGTTCCCTTAAAACTTTTAATTATAAATTCTATATATAAATATTTATTAAGTTATTAATTAAGTTAATCGAATTTATTTAGTTATATTTAATTATTTATACGAAGATTATTATCTATTAATCCTTAATACTCCTCTCTACGAGTACTAATCTAGGTCCTATCGATATTATATTAAGGTTGAAAGGAGAGCCTTAATATTATATACCTATCATATAAAATTCGCCGTTAAATCTACCGTGTATTCAACCGCGAGATCCTCTATGTCATCGTCAAATCCATGAGGAAATTCAGCCATCTATTACGGAGACAACGTACTGTATCTAAAATTGCGTGAGGCTGTCCAATCCACCTTCCCTGTTAAATATGTGGTTAAGATACTACCAGTTCCGCTACACGAGATATTTCAACCTAATATTGGGGCTGTCAACCTGGGAGTTACTAGAACAGGACTATTCTTCTGCCTGCACATCAGCCAGGAAAGGAGATATGATACGCTGTCTCGGGCACCGAGTTTGAAAGCCGTTTATGTAGAGTTTACTGGTACTATCTCAAAGCGTGAATGGCCAGTCTTGCGAATATACCTCACACTATTAGAATAATTAAAGGAGGTGCAAGTCTAATGTATCTTACCGCATATTCCTAGTAAAATTTTAAACTATTTCGCGTTGATTAAGTTGATAAAAGATCGATTAGAGATAGCGTAATTCTTTATGATATTTGCCTAACTACTTCCCTGTTTCCATCCACCTTCTCTCTTTACTTGTCGTCCTTAGCTTCCCGCCCACTTTCCAGTACTAATAGCCTCCAGATTCACATCCTCAGCTACATGGACACGTTGGAAGGCTTCTAAGATAGGTGGGTAAATGTGAACATGCAAGGCAAACAATAGATATGTACCTGCTTCGACGTTAAGAGAACCGGCCTCTGGAGCTGGAGCTGGAGCTGGAGCTAGAGCTGTCTTATCTAAGGCTATGAAGCTGAGTGCGAGCAGGGCGAGGCAAGTAAGATACATATTGAGAGCAGTATTTTGATGTTTTAAAGTAGAGTTAGTATGCGGTGATTCCAATTTTTGATATTATGCGAGTGGTCTTGAGATCTGTTAGGAAAGATGGGAGTTGAAGTCCTTAAGTGGTTTCGATATACGTTTAAAGGGTGGTTGTGGAAATCCTTGAGACTGATAGAGAAACTTAAAGTTTCATAACACGATGATAATTAAGGATATAGGTGACGAGGAAGAGCGGAGTAGTGTGCTGTAAAGCTTTACAGAATTCCGTGCTAAGCTCATTCAAAACTTATACCGTTCTTTTACCGTGATAAGGCTCGTTGTGCGATGCGTTACTATATTTATAGAGTTAGAGATATACTCTTGAGAGTAATTAGAGTCGAGTATAAGAATAGTATAGTCATGTTTAGGGAAGTTACTCACTTGTATATCGAATGCAAATATAGTCCCATCCTTTCGGATAGAGATAACAAAATCGACGGGTGCTTCCTTTAGAGCAGCAGATCTATAGAATTCCTTCCTCTTTTCCTTCAATTGGTGCATTCATCTCGCGTATACTCACGCAGTCACACAGGTGCTTCTAAGCCGAGCTTGAATCGAGAGTAATAATCCTAGTATCAGTTTCCTGCGAGCCACGCCCGAGCGTGGCTTGTAGTCTTTCTTTCTTCTTGCATGGCGCTTAGGAAAAAACCAATCAAACGTAACACTCAGGAGGAATTTCTACTCCAGAAAAACTCTTCATATCCACAAGACGATGAGGCCGGTTCCTGTATCCTCACGGCGCATAACGCTGCAGTACTGTAAGACGCATAGCGCTGCAATACCTACACAGCCCAGGAAGGTAGCTTGAAAAGCGCAAATTGTATACCCACATAGCAGGAACGACCGCGGTAAGTACCATCGTAAAGCAAGACTATTGGTGGGTCGAATAGAACAGCTCCTACATCATGTGGAGTACCTATACTCAAGCAACGTTCAAGATACATCAGGCCTAGAAGCACTAAGTATTTGGAGGGGCTGATATAGAATGGCAAGAGCAGTACCAATGAGGCTTCATTCCCTGTGTTTTTTGTCTCTGTGGCAAACGAGAACGAAACACGTAGCTGTGGCCGAGATGAATGCAAGATTACGTCCCATCCCATCCCTCCTGTTCTGTCAGCCTGGAGTAAGTATTGGCGGAGTTACTATCACTGTCCAGGATTATACAGTAATCCTGACTGCGCATATCGATAATACACGGACAATCTTGTTCCAGTGAAATGGGTTGGTGGGTTTTCTGAACCACGACCCTGCAGATGTAATCTCCGAAAGTATCTAAGGATAACATGCATTCAGCTCCTAGGAGATGCTGCGCCGCACTTTAACATGCTTGCTTCACGACAGAGATCCGAATTCCATGCGCGAGCTGGGCGTTGAGCGGGCGTTGTTGAAGACGTAGTTGGCAGAATCGATCTTGCGCGTGGCTATTTATCTTCAATTCTCTCTGGTTATATCTACACGGCCTCCACCTCCCCCCAAGGCTGAACACTCACGCTAGCAGGCAGCCTTCGCTCTATGCTACTAGGATCATAATTTGGCTTCTTGCCGTCGTAGCTGTAGCTTTAAGATATTAACAAAATCGGGCTTCGAATTGGATAACTGGCTCTTGGTTGCTACTGTGGTTAACATTCGTCGAGGGCACTCGCGCAAATTCCAATCGCTGGCCCAGCTTCTATCATTCGGATTTCTAGTAACGCTTGTTTGTGTGTAGCTCCCACGAATTGATGTTTTAGGATCGAAGTAGTAGTAGGTAGGATGGAGGCAGGGATACTAGAGAGGAGGGGAGGAATAAGCGACAGAAGCGATAGGGTAGATAGCTCTCCTGTCGCGTCCTCGTAACAGAGTATCTAAGAGAGTAGTCAACCAGGAATATAAAGAATAGGAATACTTAGGGGCGGGTGGGAAGGAAGCGTTAGTACTAGATCCGAGATCTGAGGTTGGAAGCCCTGCTACCCAAACATTCATTCATTATTAGGTATCAGTATCTCATCTCTCCAACGCCTTCATCACATCATCACGAAACCAAGGCCAATACTCCTCACTAACCCACTGCTTGATACACTCCACGAGCTGCAACATTTTGAAAACATCAATCAGACTTTCGGTACTGTTAGGAATGCCAGGAATGGGCCCTACGATTCGAATCGTATCCTCAGGGCTATCCCAAGCGCCGAATGCCACATAGAGCTTCCATTCGTAGCCGACGACTGTCCATCCAAGTAGTGGCATTATGTCCCTTTGCGCCGGTTTACCGCTGGCCGTAGCGGCAGCACGTAGCTTGCGGGCCTTGATGATGCCGGAGCCAAGCCATGTGAACAGCTGTCCTTGCGCCACGTTCTCCCTTTCGCCTGCCTTTTTGACCTCTGCACCTAGATACAGCCCGAGCTTGCTTGTGCATTCATCACTCATTTGCGAGAGGGAGGGGCGCTCCTGGCCGGGAACCCGAAGTGCATCGTAGCGTTCTTTGACTTGGGGGTACCGAGGGGAGAAGGAGAGCGCGAAGTCTGCCTTCTTCGATTCGCCATTGTCGCCGTCGTATTCTGGGAGGCTGGATTTCTCGATTGATTGCGTTTGGCTGTGAGACAAGAGCTGTCAGCGAGATGAAAAGGGCTCGGGTTGGCTTGAATGATTTTGCTCACATGCATTCTGTGCGGGAGAAGGATGGCTTCATTCGGGGGCCGCCGGGGCTTGACGTCTCCCATTCCAGCATTGGACGCGCAACGTTCATGGACCATGCATTTTCATCTCGGCGCTCTTCTTGACACTCTTGTGCAGACGCTTTGATATCCGTTGCAGCCTCCCATAGATACTCCATTTCGGCTGGCGAACGAGAAGGCATATTACTCCATGCACTTGAAAGAACAGGGTAGTTGGGCTCCAAATCTTCGATGACCTCCTTCGAGATGTCAGCCAAGGTGAACATGGCAAGAAGGATATGCAATAAATACCTCGTACCCTCTGGACAGGTAACCATCTCCAGTCCTGACAGCCAAGTATTTATTAAGTTTTTGGACTTGTGGTGTGAGTTGGCCTTTAGCAGCTGACAACGTCGTGTAAATAATTGGAGGCTTTCCGTTTGCTAGTTTCCCTAGGAGCTTTGTGGGACTGATTGATCGTGATTGACAGGGACCTGACGGCAAGACTGGCACAGCGAAGGGATTCGTATCTTCGCTTGAGAATTCCGATTGCCGTTGTATAGTAGCATCCAATTGCGAGCGTCTTGCTTCTACTCTTTTCTCCAAATCTTCTTGTCGGAATATCAACTCTTTCTCCAGGTGTTCTAGCAGACGGGCGTTGCCTTTGATGTTATCAAGCGCTGCAGTAGCTGGTGTCGTAAATGGCGACCTCCCCCGGCCGTACCAAGTAATCGGCTTTGTAGGTAATGCCAATTGTCTTCTTTTCGAAAGATGTTCCCCCTCTTCTTCCTGGTGGTCTTGTAGTTCGTTCGGCTCAGGCGGAGGGGAGGAAAGGCAGGAAGATTTCCGTTTCAGATTATGATAATGTGCTTCTGTAGGCGGCTTTCGTGCTGGGGTATTAACGAGAGTTGAGTCTGGTTCTGCGACGTGAGAGTGTGGAGAGGAGAAGGAGAGGGAGGCGCTTTCGAGCATTGCTTTGCCTTGGAAGCTTAAATACCTCATCGATAGTTTTCATCATTAGCATTTTCGTGCTAGAGCGTATATAGGAAGTAGTAGAACACACCTCTAATGAGCGCGCCGTATCTTCCAGCAGAGAAGGAGGGAAGGTTTGAAAGAACAAGAATATGATATGAGAATGTAGTGAATGTAGATTGTGTCCCTCGAGTCCCTCATCTATTTCCAGCGAGTGTTGAGTGTTGGCGGGGTCACCAGGGCGAAGGACATACCCCTAGATGGGATATCTGTGGTATCTCAACCACCGTCGGTTTTGATAGTACACTTCCGCGTACAAAGTTGCAGTAATTAATGATTCCTACATCTTATATACCGAAAGCTTTGTCAATATCCCTATACTTTGCGAATTGCAATATTCTAGTCTTGTGCCCCTCAAGAGAGAAGAGAGAAGAGAGATCAATAACGTGACCACGCGACAAAATACGCGGATCTATTCCGTACGGATATCGGGATATATATTCCGCCGAATAATGTTAACATTTTATCACCGGAATCTTTTGTTGTTCTTGATATATTGTTACTTCTAACATATTCTACCTCACCCAGTCTAGGCTTTTTGACGTCTTCTGCTTTTCGTAAGATCTACGGTCTACGGTCTACAGTCTACAATTTACGATGTTCGCCCGCTTTCAGCCCTGGCAAGAGGGTATTAGGAATTTTTTACTCTTACGCCCTCGAATACCTAGCAACTATATTAGGATCGAGTGGAAATGTGTACGCTTTTCCCTTTCCCTTTCCCTTTCCCTTTCCCCATCCCTTTTCCTATTCCCGTTCAACACACACCGCGGCTATTAAACGACTAATCGCTCCCACGTAGGTGTCATGCCGCAAATACCACTATTGTGATTTCCCAGACCAGGACCTAGAGGGCCAACAAGCCTTCCTCCAATCGATGCAGCGGCCTTCCCCTTCCGAAAGCGAGACCGGCATTGGTGATGGCGATACACTCTCCACCCCTACTGAGCCATCGTATCCCGATCCTCTACCCTTGCCCTCGTCCTCCTCAACTTACAGGACAGCTCGCTCGAGCGATATAACACACCGTTACCACACTCCTCTTCAGAACGGCTCGAGCGAGGCAGCAGGCGGGTACGAATATATCTATCTTCTCGCAAATCCTAGCGCAGGATACAATTTCCGCGTCGTGGAAATTGGTCCCTCCGATTATGATCGCGGGGGCCAATTAAGAGACGCGCTTAGAGAACGCTACAACGCTTGCCGATCAAATTGGTGTCGCTTTCTTTACGGACAGCCAACAGCAATTGGATACTACCAGGTACTCTAATCTATATAACCTGACCAGCATTGAAGAAAATCTGACAGAATACAGTTTGTTGTGCGCGAGAGCTTTCCGACGCCGCCGCCATCTTCTTTCGAGAAGCGTTTACATGGCTCCCTTAGAGCACTCATCAAAGGTTTCCGCCCGCCACACAGCAGCCATACGGCCTTCCTATGTTCTGGACCTCGCGCTTTCACAACACCCTATCCTCCCGTAGCATCCAACACTTTCATGAATATATGGCATTCGACGGGTTCTGACTGCTTCCGCGGTTTCCTAGAGAAAATCCCTCGAAATCCGGAGATCTCTATCTATAACGGACGAGACGAACAACTTGCTATCGGTATCCTCTTGGTTCACGACATAGTCTGGATACAGAGGCTATATGTCTTTGGTGCTTTGGTACTCATCCTGACACTGGGTATCATCTTGATAGTGGAGGGTAATCGGGATAACATCACTCTCTTGTTTACCGTCTATATAACCCTTGGGTTTGGGGTACTTGAGCCTTTAAGGAAGGGCCGTAGTGAACATAACGAGAAGTTTTCCATTTGTCCCTGACAAGCGAGGGTCTCCGTGGAGAAGGGACTGATGTCCCATAGACTTGGCAAAGTCTCACGAGTGATAACGATGATGAAGAGAGGGGGAAAAGGGGGATGGGAGGCGACTACTGGATTAGGCATGCACCGTGCTTGCAAGATCAATTGTATTTGAGCGATGGCAATGTGGGTCGAGAGCACGAACTGTCTTCGAGCAGACGGGATCAACTCGATACTAGACGTGTATTTCGAAGCTCGTCCACATTTGCTAGCTAGCTCTATGAATAAATGTATATTACCGAAAGTGCCTTGTAATACAGAACAAGTAATCTTCGATCAAGATATCCACAGCCACAGTAGGAGGTATATACTACAAGAAGGGCCATAGCCCTATTCGAAGATACTCAGGAACGAATATCCTTCTGGTCGGCATGCGTGACACGGAATATACTGCGAGTATAAGCTGTAGTGTAACTCTTCAAGCCCAGAGCATTCTCTATCTGGGGGCTCTCGGGTAAGCTCCGGGGCACTCGGGGCTTGGTAGCTAATCTCTAGGGTGCGGGGGCAGAGCGCTAGCCCCTTCTAGGGCTAGGGCTAGTGCAAGAAGAGGTTCGCGTGGGAAAGTCCAAAGACGAGCTCTACGAGTACAACAAATCGATTCCAGATCAATTGCTCTACTCTGCACCCTCTACACCCTCTGCACCTACCTATCTTGTACAGCCTCGACATCTTCCTCACCACTTTACAACCTTCTTCTTGTCCTTCTTGAATTAATCAAGTACAGTCTACCAGACATCCTCCAGCCCCCTCTCCTACAACATCGCCAAAACCGACGACCGCCTTTATTCCTGATATAAGGCATTAGACAGGGAGATGCCGGGATGATGAGTCTAAGCAGCTATCAACTTCGCCATCGACGTGAATATCAACCGAGTACTCCTCAATGTGAAGAAGAAGAAGAAGAAGAAGAATTTGAGATTCCCAAGACAGCAAGTGCCTCGAGACCACCTTCATACGCTCGCGCAATCTGACTGACTCTACTACACCCTCAGCAACAGCTTCATCCTTCTCCCACACCCAACTCTACACCTCAGCTTGATCTTGATAAGACCGCTACTTGGAGTATTGCTCAAGGCGAACAGGAAAAAGCTGGAATCCATAAGACAGTAAACATTCTGCATCTTCACACCCTCTTGCAACCTGACCCTGCCCCCGCCACTCCTCACACGCCCATTCCTAGCAGCGATTGCCCTCGCCAACGACGGAAGTCTCGGCCGAGCATTCGTCAATACGACCAAGAAGCGGTTGCAACTCATAATATAACAAGTGCCTCGGACCTTCAAACGCTCGTGCAACCTGAGCCTACCGCCCCTCACTCTCCCTCCCCTCTACCACTCCTCGATCCTTCTACCACGTCTACTCCTACTTCTCAGCTTGACCTCGATTCTCACTCTCAATTCACTACTCAGAACCATCTTCAGCTTAATCCATCGAGGCCTACAAACCTCGTTTCAACATCCACCCACGATCTACCTACCTCCCAAGCTTTGGTCCACGCACCTCACGACACACCCTCCACTACCGAAATCGGCCCTCACGACACCACTGCTAAGCGAACAAGCTTCGCATCAGCCTCATCATCATCCATTAAGGATTGGCTTGAGCAGACGGTACAGGCAACATCTACATCAGTATCTACATCAATATCTACATCTTCGGTCTTTCATACTCTGAAGCGGAAACGGGACGCCCCACCGGAACATCAGGTGTACCGTGACGACTCCGGCCATCTACCTCTCAAACGAAGACATCTCGAAAAGCATCTAGCAACCTTCGCCAGCATGAGTGTCCCCGTTACACCTCAGAAAGCTTCCAATACTGGGCGCACTGCTGCAACCGAGCCATCTGAATCAATCACAACTGGCTCGGCATCGTCGAACAAGGATCCTGGATGGGTCAAGGAACGGATGGAACAGCATAAAATATTCCGCGATGCCTCAGCCTTGAAAAAACCAGAATACAGTGAATTCAAGCGACAAGTCTTTGACGTGGTCAAGCAATTTCGACACTCCGGTAGAAAGCAGCAATCGGATGAGAAATTTCCGGAGAAGTACGAGCTCCTCAAGGACTTGAATGAGCAGACTTTTAAGATTGAGATGCTGCGTCTCCTCATCAAGGACGAATTCCAGGTTCGGGTAAAACCTAGCAACGAAGAAGTCGAGGTCTTTGAGTCGCGTGACTCTTTTGATAATGGCCTAGTCGCGATATACGATCAACCCCTCAAGCGAAAATACATTCCCACCGTGCTTCCTCCTGGGCTTGACAAGAATGCTTTTACCTCAATCATGCAACAAGACGGAATGACAAACCCAATACCAGACGGTATATGGGGTTTTCAATCACGCCAATTGCCCGAGCCACCTGAAGGAACTTACATGCTAGCCGATACCAACGATGCTATCTCTGTTGTCCCAGGCATGACCTGGCCGTTTTTCCTGATGGAAGTCAAGCCTGACGCTGGAAGCATGGAGGTGGCACGGAACCAAGCCTGTCGCGGTGGCGCAACTATCATCAATGCAGCGCGCAAAGTGCTTGAGAAGAGCGGCCGCGTGAGAAAGGACGAGAAAGTCGGTCCCGACTACGATACCTACGTTTACTCAGTAACCATGGATGCCGATATTCTCGAATGGTGGATCAACTGGGCCGAGGTGCGCTCAGGAAAGCAGGTTGCCTTTCATATGGATTTCATTGGCAGCGAAAGGTTCAAAGCTGACGACGCGCTACTAACAATGCGTGGGGCCTTGCACAACATCTTGGAATGGGGCTTGTACACGCGCCTACCGGTAGTGAAGAAGCGATATAATGCGATCTTCGAAGCTTGTAGGCAGGAGATCCTGGTAAAGACGAAGGTACCGAAGACGTCGAAGAGTAACCCTCCGGTGCCATCAATCCCGGGTTCGAAGCCCGAGTCTTCGAGGAAGAGGGCGAGGGTAGATGGAACGCCTACGGATTCTTCGTTGGCGGATGGTTGAGAGGTGTGGAGTCGAATCATTATACTTTGAATGCGGTATACTGGGCATAGAGTCGATAGCGGCACGAATTACTTCTGTCTCCATCTAAGGCCGAGGCTTGACACTATAGTAGATTTCTAAACCATACTTAGCGGTTACAAAAGTTTTGTAACCTCTTGGTATTGCAGATCCATACCAAGCATACCCGTTTTGCTAGTAAATTGTATAGAATCGTATTGAATCTATACTTTAAGGGTCATAGAGGGTTTTGTAAAAAAATCTTAAATAAATCCCCTTCTAAATCCACTTCGTTCTTATCTTATTAGAATATAAATATTTATAATATATAATATATATTAATATTAGTAAAATGAAAAGTGACTCGATTATAATTAAAAGCGCTCGACGGGAGTTTTAAAAGTCTTAAATATAATATTTATTTATTAATTCGATATATACCCGAGGTATATAATTAAAGAGTTTAAAATTACTCGAGTATATATTAAGTAAATTTAAAACGATTATTAACGAGCGCTAAATTAAAAATATATTATTAATTTATATTTATATTTATAATCTTTATTTATATATTAGGCCTCTATTTATAACTTTATTTATATTTATAATTATAATTATAATTATAGCCTCTATTATAACCTCTAATATAATTATAATTACTATTATTATTATATTATTATAATTATTATTATTATTATTATATATTTTAATATATATTTTAATATATAGTTTATATATTGTCCCCGCGAGGATTTCGTTTAAATTAATCGATTCTAGAGATTAAAATTTACTAGTATTAAAAATAATTATTAAGAGTCGCTATCGTCGATAAAAGTAATTATAGAATATTAAGAATTTTAAAAATTTTAAATTTTAAATTATATAATCTAGCTCTTAAAGCGGCTTTTAAAATACTAGTTTAATTTTAATTTTAAATATATATCGAGCGCTTTTAAATACCCGAGGTTATTTATATATTAACTCGGAGTTACTATCGAGCGCCCGAGGTCATCGCGTATTAACGTCGAGAGAATATCGGGTTATTATCGAGCGCTTAAGACTCTACGAGTATTTAAAATAATTTACGTCGAGACTCGAGTCTTTAAAACTAGTTTCTAATTTACTAATACTCGTATATATAGAAATTTTTTTAAAGAGATAGAAGTTTTTTAATATTAATTAAAATATTAAAATATTAATTATCTCTTTTATAGAATTTATAAAGTATTAAATAATCTCGTTAATAACGATATATATATCGTAGTTTTAATATTATTTAAAATTATAATATAATTACTCGTTTAAAGACTTAAATTTTTTAAATAATAATTATCGAGATATATTATATAATAAAGATTTAGATACGCGAAAAAACCGATTAATTTATTATTATCGAATTATATTAATTATATTTCTAATAATCTAATATATAATCTAAATAGGATCGATATTCTAGAGACTTCAAATTACTAATTTAAGATATATATTTATATAAATATAAATTTTAATATATACTCTTAACTCTATAATAATAATAAAGAACTATAATTATATATTGATTTAATTAATTTTAAAATAAAGTTTAATATATTTATTTATATAATTATATAGAATTAATAATATAATCCCGTCGAAGAAGAAGTTAAAGATATTGAATAATATATTAAAAGAGATATTATTAAATAGTAAACTATAATTATAAAAAAACAAATTCGTAATTAAAATAAATTTATATATTATCGTAATAGAGATATTCTCTTTTTTAAAAAAGATATTTTTTATTTCGTTAAATAAATACCTCTTTATATTTAATTAATAATCGTGAATATTATAGTAATATATAAGCGAATTATTCGAGCGACGTAAATATATAATAATTAAACCTAGTAATAAAATATATATAGAGATAATATATTAATAAAACGAATAATAATTTAGTTATAATTTAGAGTACTCGACGGGTACCTCGAGAATCTTAGACGCGATATTTATTTATTAATTTAATATATATTTAAGATATATAATTAAGAGATCTAGAGTTACTCGAGTATATATCGAGTAAATTTAAAATAACTATTAACGAGCGCTAAATTTAAAGGATATTATTAATTTTTATTTATAATTTAAATTCTTGTTTATAATTTTTATTATAATTATAATCTTTATTATAATTATAATCTTTATTATAACTATAATTTTTATCGTTATTATATCGTTATAATTATCGTTATTATAAACTTTAATATATATTTTAATATATAATCTACGTATTATCCTCGCGAGAATTTCGTTTAGATTAATAAATTTTAAAAATTAAAGTTTATTAATATTAAAAGTAATTCTAGAGGATTATTACTATCGATAAAATTAATTATAAAATATTAAGATTTTTTTAAATTATAAATTATAAATTACGAAATACTCTTAAAGCGATCTTTGAAATATTAATTTAATTTTAATTTTAAATATATATCGAGTGACTTTAAATACTCGAGGTTATTTATATATTAACTCCGAGCCTACGTCGAGTTACCGTCGAGCGCTCGAGGCTCTACGAGTATTTAAAGTAATATATACCGAGACCCGAGACTCTAAAACTAATTTTCGATTTATTAATATAATAAACTAGTTATAAAAATAATAATATATATATATATATATATGGGTAGTAATAATTATATATATATATAATAATTATTATATATATATAAAGATAAGTTATATATAACTTGAAGAGTAATAATAACTCTATATATATTATATATATAAAGATAATATATAGATTATATATATTTTACTATTACTTTTATATATAACTTATTACTATTTATATATATTTATTTATTACTACTTTTATATATAATTTATTACTACTTTTATATATATATATAATTATTACTACCTCTATATATACTTAATTATTATTACTTTTATAATTATTTTTCTAAATACTTTATCGCTAGGCCTCTTTATTATTATATTTAATTATTATATACTCGCGTTACTCGAATAATTCGCTTTTATATTATTATAATACCTACGATTATAAATTAAATATAGAGAGGATATTTATTTAAAAAAAATAAAAAGTATTTTTTTAAAAAGAAATAGAATCTCTAAAATAAAACTCTTTATAAATAAAAAGAAATTGAAAATCTTAGAGAAATTTCTTAAAAATCTTTATAAACTCTAAGTTAATAAAAATATAATTGATATTATAAGAAATCCGTATACGAGATATAATTAAATTAATAAGAGTAGTATATAGAGTAGTATATATATAAATATAATAATAGATATATTTTATTAAATATTTAGAAGATTTATAACTTTAACTCTAAACGAGCCCTCTATTATTAATCGATAAAATAAGTTTTAATTAAAGTTATTAAAGGAGAAAAAAGTAAGAATAAATTAGAATAATAGAGAAATTAAATGAATTTCAATTAAATAAAGTATAGAGACGAAGTTTAAAGACGTAGATATCTATTATTCTATAAATTTAACTCTAGATTTTTTAAATAAAGTTATAAGTTAATCCTAAACCCGATTCTATAAGAAACTCTCTATACGACTATTTTATATCTTCTACTAATTTAGGAGCTAGCTACTCGATATTTCCTAAATATATATTAAACCACGTGTATAAATTTCTATTATATTTCTCGTACGTTTTTCTTCTCTCTCTACTCTTATATATTAACCTACTTTTATAATATCCTCGGCGGATTCTAGCTTAGCGGATTAATTATTAAATAGAAATATAATATTACTAGTCGAGTTTAACGAATTCTCGGTCTCTAAGGTACTTTATTCTTATTTTAGTAATATAGTCGATTTTATTTATATTATTCTCTTATTTATCTACTTTCCTTGAACTTTTATTCTTATTATTAAATTACTAGCTCAAGAGCTCTTTTTTTTATTTATAAATATATCGATTAAGATTATTATTAATTAATAGATATTAATAGTATTAACGACTACTTTAAATATTCTCGGATTCAATCTTTCCGATAATATTAATATATTGATTTTGATATAGTATTACTTATATACGTTACTACGAGTTAGTTTCTATAATATACTATCGTAGTAGATAATTAATTCAATATAATATATAAATATAATATTATTTTAGATATTATATTTTTTAATATATTTTATAGAGGGCTATAAAAGCCGAAAACGATCTAGTAATATAAAACTATATTATATAAATAAATATTAAAGACGAGCTAGACCCGGACCTAGACTTTAGGAAAGGTTTAAAAGATCGATATTAACAATCTTTATATATACGAGTAAAGACGGTTCTAATTATACTATATTCTAATAAAAATAACGGATATATAATATTTAAGATTTTTATTAACTCTTGTCTACGCTCTTTTAATAATAAAATTGATAATTCCTATTTAATAACTACGTGGATAGATCGTTAATACTATTATATAATATAATTAACTTTCTAGTCGTTAATAAAAATTATTTAAAATATATACTCTCTTTTTAATTATTTAGTAAGAATCGAGTATTCGTATATCCGCCTCTATAATTTCTATATAAAAGTATATATAATAGGAACGAGAGTAGGAAATATATAAGAAAATATATATATATTAATTAACTAGTTACGAATACTATAACTCGAAGATAATAAAATATATTATATAATTTATCGTATTAATAAAGAATATATTGTAATAATAAATTTAAAGAGATTTAAAAATAAAGGCTACTCTTAATCTAAACGATTAATTATAAAATACTACGTAGGATTATTATCGATTATTTTCTCTATTTTATCGGGCGTAAACTCTATATAAAGTTTTTAATAAAATTTAAATTATAGTAGACTATAATATATACGATCTCTATAGGATTAATCTCTATATATATATTACTTACTACTTTACTATTACTTTTAGTTAATATTTTAAATTATTAAAGTTATTCCTAATAGAAGTAGAGGCTCTAATTTATAGTTTTAAATAAAATACTCGTAATAAATATATTATCGAATAACTATTAACTAGGAACTAAAAGAGTTTTATTATAATAAAATATCGGTAAAATATCGGTAGATTAAAGATAAAGAAATATTTCTTTTCGTCGTTTTCTTTATTTTTAAATACGAGTATAAATACTATATATAACGATAAATAATAAGTTTCGTAATAGTAACTCTTTCTTTTATTTTCCGGATTTTAGAGCCTCCTTTAACGTTTATTAAAAAAAAGTCTAGAAGATTAAAATCGAGATTCTATATACTATAATCGTTAATATTTACTATTATCTCGTCGTAAAACTTCAAGTTTATTAGGCGGTAAATAATCTTTATTAATAAAAAAGTCTATCGTATTAATATTTAATTATAATAGTTTCTTCGTACCTCTATTTACCCTCTAAAATCTATACTTCGTTTAAAGATACTACGTTCTATTTCTACTAATTTATTTATATAGTATAGTAATATTCTAGTTCGCTTTTTACTTTATTACCTCCTCCCCCTCTTAATACGAAGTTATTACTCTTAGTTCTTTCTCTACCTTCTCTTTTAACTAGAACCCTATTATACTCTACTCCTAGACCTCCTCCTCCGGTAATTATATCTAGAAATACTATTATACCCCGGAAGGGTATAATATACTAAGGGTTTAAATAATAAATAAATAGTCCTCTTTATTTAGGATAAAAATAAATAGTAATAAATTCGTAAAGAGAGTAAACGAGTCGGACTAGGAGTAAATAAAACTAGGTAATATATAGAGTTTTATGAAAATTCTTACTATAGAGGTAGTAAATAATATAAAGTATATATTTACGAGTTTACTAGAGGCGTTGACTGGGCGTAGAGTATATAATATTTAGATTTTAATCTTAGGGCTAGCTTTTACTATAGAGATAATTTATAGAAAAATTCGGTAATAGAGGATTAAGAATACGCGTACTACGGCGGCTACTACTATTACTACGAAGGAGACGGAATTAATAAACGATAATAAGGACGACTCGGACTTCTCGTTATTTATATCCGAATTCTCTATTTTAGGCTCGTCCTCTACTTTAACTCCCTTTAATTCTAACTTCTTAAATAATAATTTATATTCGATAATAGTATTTATAGATTTCTAGGCTATAATTTTTAATAAAGAAAATAATTTAAAAACTAGTAAAACTATTTTATTAAAAGAGGAATTTATAAATAAAGAGCGCGGGGTATCAAGATTAATTATTATTCGAAATTATAAATTTTCTATCCTCTTTACCTCGTTATTATATTTAAAAATAGGGAGAATAATTACTAAAATAGGATTTTAAGAGAGTCGGAAAAAAGAGTACTAACTTTAAATAATTCGTCTATAGAGTACTTGAAATAATTAGATAATTATAATAAATTTAATTTTTATTTAAAATCTCCGTTATAGTCTTATCTAAAGAGGTTTAGCGCTAGCCTTACGTGGTAAATAATTAATAATACTATTTCTATAAATAATTAAATAATTATTTTACTTCTAATATTATTTATTAATAAATCTATATTCTAATACTTCTCTCGTTAATTTATAAAAAAACCCATGACGTATAACCTCGAAAATTCGTTCTATACTATAGATACTAACCCTCGAAGTTTAAATAAAGTAACTTATATGAAATAAAAGTCTATATAAATAAACGAGATAATTATAGTATATTTATTATCCGCCTATTCGACTATATAGGTTTTAAGAACAACGGCGAAGAAAAAGTAATTAAAAATCGGATCTAGAATAAGAAATATTATAAACTTCGTATAAAGACTAAAAACCTCTATCGACTATATAATAATATAGATTTTCTTAAGAATTAAATATTTAGTAATACTTTATTTATAAAAAATATATATTCTACTATATAAAATAATCGAGAAATTAAAGATATATCTCTTACCCTCGATAATAAAATCAAGTATCTAGAGATATATTTAAATAATATATAAGATTAAGTTAGAAGATTATTTAATCTATAATATTTATTAATTATATATTTAATAGACTTGTATATCGATTATATTCTAGGTATAAATCTTTATTAATTTATTCTTTATCCCTTAATAGTTATTAAAGACCTTTAATAATAATTTATATTATTAATATCGTGAAATTAGAATCTTTAATTTAGAATAAATAGCGAGTAATCTAGATTTTAATTTTAATAATTTAATAAAGATTTAAAGTCTTTTAGAAATCTCTATATAATTATTATAAAAATTTAAAATATACTCTTTTTATATTTATAGTAGAGAATTCTATATAATTATTATATATTATTAAGAAATAAGTTTCCTAGAAGCGACTAGGATTATATTTATAATATTAAAAAACTAGGACCTATAAATATTATATATAATTAAATACGTATTTAGTTTATAAAAGTTAGAGTAGATTCTTTTAATAGAGATCGCGTTTATTATTTTAGTTCGATATATTAACTAGCCTATAATTAGATCTCGTTTTAATATATTAACGACATTTAATTACTAGACGACTTTCGTTAAATATATAATAAATTTAATATTTTTAAAAGTAGTATTTTATCTCTCAATTTAACTTTTAAATTATATTTTAACGACTAGGCGTAAAACCTAATAACTATAATAATATTATATTATTATCGTTACTCTCGAAGTATATTTTTTATTAATTTAATTACTTTTAAATAATCTCGTAAAATATATAATAATCCGTTTATTATTATATTAAATCTCTAAACGGTAATTAAATCCTATTTAGTTAATTATATCTTATAAGATAGGGTCCGGTTTTAAAATATCCGTATTTTAATTTTAATAAAGTAAATAGTTAATAAATACCTAAAATATATACCTACCCCGTGTATATTAATCGTAACTATATAAGGAAGCCCCTCCGCGTGAAAATTAATTAAATCGATCGATTATAACCCTAGATTTTTGAAAGTATTAATAAGTCTCTACTATTTATATACCCGACTATAAAGTTTAGTATTTTAAATAGTACTTCTATAGTATTTTATTATATTTATAATTATACGGTTCTAGTTTTTAATTATTATTCTAGGTATAACGCTCTTTAATAATATAATATTTAAAAGTTATATAAAACTACTAGTACGTAATATCTATAAGGTACTATAATATCAAGGTTTCGCTTAATTTAATTAATTATAATTTAACGTTAAATATCTCCTCACGTGATTTTATTTTTTAAATTCTAGTTAATAGTATACCCCTAAATTACCTTATTACTACTTTATATTATACTCTTAAATATATTTATTACTACTCTATACTATACCCTTAAATCGCTCTATTATTACTTTATAGTATATCTTTAAATAACTCTATTATTACTTTATAATATACCTTTAAATAGTTTTATTACTACTTTATAGTATGGCCCCAAAATGGCCCTATTATTACTTTATAGTATATACTTTTAAATAGCTTTATTACTACCCTATAATATACCCTTAAATGGTCTTATTATTACCCTATAGTATATACTCCTAAATAGCTCTATTGTTATTTTATAATATATTTTTAAATGGCCCTATTATTACCCCATAGTATATACTCCGAAATAGTTTTATTATTATCTTATAGTATACCCCTAAATGGCCTTATTATTACTCTATACTATACTTTTAAATACTTTTATTACTACGTTATAATATACCCCCCTAAATCGTCCTATTACTACCCTATAGTATATACTCCTAAATAACTCTATTACTACTCTATAATATACCTCTAAATAACTCTATTATTACTCTATATTATGTTTTTAAATACTCTTATTATTACTCTCTACTATGCCCCCAAATATTTTTATTATTATTTTATATTATATTTCTAAATAACTCTATTGTTACCTCATAGTATAGCCCTCTAAATATCTTTATTACTACTCTATACTATGTCCTAAATACCTCTAATATTACTTTATACTATATTCTTAAATACTTTTATTATTACTTTATACTATATTTTTAAATAGTATTATTACTACCCTATAGTATATATTTTTAAATAATTTTATTACTACTTTATACTATATACTCCTAAATAATTATATTACTACTCTATAATTAATTTTTAAATAATTTCATATATTATTAAATATCTTTATAATTATATTATAATATATCTCTAAATAACTCTACGAGGTTATTATTATTTATAATATACTCTTTAATAATTTTATTATTAGTTTATAATATATTTTAAGATATATTTTAAAATAATTTTATAACTACTTCTATAATTAACTCGATAAGTAAGATTATAATTAATTTAATAATTAATATTATATTTATCTCTCTAATTTATTTTAAAATTAATCTCTATATAATAATATATTAATATATACTCGAGATATTAAAATAATTATTTATATATTGAATATATAATAAGATAGTATTATTATTAGAAAATTAATAAAAAACTTATATAATATATAATAAAATAAATAAGAAGATAAGTCTATAAATTATATTCT
>JAABUS010004567.1_pt1 | contig 19676 bp, 21 predicted proteins | sample 5560161 | NCBI WGS metagenome assembly JAABUS01 (sample SAMN10711885, study PRJNA513376) | rock metagenome | isolation source: Antarctica rocks | place: Antarctica: Victoria Land, Trio Nunatak nord | collected 2016-01-04 | reverse complement strand
CGTCAGCGCGGCGCGCTGATCGTTTGCTGAACGTCGACGTCTTCTTCGGTGACTTCCCCACCAACAATCCGGAACGAGCGAAATTCCACCGGGCCGTCCCTACCGCCACATTGAGCGGTGGAAACCAGTACATAATGGGCATCGGGCTCCGCGGCCAGCCCGATGTCGGTCCGAGACGGGTACGCCGGGGTGGCGGTGTGGGAGTGGTAGATCACGGCCGGTACCTCATCGCGATCGTCGAGCTCTCGCCACACCTTCAGCTGCTCGGTCGAGTCGAAGCGAAAGAAGGTGGGCGAGCGTTCGGCGTTCATCATCGGCACGAAACGCGTCGGCTGGCCGGTGCGGGCGGGACCGGCGACGATCCCACACGCCTCGTCGGGATGGTCTCGACGAGCGTGGGTGACGATCTCGTCGTAGAGGTCCTGCCCGATTCGCAACACGGCTCAAGGATAGGTCGGCGGTACCCGTCGTCGCCGGTCGAGCCCGCAGGGATCGAACCGGTCGAGGCACCCGACCGGCATTACCGATGGACGGCGTCGAGGAGTGACTCGAGCAGATAGCCCAGCCAGCCGTAGATCTCATACACCGGCAGCCGTTCGTCGTCCTCGTCGAGCGCCTCCCAGTACTCCTCGTCGTGCGCGGTGACGCCCAACCGCTCGGCGAGCGTCAGGCGTAGTGCGGTGAGGCAGCGCATCCACGCCCGCACCTGCGCCGCATCGAGCACGAACTCCAGGTCGTTGACGTCGTCGTCCTCGAGGGGAGCCAGCGAGGCCAGCACCACCGACGCGTCTGCCACCTTGCCGTCTCGCAGGGTGCCCTCGGTGTAGCGCCGGAACTCTGCCGCGGCCTCATCGTCGTCAAGGTGAGCGTTCGGAAGCAGGCGCAACAGCGCCGGGTCGTCCGGCGCCTCCCTGGGTCCGTCGACCGACAGCATCGCCTCCAGCGGGTCAGCTGACGCCTGTGGTGCGGCCTCGCCGTCCCTCAGCAGCTCGATCAGCTGACGGGTGAGGTTGGCGAGCAGCCGCGCCGCGTAGGGCGGGAACTCGACGTACACCGACCCCTTGCGGTGCGGGCGGAACAGCGTCACGGGTCGCTCTTTTGCAGCGTCGCCCACAAACCGTAGGAGTGCATCGCCTGGACGTCACGCTCCATCTCCTCACGCATCCCGCTGGACACCACGGCCTTGCCGTCGTTGTGCACCTGCATCATCAGCTTGCGTGCCTTTGCCTTCGAGTAGTGGAAGTAGTCGGTGAAGACGAACGTGACGTACGACATCAAGTTGACCGGGTCGTCCCACACCAGCGTGATCCACGGCAGCTCCGGCAGCACGACCTGATCGGTCTCGGGGCGCTCCACAGTGATGGCGTCGGGGGCGGTCACGCAGACATTCTCGCCTAGTCTCAATGCGTGCACTCGACGGCCTTCCTCACCGACCACTACGAGCTGACGATGGTGCAGGCGGCTCTTGCGTCGGGCCAAGCGCACCGACACAGCGTCTTCGAGCTTTTCGGTCGGCGGTTGCCCGCTGGCCGACGGTACGGCGTGGTGGCCGGCACGGGTCGAGTCCTGGACGCGGTCGAGGCCTTTCGCTTCGACGAAGCACAGCTGGAGTTCCTCGGCGAGCACCAAGTCGTCGACGCGCGGACTCGCGAATGGCTCTCCAGCTATGCGTTCACAGGCAATCTGTGGGGTTACGGCGAAGGCGAGGTCTACTTCCCCGGCAGCCCACTTCTGGTGGTCGAGTCGAGCTTCGCCGAGGCAGTCGTTCTCGAGACGATGCTGCTGTCGATCCTCAACTTCGACTCGGCCGTGGCCTCCGCCGCCTCTCGGGTCATCACGGCGGCCGAGGGCCGGCCCTGTATCGAGATGGGCTCGCGGCGCACGCACGAGCTGTCGGCTGTCGCGGCCGCGCGAGCGGCGTACATCGCCGGGTTCGACACGACGTCGAACCTGCAGGCCGGCCAGCAGTACGGCGTCCCGACACGAGGCACCGCAGCACACTCCTTCACCCTGCTGCACGACACCGAGCGAGACGCCTTCGTTGCTCAGGTCGAGTCGCTGGGCCGCGACACCACGCTGCTCGTCGACACCTACGACATCACCGAGGCCGTGCGGGCCGCCGTCGACATCGCGGGGCCAGACCTGGGGGCTGTTCGGATTGACTCCGGTGACCTCGGCGTGCTCGCCCGACAGGTCCGGGCGCAGCTCGACGCCTTGGGCGCGACCAGGACCCGGATCGTCGTGACCGGTGACCTCGACGAGTTCGCGGTGGCCGGTCTTGCCGCGGCGCCGGTCGACGGGTACGGCGTCGGCACGTCGCTGGTGACCGGCTCCGGGCACCCCACCTGTGGCTTTGTCTACAAGCTCGTCTCCCGGGCCGCATCCACATCGCCGGACGGCCCCATGGTTGCGGTGGCCAAGCGGAGCACCGACAAGATCTCGATCGGCGGCCGCAAATGGGCACTGCGGCGACGCGACAGCGCCGGCGTCGCCGAAACCGAGGTTGTCGGCGTCGACCAAGAGCCAATCGACGACGGCAACGACCGCCCACTGCTCCGGGCGTTGGTCCGCGATGGTGAGATCGTCGGTCGGGAACCCCTCCTCGCCGCCCGGGAGCGGCATCGAGCCGCCCTCGCCGAGCTGCCGGTCGAGAGTCGCAAGCTGTCGCGCGGGGAGCCCGCGATCGAGACGGAGTACGTCGGTCGGAGGTGACAGGTGCGTGCGCCACTACCAGCCACCCACCGCCAGGACACACTCGACGGCTAACGTGAGGCAGGCATCCGTCCCGCAGGAGGAGTCGTCGTGAGCAAGGCCCTCATCGTCGTCGACGTGCAGAACGACTTCTGCGAAGGCGGCACTCTGGCAGTCGAAGGTGGCGCTGAGGTCGCGTTTCGCATCGGAGCGCGGCTGCACGCCTGGCAGCAGGCTTCAACCGACGAGCGAGAGTACGCCGTCGTGGTCGCCACCCGTGATCACCACATCGACCCCGGCGCCCACTTCTCCGCCAACCCCGACTACGTCGACTCGTGGCCGCCCCACTGCCTGGTTGGCACCGAGGGTGCGGCGTTTCATCCGAACCTCGACCCGCAGCCGTTCAATGCGGTGTTTCTGAAGGGTGAGCACGCAGCGGCGTACTCCGGGTTCGAGGGCCGGGACGACGACGGGAGGCCACTGGCGCAGTGGCTGCGCGAGCGCGACGTCATCGACGTCGACATCTGCGGGATCGCCACCGACTACTGCGTCCGGGCCACCGCGCTCGACGCCCAGCGGGAGGGGTTTCAGACGCGGGTCCTCTCGGATCTCGTGGTGGGCGTCGCTCCCGAGACCAGCGACGCAGCGCTAGCAGAGATGCAGGCGGCCGGCGTTGCGCTCAGCTGAGCAACCGTCCCTGTCCCTGCCTGCGGCTGGAGCGGGGAGCCGAGCGGAGCTGCGCCAGCACCTGGTCCGTAGCCGAATCGCCGGGCAAGTCGCCACCCCGCGCGGCACCAACCTCGGCAACTACGCGCGGTGCAGCGCCCGCGAGCCGCTCTACACCTTTGGGCTGGAGTACGGCGACGAGTGGACGCCTGCCGCCATCCTCGCGCTGATGGCGGCCAAGGTGGGCGTCTCACCCGACCACGCTTTCACCGAAGGCGTCGACACGATCGACCCCGACTGCACGCTCGACGCGCTGGACCGGATGTCGGCGCGAGTCCGGTGGGCGATGGAGCGGCGCGAGCGCGTGTTACTCGCCACCGGCCACCCCGGTGCCCTGCTCGCGATCCACGCCGAGATCGCCCTGACGCTGGGGGCTGCTGGCTGCGCGTTGCTGACGCCCGCCGCGGGGCAGGTCGTTGACGTCGGCGACGGGAGGCTCTCAAACCTCGTCCACATGACTGGCGTCGCAATGGTGAGCGGCGGAGCGGCGCTCAAGCACACTCACTCGCCCGAGCCGATGGTCGCGATGCTGCAGGATCTGGCCGCCCGAGGTGAAGCGCCGCCCGACCTGGTGATCGCCGACCATGGCTACGCTGGGGCGGCAGGTCAGGCTGGTGTGGACGCCATCGGGTTCGCCGACTGCAACGATCCCGCCTTGTTCATCGGCGAGGCGCTCGACAAGGTGATCGTGGCGGTGCCGCTCGATGACGGCGTACTGCCCCAGCTCTACACCCCGCTGACGAAGTACCTGCTGCGCGACCGCTAGTGGACGATTTCCTCCAGGTCGCGCAGGCGCGCGTCGTCCTGGTCGGCGAAGTACTCCGTGGTTTTCGTGACGTCCTGCCCTTCCGGCACCTTCAGGGCGCGGAATATCACCGTACCGAGCGCACACACGACCAGGTTGGCGAGCAGGGCGACCAGGCCAGCGTAAATCGAGCTCGTGGAGTCAAAGCCGAGCTCCGACAGTGGCAGCCCCGAGCCACCGAAGTGGGCCTTGACGATGGTGATGCTGCCGTCTTCGTTGAATTGCTTTTGCGGGATCTGGTACGTCGCCCAGAACCCCACCGCCATACCCGCTGCCCAACCGGCGATGAGCGCCCACCGGTGGAACCACCGGGTGTAGAGCCCCAGCGCGACAGCCGGCAGCGTCTGCAAGATGATGATCCCGCCGATCAGTTGCAGGTCGATGGAGAACTGCGGGTCGAGCGCGATGATCGCGACCAGGGCTCCCACCTTGACCACCAGCGAGGCCAGCTTGCTGCTCTTGGCCTCCTGGGCAGGAGTGGCGTCCTTGTTGATGTACTCGACGTAGATGTTGCGGGTCCACAGGTTCGCCGCCGCGATCGACATGATCGCCGCCGGCACCAGCGCCCCGATGCCGATCGCCGCCATCGCCACACCAGCGAACCAGCTGGGGAACATCTGGTCGAACAGCAACGGCACGATGGTGTTGTTGTCGGGCGTCCCGCTCTCGCCCACGATCGGCTCGACCCCGGCCTTGATGGCCATGTAGCCCAGCAGCGCAAGCAGGCCCAGGATGAAGCTGTACGCCGGCAGCGCGGCCATGTTGCGCTTGATCACGTTGCGGTCCCGCGAGGCAAGCACCCCGGTGATCGAGTGCGGGTAGAGGAACAGCGCGAGCGCGGAGCCGAAGGCCAGCGTCGCGTACTGGAGCTGCACCGGTCCGGCCAGCAGCACACCGTCCCCGGGGTTTGGGGACGCTGCGAATTTCTCCTCCGCCGCTCCGAAGATCTGATCCCAGCCGCCGAGCTTGTAGGGGATCACGATGACGGCGACAATTATCACCAGGTAGATGAGGGCGTCCTTCACGAACGCGATCAGCGCAGGCGCGCGGAGCCCCGAGCTGTAGGTGTAGGCAGCGAGGATCGCGAAGGCGACGATGATCGGCAGGTGCCCGGTGACACCCATCGCCTTGAGGACGGCCTCAATGCCGACGAGCTGCAAGGCGATGTAGGGCATGGTCGCGACGATGCCGGTGATCGCGACCAGCAGCGCAAGAGTCGACGACCCGTGCCGCGCCCGGACGAAGTCGGCGGGCGTGACGAAGCCGTGCACGTGGCTAACCGACCAAAGGCGGATCAGCACGAGGAACACGATCGGGTAGACGACGATGGTGTAGGGCACGGCGAAGAACCCGATCGCACCGGCGCCGAACACCAGCGCCGGCACCGCCACGAACGTGTACGCCGTGTAGAGGTCTCCGCCGATAAGGAACCAGGTGACCCACGACCCGAAGCTGCGCCCGCCGAGGCCCCACTCATCGAGGTGCTCGAGGTCTTCGGCGCGGCGCCAGCGGGCGGCCAGGAAACCCAGCACGCTGACCGCGATGAACAGGATCGTGAAGACAGTGAGCTCGACGCCGTTGACGTTGTCGAACATGCTCATCGCCTCGTCATCCGGTAGGCGATGAGCGTGCAAACGACGCCGATTGCGATCGCCGCAAGTTGGTACCAGTAGAAGAACGGGATGCCGAACAGCTCAGGTGAGTCCCGGTTGAAGAAGGGCGGAATCAGCGTCGCGATCAGCGGCAGCAGGAGCAACCAGTTCCACGGGCTGTGGTCAGAGCGCTCGGCGCGCCTTGTGCTCTCGGGTAGGTCGTCGGCCATCGTGAACCTCCAGCTGTCGGCCGTTTCACTGACACCATGACTTTCGCTGATGAGTGCTGCGTCTGCAAAGCGGTTCTCTTGGAGCGTGATCCTACTCACCTTGACGTTGCTGCGGAAAGGTCTGCGGACGGCTGAGCCCAGACATGAGACAGCGGGCTCCGGCGTACCGGAAACCCGCTGCTCTCGCATCCCTCGTCACTGATATAGACGTGCCGCCGACCGATTTGGTTGCGTGCACGCGGCAACTTCTTTTTCTCAGAGGTTGCCGCGGGCCGCCTGCTCGCGCTCGATCGCCTCGAAAAGCGCCTTGAAGTTGCCCTTGCCGAAGCCCAGGGAGCCGTGCCGCTCGATGAACTCGAAGAACACCGTCGGCCGGTCGCCCATCGGCTTGGTGAAGATCTGCAGCAGGTAGCCGTCCTCGTCGCGGTCCACCAAGATCGCGCGCTTCTTCAGCTCTTCGATCGGTGCCCGCACCTTGCCGATCCGCTCCCGCAGCTCGGGGTCGTCGTAGTAGGAGTCGGGGGTGGGCAGGAACTGCACGCCGTTGGCACGCAGCTGGTCGACGGTGCGCACGATGTCTCCGGTGGCCAACGCTATGTGCTGACACCCGGCGCCGCCGTAGAACTCGAGGTACTCGTCGATCTGGGACTTGCGCTTGGCCACGGCCGGTTCGTTCAGGGGGAACTTCACCCGGTGGTTACCGTTCGACACGACCTTCGACATCAGCGCTGAGTAGTCGGTGGCGATGTCGTCGCCGATGAACTCGGCCATGTTCACGAAACCCAGCACCTTGTTGTAGAACTCGACCCACTCGTTCATCCGGCCCAGCTCGACGTTTCCGACGCAGTGGTCGATCGCCTGGAATAGTCGCTTGGGGTGGTCTGATGGCCGCGTCACCTGCGTGGTGGACGCGACATATCCCGGCAGGTAGGGCCCGGAGTACCGGCTGCGGTCGATCAGCGTGTGCCGAGTCTTGCCGTACGTCGCGATGGCCGCCATCCGCACAGTTCCGGAGTCGTCGCTGACGTCGTGCGGCTCCTCCAGGATGGTAGCCCCGGTCCGACGGGCGTGGGCGATGCACTTGTCGACGTCTGGGACCTCCAGGGCGAGGTCGACCACGCCGTCGCCGTGCCGGCGGTGATGGTCCACGAGTGGACTGTCGGGACTGACCGCCCCCTTGAACACGAACCTGGCCGAACCCGACTTCAGCACGAAGGCCTTGGAGTCCCGCGCACCAGTCTCCGGCCCGGCGTAGGCAACTAGGTCCATCCCCAGCGCCAGCTGGTAGAAGTGCGCGGTCTGGGTGGCGTTGCCGACCACGAACACGATCGCGTCCATCGCGGTGACGGGGAACGGGTCCTTGGACGCGTCGTAGTCCACCAGACCGACGAGCTGCTTGAGCTGTTCGAGGGTCAGGTCGGCCTGAGCTTCTTGGGGAGTCAGTGTCTCGGTCATGCAGGAATTGTGTGCTCCGCCGCGCATACTGTGCAAGAGGAGGCTGCTCCCCTGGGCATCTTGCCTAAGCAAGCAGAACCTTGTCCGATAAAATTGCACAGCCTGTTCATTTGCACCGGAGAGGGGAACGCGATGGCTGTCGACTCCCTCGATGCGCGCCTGCTGACGCTGTTCGCGCACGAGCCACACATCGGCGTACTGGAGGCGTCCCGGCGCCTGGCCGTCGCCAGGGGCACCGTGCAAGCGCGCCTGGATCGACTGGAGCGGTCAGGTGTGGTGCGCAGCTGGGGCCCCGACCTCGACCCCCGAGCACTCGGCTACCCGGTGACCGCGTTCGTCACGCTGGAGATTCGCCAGGGCGGTGGTCACGACCCGGTGGGCGAGCATCTGGCACAGATACCAGAGGTGATCGAGGCGCACACCATCACCGGGCCGGGCGACCTTTGGTGTCGAGTTGTCGCCAAGTCGAACGCAGACCTTCAGCGCGTCCTGGACACAGTTGTGTCTTATCCGGGCATCGAGCGCTCCGCCACGGTGATCACGCTGGCGACCCAGGTGGAGCCTCGGATGCTGCCACTACTGAGCGTTGCGGGCACGATGGCGACCTCGGTGACCTGACCTCCGGCGTACGAACTAGTCACGGTCGGCTGGATGGCCGCACCCGGAACCCGACAATGACGGCGGCCAGCAGCACGACGAACGAGACGGCAAAGATCAGCAGGAAGAGGGTGGTGGCTGACAGCGTCTCGCGCCACACCGCGTACAAGACGCCAGCCGCGCCGATGACCAACAAGCCACCGAGCGAGTCGCTCATCTGGATCGCCGCCGAGTTAGCGCCGCGATCCTCCACCGGTGAGTACTCGAACAACAGCACGGCGTTGCTCGACATCGCCAGCCCCATTCCGAGCCCGGCGACGACGAGCCCGATGCCGGCCAGCCAAGCCGGCACCACAAGGGCCGTTGTCACGACCGCCGCCGACCCCGTCACCAGTACGCCGACTGCCGTGACGGCGGCGCCTCGTCGCACCAGTTGGTGGCGCGGGCTCCCCAGCCGGGCCCTGCCCTGCCACCAGGACCCGGTCGACCAGCCCAGCGCCGTACACGCGACCGCGAGCCCGGCCAGAGTCGGCGTCGCGCCCCTGTGCTCGACCAGCATCAAGGGCACGTACGCCTCACAACCGAAGAAACCGCCCGCCAGTACGCCGCGAAAGGCGATCACCGACGGCAAACCGCGCCTCAGGCGAAGCGTTCCTGATGGGAAGAGTCGGCGCGCTGCTCCGACGATAAGCGCCAGGCCGACCACCAAGGCTGCCGCCGAGGCCACCCATCGGGCGTGCTCCGCCTCGATGCCTGCCCACTGCAGCAGCGCGGCCCCAAGCGCCATCGCCGCTGCCAGCCGGACACGCCCTGCCCGGCGCACGTCGGAGGTCACGCTGCTGGAGATGCGCGGCAGAATCGCCACCAGCGGGATCGCGACGAGCGGCGCGATCGACAAGAACGCCCACCGCCACGAGACGTACTGCGTAAGCCCGCCGGCGATGAACGGCCCAACCACCGAGGGCACCACCCAAGCGGTGGAGAGCAGGGACATCACCTTGGGTCGCTGGCCCTCGGCATAGCACTGCCCGATGATCACGTAGACGGCGACGATGACGAAGCCCGCGCCCAGGCCTTGCACGACGCGCCCGCAGATCAGCATCGGCATCGACGTGCTCAGGCCTGACAGCACCAGTCCGCCCGCAAAGGACGCGCCGCCGAACACCAGCGGCAGTCGTGGGCCGATGCGGTCGCACAGCTCGCCCGCCACCCCGTTCGCGAACATCGCGGCGCCGAGGAAGCCCGTCAACGCCCAGGGGTAGAGGGCGAGGCCGCCGAGCTGTCGAGCAGCCACCGGCAACGCCGTCGCGACGGCCATGAACTCGAAGGCGATACAGACGATGAGCGAGAAGATTCCCGCCGACAGCATCCGGTGCTGGGAGCCGAGCGGGCCAGCCGCCAGCTCCTGGGTCGATGTGGTCAATCGGTCAGCTGTCGCTGTCTTTGCCTGCAGGCGACATCGACTCCCACACCTGCTTGCAGACCGGGCACACCGGATACTTGTGCGGGTCACGGCTGGGCACCCAGACCTTGCCGCACAACGCGACGACCGGCGTTCCCATGACCATCGCCTCGGTCAGCTTGTCCTTGAGCGCGTAGTGGCTGAACCGGTCATGCTCACCCTCGTCGAGCGACTCCTTCGTTCGGCGGTCCTCGACGGTCTCGAGGGCGGGCGTCAGCGCGGTGGTCACGAGCGTCATCCTAAGGCGTCAGCCAGCTGCTCCTCAGTTCATGCTCGGGTCGTCGGGGAAGGTGGCGACGTAGGCCAGCTCGCCAGGCTGCCTGCGCAAGACGTCGCTCCACAGCGCTGCTGGCTCGGGAGTCAGCACATCGGTCGGTACGGCGTTCGCGAGGTACCACGACCCCTCGGCAATCTCGGCCTCGAGCTGGCCCTCACCCCACCCCGCATAGCCGGAGAACACCCGAACCCCGACAAGGTCGGACAGCAGTGACTCGGCCGGCAGGTCGAGGTCAACCAGGCCGTAGTCGCCAGTCAGTCTCTTGAACCCCAGGTCAGGGCCAGCACCCAACGCCAGCCCCACCGCCAGCGCGGAGTCCTCTGCGACCGGGCCACCGGAGAAGAGGAAGGGAGGCTCGACCACCGCTGCGCCCCACCCTGGCAGCACCACCTCGAGCGGAAGCTCCGACGGGCGGTTGATGACGACCGCCAGCGCTCCGTCGGTGTCGTGGTCGAGCACAAAGAGCACACCGCGCCGGAAGTTGGGATCGAGCAACCGGGGAGTGGCGACGAGCAGCTGGCCGGTATGGAACACCATCACGTCACCACTCCCGCCGCTGCCGCGGCTCCTACGGCTGCGGAGTCTCTGACCGCTGAGGCGTCTCTGACCGCTGCGGCGACTGCCTTGTGCACGTCCTCCTGGAAGACGCTCGGGATCACATAGTTCGCGTTCAGCTCGGTGTCGGAGACTGTCGAGGCGATTGCATGGGCAGCGGCCACGAGCAGCGGGGACTCGATCGTGGTGGCAGCCGCGTCGAGCAGGCCACGGAAGACCCCCGGAAAGGCCAACACGTTGTTGATCTGGTTCGGGTAGTCCGACCGACCTGTCGCGACGACGGCTGCGTGCTCTCGAGCCACGGCTGGGTCTACCTCCGGATCGGGGTTGGCCAAAGCGAACACCACAGCGTCGGAGACCATCGCCGCGATGTCCTCCGCGTCGAGCACGTCGGGCGCGGAGACCCCGATGAACACGTCGGCTCCGCGGACCGCCTCCTTCAAGGACCCGGTGACCAATGCTGCGTTGGTGTGCTCGGCGATCCATCTCAGCGAAGGGCCGAGACCCGCCCGCTCTGAGTGGATGACGCCGTCTACGTCGGCGACCACCACATCCGTCGCACCTGCCTCGATGAGCAGGCGGACGATGGCGGATCCCGCGGCACCGGCGCCCGACATCACGATCCGCACGTCGGCCAGCGCCTTGCCGACCACCCGCAACGCGTTGGTCAAGGCGGCGAGCACGACGATCGCCGTACCGTGCTGGTCGTCGTGGAAGACGGGGATGTCGAGCAGCTCGCGCAGCCTGGCCTCAACCTCGAAGCAGCGAGGTGCGGAGATGTCCTCGAGGTTGATCCCTCCGAATCCGGGGGCGATGACCTGCACGGTCCGCACGATCTCGTCGACGTCTTGGGTGTCGAGGCAAAGCGGCCAGGCGTCGATGCCGGCGAACCGCTTGAAGAGCGCGGCCTTACCCTCCATCACCGGCAAGGCGGCAGCCGGCCCGAGGTTTCCGAGTCCGAGCACGGCCGACCCGTCGGTGATGACGGCGACAGAGTTGCGCTTGATGGTCAGCCGTCGGGCGTCTTCAGGGTTGCGAGCGATCGCCAGGCAGACCCTGGCGACGCCGGGCGTGTAGACCATGGACAACTCGTCGCGGTTGCGGATCGGATGCTTCGAGGCCATCTCGATGGTGCCGCCGAGGTGCATCAAGAAGGTGCGGTCGGACACCTTGTGGACGTCGACACCTTCGACCGCGCGCAGCGCGAGGACGATCGAGTCGGCGTGGACGGTGTCACGGGCAGCGCAGGTCACGTCGATACGGAGGGCGTCACCGCCTGAGGCTGTTACATCTAAGGCAAGGACCAGTCCCCCCGCAGATTCCACGGCTGAGGTGAGTCGGCTGACCCCGGCACCTCCGGCTGGAACGACGAGCCGGACGGTGATGGAGTACGAGACCGACGGAGCAGCGACCATGCACCCATCATGGCAAGGGCTGCCGGGCTTGCTGCACCTGCGGCTACTTACCTAGCGTGACCTGACCATCCTTGACGGGCACCAGCTCGATCCAGGTGTGACCAGCCGGAACCGTGATGTCGTCCCCCTGCGCCGTGGAGAGCGTCAGCGCAGTGGCTTCGTCCTTCTTAGTCCACACGCACCTCAGGGCTCGATCGCCGTGCACAAGTATCGCCTCTCCCTCGCCGTAGAAGAATGTCTCGGGAACGGCGTAACCTCCCGGGTCGAGGTATCCAGCGTCGCCCACCTTCACCCGCAGCAGCAGCACGTTGTCGGCCACGAAATCGTCACCGAGCTGGGCCAAGGACTCGGGCCTGGTCCACCCGTCGCCGGAGTACTCCCAACTGGTGGTGTGGGAGTCGGAGAAGGTCGCGGCGATCGTCGTGACCGGGACGTCTCCTGAGAAGTCGTTCGCGCCCCCGAAAGGGAGATACGGGTCGCCCGGGGGCTTCCAGTTGGCGCCAGGACTGGCGGCAGCTTCCACCAGACTCACGAAGAGGTTGTACGGCGCCAGGCGGAAGTCGTCGCGAAAGAAGCCGGGGCTGCCTTCGGTGAGCGTCGGAACGTCTGCGCCGGCGAGCCGCAGGATCGTGCGCTCCGCCCCGCCCGAGGCGATCATTGTGGCGTCGACCGGCTTGAGGATGCCGATATCGGACGCTCGCATCGACCGCACCGGGCCGACCGTGTCAGGTAGGTGGGTGTAGTAGAAGACCGCGAGCCGGGTCAGACCACCTTCGACAACCTCCTCGACCACCATGTCAGCGGAGCTGAGACCCAGTTGAGGAGCAGCGCTCGATGTGTTGTCGATCTTTACCGCATAGACCGGATGATGTGGCAGGTCCCCCTCGAGCGTCTCGCCGGTGAGCGGCCACTCGCCGTTCAGCTGCACCGACCCAGCAGTACTTGTCGTGTCATCCGGCCCGTCGCTCGCACCGCTGGCTTCACTGGCGGTGCTCACGCTACTCGCGACACCGTCGTCGCCACAGGCCGCCAGGGACAGCGACAGAACCGTCGCAAGACCTAGGGTGGCGACGGTACGGCGGCGCTGGCGGCAGGCCGACTTTGCGAGACGTCGACCAAGAAGCATGGCGTAAGTGTGCCGCAGGGCCGCCCCGAATCCGGGACGGCCCTGTCCGTTTGGCGTGTCACCAGCCCTGGCGTTCCGACGCCAGTCGGCTATCAGCTATGGCGCATCGTGGCGCCGTACCACGACGACGTCCACAAGGGGTCGCGCTTGACCGGCGTACCGGTCCTGGAGGCGTGCAGCAGCCACACCTGACCGTCATGGCGGCCTAGGAACATGGCGGCGTGGTAGATGTTCCCGCTGCTGTCGTGGAAGTACATCAGGTCCCCTCGCTGCATCTGGCTCTGGGGGATGTGGCGCATGGCTCCGTACTGCGCACTGGTAGTGCGGGGCATAGCCAAACCCGCGCGCTGGAAGGAGTACATCAGCAGCCCCGAGCAGTCGAAGCGGTCGGGGCCGGCGTAGCCCCAGACGTAGGGGTCACCCTTTTGGGCGATGGCGACCTGAACGGCGTTGTGGACCCTTTGCTGGCGCGCGGTGCGCTGAGCGTCGGCGGGCACCGCAGTGAACATCGTCAGCGCCAGGATAGTGGCGAGCAGGGCGGGGAGGGCGGCGAACACACGCCGCCAGGCTGCGAAAGCAGACATGAAAGGGCTCCTTCTCACGCCTGTGAGGTGAGCTGTCGGGTTCGAGCGAGAAGGTGCTCGGCCGCCACGGATGGCGACTTAACCCCAAGCAAGATTGCGGTGGTCCGTAGATCGCTGCAATTGTGCGGGAGTGGGTCCCCCACTCCTGCCCCGTGTGAGATGTCATTTCGGTGTCGTCGGTCATGGAGTCACCCGGCTGAGGGGCAGGATTCGGCGTCCAGCCAGGGTGCTATTCAGTTAGGTCTCGGCGAGCGTAAGCGTTCCGCCCGAAATGTCAAAGGCCACCGAGGGAACTGCTGTGCATTCTTAGGAAGGGAGGCGGCCGGGCTCGGGTCCCGAAACGCAGCTGCGGGAGCTGCCCGCGGCCGGGGCGAGGCGACATCGTCGACATCTCTGCTCCGGCTACGAGCGCTCCCGCGACTGGATCAGTGCTTGCTCAGGTACTCCTTGAGCGCCTTGCGGCCGAGCTGGGAGACGTTCAGGCCCTCCTTCTGGGCCACCTCCTGCGCCTTGCTGCGGACAGCGGTATTGACCCGAAAGGCGATCTGCGGTGAGGATTTGCCGCCCTTCTGTGAGTCATCGAGCGAAGGCCGACCGGCCTTGCCGCGCTTGCCCTTGGTCGGCGCCTTGGTCGGCGCCTTGGTCGGCGCCTTGGCCGAAGTCGGGGCGGTCATGTTCGGTTCGGTGGGTTGATCAGTCATGCGATCCTCCGGTGTTGATCCGGGGCTGTCCCCCGGGTGTGCTTCTATTATGTCAGACAGAATCGATATTGTCCAACAGAACTCTAAGCTGGCTGGCACCCGGCGTACGGGGGCACCGCTGCTGAGTCACCCAGGCTCTTGCCGGAGCAGAGCGATCCGGTCGAGGAGGTTCTCCAGCGACTCCTCGAACTCGACAGCCGAGTGGTCTTCAGCCAGCGCGCTCTTCAACCGCCTGACGATCGGATAGGCCACGAGGTCCTGCGACTCGTTCTCGCCGGAGTCCAACACGTCCAGTGGGCCGACGTCGGCCCCTAGCGACGACACTTCGAGCAGCAGATGGCCGAGCAGGAAACTCGTGAAGGCTCGGTACGCCGCCACCGCTGCCTTATCGCTGAAACCCTCACTTATCAGGCCGTGCAAGAACGACTCGACCCAGTGCAGGTTGCGGAGCGGTGGTCGCAGCCACGGAGCCTCTGGAGGGCGAGACGCCACCAGCGGGAACGCTGCCGGGTGGGCGAGAGCAATCCGGCGAACCCCATGAGCGAGGCGTTGCAAGAAGTCCTGCCAGCCGTCCTGAGGGGCGTGGATGACATGCTCGTCGTCGTACATCTCGCCGACGATCGTGTCGACAACCCCGTCGAGCAATTCCTCCCGACCCGGCACATAGCGGTAGAGCGACATCGCCTCAACGCCGAGCACGGCCCCCAGTTTGCGCATCGTCAGGTCGAGCAGCCCCTGCTCGTCGATGAACTGCACAGCTGCGGTCAAAATGCGCTGCCGGTCGAGAGGGACCCGCGTGGACGGTAGGGCTGACCCCTCGATCACCGCCGCATCGGCGTCGACGACATCGTCGCTGTCTAGCGCTGGCATGCTGCTTCTTTCACCTCCGCCGCCTCGTGGCCGATCGGCTGGGTGCCTTCAGCCCTCACTCCCTACCCACCTCAGACGTCCGTCATGCCGCGAACGCGCCGTTAACTCAGGAGAACCGCCGATGAGCGCTTGAATGCGAGCGTCTTTACGTTGTAAGGTCACCTCAACAGTCGGCTTACGGCGTAAGTTTCCGGACATTCGGACATTGGGAGGCAGGGTGCACGCAGCCGAGCCTCTCGACGTGGTGATGGCTGAGGTCGCGGCTGCGCTCACGGCCCCGGTGAAGGCGAGCGATGCCTGCCGCTTGATCACCGAGGTGGCTGTCGACAGCCTCGCAGGCGTTGACTTCGCTAGCATCTGGTTGGCCCAGGGCCGTCAATCCGCGCGGATCGTCGCCACTACAGACCCTCGGGGGCTCGAAGCCGATCGCCTCCAGCACGAGCTCTCGGAAGGCCCTTGCCTCGACGTCATGGAGACCTTGCGGACCGTCCGCTCACCCGACGTTGCCACCGACTCTCGCTGGCCGCTGTACGGTCCGAAGGTGGCAGCCTCCGGAGTCGTCGCCCAGACATCCCTGCCGCTGCCAGGCTCACGAAACGTGCGGGCGTGCCTGAACCTCTACGCCCTGACGACCGGTCCGGTCGGCGGGCCTCACGTCGTCGCCGGACTTTTCGCCACGCACGCAGCCGTCGCGCTCAGCTACTCCCTCCAGCTGCACGACATCAGTGCGGCACTCGACCGGCGCAAGGTCATCGGCCAGGCGATCGGCATCGTCATGGAGCGTTACGCCATCGACGAAGAAGCCGCCTTCGCCTTCCTCACCCGAGCCTCCCAGACCGCGAACGTCAAGCTTCGCTCCATCGCCGAGCAGATCGTGTCGGGAGTCGTCGACGATGACTCGCAGCGGCGGAGCTGAGGCGACTGGTCAGGTCCACTCCGCCGAGACCGGCTACGGTCTGACACGTCGAAGTTGAACGACTGGTCGGGAGTGAACGTGCCAAGTGCTGGTCGCAGCAGAGCCGTGGTCACCGGTGGAGCGGGCTTCCTCGGGTCATGGGTGTGTGAGCGACTGCTCGAGCGGGACTTCGACGTCGTCTGCGTCGACAACTTCAGCACGGGCACGCCGACGAACCTGCGCCACCTTTTTGACCGCCCAGACCTCGAGATGGTCGAGCAGGACGTCTCGGCGCAGCTGTCAGTCGACGGTCCGGTCGACTGGGTGCTGCACCTGGCCTCGCCTGCATCACCCGTGCACTACCTGCGGATGCCGATCGAAACCCTCAAGGTAGGCAGCCTCGGCACGATGAACGCCCTGGACCTCGCCCGGCGCAACGATGCACGCTTCGTGCTCGCCTCCACGTCGGAGGTGTACGGCGACCCCCTCGTGCACCCACAGCCCGAGCACTACTGGGGAAACGTCAATCCCATCGGTCCACGGGGGGTGTACGACGAGGCGAAACGCTTCAGCGAGGCGTTGACCACGGCGTACCGGGCCACGCACAACCTAGACACCGGCATCGTGCGCATCTTCAACACCTACGGTCCGCGGATGCGACCCGACGACGGTCGAGCGATCCCGACCTTCATGGGCCAGGCGCTGCGAGGTGAGCCCATCACCGTGGCGGGTGACGGCAACCAGACCCGGTCTATCTGTTTCGTCGACGACACGGTCGAGGGCATCCTCGCTATGGCGAACAGCTCACACGCCGGGCCGATCAATCTCGGCAACCCTGACGAGATGACGATGCTCGAGCTGGCTGAGCGGATCCGCCGGCTCACCGCGTCGTCGTCCTCGATCGAGTTCGTCGATCTGCCGACTGACGACCCCCGCGTGCGTTGCCCTGACGCGTCGCTGGCCCGCGAGCTGCTGGGTTGGACGCCTCGGGTCTCCTCGGACGAGGGCCTCGAGCGCACTCTGGAGTGGTTCTCAACGCTGGCGGCCACCAACGGCCCCGCGGCGTAGCAGCAGCAGCCGTCAGACGTATCGGCGGGAACGCGGAACGGCCACCTCGTCCTGTAGCCGAGTCGGCAGCACCCACACCGGGTTGGAGAACCCGACGACTGTGCCGTCGGAGGTGCGCACCATGACGCGGACGTAGATCCCGCCTCCGCGAGCGACCTCGGTCGACCAATGGCCCCGGACCAGCCAGCTCACCGGCACGGTGATGCTGCGGTTGACGGGCTGCAGGTGGTCTGCACCGGCGCGGTCGCACCGGCCCACGACCAGCTCCAACGAGGCATCCCTCGGAAGTGCCGTCGCGGTGACTCGCACCGGCACGCTGCGACGCCGGGTCAGGAGGACACCGCCCATCGGGACGCGACCGTCAACGAGCAGGTCGAGTTCGCCACTCCAGGCCAGGGGGTCGTAGAACCACGCGCGCCCGGCCTTCGTCGCAGCACACAGGTCGGCACGGCCTCGGCTGTTCGCCCAACTGCCGGTGACCCATCGCGGCTCGTTGGGAGCCAGCCAGTCGTTCCCCTCGTGGTCGTCGGTTACTCCGCTGGCGGTCAGGAAGATGGCGTTGCGTGCGGCCACGTCGTACGCCAGAGCCAGCTTCTCGACCTGTTTGCCGGTGCCGATCTCGATCACGTCGGCGCCCATGCCGTTCGTCTTGACGAGCCGCGAGGCCAGCTCGCTGCCAGGTGAGGGGTGGTTGATGCTCACCACCGCGCCGTGGCTGTGCAGGAAGCGGACCATGGCGCGTTGCGCGGCCAGAGAGGGGTCCTTGACGGGGATTGTCGAGTCGTAGGTCGGCAGGGTGCCGTCGCCGCCGAAGGCGTTCAGGTGTTCGACGAGCGAGATCTCTGAGGCGGCGTACTGGGTGATGCCTGGATAGCGGCCGCGGTACTCGCGCACCAAGCTCTGCAGCATGGCCGTGCCGTCGGCAGCGGACTGCCGGTCTCGCCGAAAGCGTAGCCGGTCGACCACGCCTTGGGCGGTTGCTCCGTCGCGAGCCCGGACTCCCACCCGGAACTGCTTGATCGACGCGTCGCCGGCGACGGTGTCTGGCCATAGCTTCGCGTGGTCGGCGCACAAGTCCATTTTTACCCGTTGCCACCCGACGCCGCTGATCGGGACACCGACGATCCCCATCCGGCCGGAGTCCTCCCGGCGGTATCCGGCGGCGGCGCCGATCCGGTACTGCAACCTGTACTGACCGGCTGGCCGTCCACCCGAGGCCGGGCGATAGCTCGAGCCGATCTCTACCACCAGGTGGGCTGAGTTGCCCACCAGCTCGGGGAGCACGTCGAGCTCGAGCACAGTGTCGACGTAGCTGGTGGTGTAGGTGAAGTTCCACGCATCGCCCTCAAGCAGGTACGACGCCGCGGACCCGTCGACCGGCCCGGTCACCCGCAGGCGTAGCGCGCCACCGGGCTCGTCCGGGGAGCGTGGGGTGGCGACGAACTCATGATCCGCGAGCGGCGGGTTCCCGTCGGTGTAGGGCACCCAGGTCCACGCCAGGCCGTTCTCGTACTCCTGCTCGCCGTCGAAGCCGACGGCCCGGCGGTAGCCGAGCGCGGCCACCCGGAAGTCGTGGTCGGTCCACCAGACGACGTCGACCCCGAGCCGAGTGGCCTGGTGGAGGTGTGCCTCCATGCTGGCTGTGCCTTCGCTGAAGGACCCGTGGATATGCATCGCCATCGTGACCGGGTCGCCGGTCGCCAGCGCCGTCGATGCGGCACCGACAGTGGGCACACCGAGAGTCCCGACGCCCAACAGGCCGCCGGCTGCGAGCTTCAGCAGGTCACGGCGGTCAAGCGGCGCTGGCGCAGGCAGCTCAGGTGAGGCCATGGCCACAGTGTGACAGCAACCGGTCACTGGCGGCGACGACATCTTCGACGCTGATCTGCAGCAAGGCGGGATCGGCCGAGCTCCCCCACGGGTTCCCCGGCACACCGCCGTGCCAGAGCGTGATGTGCGGCCCGCCGGCGGGAGGCCCCCACTGGCGCGGCGGCACGGGACCGAACAGGACGACTGACGGAGTGTGGTAGGCAGTTGCGAGGTGCGCCACCCCGGTATCGCCGCAGATCACCAAGCTGGCCGACGCAACGAGGGCAGCCAGCTCGAGCAACGTCGTCTGGCCGGCAAGGACGCTCCGAGCCGGTAGACCCGCGCCGGCGGCGACTCGATCGGCCGTGCCGCGCTCCGCAGCAGAACCCGTGACGACGACGTGGCCTCCGGTCGACGCCGCCCAGGCCGCTACCTCAGCGAACCGCTCGACGGGCCACTGCCGCGAAGCGAAGGCTGCGCCGGGATGGATGACCACCGCCCCGTCGACCGAGGGGGCATCAGTCGGCGGCGGCAATCTCAGGTCGGTCGGGTCGGCCGGCGCACCGAGCGCCTCGGTCACCAGCCGGCACCACCGCGTAACCTCGTGCTCGTCGGGCCGCCAGGAGGGGCCCGCAACTCCTGCCTCGTCACACCCGAACGCGACGAGCCGCTGCGGCCCCAGCTCCAGCAGCAGCCGATGACTCTGTGGTCCTCGGCCGTGCAGGTTGACGGCGATCTCGGGAGGACGCCCAGGCCACCGCAGGTCGTCAAGACCACCAGTGGGGTGCAACCGGTCGGCCACCCCCGCCAGCCTGACG
>JAABUS010004566.1_pt1 | contig 19687 bp, 15 predicted proteins | sample 5560161 | NCBI WGS metagenome assembly JAABUS01 (sample SAMN10711885, study PRJNA513376) | rock metagenome | isolation source: Antarctica rocks | place: Antarctica: Victoria Land, Trio Nunatak nord | collected 2016-01-04 | reverse complement strand
CGACGGATCGTCCGGACCTCGTCGACCGCGGTCTTCAGCGCGGCGCCGTAGTCGAGGAACGCCTTGGCCCCGTCGTCGACCGAGGTGGTCTTGTCGGCGGTGATGGTGGCCAGGGTGGTGGTCTCGGTGCCGGCGGCCTCGCCGGCGTCGCCCAGCCAGGCCGCGCTCATGCCGCCCTGCTCCGACCGGATCCGCCGGCTCAGCGCGCTGAGGCCGACGGACACCTTGGTCAGCGCGTCGCCGGCGGCCGTGACCGCGCCCGGGTCGCCGGGCGGGATCGGGAACTCGTCGGCGGCGCTCACTGCGTGTGCACCGCGGTCCGGTCGACCGCCTCGTAGGCCACGCCGGCCTTCTGGACCTTGTCGGCCAGCAGCGCGGCGTCCTCCCCGAGCGCGCTGAGCACGGCTTTCACCCCGGCCTCGAACACCTCGGCCGCGGCCGCGACCCGGCCGTCCCCGGCCGCGCCCTTCCCGCTCGCCGCCGCCGAGCCGGCGCCGGCCGACGCCGTGCCGAGGTCGGCGGAGATCTGCTTCAGCCGCTGGGACGGCGCCGACAGCGCGCCGACGCCCACCTGGAACCCGGACATGCCGGGCACTCTACGTCAAGCCGACAAGCAACATCAATGGGCGAAGTGCCGGGTCCCGGTCAGAAAGAGGGATATCCCGGCCGCCTCGGCCGCGGCGATCACCTCGGGGTCGCGGACCGATCCGCCCGGCTCGACCACCGCCCGTACGCCCGCGTCGATCAGCACCTGCAGGCCGTCCGGGAAGGGGAAGAACGCGTCGCTGGCCGCGACCGAGCCGGTGGCGCGGTCACCGGCCCGCTGCACCGCCAGCCGGGCCGAGTCGACCCGGTTGACCTGCCCCATCCCGACCCCGACGCTGGCCCGGTCGCGGGCCAGCAGGATCGCGTTGGACTTGACCCCGCGGACGGCCCGCCAGGCGAAGAGCAGGTCGCCCAGGGTGCGCTCGTCCACCTGCTCGCCGGCGGTCAGCCGCCAGGCCGCGGCGTCGTCGCCGGGCGCGTCCAGCCGGTCGGCCTGCTGCGCCAGCACGCCCCCGCTGATCTCCCGGAACTCCACGCCGGCCGGGCGGGCTCCGACGACGACCAGCAGCCGCAGCGACTTCTTCGCCGTCAGCACGTCCAGGCTGCCCTCGAGGAAGGCCGGCGCGATCAGCACCTCGGTGAACACCTCGGCCACCTGCTCGGCCATCGCCACGGTGACCGGCCGGTTCACCGCGATCACGCCGCCGAACGCGGACACCGGATCGCAGGCGTTGGCCTTGCGGTGCGCGTCCGCGACCGGGTCGGCCGCGTCCGGGGAGCCGACCGCGATCCCGCACGGGTTGGTGTGCTTGACCACGGCGACGGCCGGGTCGGCGAAATCGGACACAATCCGGTACGCGGCGTCGGCGTCCACGTAGTTGTTGAACGACATCTCCTTGCCGTGCAGCTGGCGGGCCCCGGCCAGGCCGCCGGGCACGGACGGGTCCACGTACAGGGCGGCCTTCTGGTGCGGGTTCTCGCCGTAGCGCAGGACCGCGGCCCGCTCCAGGGCCAGCCCGGCGTAGCGCGGCCACCACCGCGGGTCGGGCGCCAGCTCCTGCCCCATCCAGGTCGCGATGGCGGTGTCGTACGAGGCGGTGTGCGCGAACGCGGCCGCGGCCAGCCGGCGGCGCTGGTCGTCGTCGAAGCCGCCGGCCCGGACCGAGTCCAGCACCTCGCCGTACCCACCGGGGTCGACGACGACGGCCACCCCGGCGTGGTTCTTGGCCGCGGCCCGGACCATGGCCGGGCCGCCGATGTCGATCTGCTCGACCAGCTGGTCGCCGCGGGCGCCGGCCACCAGCGCCTGCCGGAACGGGTAGAGGTTGACCACCGCCAGCTCGAACGGCGCGATGCCGTGCTCGTCCAGGGTGCTGCCGTGGGCCGGGTCCCGCGGGTCGGCCAGCAGGCCCGCGTGGACGTTCGGGTGCAGCGTCTTGACCCGGCCGTCGAGGATCTCCGGGAAGCCGGTGACGTCCTCGACCGCGGTGACCGGGACGCCGGCCTCGGCGATCCGGGCCGCGGTGGTGCCGGTCGAGACCAGCTCGACGCCGGCCTCGGCCAGCCCCCGGGCCAGGTCGGCCAGGCCGGTCTTGTCCGAGACGCTGATCAGCGCACGCCGTACGGGAATCCTGCTCAACTCGGGAAGCTCCTTCAGCAGCCGGCCGATGGTGGCGACGTACAGCGGTTTCTCGGCCGCCTGGATCCGGGCCCGCAGGCTGTCCTCGTCGTCGCCGGGGACGATCCCGACCGGCTGCTGGGCCAGCACCGGGCCGGTGTCGACGCCGTCGTCGACCCAGTGCACGGTCACCCCGGTCGTCGACACGGCCGCCGCGAGCGCGTCCGGGATCGCGTGCGCGCCCGGGAAGTCGGGCAGCAGCGACGGGTGCGTGTTGACGATCCGGAACCGGTGCACCACCGACGGGGCCAGGATCCGCATGAAGCCGGCGCAGCCGACGAGATCGGGCCGGTACGCCGCCAGCGCGTCGGCGAAGGCGAGGTTCCAGTCGGCCCGGTCGGCGAAGTCGGACAGCGGCACGGCGAAGGTCGGCACCCCGGCCCGCTCGGCCCGGCCCAGCGCGGCGCAGCCGGGGCGGTCGGAGCCGACCGCGACGATCTCCGCGTCCAGCTCGCCGGTGGCGACGGCGTCGAGCACAGCCTGCAACGTGCTGCCCGTGCCGGAGGCGAGGACCACCAGGCGCGCGCTCACGGTCCGCAGCCTATTGCCTGCCCCGCGGGGGGATGCGCGGCGGGCGGGAACCGGTCAGAATCTTCCCCGGGTACCCGGTGTGCGTCGGAACGGGAGTGGTCGCCGTGGAGGTTGCTGGGGACACCCTGCAGAAGGCGTTGCAGATCAATCTAGACCCCCGCTGGTACGGCACGATCGCCGAGATCGGCGCCGGTCAGGAGGTCGCGCGCTGGTTCTTCCGGGCCGGCGGGGCGGCCGGCACGGTCGCCAAAACGATTTCGGCGTACGACATGGCGGTCAGCGACGCGGTCTACGGCCGGTCCGGCCGGTATGTGTCCAGCCAGCGGCTGCAGGCCATGCTCGATCACGAATTCGCGCTGAACATGGACCGGCTGGACGACACCCGGGGCGACAACAACGCGTTCTTCGCCTTCGCCGACACGGTCGTGGCCCGCAGCTACCAGGGCGGCAACGAGTGCCACGGCTGGATGGGGGTGAAGTTCCAGTCGCACGTCCGGGACGAGCCCAGCCAGGTCGTCCTGCACGTACGGATGCTGGACGTCGAGGCCGGGCTGCAGCAGGAGGCGCTCGGCATCGTCGGCGTCAACCTGCTCTATGGCGCGTTCTTCCACCACCACGAGCCCGAGATGATGATCGAGAGCCTGCTCGACCGGCTCACCACCGGCCGGATCGAGATCGACATGATCCAGTTCCGCGGGATCGAGTTCCGGTCGGTGGACAACCGGCTGATGGCGCTGAAGCTGGTGCAGCTCGGGCTGTCCGGGGTGGCGATGTTCGGGCCGGACGGCGACGTGCTGCAGCCGAGCGAGGTGCTGCGCAAGCGGTCGATCCTGGTCGAGCGGGGCAGCTTCCGGCCGCCGACGCTGGTCAACATCGACATGCTGGAGTCGGCGCTGGCCCGGTTCGGGGCGGACCCGGCCGACGGCGGCAGCGAGCCGCTGCTGCTGACCGAGCTGACCATGGCCAACCTGATGTCCACCGCGACCAGCGGCACGGTCAACCGGCGCGACTTCCTGGCCCGGGCCGACCTGCTCGCCGCCTGCGGGCTGACCACGCTGATCAGCGACTACGTCGAATACCACCGGCTGGCGCAGTACCTGTTCGCCCGCACCACCGGGCGGATCGGCATCGTGATGGGGGTGCCGTCGCTGATCGACGTCTTCCACGAGGACAACTACGCGCACATGCCCGGCGGGATCCTGGAGAGCTTCGGGCGGATGTTCAAGAACGGGCTGCGGCTGTTCGTCTACCCGATGCTGCACGACGGCGAGGTCGTCACCGTCGACACCGTGAAGGTGGAGGCCGAGCTGCAGCCGCTGTACGACTACCTCAACCGGCGCGGCAGCTTCGTCGACCTGGACAACTACAAGCCCGAATACCTGCCGATCCTGAGCCGGGACGTGCTCAAGCGGATCGCGGCGGGGGACGAGGTCTGGGAGACGCAGGTGCCGAACGCGGTGACGGACCTGATCAAGAAGCGCGCGTTCTTCGACTACCACCGGCCGGACTACTGAGGGTCCGGCTGCTCCTCGCCGCGCTCCTCCGCCACCGGCTTCAGCGCCTCCTCGGGGGGCCGGGCGTGCTGCCGCTCCGGGACGTTCTCGGCGACGGCCGGGATCGGGGTGGTGCGCTTCGGGTCCGGGGTGCGCTTCGGGTCCGGGGTGCGCTTCGGGTCCGGGGTGCGCTTCGGGTCCGGGGTGCGCTTCGGGTCCGGGGTGCGCTTCGGGTCCGGGGTGCGCTTCGGGTCCGGGGTGCGGGACGCACCGGAGCGGCGGGGGTCGGGGGCGCGGGTGGCACCGCGGCCGGGGACGCGGGGCCGGCCGCCGCGACCGGGCAGGATCGCCGCGGTGAGGGCGGCCGGGACGCCGACCTCGACCGCGAGCGCCAGCCCGACCTGCCAGGCCGACGGGCCGACCGCGCTCAGGTAGCCGGGGCCGAAGGATCCCCCGGCCAGCGCCGCCAGCACCGCGGTGGCGATCCCTCCGGCGGCACCGGCCATCAGCCCGCAGATCCCGGACCGGGCCGCGCGGCCGGACAGCGCGGCCGGCAACCGGGCCGGACCGGAGCCGGCCGGCAGCCGCCGGGACAGCTCCCAGCCGGCCAGCACCCCGGCCAGCACCGGCAGCAGCAGCACGGCGCGGACCACGGGGGCGGGCGTCCCGTCGCCGGGCAGCGCCGCGAGCAGCGGGAACGCCGGCACCGGGCCGAGCGTCGCCCCGAACGGTGACACGCCGGTGCCGGCGCCGACCGAGAAGCCGGGGCCGGCCGCGTAGGCGACCGTCCAGAGGGCGCCGTTGGGCACCAGCAGCAGGCAGCCGAGGACGAGCACCACCCCGCCGACCAGCCCGGGCCGCAGCGAGCCGACCAGCTCGGCGAACCGGCCGCCGTGCCCGAGCAGCGCGACCAGCAGGACGGCCAGCCCGGCCGCGACCAGGCCGAGCAGGCCGGCCAGCGCGGCCCGGGTCACCGCCGGCAGCCAGGCCGGGAGCCGGCGCCGCAGGGCCGGGAACAGGTCGGCGGCCCGGAGCACGCCGCGGCCGCCGGCCAGCCCGGCCAGCAGCAGGGCGCCGACCCCGGCGGCCGGGCCGGAGGCGGACGCGGTGCCGGTCGCGGCCAGCCGGGCCACCGTGGCGGCCAGCAGCGCGTACGGGACGGCCAGCGCGGCGGTGGCACGGCCGGCCTCGCGCAGGTCGGCCACGGCGACCGCGCGGGCCAGCGAGGCACCGGCCCGGTGCAGCACGACGGCGGCCAGCAGGGTCAGGCCGAGCGGGATGCCGCGGATGTGGCCGGCCGGGATGGACAGGCCGCCGCCGTGGGCCAGCAGCCAGGCGTCGGCGGCGGCCCGGATGGCGTCGCCGCCGCCGGCGCCGGGACCGGCGTCGGCCACCCAGGCGACCAGCACGATCGCGGCCAGCACGGCCAGCCCCGACAGGGCCGCGGCCACTGCCGTCAGGCTCCCGTGCAGCACGACCGACGGCCGGACCGCGACCCCGGCCGGGTCCGCTCGCTGCCGCACGTCCGTCACGAAGCCACTCTCACAGCGAGACCTCCCCCCACGCCTCAGGCGCGCCGCACAAGCCGGACGCCCCCCGAGGGATCCTCGACGGGCGTCCGTGCGTACGTGCGGGTCTAGCCCTGGGGGTAGCCGCTGCCGGGCTGGGCCGGGTAGCCGCCGCTCTGCGGCGGGTACTGGTCCTGCCCGTACGCCGGCGGCTGCTGCGCCGGCTGACCACCGGTGGCCGGGCCACCGGGGTAACCGCCCTGGCCGCCGTAGGTCGGCTGCTGCTGCTGCCCGTACGAAGGCGGCTGCTGCTGACCGTAGGACGGCGGCTGCGGCGCCGGGTATCCACCCGGCTGACCGGCTTGGGGCTGACCCCAACCCTGGGGCTGACCCTGCGCCGGCTGACCCTGGTTCCAGTTGGACGGGCCTGCGGCCGGAGCCGGCTTCTTGACCCGCCCGGTGCGCTGCATCCAGGACAGCTCCAGCACGGCCGCCGTGCCGATGCCGAGCACCAGCCCGAGCCACGCGCCGATGCCGCGCTCGAACCCGTCCGCGTAACCGATGATCGCGAAGATGATCAGCAGCACCGCGCCGAGCACGGCCAGCATGGCCGGCACCGGCGACACCGCGGAGTCGTCCGAGGACTTCTTCGAGAACAGCGGCGCCGCCGTCAGCAGCGCCGCCACCACCAGCAGCGTCACCCCCGCGGTCGGCAGCGGCAGGTCCCACCCGGAGAAGGAGATGCCGTCGACGTTGACGCCGGCCGGCACGTCCTGCTTCGCCCAGGTCAGGAAGGCGACGATGAAGGCCAGCAGGGCGAGACCCAGACCGACCAACTCGAGGACCGGCAGCGCCGGCGTGGAACGGCCGGATCGCGGTGACCCCGGCGTCGGACCCTGGGGGTTCCCGTACCCGCTCATGGACTTCCTCTCAGAGACTTCGTGGACCGGGCGACACCCTACCCGCGCCGGAGCACCCGATTTCCCACCCGGGCATAACGCCCCGAGTGGGGTAATTGACGACGATCAGCCGGTGACGACCTCGCGGGCCAGCCGCGCGGTCTCCGACGGCGTCTTGCCGACCTGCACGCCGACCGCCTCCAGCGCCTCCTGCTTGGCCGCGGCGGTGCCGGCCGAGCCGGACACGATCGCGCCGGCGTGCCCCATCGTCTTGCCCTCGGGCGCGGTGAACCCGGCCACGTAGCCGACGACCGGCTTGGTCACGTTGGCCTTGATGAAGTCGGCCGCCCGCTCCTCGGCGTCCCCCCCGATCTCGCCGATCATCACGATCACATCCGTGCCGGGGTCGTCCTGGAAGGCCGACAGGCAGTCGATGTGGGTGGTCCCGATGACCGGGTCGCCACCGATCCCCACCGCGGTCGAGAAGCCGAGGTCACGCAGCTCGTACATCATCTGGTAAGTCAAAGTGCCCGACTTCGAGACCAGGCCGATCCGGCCGGCGGCGGCGATGTCGGCCGGGATGATGCCGGCGTTCGACTTGCCCGGGGTGATGAGGCCGGGACAGTTCGGCCCGATCAGCCGGGTGCGGCCGGAGCGCTGCGCCCTGGTGAAGAACGCGGCCGTGTCGTGCACCGGGATGCCCTCGGTGATGACGACCAGCAGCGGCATCTCCGCGTCGATGGCCTCCTCGGCCGCGTCCCGGGCGAAGCGCGGCGGCACGAAGACGACCGAGACGTTGGCGCCGGTCTCCTTCATCGCGTCCGCGACCGTGCCGAACACCGGGATGCCGTCGACCTGCTCGCCGGCCTTGCGCGGGTTGACCCCGCCGACCACGTCGGTGCCGGAGGCGACCATCCGGCGGGTGTGCTTGAGACCCTCCGAGCCGGTCATGCCCTGCACGACGACCTTGGAGTTCTCGTCGAGGAAGATCGACATCAGCGTGCTCCCGCCAGCTCGGCGACGCGTTCGGCGGCGCCGTCCATGGTGTCCACCTGCTCCAGCCCGGGCAGCGCGGCGTCGGTGAGGATGCGCCGGCCCTCCTCCGCGTTGTTGCCGTCCAGCCGGACGACCAGCGGCAGCTGCACGGCCTCGCCCCGCTGCTCCAGCAGCCCGTACGCCTGCACGATTCCGTTGGCGACGGCGTCGCAGGCGGTGATGCCGCCGAAGACGTTGACGAACACCGACCGGACGGACGGGTCGCCCAGGATGATCTCCAGCCCGTTGGCCATCACCTCGGCCGAGGCGCCGCCGCCGATGTCGAGGAAGTTGGCCGGGCGGACCCCGCCGTGCCGCTCCCCCGCGTACGCCACCACGTCCAGTGTGGACATGACCAGGCCGGCGCCGTTGCCGATGATGCCGACCTCGCCGTCCAGCTTGACGTAGTTGAGGTCCTTCTCCTTGGCCTTCTGCTCCAGCGGGTCGGCCGCGGACGGGTCCTCGAAGCCGGCCGCCGACTCGGCGTGCCGGAAGTTGGCGTTGTCGTCCAGGGTGACCTTGCCGTCGAGCGCCACGACCTGGCCGTCCGGCGTCCGGACCAGCGGGTTCACCTCGACCAGGGTGGCGTCCTCGGCCGTGAACGTGTCCCACAGCTTGATCAGGATCTCGATCACCTGGTGCCGGACGTCGGCCGGGAAGCCGGCCGCGTCGACGATCTCGGCCGCCTTGGCCGCGTCCACCCCGTCGATCGGGTCGACCGGGATCCGGGCCAGCGCCTCCGGCCGCTCGACCGCGAGGTCCTCGATCTCCATGCCGCCCTCGACCGAGGCCATCGCCAGGTACGTCCGGTTGGACCGGTCGAGCAGGAAGGAGACGTAATACTCCTTGTCGATGTCGGCGCCCTCGGTGACGAGCACCCGGTGGACCACGTGGCCCTTGATGTCCAGGCCGAGGATCGCGGCGGCCTTCTCGGCCGCGGCGTCCGGGTCGGTGGCGAACTTCACGCCGCCCGCCTTGCCCCGGCCACCGGTCTTCACCTGCGCCTTCACCACCACGGCGGTGCCGAGCCGGGCGGCGATGGCCTTCGCCTCCGCAGGGGTGTCGGCCACCTCCCCGCGCATGATCGGTACGCCGTGCGCGGCGAAGAGCTGCTTCGCCTGGTACTCGTACAGGTCCACGAATTCATCCCTCCACGGTGAGGGCACCGCTCGATGCGCCCGGGTCCAGGCGCCATGAGGTCCCGCCGGGAGGGTATCGACACGCGGACCGGGCAAGCGCGTCGCGTCCGTCACACCGCCCCGCCGCGGGCGCTTGGTCTGACGCTTTAGGGTGCGCTGCGTGGGGGTCGACATCACTGTGGTCGCGGCGCCCCTGCCCGCCCCGGCCGAGGCGCGGAACCGCCGGATCGATCCGGGCCGGGTGCTGGCCGTCGCCTCGGTCGCGCCGGCCCTGCTGGTGGCCGGGTGGCTGCTGGCGGCATACCCGCTGGCGCTGGCCGGGCACGCGCGCCCGCTGCTGGCGCTGCCGGCCGCGCTGATCGTGGTGGTGGGGCTGATCGCGGCCGCGCGCCGGCTGCCGGCGCTGCCGGACACCCCGTGCTGGCCGGTGCTCTCGACCGGCGTGGTCGCCGCCGCCTTCACCGTCTACACCGCTGCGCACGCCGCCGGGCACGTGGTGCTGCGCCGCGACTCGGGCGTGTACGCGGTGTTCGCCCGCTGGATCGCCGACACCGGCGGGTTCCGGATCCCGGCCCAGCTGCAGTACATCGGCGGGAGCTCCGACCGGGTCGTGTCGGCCACGGCCCAGGGGCTCTATCCGAGCGGGGAGAACCTCACCACCCAGTTCATGTCCGGCACCGCGCTGACCCTGGCGCCGTTCGGCTGGGGCACCGGCTGGGGCCTGATCCTGGTGGTGCCGGCGCTGATCGGCGGCTGCGCCGTCCTTGCCTTCGCCGGGCTGGCCGCGCGACTGCTGGGGGCGCGCTGGGCGCCGCCGGCCGCCCTGGTGCTGGCGCTCACGCTGCCGATGCTGCAGACGTTCCGGTCGACGTACAGCGAGCCGCTGGCGCAGCTGCTGCTGCTGGCGGCGCTGTGCCTGCTGCTGGACGCGGTCGCCGGCCCGCACCGCCGGCTGGCCGCGCTGGCCGGGCTGCTGGTCGGGCTGGGCCTGCTGGTCCGGATCGACGCCGTCCGGGACATCGCGCTGCTGATCCCGGTGATGGGCGGGCTGGCGTACCGGCGCAACCCGTGCTGGTGGCCGCTGCTGCTGGGCGCCGCCGCCGGGACGGTCTACGGGGTGGTGGACGCGCGCGGACCGGCCCACGCGTACGTCACCGACCTGGGCGCGCTGGTGCGGACGGCGGCGACGGGCGGGGCCGTGCTGGCCGCGCTGGCCCTGGTCGCGGTGCCGGTGGGCCGGCGGTGGGCGCCGGCCCGGGTGCCGTCCTGGGTCGCGACCGCCGCCGGGGCCGCGCTGGCGCTGGTGCTCATCGCGATCGGCCTGCGGCCGTGGTGGCACCTCGGGGTCGGCGTCGGCAAGGGCACCGACGTCTTCATCGCCGGCCTGCAGCGGGCCCAGCGCCTGCCGGTGCGGGGCGACCGCAACTACAGCGAGCAGTCCCTGCACTGGGTCGCCTGGTACGCCGGGTGGCCGGCGCTGGTGCTGGCCGCGGCGGCCGCGGTGGTGCTGGTCCGGCAGGCCCTGCTGCGCCGGACCGATCTGCTCGGCCGGCCGGCGGCGCGCTGGATGCTCGGCATCGGGTTGCCGTTCGTGTCGGCGCTGTCGGTGCTGTGGAGCCCGGGCATCACCCCCGACCACCCGTGGGCCGACCGGCGGCTGGTGCCGACCGTGCTGCCCGTGGTGACGCTGCTGGCGGTCTGGGCGGTCGCGGTCGCCGCACGCCGCTGGGGCCCGCCGGCGCTCGCGGTCGGCCTCATCGTGCTGCTGGTGCCGCCGTTCGTCGGCTCCCGGCGCCTGGCCCCGACCCGGACCGAGGCCGGCGAGCCGGCCGCGGTGGACATCGCCTGCGCCGCGTTCGGGCCCGGCGAGGTCGCGCTGATGGTCGACGCCCGGGCCCGGCAGGAGTGGACCGCGGTGCTGCGGGAGGCCTGCGACGTGCCGGCGTTCTCGGTTCCGGGCAACGGCACCGACGACGTGGCCGCCCCGGCCCAGGTGGCCGATGTCGCGGCCCGGGTCCGGGCCGCGGGCGGGATCCCGGTGCTGGTGGCCGGGTCCGGCGACCCGCTGCCGGGGCTCACCAGCGCACCGCCGCGGCGGATCGTGGACCTGGACACGGCCGAGCACCAGCGGCTGCTGCTGAGCGTGCCGACCGGGCTGACCCCGCTGTCGGTGGAGCTCTGGCGGGCCGACCCGGACTGAGCCCGGACTGAGCCCGGGCTAGACCGACTCGACCGCGACGTGCTCGCGGACCCAGTCGACGATCTCGGTCGTGGTCGCGCCCGGGGTGAAGACCTTGGCCACGCCCAGCTCGGCCAGCGGGGCGAAGTCGTCGGCCGGGATGATCCCGCCACCGAAGACGACCACGTCGTCGGCGCCGCGCTCGCGCAGCAGCCCGACGACCCGGGCGAACAGCGTCATGTGCGCGCCGGACAGCACGGACAGGCCGACCGCGTCGGCGTCCTCCTGGATCGTGGTCTCCACGATCTGCTCCGGGGTCTGGTGCAGGCCGGTGTAGACGACCTCCATGCCGGCGTCGCGCAGCGCCCGGGCCACGACCTTGGCCCCGCGGTCGTGCCCGTCCAGGCCGGGCTTGGCGACCACCACCCGGATCCGCTCGCTCACTTGGCCACTCTAAGCCTTCCGATACGGGCTGAGACCAGAGCGAGTACGGCGACGGCGGCGGCCGCGAGCAGGACGCCGACGCCGCCGGCGGTGACGCCGAGCCCGTCCGAGCGGGCCACCAGCAGGGCATTGGCCAGGCCGAGGGTGAGCAGCGTCGCGGCCAGCCCGGCGTACGCGCCGACGACCGCGAGCCGGGGCCGCAGGGTGGCCGCCAGCACGGCCCAGGCGGCCGCGCCCAGCGTGAGCACCAGCGCGCCGAGCAGGTCCGGACCGTCCCGCTCCGGCAGCGTCGGGGCGCCGGGCGCGATCGAGGACGAGTACGGCGCCATGCCCAGCACCAGCGCGGTCAGCACCCCGACGGCCAGCCCCCAGGCCGCCAGCCGGGGCCGGCGCGGGTCCAGGTCGCCGCCGTCCTCCATGATCGTGCGCGGCCAGGCCGCGGCCGCGAGCACGGCCGCGAGGACCAGCAGCGCGTACCCGACGGCGTGCGTGACCAGGCCCGGACCGGCCTCGTAGCGGGCGCTGGTACCGATGCCGAGCGGCAGGTCGAGCGTGCTGTGGCTGCCGGTGCGCAGCAGCGCGACCGTCTGCAGCAGCAGGCCGGCGGCGACGGCCCCGGCCGGGAACAGCACGGCCAGGCCGAGCCGCGGCAGCCGGGCGGTGGCGGCCAGCACGCCGGCCGCGGCGACCAGCGCCACCAGCGGCAGGGCCGGCACGAACGCCCACAGGTTGCCCGGCCCGCCCACGTCGGCCCCACCGACCCGGGCCAGCGGGAACGCCGGTGCGATCAGCAGCAGCACGGCCGCGACCACCGCCACCCCGCCGGCGATCCGGGCCAGCGGCGGCACGGTCCCGACGACCAGCTCCGGTCCCGGCGGCGGCGGGACGCCCTTCTTCCCGGCCGCCTTCGCGGCACCGGCCTTCGCGGCACCGGCCTTCGCGGCACCGGCCTTCGCGGCACCGGCCTTCGCGGCACCGGCCTTCGCGGCACCGGCCTTCGCGGCACCGGTCCTGGCGGCGCCCGCATTCGGGGCCGCCTTGCGGGCCGCCGGCTGCTTCCCGGTGGCCCCGCCCGGCTCGGCGGCGGTCTTCCTGGGCGTGCTCACGGGCGCCGACGCTAGCAAGAGAACGGCCCAACCCGTGCACCAGCGGCTATGGCCGGCCATGGCTGGGTAAAGGACAATTGCGGAGAGAACCAAGCGAACGGCTGACGGTCATGGCGGTGCTGGGCAGGGACTCGACGGACGCGGACGACGCGCGCCCGGGTCTGGCCCGCAGCCTGCGCGGCGCCGGCACCGAGGTCGCCTGGCTGGCCGCGCACGCCGCGCTCTACCCGCTCGGCGTCCGGGCCGAGCGGCCCGAGGACACCGCCGGCCCGCACCGGGTCGACGACCTGTCCCCGCAGCACCGCGGTCTGCTCGCGTACGACGCCGCGGCCGCCGCCACCCCGGTGCTGCTGGTGCACGGGATGGTCGACAACCGGTCGATCTTCACCCTGCTGCGGCGGTCGCTGCGCCGCTGCGGCTTCGGCCAGGTCCGGACGGTCAACTACAGCGTGTTCACCTCCGACGTCCGGGCCGCGGCGGGCTCGCTGGGCCGGGCGGTCGAGGACGTCTGCGAGCGGACGGGCTACGACCGGGTGCACGTCGTGGCTCACTCGCTCGGCGGCGTGGTCGCCCGGCACTACGTCCAGCGCCAGGGCGGCGACGCCCGGGTGCACACCCTGGTGACGCTGGGCGCCCCGCACGGCGGCACCGACGCGGCCCGGATCCTGCCGCTGCGGCTGTGCCGGCAGCTGCGTCCCGGCTCCGAGCTGATCGCCGAGCTGGCCGCCCCGGCGGCGGGCTGCCGGACCCGGTTCCTGGCCGTCTGGAGCGACCTCGACCAGCTGATATATCCCAAGGTCAACGCCCGGATCGAGCACCCCGACCTGGACGCGGCCAGCGTGCTGGTGCGCGGCGTCGGGCACATGTCGCTGCCAGCCAACCCGCAGGTGGCCCGGATCGTGACCCGGGCCCTGGTACACCTCGACCAGAACGGGACGCAGACACCCTCCGGCTGCGGCTGACGCCGGACCGTGTCCACAAGGGCACGTGGCAGCGGCCGTTCGGGTGACGCTCCTTACGGATGTTTGCCTTCGCGACGGCGTCCGATTACGGTCCGGTCTCGCGGTTGCCGCAGGACAAGATCACCGCGCCGCACCGTCACTCACCGTCCCCGGGCGAAGGGTTCAGCCTTGTCGTGTCACAGCCGGCCTCCGGGCCGACACCGCGCCATGAGGCCCCCGCATCACAAGGCTCCCGCCATCCTCGCCTCGGCCGTGGTCGGCGCAACCGCCGCCGCGCTGTCGACCGCCGCCGCCTCCGGCGACGGCCTGTCCTCGATGGCCGCCAACGTCACCTCGCTGCAGGCGCCCAGTTCCGCGCTCGGCATGGGCGGCCCGGACCCGATCCCGAAGGGCGTCACGGCCGAGGTCCCGCTCAACGGCCGGACCATGCTGGCCGCCGCCGGCGCCCGCAACCGGGTGGCGTCGATCCAGGCCAGCCGGGCCGCGGCGGCCCGGCAGGTCGCGCTGATCGAGGCGGCCCGGCCGAAGTGGCTGCTGCCGATCGCGGCGGGCAAGTTCACCATCTCGTCCTGCTTCGAGCCGCGCTGGGGCACCTTCCACTACGGCGTGGACATGGCCGCCCCGCAGGGCACCCCGTTCCACGCGGCCGGCGACGGCGTCGTCATCGAGGCCGGCCCGATGAACGGGTACGGCAACGTGATCATGATCCAGCACGCCGACGGCATGATCACCGTGTACGGCCACGAGGAGAAGTACCTCGTCCAGAAGGGCGAGAAGGTCAAGGCCGGGCAGCTCATCGGCCTGGTCGGCAGCCAGGGCGAGAGCACCGGCTACCACCTGCACTTCGAGATCCGGGTGGGCACCGAGAGCGGCGACAAGGCCGACCCGATGGACTGGCTGCAGGCCCGCGGCATCGACCTCGCCGGGTGTGGCCACCAGTAACCCCGCTTTCCCGGGGCCCGGTCCGGCCCGGCACGATGTACGGGTGAGTGTCGCCGAGGAGCCTCGGGTGGGCCCGGCCCGCCGGCTCCTGCGCGGGCCCGCGAGCCTGGCCGAGCTGGCCGGCTGGTGGGTCGTGACCCGGGTGGCGACCCTGCTGGTGCTGGCCACGCCGGCCGAGCACGGGATCATCCGGGACGTCTACTACTACGGCAACCAGCTGGACGCGATGTTCCGCGGCACGCCGGTCACCGAGACGCTGCGGGAGTATCCGCTGCCCGCCTTCGCGGTCTTCCTGACCCCGCGCTGGATCTCCGAGCTCACCCCGTGGACGTACGCGTCCATCTTCGTGGTGCTGATGCTGCTGATCGACGCCGCGTTCTCCGGCGCGCTGTGGCGGACCGGCCGAGGGGCCGGGGTGCGGATGTGGCTGCTGCTGGTGCCGCTGCTCGGGCCGCTCACGTTCACCCGCTTCGACCTGGTGTCGGCGGCGCTGGCCGGGTTCGCGGTGCTGGCGCTGGCGGCCCGGCGGCCGGCCGGGTCGGGGGTGCTGGCCGCCGCCGGGACCGCGGTGAAGCTGTGGCCGGCGGCGCTGCTGCCGGCCCTGCTGGTCCGGCGGGAGCGGCCGGTCCGGGTGCTGGCCGGGTTCGCGCTGACCGGGGTGGTCGCGGTGGCGGTGACGCTCGCCGCCGGCGGCACCACCCGGCTGCTGTCCCCGCTGACCTGGCAGGGCGACCGCGGGCTGCAGCTGGAGACGGTGTGGGCGGTGCCGCTGCTGTTCCTGCGCTGCTTCGACTCGGCCACCTGGTCCACGCCGTACACGCAGTTCATGGCGTTCCAGGTCGAGGGCCCGGGGGCGGGCACGCTGCTGCACCTGTCCACGGTCGCGACCGCCGCCTGCGTGCTGCTGCTGTGCTGGCTGTGGTGGCGGTCCTGGCAGGCCGGCCCCGCGGTGTCATCGATGCCGGCCCTGGTCGGGCTGCTCGCGGTCGTCGCGGCCTGCCTGCTGATCGTGCCGAACAAGACGCTGAGCCCGCAGTACCTGCTCTGGATCGGCGGCGCGCTGGCCGCGCTGGGCGCGACCGTCCCGGACGAGCCGCTGCTGCCCCGGCTCAACCTGCTGCTGCTGGTCGGCTGCGGGCTCACCCAGGTCATCTATCCGATCGGGTACGGCATGATCACCGGCCCCAACTGGGCCAACGTGATCGGCGCGCTGCTGCTGCTGGCCCGCAACGGGATCCTGGTCGCGATCACCGTGCTGGCCGTCCGCCGGATCCTGCAGCTCACGAAGCGGGTTCCGGCCCCGCCGGTCACCCGGTGACCGCGACCCAGACCCGGCGGCTGGCGGTCCGGCCGGCCGACGCCGCGCTGATCGCGGCCGTGCTGGTGGCCGGGTCGGTGAGCCGGCACGCGGTCTACACCGCGTTCGGGGTGGCGCTGCTGGCCGCCTGCGTGGTCGTGCTGGCCCTCGCGGTCTGGCAGGGCGCGGCCCGGATGTCCCCGTCCCGGCCGGCCGTCCTGGCCGCGCTGGCGCTGGCGGTGGTCGGGCAGCTGATCAAGCCGCCGTACCTGAACGTGGTCGAGCGGACCTGGGCGCTGCGGGCCGGGGTGCTGGTCTGCGTCGTGGTCACGGTGCTGGGTGCGCTGCTGTTCGTGCCCCGGCTCCGCAAGGCCGGTGCGGTCGCCGCGGTGGCCGGCCTCGGGGTCGCGTACGGGCTGGTGGTGGCGGGGGCGAAGCCGGTCATCGACGTCTGGCCGATCCTGCAGGGCGCGGCCGAGGGCGTGGTGCACGGGCGGAACCCGTACGACATGGTCTTCGCCGGGGTGCCGGCCGGCCAGGTGAACGACTGCTTCAACTACCTGCCCGGCACCTTCCTGGTGCCGCTGCCGGGGCGGCTGCTGTTCGGCGACGTGCGCTGGGCCGAGGCCGCGGTGCTGCTGGCCGGGGTCGCCGCGCTGGTCTGGCTGGCCGTCCGCAGCGGCCGGGCCGGCGCCGTCCCGCTGGCGGTGCTGGCCGGCACCCTGCCCGGCTCGCTCTACGACGTGCAGCAGGCCTGGAACGAGTCGATCGTGTTCGGCGCGCTGGCCGCCGCGGGCGTGCTGGTCGCGGTACGCAAGCCCTGGTGGGCCGCGGCCTGCTTCGCGGTCGCGCTGTGCACCAAGCAGCACGTGGTGCTGCTGCTGCCGCTGTGGGCGCTGTGGCCGTCGTTCGGGCCGCGCCGGGCGCTCGGCGCCGCCGCCGCGGCCGCCGCCGTCACGCTGCCGTTCTTCCTGATCGACCCGGCCCGGTTCTGGCACTGCGTGGTCGCGTTCTTCCTCGACCTGCCGGCCCGGACCGACTCGCTGTCGATCTGGCAGCTGATCCCGGGGCCGCTGCGGACGGCCGCGGTGCTGGCCCTGGTCGCGGCCGCGTACGTGCTGATCGTGCGGGGGCTGCCCCGCACGCCCGGCGCCCTGCTGCTCGGCAGCGGGCTGGTGCTGGCCGCGTTCGCGCTGGCCAACAAGCAGAGCTTCCTCAACCAGTGGCTGCTCGCGGTCCAGCTGGTGGTGGCCGGGATCGCCGTCACCGCGGCCACCCACCGGCCGATCCGCGAAGTTGCGCTACCGGCTTGATCCCGATCAGTGCGCGCAGGGTTACGCTCGGCCCGTGAACGGGCGAGAGTCGCCGTCCAGGACGCTGATGGTCGTTCTGCGGGAGGCGGCCGGGCTCACCCAGGAGGAAGCGGCCAAGCGCGCCGGGATGAGCGTGCGCGGGCTCAGCAACCTGGAGCGCGGGCTGGTCGGCCGCCCCCGCCGGGCCTCGCTGGACGCGCTGGCCGAGGCCTTCGCCCTGACCGAGCGGGACCGCCGCCGGCTGTTCGACCAGTACCGGCCGCTGCCCGCACCGGAGACCGGCGGCGGGAGCTGGCGCGGCCTGCGCAGCCACCTGCGCGAGCTGGTCGGCCGGGAGACCGAGCTGGCCGAGCTGGCGGACGCGCTCCGGCAGCACGACCTGGTCACCGTCACCGGCCCTGGCGGCTGCGGCAAGACCGCGATCGCGCTGGCCGCGGCGGGCGCGACCGGCCGGTCCGTCACCGTGCTGGGGCTGGCCTCGCTGGCCACGGCCGAGCAGCTGGTACCGGCGCTGGCCAGCACCCTGCAGGTCGAGGTGGGCGGGGTCGAGGAGACCCTGGAGGCGATCGAGCGGGAGCTGTCCGGCGGCGGCCAGCTGCTGGTCGTGGACAACGCCGAGCACCTGGCCGAGGGGGTCGCCGACGCGGTGATCCGGCTGCGCGGCGGTTGCCCGGGGCTGACCGTGCTGGTCACCTCGCGGGAGCCGCTGGGGGTCTCGGAGGAGCTGGTCTGGCGGCTGCAGCCGCTGCGGCCGCCGGCGCACGAGACCGACGACCGGGCCCCGGCCGCGGTGCTGTTCCGCCGCCGCGCCCGGGAGGCGCTACCGACCGCGGACCTGTCCGACGCCGCCGCCGTCGGCCGGATCTGCCGCCGGGTGGACGGGCTGCCGCTGGCCCTGGAACTGGCCGCGGCCCGGGTCCGGGCGCTGACCGTGCCGCAGCTGGCCGACCGGCTCGACCGGGGGGACGACCTGCTCACCTCGGCCGTGCCGGGCCCGAGCGGGCGGCGCACGCTGGAGGACACGATCGACTGGTCGTACCGGTTGCTGGACGCGAGCGAGCAGCGGGGGCTGGCGCAGCTGTCGGTCTTCCGCGGTGGGTTCACCTCGGAGGCGGTCGAGGCGATCGTGTCGGTGCCCGGCAACCCGGTCGCGATCGCGGCCCAGCTGGTGGACCGCTCGCTGCTGCAGGCCGAGCCGGGCGGCGGCCGGTACGTCATGCTCCGCACCATCCGGGACTACGCGGCCCAGCGACTGGCCGGCTCGGGCGAGCTGGTCGCGACCCGGCGGCGGCACCTGGAGCACTGGCAGCAGCGGGCCCGCCGGCTCAACCAGATCGCCACCTTCGGTGACCGGCTGGAGGCGGCCCGGGCCATGTCCGACGACCTCGTCGACGCCGAGCACGCGCTGGCCGGCGGGGTCGAGGCCCGGCACTGCGTCGAGGTGGTGGAGCTGGCGCACGGGCTGGCCGACTGCTGGAACGTCACCCCTGGTTACGTGGCCAACGGCGAGCGCTGGCTGGCCGTGGTCGACCAGCTCGACGAGCGCTGCCCGCCCCGGCTGCGGGCGCTGGCCCGGACCAGCCGGGGGCAGCTGCTCTCGGTGCTGGGCGAGATGGCGGGCGCGCAGGCCGAGCTGCGCGCCGCCCTGCGCGACGCGGACGCGCTGACCACGGCCGAGCGGCTGGACCTGATCGGGATGACCTCGCTGGTGGAGCTGGGCACGCTCGACCCGGCGGTGCTGGGCCGGGCCGACCAGCTGCTGACCGAGGCCGCCTACTGCCCCGACGACCACCACGCCGCGGCGCTGAGCGTGGTCGTCGACATCGAGCTGCAGTACGGCCGGGCGTCGCGGGCCGCGGCGGTGTCGGCCGAGCTGGGCGAGGTGGTCGGGCAGGTGGCGGGGTGGCTGGCCGCCGACCACCACGGCCAGCGGGCCCGGCTGGCCGCGCTGCGCGGGGACGGGCCGGCCGCCCGCGCCGCGATGGCGGACGCGCTCGCCACCGCGGACGGGCTGGGTGCGGCCCGCCGGTTCCGGCTGCGGCTGACCCTGGCCGAGGTGCTGCTGGCGGTGGACGCGGGCGCCGACACGTGCGCGCACATCCTCGGTGACCTGCACGAGCTGGCCGCGGGGTCGCCGGAGGCGCGGCGCAAGGCGCCGGTTCTGAAAGTGCCGCTGGCCGAGGCGCTGCGCCGGGTGGGGCGGCCGGGGGCCGCGGCGGCGCTGCGGGAGGGGCTGACCGCGCTGCGGTCGGACCGGCAGGGCGAGATCGTGCTGGGCGGGGTGCTGGTCGCCGCGGCCAGCCGGCAGGACCTGGGCGACACCGGGACGGCGGCCGGGCTGGCGGCCGAGTGGCAGCGGCTCCGGCTCACGCTCGGGCTGCCGGTGCCGCCGGCGTACCGGCGGACGGCGCGGGAGCTCGGCCTCGACCTGACCGCGCCCGACCCGGCCCGGGCCCGGCCGGCCGGCCCGGAGATGGACGCCCTGCTGACCCGGGCCATCGAGGCCGTCTCCGGCTGAACTGCGGGCGGCGCCGGCAGACGAGCCGGCGCCGCTCCGCACAAGCGCCGGCCCCGCACCGGGACGGGTGCGGGGCCGGTGGGACGTGCGGGCTAGG
>JAABUS010004565.1_pt1 | contig 19701 bp, 14 predicted proteins | sample 5560161 | NCBI WGS metagenome assembly JAABUS01 (sample SAMN10711885, study PRJNA513376) | rock metagenome | isolation source: Antarctica rocks | place: Antarctica: Victoria Land, Trio Nunatak nord | collected 2016-01-04 | reverse complement strand
TTCCCCCCGGCCCGCACCTGGGCGACCTGGTGGTCCAGGCCGAGGGCGTCCGCAAGGGGTACGGCGATCGGCTCCTGTTCGAAGACATGAGCTTCCGCCTCCCCCCCGGCGGGATCGTGGGCATCATCGGCCCCAACGGCGCGGGCAAGACCACGCTCTTCCGCATGATCGTCGGCCAGGAGGGACCCGACGGCGGCACCCTCAGGGTCGGCGAGACCGTGGTCACCTCCTATGTCGATCAGAACCGCGACTCCCTCGACCCCGAGAACTCGATCTTCGAGGAGATCAGCGGCGGCCTCGACCAGATCGTGCTGGGGAAGCGCAAAATCCCGTCGAGGGCCTACGTGGCCCAGTTCAACTTCAAGGGGCCGGACCAGGAGAAGAAGGTCGCCAACCTCTCGGGCGGAGAGCGGAACCGGGTCCACCTGGCCAAGCTCCTGAAGAGCGGGGGAAACGTGCTCCTCCTCGACGAGCCGACGAACGACCTGGACATCGACATGCTCCGCGCCCTGGAAGAGGCCGTGCTCGACTTCGGCGGCTGCGTCGTGGTCATCAGCCACGACCGATGGTTCCTCGACCGGGTCGCCACGCACATCCTGGCCTTCGAAGGAGATAGCCGCGTCGTCTGGTGTGACGGCAACTACCAGGCCTACGAGGCCCAGCGCAAGGATCGCCTGGGGGTCGATGCCGACAGCCCCCATCGGATTCGCTACAAGGCGCTCACCCGAACTTGAGGGGTGGATTCCACGGCGAGAGACCTCGGGGCCGGTGGGGGGAAAGACAGTGGTGCACGCCTCGACGGGGCTGGATGTCGCTCGGAAGGGTGACGTGATCCGGCTGACGCTGGATCGGCCCGAGAGGCGAAATGCGCTCTCGGAGGCGCTCCTGGGGCGTCTGGAAGGGGCCCTGGCCGACATCGAGAGGGACGCCTCGGTACGGGTCGTGGTGCTGGCGGCCCGAGGCCCGGTCTTCTGCTCCGGGCACGACCTCGGCGAGATGGCGGGCCGGTCCGAGGAGGAGTTTCGCAGGCTCTTCGCCCTCTGCACCCGGGTGATGCTCGGACTCCGCCGTTTGCCGCAGCCGGTCGTCGCGAGGGTGCAGGGGATGGCGACCGCGGCGGGATGCCAGCTGGTGGCGGCGTGCGACCTGGCCGTCGCCGCGGACACCGCGACCTTCGCCACCCCGGGGGTCCGGATCGGCCTCTTCTGCACCACGCCCATGGTCCCGCTCGTCCGTGCCGTCCCCGCCAAGGCCGCGCTCGAGATGCTCCTGACCGGCGAGCCGATCTCGGCCGAGCGGGCGCTGATGCTGGGCCTGATCAACCGGGTCGTGCCGGAGGGCGAACTCGACGATGCGATCGGGCGACTGACGGATACGATCGCGTCGATGAGCCCGACGGCCATCCGGCTCGGCAAGGAGGCCTTCTACGAGCTGCTCGCACTCGACGAGACGAGTGCCTATGATCGGGCGGTCGAGGTGATGTCGGCAAACGCCCTCCGCCCCGACGCCCGGGAAGGGATCGCGGCCTTCCTCGAGAAGCGACCTCCGACGTGGGCGGGGGTCGATGTCGAATCGAGCCGTGCGCATCCCGGGAGCGCTCCCGCATGACCATCCGACCGTATCGACCCGGCGACGAAGAGGCGCAGGTCCGCATCTATAACGCAGGGGCCGGCGCATTGCCGTTTTTCCAACCGGCGAAGCTCGAAGACGTCGCCCGACGCGATCGGGCGGGCGATACGGACCCCTCGTGTCGGTTCTATGCGGTGGAGGGCGGCGAGGTGGTCGGGTACGCCCTTTTCAACCCGAGCGGCCGGATCAGCTTTCCCTGGTGCCTCCCCGAGGCGACACATTGCCGGGTCCCCCTGCTGGAGGCCGTCCTCTCGGCGATGCGCGAACGCGGCCTGGCCGAGGCGTGGGCGGCCTACCGCGGCGACTGGTCGCCGGTGCTCATCTTCTTCGATGAGCATGGGTTCGTGCTGACGCGATTGATTTTCAATTACGTCGCCGAACTTTCCCGCCTCCCGCGGGCGGCAGTGCCCGAAGGGCGGATCGTGGCTCCCCTGGGGCGGGGAGAACTGGCGGAAGTCCGGGCGATGGAGGCGGGGATATTCCCCGAAGAAAACTTCGAGGCCCTGGAGGAGTTTTACTTGAGGAACCCGTATTTCGCACCGGATAGCCTCTTCGTCGTGAAGGGGGAAGCGGACGGCGGGATCCTCGGGGCCGCGCAAGTGATCGACAACCCGGAGTATGCCGACCCGACGAAGCTCGATGGCGCGATGCCATGCTTCCGCCTCGGCACGTTGGGGACCGAACGCGAGCGCCACAAGAGGGTTCGCGGCATGTTCTCCTGCCTCTTCACCGACGAGGCAACGGGCGAGGTCCTGCTCGCCGAGGCGGCCCGCCGCATGGAGCGGGCCGGGCTCACCCACGCCGCCGCGCAGGTCTCATCGATCCCGGCGAGGATGGCCGATTTCTACGACCGCTTCTTCACCTGCCAGGGGGGGTTCCCCATCCTGTCGAGACGCCTCTCGGCCCGGTGAACCCGAGGGGAAGGGACGCCGTGCGGACGGCGTCGCGTTCGATCCCTCAGAAACTCGGCCGGATGCGGACGCCCTCGATCAAGGTCTCGATCGTCACGGGCTCTTGGGCGGGGAAGAGGCAGTAGGTCGGGTACGGGTCGGTGCCGTCGATGATGAGCTGGCGTCCGTTCGCCTGGCGGAAGCCTTCGTCGCAGGGCTGGTGGCCGGTGATGAACAGGTCGGCGTCCACCATCGAGGCGAAGCGGTCGACGATCTCGGGGTCGGTGTTCCGCCCCCATGTGATCGCATACACGGTCCCGCCCCGTCGCATCGCCTGCTCCGACCATTCGTCGTCCTCGAGCACGCCCAGGTCGAGCCGATCGATGGCGAACGAGTCGGGGATCGTGTGGCAGAGGAAGACGCGGTTGGGCGTCCGGACCGCCAGGGGGAGGGCGGCGAACAGTGTCTGGTAAGATTCATAAACCTCTCCGGCATGCGTGCCATAGCCCGTCTCGATCCCCTGGCGAAACGTGTCGTTGAGCATGACGCCGTTCTTGCCGATCGAGCGCCCCGTCAGCTCGGAGAGTTCGTGGTTGCCCAGGATGAGGTGGACCCGGTCGGGATACTGGCATTTGAGCGCGCAGACGAGGTCGACCAGCTGGTGCGACTTGTCGCCGCCATCGTCGGGATAGAAGCTCGACCCGTGGATGAGCTCCTGCAAGACCAGGTGACGTTGCGGATGCCTGGCGAGCGCGGACTCCTCGAGCACCTTGCGGAAGAAGGGGAGGTTCCCGTGCAGATCGCCGACGACCAGGACATCGAGGGCGGTCCCGACCGTGATGACGCCCCCTCGGCGACCGGGCGTGGACCGGACGAGATCGGTCGCGCGGCGGAGCATGCTGAGCAACTTCACGGGGTCGGGCATGTGACTCAGTCGTATTCCGCGGCGTTCGGGCTTTTCAACGACCTCACTGGCGGGTCGCGTCCGTGCGGACTCGGTTCATTATAACACGCCGGTCGCTCCGGTCATGGGAGGCCGTCACGAGTTGAATTCGACGGCTTCTTCCCAGTGGGCATACAGTTGGGATAGTGCCTCGCGGAGGTCGTCATGCCGTTGCTGGGTGGCGCGGGCCTTGAGCGGTTCTCGCCAGGTCGCGGGCATCCCGAGTTGATCCGCGAGCTCGACGAGCTGGGCCTCGATCGCGGCGATCTCGCGTTCGAGGTCGGCCGACTTGCGGTAGGGGAATTTCCGCTTTCGCTTCTCGGGGCCGTCGGCGGCCTTCGCGGCCTGATTCTCGACCTTGGCCGGGCTCTTGGCCGGGGCGGCTTCGGCCCCTTGCTGCACCAACCGCTGATAGGTCTCGTAATCCCCCTCGATCACGCGAGCCTTGCCGTCGGAGACGACGATCAGGCGGTCGGCCACCTGGTTGAGGAAGTAGCGGTCGTGGCTGACGACCAGGACGGTCCCCTCGAACTCGCGGACCGAGCGCTCGAGCGCCTCGCACGACCAGATGTCGAGGTGGTTCGTGGGCTCGTCCATGATCAGGAGGTTGGCGGAGGTGGCGGCCAGCCGGGCGAGGGCGGCCTTGGCCTTCTCGCCTCCCGAGAGCTGGCCGACCGTCTGGAAGACGATCTCGCCGCCGAGTCCGAACCGGCCCAGGACGTCGCGGACGTCTCCCTGGACCCACTCGGGATCGTCCTCGGGCCAGACGGCTCGCAGGACGGTCGTCTCGGGACTCAGCGATTCGAGGCCCTGGTCGTGGTAGCCCACCTGGATCTTATGGCCGAGCTTGACCTGGCCTTCGTCGGCCTTCTCGCGGCCGATGAGCGTCTTGATGAGCGTGGTCTTGCCCGCGCCGTTGGGGCCCATCACCCCCACACACTGGCCGCGCAGGACGGAGAGGTTGAGCCCCTTGAAGAGGGGCTTGTCGTACGCCTTGGAGAGGTTCGTGGCCTCGATCACGATGTCGCCGCTGCGATCGACCTCGCCGAAGCCCATGGCCGGGCCGACGATCTCGCGCATCGTCTCGACCCGCTCGACGCGCGCCAGCTTCTTCTCGCGGTCGTGTGCCTGCTTGGCGCGCTGCCCCGCGCCGTACTTGCGGATGTAGGCTTCCTGGTCCGAGATGTAATCCTGCTGCTTCTCGAACTGGCGCCGGAGGACCTTGGCCTTCTCGTTCCTGAGCGCCCAGTACTGGGAATAGTTGCCGGGATAGGCCTCGATCTTGCCGTCGTGCAGCTCCCAGATTTTGGTCACGACCTTGTCGAGGAAGTAGCGGTCGTGGCTGACGACGACCATCCCGACCGTCTGGCGTGAGAGGTAACTCTCGAGCCAGGAGGTCGTCGCGATGTCGAGGTGGTTCGACGGCTCGTCCAGGAGCATCAGGTCGGGGGCTTCGAGCAGCAGCTTGGCGAGCATCAGCCGCGACTGCTGGCCCCCCGAGAAGGTCCGCGCGGCCCGTCCGAAGTCGCCCGTCGGGAAGCCGAGCCCGCCGAGAATCTCCTCGACCCGGTGCTCGACCGAATAGGCATCCTGATGTTCCAGCCGATCGCGGAGCTCGTCGTACCTCCGCGAGGCCCGTGCGAGGTCGGCGTCGTCCTCGGCCTCGGCCATCTCGTGCGCGGCCTCCTCCATCTCGCGCTGGAGGTCGACGAGCGAGGCGAGCCCCGACCGCGCGACGTCCATGAGCGTCTGGTCTAGCCCGAAGTCGGGCTCCTGCCGGAGCAGACTGACCCGGATGCCGGGTCGGACGTACAGGTTCCCATAGTCGGCCTTATCGTGGCCGGCCAGGAGTCGTATCAGAGTCGTCTTGCCGGCGCCATTGGGGCCGACAAGGCCGATGCGCTCGCCGGCGCGCACCTCGAACTTCAAGTCGTTGAAGACGGGATCGCCCGCGAATTGCCGGCCCAGGCCGCTGGCGGAGATGAGGATCATGGAAACTCGGATATTCCAGAAGCGATCGATCAGAACCGGGGGCCTAGTCCACAATCTGCGGCGAAATCCACAGACGACGATGCAGTCTGCCACGCAGGCTTATGCTATCGACGTTGTTTCGGCCGCTATCTCGACATGGGGACGCAATTCCCGCCAGAGCGGCTCGAATCCCACAAGCTGATCCTCCGGAGTCTGCGACACGAACGACGCGCGTTCTACCTCCCAGTAGAACGAGAGTAGTTCGGGAGAATAGCCCCTTATCATATTTGGCAGATTGTGGATGTGATCGGCTTCCACCATGCACCGGTTCGGGTCGCCCGAGCAAGCTCGGATCCGTAGGATAGCCCTGGACAGGATTTCCAGGAGGAGGTCGGCAATCGGCGTCGGGCAATTCATGGGCATCACCTCACAGGCAAGCTCAGGATCGAATCCGATGTCGTCGCGATCAACTCTGTGACCACGAGGACATCGACCAGACGTCCCTCTTCGGCCGAGGCCCGGACCGCGTGATGGCCATCATAGATTACGCCCGCTCGCGTCGCCAGGATCGGCGAGAAGCGATCCCGTCCCGCGAGGATCAACGCACGTTGGAATTCCAGTCGAGATTTGATGAGGTCCCCGCGGGACGGTAATAGTCTCGAGGGATCGACCCCTCGCTGCCACAAGCCCGCGGACGCCGTGATCGGATTTTTCCAGCCCGCGGGAGGGTCATCCACGCGGCTCTCCGTCGCCGAACGTCCTTTTGCTCCGGAGCATGTGGTGATAGTGCTGGGCAAAGCGGTGGGCCTCGTCGCGGACGTACTGGAGGAGGCGCAGGGAGTACGAGCGGCGTCGCAGGACGATGGGATCGGGGCGGCCGGGGATGTAGATTTCCTCTTCCTGCTTGGCCAGCGAGATCACGGTGGGAGGCGTCACCCCGAGCGCCTGGAAGGCACCCAGCGCCGCGCCGAGCTGGCCCTTGCCGCCGTCGATCAGGAAGATGTCCGGGAAGGGCTCGTCGCGTTCCTGGAGGCCCTGGATGCGCCGGCTGACCACCTCGCGGATCGAGGCGTAGTCGTCGACGCCGGTCACGCTCTTGATCTTGTACCGCCGGTAGCCGGGCTTGAAGGGGAGCCCGTCGATGAACGTGACGAGCGAGCCGACCGTCTCGGTGCCGCCGAGGTGCGCGATGTCGACGCCGTGGATGGTCCTCGGGGTCGATTCGAGATGGAGCACCTTCTGGAGGCCCCTCAGGCCCTTGCGGGGGTCCTGGTAGAAGACTTCCGGCTGGGCGTGCTTGGCGAGGTCGCCGCGCAGCTTCAGGTTCTGCAAGGCCTTCAGCTCGTCGCGAAGGCGGGCGGCCTTCTCGAACTGGAGGGCCTTGCTCGCCTCGCGCATCTCCGCCTCCATCTCCGCCAAGACGACGTCTTTCTTGCCGTCGAGGAAGAGGCGGAGCCGGTGGATGTCCTTGCGGTAGGCCTCGCGGTCGATCCTGAGGTTGCAAGGCGCGGTGCACTGGTGGATCGAGTGGAGCAGGCACGGCCGGAACCATCGCCAGCGTGGGTCACCTTCCTCGATGTCGAGGGAGCAGGTCCGGAACTTGAAAATCCTCTGGAGGACCTGGATCGCGCCACGTAGGCTCTTGGCGCGGGGGAATGGGCCGTAGAGCTTGACCCCGCGTTCCATCGGTTGACGCGTGAAGTTCACTCGCGGGAAGTCCTCCCCCGTGGTGATCTGCAAGTAGGGGAAAGACTTGTCGTCCTTGAGGTCCTGGTTATGCTTGGGCTGGATATCCTTGATCAGCCGCGCTTCCAGCAGGAGGGCGTCCACCTCGCTGTCGGCGGCCAGGTAATCGACGTCGGCGATCTCGCCGACCCAATCGCAGATGCGGCGGTCGTCGACGGCCGTCTTCTGGAAATAGGAGCCGGCGCGGTTGCGGAGATTCTTGGCCTTTCCGACGTAGATCACCCGCCCCTGGGCGTCCTTCATGAGGTAGATGCCCGAGGAAGTCGGGAACCCACGCACCTTCTCGCGAGGGTCGGTGGGGGCTTTCAGTGGCGTGTCTGACATGGAACCCTCGCGGGGTCATCCCGCCTCTGGTGTGGGCGCCGTGGGGCCGGATCGCCCTCACCTCATGCATCCGGCCCGACGGCTCGTCCGGCCGGGAGCACGGCGGGGCTCGATCTCGTCACAATGTCTCTTCGAGATATTGTTCGATGTCGGACGCCATCCGGTCAAGCCGACGCGCGGTCGACGCCTTGGCGGCCGAGAGGTCCGTGGCTCCCTCCGTGTCGGTCCGGGCAAAGAGGTAGAATTTGATCTTCGGCTCGGTCCCGGACGGCCGGGCGATGAACCGGCAGCCTGCCGCCTCGGTGTGGAAGATGAGGATGTCGCCCGAGGGCCGGGGCAAGGGCCGCGCGGGCCTCTCGGTGGCGACGTCGCGGATCTCGTGACGGTTGTAGTCGTAGACCTCGGTCACGGCCAAGCCCCCCACATGCCGGGGGGGATTCTGGCGGAAGGCGGCCATCAGAGTCCTGATCTGATTGGCGCCCTCTCTCCCCTCGAACGTCTTGTTGATCATCCGTTCGTCATGATGGCCGACCTCGCGATAGAGGTCGTCCAGGCGTCCCAGGACCGTACTCCCCCGCGCCTTGAGGTCTGCGGCGAGTTCCGCGAAGAGCAACGCGGCGACCGACGCGTCCTTGTCACGCGCGTAGGTCCCCTTCAGGTAGCCGTGCGATTCCTCGAACCCGAACAGGAAATTCGGAGGCCCCACCGCGTCCATCCGCTCGCCGATCCACTTGAAGCCCACCAGGAGGTCGTCGTGCATGCCGACCCCGGACCGCTCGGCCAGGGCTCGGGCCATCTGGCTGGTGGCCAGCGTCGTGATGAGGTAGTGGTCGGGTCGGAGTGTCCCGGCCTCGCGCGTCTTCTCCATCACGAAGGCCGCCAGGAGGGTGCCGATCTGGTTGCCCACGAGGGTCGTCCACTCGCCCGTTGAATCGCTCGTGATGGGGACCGCCACGCCCAGTCGATCGGCGTCGGGATCGCTCGCGAGGACGAGGTCGGCGGACGTGGCCCGGGCCTGCGCGATCGCGGCGGAGAGCGTCTTGGGGATCTCCGGGTTCGAGACGTGTCCGGGCACGTTGGGGAAGTCGCCGTCCGGCGTCCGTTGCGACGCAAGGATGTCGAGCCGGCCGAACCCGGCCCGCAGGAGCGCGGCGGCGACCGAGGTCTCGCCCACCCCGTGCATCGGCGTGTAGACGATGGCCAGGTCACGCGCGACGCAGACCGACTCGCCGCAGACGGCGTCGATGTACGCCTCGTCGACCTCGGGCCCCACCAGAACGATCGAGCCGTCGGCCAGGCCCTCCTGGAACGGCTTCTCGGGGATTTCGCGCCCGGACGCCTCCATGACGCAGGCGATGATCCGGGCGTCCTCGGGGGGGATCACCTGGCCGCCCGTCGGGGCGTAGCACTTGAAGCCGTTGTCCGAGGGGGGGTTGTGCGACGCCGTGATCATGATCCCCGCGTCGCAATGCAGATGGCGGACGGCGAACGAGAGCAGGGGGGTCGACCTCGGCCCGGCGAAGAGAAAGACGCGGAAGCCGGCGGCGGCCAGGACCCGCGCGCATAACTCAGCAAACTCGGGCGAATTGTGTCGAGTGTCGCGCGCGATCACGCATGACAACGTGGCGCCTGTCCCCTTACGCGCGACGATGGCATCGGCCAGGCCCCGGGCGCTCTCGCTCATCGTCCGGTCGTTCAAGACGTTCGTACCGACCGGGTACATTTTCCCCCGACGCCCCCCCGTGCCGAACTCCAGGACCGCGTAGAAGGCGTCGTCGAGGACCTGCCATCGCTCGGCCTGGATGTCCTGGATGAGCTGCGCGCGATACCGGACGAACGGCGGCTCCGTGAGCCATCGGTGGATGTTGGCGAGGGCCGTCGGTGACACCTTACCGGCAGCCTCGGCCTGCGTGAGGAATTCGAAAGGATATCCGGCCGTCGGCATCGAACTGTTACTCCCCTACCTAATCGATTGAATCGGCTCGCCTGGCAATTGACATGCCCCAATCGTACCGATACGGCGGCTCCCCTGGCAGAGTCCGCGTCGAGACGACCTCTCGAACCTCACCGGCGGCCTGAATCAGGCGACCTTCGTGACGTGAAAGACTGCGAAATTCCTACCACCGATACGACCCCGTCGGCCAACCTAACCCGAAACTCTACAAAAACTTTAAGGCGTTTCCGACGAGCAATCCAGGTTGTAAGTTCCGTCAATTTGTAACTTCGACGCCTCTACTCTTGACGAGACGAGAAACATTTGATCCTGCAATTGAGGACGATCAGGAATTGCTGAGAGGCGTGTCCATCTTGCAAACCATGAAGTTCCTGGGATTTGAGTAGCCCATCGTCGGGAAGTTCCGAGGCAATTCTGGTCGTGGCACGGGCGTTGCAATATCAGGGCTCGCCAAGCTGACTACGACGCCAGCAATAAAAAAATTATTCCTCAAGTCCAGTTGGCCAAATGACATGGTCTTCGTCGCGGTTGACGGAGACCGACTCTGAGATCCTTCGCCCTCCCGGGGCGAATGCAGATAAACACGGAGGTCCCATGATTCGGTCCACCTTCCGTCACGCCCCGCGACTCGAAGCCTTGGAGTCGCGAGAAGTCCTCGCAAGCGGCGGTCCGTCGGCCCAGGCCCAACAAATGCTGGAGATGCTCAACCTCGCCCGTACGAACCCCACGCAGACGGCGGACCGGATCACTTCGAATCTCGATAGCGACGTGACGGCGACGATCAAGTACTACGGGGTCGACCTGAATCAGGTAAAGAACACGATCGCCTCCGTGGCACCGAAGCAGCCACTCGCCTGGAATGATCGTCTGGCCGCCGCCGCCCAGAAGCATAGCCAAGACCAGGCCAACAACGGCTTCCAGTCGCACACGGGCTCCGACGGCTCCGACATGAATACGCGCATCGACCGTGAGGGATACGGAAGGCGCGTCTCAACCGCCGAGAATGCCTATGCCTATGCGAAGTCGGTCGACCATGCGATGAAGGCCTTCCTGATCGATTGGGGCGTGGCTTCGAACGGCCATCGAAATAATATCCTCCAGCCCGAAACCCAGGATAGCGCCTCGAGCCGCGAGGTCGGGATCGGGATCGCCGCGAGCAATCGCACCAACTTCGGGCCCAACGTCGTCACGCAGGACTTCGGCAGCCGGGAAGGGGCCAAGGCGAACTTGCTGGGCGTCGTCTTCGACGACAAGAATCAAAACACCTTGTACGACGCGGGCGAGGGGAGGGACGGAGTCGTCATCGACGTCAAGAACCTCGCGGACAACGCCCCCTCGAGCCTCGAGACCTGGGACCAGGGGGGTTATCAGATCGAGCTCAATCCGGGCTTGTATCAGGTGTCGGCTCGGATCGGGGACAACATCGTGCGGAGCCAGAGGGTCGAGATCGGCACTCAAAACGTCAAGGTCGACTACGACCTGAGCAAGCCGTGGTCCGGGGAGTCGGTTGCCAAGGCGACCGTCCAGGCCCCCACCCCGCCCCCCGCCCCCGTCCCCGCCCCAGCCCCAGCCCCAGCCCCAGCCCCGAAGGTTGAAGCGAGGGTCGAGCTTAAGGCCGAGAGGAAGCTCGACTCGACATTCGATTCCTCGTGGATCAAGAGTTGGACCAAGTGGTCCGCCTGAAGTTCCATCCCCCGAGTGACGTAAGCCCCTCCCCGTCGGATTGCCAGCACGAAATCGAGCCACCCCGATCGCGGCGCCCGCCCGCGGTCGGGGTTTTTTGTGCTCGTCTCGAAGCGGTCTCTTGAATCCCCATGATCCTGCCCCAGGTTCGACGGCGACTCCGGCGGTGCTAGGCGGGTTCCGAGCCTATGTCGACTCCGGTACAAAGCACGCTCCATTTCGAGAAACCTGACCCCTCGAAAAGCGAGCGAACGCGTCGTAGAATCGTCCTCGATCCCGTAAGCCGAGGGGCAGGGGAAGGCGTATCGCCTGTTAGCCGGGTCCATCATCGCGATTCCACCGAGCCACAGGACCGGGAATCGGGCCACCTCGAGGTCCCATGGAAGACTCGCATCGCCATCGTCCCGAAGAAAAGAGTGCCCTGCGGCGGGTTTTCCAGGCGCCCGAATGGGGTCTCGTCGCGGGTATCTGCGCGGTCCTGGTGCTGATCTACTACCTCGACACATCGCATGCGTTCTTCATGGAGTACAGCCGCCAGACGTTGCTCCACCAGGTGGCGCTGTTCGGCATCCTGTCGGTAGGCGCGGCGGTCGTGATCATTTCCGGGGGCATCGACCTCTCGATCGGCGCGGTGGTCGCCCTCTCGTCGATCGTCTGCGCCAAGCTGATGACCGACTGGCTGCGATCGGATCCGACCGCGGCGATGCCCCCCTCCTCGGGGGTGATCGGCCTGGCGATCGCCCTGACCTTGCTCTTGGGCCTGGGGATCGGGTTCCTGCATGCGTTCCTGATCAACCAGCTCCGGCTCCCCCCCTTCATCGCGACCCTGGCGACGATGGCCGGCCTGCGGAGCCTGGCCGCGATCGTCAGCAAGAACCAGTCGATCAACGTCCCCTACGAGTCGTTCCGCATATGGGGCCGCGATCCCCTCTGGACCGAGGCGTTGTTCCTCCTGGTCGCCGCGTTGGCGAGCTTGATGATGGGGACCACGGTGCTGGGCCGTCACCTCTACGCGCTGGGGGGCAACGAGGCGGCCGCCCGGCTGAGCGGTCTGTCGACGCGCCGCCTGAAGGCGGTGGCCTACGGCCTCTCGGGGATGCTCGCATCCCTGGGAGGGATCCTCTTCACCGGGCGCAGCGGCCAGGCCGACAGTCGGCTCGGTTTCACGTATGAGCTGTATGCGATCACCTCGGCGGTCGTCGGCGGCTGTTCGCTCTCGGGAGGGGTCGGGTCGATCCGCGGGACGGTGCTCGGCCTGCTCCTGATCCAGATCGTCATCAAAGGGACCGGGATCGTGTCGCCTCGCGGCATCGACAGCACGCAGGTCGAGGGCCTGGTGCTGGGTGCCGTGGTCGTCCTGGCCGTGGCATTCAACCAACGGTTTCGCGCGAAGGGATAGGCGACGTGCCGTCGCGAGACGAGCTCCAACTCAAGGGAGGACGCTCGCGCCGCATCGCCATCGACGGTGAATGCCCGACATCGCGAGTCGCGACGAATCCACCTTCTGGCAACGCAGCTCGATACGGCGCATCTACCAGGGCTTCGGTGCCGTGCTGGCGGTCATCGCGTTGGGGATCCTCGGCTACCTCGCGATGGGGTGGGACCTCTCCGACGCGCTCTTCATGGTCGTCATCACGATCTCGGGGGTGGGCTATAACGAGGTCCATCCTCTCCTCACGACAGCCGAACGCGCCCACACCATCCTGGTCATCGCGCTGGGGATGACGGCCGTCGCGTATACGCTCGCGGGCTTCATCCAGCTCTTGACCGAAGGAGAGATTCGCCGGCTCCTGGGACATAAACGCATGCGACGGCAGATCGATATGCTAACCGGCCACACGATCCTGGCCGGTTACGGCCAGGTAGGCGCCCTGGTCGGCGAAGAACTCGCCGCGGCCGAGCTCCCCTTCGTCGTGATCGACCGGGCGGCCGATCGGCTCGTCGAGGTCGAGCGCCACGGATTCTTCTACGTCGAGGGCGATGCGACGGAGGAGCAAACCCTGCTCGACGCGGGCTTGCAACGGGCCCGCGTGCTCGTGACAGTCATGCCGTCCGACGCCGAGAACGTGTTCCTCACCCTGACGGCCCGGCAGATGGCCCCCGATGTGATCATCGTGGCACGAGCCGACCAGCCGAGCACTCAGAAGAAGCTGCGCCAGGCCGGTGCCAACCACGTCGTCCTGCCGGCCGCGATCGGAGCGCACCGGATCGTCTCGCTCCTGACGAACCCCTCGGCCGTGGAGTTCGCCGAGCTCGTGACCAAGCGTTCGAGCCTGGCCATCGAGATGGAGGACATCCTCATCCATCCCCGCGGCACGTTGACGGGCCGGTCGCTCCGCGACGCCGACATCGGCAACCAGACCGGCGTGATCGTCATCGCCGTGAAACGCGCCGACGGCGGAGTCGAGTTTCCCCCGACGGGCGACACCCCCTTCGCTCCCGGGGACAGCATCGTCGTCCTGGGACGCCGCAGCAACCTCGACCAGTTCCGCCGCCACTTCGCCATCTGAACGGCGACCCGGCGGATGTCCTGGGCCCGGATTCAACGGGAAAGACCAACCGAGCCCGGGGGCGTACCCCTGATCCTGGCTGGTCTTGTCCTGTCAGGCTCGATCGGTTCCAGGCGGCTAGCTCGCCTACCGCTTGGAGAACTGGAAGCTCTTCCGGGCCTTCTTGTGCCCGTATTTCTTGCGTTCCACCTTGCGCGAATCACGGGTGAGGTACTCTCCATCGCGGAGGGCCGGCTCGAGGTCGGGACGGTGTTCTTTCAGCGCCCGAGCCAGGCCCATGACGACGGCGCCGGCCTGGCTATGCTTGCCACTGCCGCGGATGTTGACGAAGACGTCGATCCGACCTCCCATGTCCGTAGCGGCGAGCGGAGCACGGACATCTTTGCGCTGGGTTTCCAGCTCGAAATACTTGTCGACGTCGAGGTCGTTGACGATGAACGTGCCGGTCCCGTCGCGGATTCGAACGCGAGCCACGGCGGTCTTACGACGTCCGGTGCCCCAAACAAACGGTTTCGCCGCCGTGGCCATCGTGGTGTCAGTCCTTCTCGCGTTTCCTGACCCTCGGCCCGCGCCGAAGGTCCGATCGATCCGAGTTTACACGTCGGGTTTCTACGATGCAGAAGTCCGGCTCATCTCACTGCGACGCACCCGGATGCGGCGGTTCGGTCGTGACGCGCGGCGTCGACGGCGCATCCGGTGCGTCCGAGACGGTTTCGACGGGCGTGCCCGACATGGGCTCAATCGGTGTGTCCGAGACGGCTCCCACCGGAGTGTCCGTAACGGCCGTCAACGTTTCCTCGACCGCGACGGGGGGGGGCACGACGGGTCCCTCATTGACGATCGAGGCCGGGGTGGGTCTCGGCTTCGGCGCCTTGGGGACGGGCTTGGGGGTGTAGACGGCCCCGATGGGGGAGGGACGGCCCGAGAGTCGTTCGAGGGGGATCGGGGATTGTGCCTGATGCGGGTGCTGGGGGCCGACGAAGAGCCGCAGCTTGGACAGCATGTGGCGGCCGATCTTGTTCTTCGGCATCATCCGCTGTATGGCCAGGGCGAGAATCCGCTCGGGGCGGCGTTGGAGCAGCTTCCAGGCCATCTCTTCCTTCTGCCCGCCGGGGTGTCCGCTATAGCGCTGATACGACTTTTGCTGCCACTTGTTGCCGGTGAATACCACTTTTTCCACATTGGTGACGATCACGTAATCGCCGGTGTCGATGTGCGGCGTATACGTAGGGCGATGCTTGCCCATCAAGATCGGCGCGATCTGGGCGGCGAGCCGCCCCACGACCACGTCAGTCGCGTCGATCACGTACCAATGCTTCGCCAGCTCACCCGCCTTCGCCTGATAACACTTCATGAACTTGGGCCACCTCAACAGACGTCATGTTCGCAGCGAGCGCCCTTTCCTGAGGCGAAACGACTATCTTAACGCTTGCAGGCCCGGCGTCAACCCAGTTCCACGCGAGGAAATGGAACCACTGCCAGGGATTTCGCGGCCTCAGGCCTGGAGCTTCGTTTGCAGGAACTCCAGGGCGCGTGCGAGCGCGGCCGGGATTTGATCGGGGTCCTTGCCGCCGGCCTGGGCGAGGTCGGGACGGCCGCCGCCGCCTCCGCCGACGATCGGCGCCACGTCCTTCAACCACTGCCCCGCGTGCAGTCCCAGCGCGATCAGGTCGGGGGTCAGGCCGGCGGCGAGCTGGACCTTGCCGTCGACCGCCGAGGCGAGCAAGACGGCCAGGTGCGCGCCCTCCTTGCGGCGGAGGACGTCGATGAGCTGCCGGAGCTCGTCGGGGGACGCCCCTTCCAGCGCCCGGGTCACCACGCGCACCTCACCGATGACGGCCGCGTCGGCGAGCAGGTCCTCGGGCGAGGCTTGCGTCGCCGCCGCCGTCCGGCGCTGGCCGGCTTGCTTCTTCAACGTCTTGATCTCCTCCAGGAGGGCCAGGACCCGCTCGGACGCCTGGTGGGGAGGGACCTTGAGCGCGGCGGCGACCTCGGCGAGCTGCTCCTCCTGGTGGCGGACGTGGTCGAGGGCCGCCTGGCCCGTCAGGGCGGTGATCCGCCGCGTCCCGGACGAGACCGACTCTTCGCCCACGACCTTGAACAGGCCGACTTTGCCGACGTTATCGAGGTGTGTCCCGCCGCAGAGCTCCCTCGAGAATTCGCCCATCTGCACGACGCGGACCTGCTCGGGATACTTCTCGCCGAAGAGCGCCATCGCCCCCAGCGACCGGGCCTGCGCGATCGGCATCGTGGCCCACGAGATCGGCTCGGCCTGGAGGACCCGCGCGTTGACCGTCTCTTCGACGGCGCGGAGCCGCTCGCGTCCCACGGCCTCGGGATTGGCGAAGTCGAACCGGAGCCGGTCGGGCTCGACCTTGCTCCCGGCCTGCTGGGCGTGCTTGCCCAGGTGGCGGTGCAGAGCGTGGTGCAGGACGTGCGTCGCCGAGTGCGCCCGACGGATCGCCTCGCGACGGCCCTCGTCGACCTGCGCGACGGCCGCGTCGTCGACGTGGACGGCCCCCTCCACGACCTTGCCGACGTGGAGCGTGAAGTCGTTCTCCTTTTTCGTGTCGGTCACGCGGAAGACGAACCCCTCGCCGCGAATCTCGCCGACGTCGCCGACCTGCCCGCCGCTTTCGCCGTAAAAGGGCGTGCGATCGAGGACCAGGACAATCGGCGCAATGGTGCCGGCGGTCGCCGAGGCGGCCAGGTGTTCCTGTGCCACGATGCCGATGACGCGGGCGGGCTCGCGGGTGGTGGAATACCCCACGAACTCGCTCCCCGAGTGGTACGACTCCTTGAGCGTGTCGAGGGGACCGGTCGCGAAGACGGCCGCGGCCTCGGACGTCCCGCGCGAGGTCTCGGAGAACTCGCCACGCGCCTTCTCGAAGCCGGCCATGTCGAGCCGCAAGTTCCGGTCGGTCGCCAGGCTCTCGGTGACCTCGACCGGGATGCCGAAGGTCGAGTGGAGCTTGAAGACGTCCGCCCCCGCGATCGTGTCGGAGCCGGCCGCCTCGGTCTTGCGGAACGCGTCGTTGAGCATCCGGAGGCCGTTCTCCAGGTTCCTGAGGAACTGCTCCTCCTCCTCGCGGACGACCGTCTGGATGCGGACGACGCTCTCTTGCAGCTCGGGATAGGGTCGCTTCATGGCCTCGGCCACCGCCGGCACCAGGCCTGTCAGGATCGGCTCGCGACGCCCCATCTGGTAGGCGTCCAGCACCGCGCGGCGGAGCAACCTGCGGATCACATAACCTTGCTTCTGGGGGCCGGGGCGGACGTTCTCGTGGATGCAAAAAGTCAGCGCCCGCGCGTGATCGGCCAGCCTCCGGATGCGGACACCGTCGGGGTGGTCGGCCCGGTACGAGACGCCCAGTCCCTCGGCCGCCGCGGCGATGATCGGCCGGAAGACGTCGGTGTCGAAGACCGTCGAGACCCCCTGCATGCAGGCCGCGGCGCGTTCCAGGCCCATGCCGGTGTCGATATTCTTCTTGGGCAAGGGCTCCAGCTGTCCCGGCCCGGTCCGGTTGAATTGCGTGAAGACCAGGTTCCAGATCTCCACCTCTTTCGGCCCGTCGCCGTGGTAGAAAATCTCGGAGCAGGGGCCGCAGACGCCGTTGGGGCCGTGCGTGGGCGCCCCCGCCGGCCAGAAGTTGTCGTCCTCGCCCATCCGGGTGATCCGGTCGGCGGGGAGCTTGATCTGGTCGTGCCAGATCGAGTAGGCCTCGTCGTCGTCGAGGTAGACCGTCACCGTCAGCCGATCGGCCGGGATCTCGAGGACCTCGCGCAAAAACTCCCAGGCCCAGTGGATCGCCTCGCGTTTGAAGTAGTCGCCGAAGCTGAAGTTGCCCAGCATCTCGAAGAACGTCTCGTGGAAGGCGGTCTTGCCGACGTTCTCGATGTCTCCCGTGCGCAGGCATTTCTGGCAGGTGGTGGCGCGTGTGAAGCTCGGGTCGCCCAGGCCCATGAACTCGCGCTTGAACTGGTTCATCCCGGCGGGAGTGAAGAGCACCGTGGGATCGTTGGGCACGAGGACGTCGCTGGGACGTCGGACGCATCCCCTGGAGGCGAAGAAGTCGAGGTACGCTTCGCGAAGATCATCTGTGGTCATGGGGGGGTCGTTCGGGGTTGTGGGAGAGTGCCGGGAGCGTCGTCGACTTGTAGGCCCCCGCGGCGGGGCCACCCCGCGGCTCGCGAGCCGGAGCGTGCCTTATTTCACGACGACCGTACCCTGGTCGGTGGAGAGGGGGGCGGGGAGGTTGCCCTCGCCAACGGCCTGGGCGAATTCGCGCGGGTTGCGGATTTTCCGGCCGCGGACGTGGGTGATGACCTGCCCGCGCTTCAGGCCGGCCTTCTCGCCCGGCGATCCCTCCGCGACCTCGACCACGGCCACACCCCCGCGCGCCAGGGCGCTGAGGAGGCCGTCCGAGGAGCCCACGTTGGGCAGCGTGCTCGAGTAGTCGACCCGGATGCCTCGCCATGCCGGCGGGCGATTCGTGACGATGACCCCCTCTTCGGGGGGGAACTTGGCGAGCTCGACGGTCCGTTCCAGGGGCTCCTCGCCCCGTTGCAGCTTCAGCTTGATCGGGACGCCGGGCGGGAGGGTATTGATCGCCACGACGAGCTCGTCCGCGTTCGAGACGGGCGTCCCGCCGACGGCGAGGATGAGGTCATCGGTCTGGACGCCCCCCTCGCCGGCGGGAGTGCCCGGCTGCGCGGCCATCACACGGCTTGAACCGGTCTCCGTGTCGAGTCGGATCCCGAGGAAGCCGTATTCGAACTCCTTGCCCTGCCTGAGGGTCTCGACCAGGCGCCGACCCAGCGCGTCCATCGGGACGGCGTAACCGGCCTGCGCATCGAACCCCGCCGCGTTGGCGCTGGCGGTGGTCAGGCCGACCAGCTCCCCCTTCAGGTTGACGACCGCGCCTCCGCTCATGCCCAGGTTGAGCTTCGCGTCGAGCTGGAGCAACGTCGGGTAGACCGAGAGCGGGCGGCGACCCTGCATCACGTCTTCGGGTTGCGGTTCCAGTCGGCGGGCGACATTGGACAGGATTCCCCACCCGGCCGAGGGGCGACCGTCTCGCGCGGCGTTGAAGGGGTTGCCCAGGGCCACCAGGAATGACCCCTTGCGCAGCTTCGTCGCATCGCCCAGGGCGAGCGGCTTGAGGGCGGGCCTCGCGATCCCCGGGAGCCGCCGGGGTGCGATCACGGCCAGGTCGCTCCGGGGGTCCGCGGCGATGAGCTCGGCCTCGAACGGGGCCTGGCCGAGGGCGCGGACGACGAGCCGGCTCGCCCCCTTGACCACGTGGAAGGCCGTCAGGATTTCCCCCTGCTCGCCGACGACGACCCCGGAGCCATAATCGAACGAGATCGGGTCGCCTCCGAGGGCATCGGGGTTCACCGCCGCGATCCGGGGATCGAACGCCTGAGGCGCCTGGCCCTTGCCGCGCACGGCGGTCGTCCCTTCCCCATCGTTCGACTTTTCGCGGGCGATCGCCACCACCGACGGCTCGGCCTTGGCGATCGCGTCGGCAAGCGCCGTCTCCAAGGCCGTGACGACATCCAGCGCCGTGGCGGGCGGGGCGGGGGGATTGGCGGGCGGCTCGGCCCACGACAGCAGCGTGCAGGCCAGGAGGATCAGATGCGGCATGGACGGTCACCTCAGGCCCAGGCCGAGACGCGTGCCAGGTCCGAATAGAACTGGCGATCGCCCCGAAGGAACCTATTCCCTATCTTTTCGAGTTCTCCGGCCCGGAGCAACCCAGGATTGCCGAATCGCTCCCCCTATCGTTCCTCCAATGGGGAGCCAAGCGATTCCGGCGACCCGCGGAGGACCGGCCTGGCGGCGATCGTGACGACCCCGATGGACCGGCCCCCCTGCACCTGGTCACGTCCCCGAGGACAGGTGGGTCGGAGGTGGGTCAAAGGTGGGTGAAAACAGGAGTGGGCGCGACTTCGCAGAGGGACGTTAGGTTTGCAATGGTCGTTAAATTCTTCGTGTCTTGTGTATCTCGCCGCCTGGTGTCGTGAGAGAAAGGCCCCGTTGCCTTCCGC
>JAABUS010004562.1_pt1 | contig 19727 bp, 19 predicted proteins | sample 5560161 | NCBI WGS metagenome assembly JAABUS01 (sample SAMN10711885, study PRJNA513376) | rock metagenome | isolation source: Antarctica rocks | place: Antarctica: Victoria Land, Trio Nunatak nord | collected 2016-01-04 | reverse complement strand
GTCTCCTTCTCGGCCGCCCGCGCCGGCGGTCAAGACGCTCGCCCCTCCGGGGCTCCCGTCTCGACCGCCAGCGCAGCCAGTCGTGATCGATCACCACGACCACACACACTTCACCGGACAGACCCGACGAGCTTCCGCCGCGGCCAGGACTACGTCTCGGTCTTCGCCGATCTTGACCAGGCACGCGTGGTGTTCGCCACGCCGGGTCGTGACGCCGATAGCTACGGGCGCTTCGCCGCCGATCTGGCCGCTCACGGCGGGACGGCCGAGCAGGTTTCCGAGGTCTGCCAGGACATGTCCGAGAGCTACCTGATCGGGGCGCTGGCGCACCTGCCCGCCGCCGAGATCACCTTCGATCGCTACCACATCAAGGCGCAGCTCACCCGGGCCGTCGACGAGGTTCGTCGCGCCGAACGCGTCGAGCACACCGAGCTGCTCAGACACACCCGCTACCTGTGGCTCAGGAACCCGGCCAACCTCACCGACCGCCAGGCCGAGCGGCTCGAAGGGCTGCTGCGCCTGCCGCTTGCGACCGGCCGCGCCTACCGGTGGATGCTGCGCTTCGACGGCGTCTACGAGATCGAGGACCCCGACGAGGCGGCCGCCTACCTGCACCGCTTCACCCGCGGCGCTCGACACAGCCGCCTGGCCCCGATCATCGCCTTCGCGCAGATGGTCGACGAGTACTGGCTCGGGATCGTGCGCTGGTGGCACACCCGCATCTCCAACGGCCTGCTCGAAGGCCTCCACTCCCTCGTCCAAGCCGCCAAACGCCGCGCCCGCGGCTACCGCACCACCCGCAACTACATCGCGATGATCCACCTCACCGCCGGCAAGCTCAACGTCGCCGCTACCCACACGAAGTAGCGAGGAGCCTGCTTTGGTCAGGTGGTACCTGCCCCATCGTCGCTACTTGCCCCGGACAAAGTCCTTGGCGGTCCGTTCGGAGCAATGACCCTGGATCACGGTGCCTGTAGTTGCGGGGCCTGGGGTTGTCGCCGTCGGCCCGTAGCGCTTCGGCGGAAGCGTTTGTCCGGGGCAAGTAGCTAGGGAGAGTTGAACTCGTCTCTCAGAAATGCGTCCGTCGCCACGAGCGCGTCGGGAGTCCCAATCTCGTAGAAGCGGTCATGGGCCTCGAATCCGGCGAGCTCGTCCGCTCGGGCAAGCTCGCCATACACGTCCACGAGGTCAGGCACGACCGGCGCGAGCGCCAGCGCGGACGGCGTGAGCGCAGCGAGTCCGTAGTCGATCCAGCGCATCTCAGCGTCGGGATGACGCCTGTTGTAGCGCAGGACCCTGCCATTCGCGAACAGCACGTTGCTCCGGTCCCAACGGTCCTCGTTCCGAAGGACGGTCATCAGAGCGAGCCGTCCGCTACGTCGATGGGCCTCGGCGACGGCGGCGTAGTCAATGCGCAGATACGTGTCGCCGTAGAGCACAAGGAAGCGGTCGCCCAGGAGCGGCAAGGCTCCCCGAACCGCCCTGGCAGTCCCAGGCTCGCCGGGTGCGTCGTGCACGACCTCGAGATCGAGCCCAGACTCCACAGTCGCGACCGCCTCCTCGATCTGGTGACCGAGGTGACCCACGCAGAGCACGACCCGATGCGCCCCGTGGCGCCGAAGGAGCCCCAGCTGGTGAAACAGGAACGGCTTTCCCGCCACCTCCACGAGGGCCTTGGGGAGGTGCGCCGCGTGCACGCCGAGCCGTGTCCCGAGACCGCCCGCGAGGATGCACACGGGTGGGAGGTCTCGGCTCGTCACCGCCCGACCCTCGAAAACAGCTGGTCATCGATCCTCCGCAGGGTCGCTAGGTCCGGGTCGTCCGCCAGTCGCGCGCGGAAGGGCGGATCCCGCCAGGGATCCCACTGCGCGCTGATGAGCTTGCCCGTAATCCGGCGGCCCTCGGCGCCAAGGAGGAAGCACACCAGCTCCGCCGCGACATCGGCCCCCGCGTCGCCCTCGGCCAGGTGGCGCTCGGTACGCTCGTAGTACTCCGTGCCGGCTCGTGCTGGCCCTGCCGCGAGCGTACCCTGGTGTATCTCCGTGGCCACGAACCCGGGCGCGATGGCGTTCACCGCCACCGACCGCGCCCGGGCCACGGCAGCCACGTTCTCCGTCAGTCGTACGACTGCCGACTTCGATGCGGCGTACGCGTCGTAGCGAGGCAGGGGCCCGGTGCCGCCGCCGCCCGAGAAAGTCACCGCGGCTCCACAGCCGCTGGCCGCGAGCCGCGGCAGTGCGTGGCGGAGCGCGAGGAACGTGCCGTCGACGTTGACGGCGAGCGTGCGGCGAAACTCCGCAGGGTCGACGATGTCAATGGGTCCGATCGGACCAAGTACTCCCGCAGCGGCCACGCAACCATGCAACGCACCGCCGCGATCGACCTCGCGCATCGCACGCACCCATGCGTCGTGGTACGCCACGTCGAGCGTGAGTCCCTCGTGGCCGTTCCCGTCGAGCACCGCGAGCGTGTCCTCGACCGCCGCCGAATCGCGGGCCGCGACGATGACCTGGGCGCCCTGCTGAGCTGCCCGGCGGCAAACGGCGCGTCCGATTCCGCGCGACCCCCCGGTGACGAGCACCCGGTGGTCGGCCAGCGGTGCAGTCACCGGGATGCCGTACTTAGACGGGGATACCCACACCGCGCGTACGCCTCCTCCACACAAGCCCAGGCGTAGCGCGCGGAGTGGAGGTCGCCGAGGAGCGGGCGGTTGTCCTCGGCGCGGACCGCCTCCCGGAGGTGTCGCCACTCCTCCACCCATGACGGGTCTCCCGGCGCGTATGCGATCTCCTCGATGTCGGGCGGGCCGAGCTCGGGCCGCATCTCGTAGCGCCAGAGGCGCTGCGTTCCGTAGGAGCCCGTCAGTCCCTCGACGCGCAGCTTCGCCGTCCGGCAGTACACCTCAAGCGAGAAGAGGTTCTTCCACTCCGTCCAGCTGACATGGAAGGTCCCCCAGGCTCCGTCGGTCGCTTCGGGCTCCCCCAAGACTAAGACCGCGTTGTCCTCGACCGGCGACGACCAGAACTGCGTCCGGAGCAGAGCCGATGCGAGCGGGAGTGGTCCGAGCAGCTCGTGGAAGAGGTCGAGAAGATGCATCCCCTGATCGGTGAGCTCGCCCCCGCCTGACAGCTCTGGCCGCATTCGCCATTCGCGCTCGTACCCGATACGCCCTCCATGGCCGTAGCGCGCGCGGACGAACATCACATCTCCGAAGCGGCCGGAGCGGGCCTCAGCGAGTGTCCGAGCGATCCCCGGGTGAAATCGGTGGTTGAAGCCGACCTTCGCCCGTCGTCCCGCCGCCCGCGCCGCGCGCCCTATCCGGTCGACATCTGCCGTCCCGATTCCGGCGGGCTTCTCCACGAGCACGTGCGCGCCCGCCGCGAGCGCCGAGCACGCGACCGCCGCCAGCTGATCGTGCGTCACGGCCACCACCACGACATCAAGACGGTGCTCGAGCAGGTGCTCGAGCTCGATTGTCGGTGTCGCTCCATAGTCGCACGCCAAGGCCTCGGCGACGGCTCCGTTCAGGTCGCAGCAGGCCACGAGCTCGTCCCCGTCCAGCGCCTCAGCGCGCTTACGTCCAATGACTCCGCAACCGACGACGCCCACGCGCAGGCGCTGTCCGTGCCCCGGTCGGGTCATCGGAACTCTTGGCCGACGCACCCCCGGAACTCGAACTCACAGGAGAGCTCCGTGGCCCCGGCGGCCGCCATCGCCTGGCGGGTGTCGTCGGGTCCGGGCGCATAGACCAGGAGGAAGCCGCCGCCGCCGGCACCGACGAGCTTGCCGCCGAGGACGCCTGAACGCCGTGCGAGCGTGTACAGCTCGTCGACACGCGGATTGGCCATGCCCGGCGACCGCTGGCGCTTGTTCTCCCAATGCTCATGCATGAGCTCGGCGTAGGACTCGAGGTCGCCCGCCTCGAGCAGGCGCACGCTCTCGTGGCCCATCTCCTTCGTGCGGTGAAGATTCTCTATCATGTTGGAGTCGTCGTCCACAGTGCGAGCGACCTGGTCGGCGAGTATCTCCGAAGCGGCGCGGGCATGACCGGTGAAGAACAGCAGGAAGTTCCGATCGAGCCGGCGTAGTGTCGACTCCTCGAGCGGTAAGGGGCGGATGTCTACCCGCCCGTCGGGATGGAAGGTGTAGGAGCAGATCCCGCCGTGGGCGGCGACGTACTGGTCTTGCTTGCCGACCGGCTCACCGAGGATGTCTATTTCGATCTCGCATGCGAGCTCCGCGAGATCGCCTGGAGTCGTTGCCGTTGACCGCGCCAAGGCAAGCGCTTTGAGTAGGCACACGGTATACGCGCCGGACGAACCGAGACCGGTTCCGGCCGGTACGTCGGCGATCGAGGCGATCTCCAGGGGGTTTCCGCTCCAATGACGCGTCAGCGCCTCGCGCAAGAGCGGATGACGGATCTCGCGCGGATCGTCGACCTCCTCAAACTCGGAGTACTTCAGCCGGTACCGACGCTGGAACACCGTGTGGGTGAGCATGTACACGTACTTGTTGATCGCGCCCGCCACCAGGAAGCCACCGTGCTCGCGGTAGTACGACGGCAGGTCGGTGCCGCCGCCTCCCAGCGAGATCCGCAGGGGCGCCTGGGTGAATAGGACGCTCACGCCGCCGCTTGCTCCTCGAAGACGAAGGCGTTCGCCTGGAGCCAATCGACCGTAGCGAGAACCGCCTGTCGGATCCCGACACGCGGGTGCCAGCCCAATTCCCTGATCCGCGAGCAATCAAGCAGGATGAGCGGTGAGTCGCCGGGCCAGCCCCGGGGGCCGCCGGCGTGCTGGATGCTTGGCTGGACCCCGAGCGCCTCGCAGATTGTGCGCACCGACTCGTCGACGACGATCGTTTCGTCCGTACCGAGATTGAAGACGGCGAAGCCAGGCTGCTCTTGTGCGCCGACGGCCATGAGGATCGCGTTGACACAGTCGCCCACGTGTAGATAGGACTTCTCCTGCCGACCGTTGCCGAGAATGCGCAGTCGTGTCACATCCTGACGGAGGGACGCGCAGAAGTCGTACACGTGACCGTGGGTGTAGCGCTCGCCCAGGATCGAGACGAACCGGAAGACCAGGCCCGACAAGCCATAACCGTGGCAGTAGGCCTGTATCAGGCCTTCTCCGGCGAGCTTCGAGGCGCCGTAGAGCGACGTCTGCACAGGGAACGGACAATCCTCGGGCGTTGGGAACACCGTCGGCTCGCCGTAAACGGAACCGGTCGAGGAGAACGCGATGCGCGTTATCGCGTTCTTCCGCATTGCCTCGAGCACGTTCCAGGTGGCGATGGTGTTCTGCTCGAGATCCCGCCGGGGGTGCTCGAGTCCGTGGCGGACGTCGGCGTTTGCCGCGAGGTGGAAAACGATGTCGCAGCCTTCGCCAGCTTTCGTAAGGGCGTCGAGGTCACAGACATCGCCTCGGACCAGCGCAACGTGAGGTCGCTGGAGCACGCCCTCGACAAACTCGATCCTGCCGGTAGAGAGGTTGTCGTAGAGAACGATCTCCACGCCTTCGGCCGCGAGGCGATCCGCAAGGTTGCTACCGATAAAGCCCGCTCCGCCGGTGATCAGCGCACGCTGCACTGCGGCTAGAGCGTGAAACCGGCCGTGATGGCGTCCTGCCGGAACATCTGGACGGTCTCGAGCGAGAACCGATCCAAATCCTTACCCAGCAGATCCAACTTGCTCAGCAGGCTGCTCGTCATCGTGATGATGTGGCAGCCGATCGAGTCGGCCTGGACGAGGTTCAGGATCTCGCGGGGACTCGCCCAGATGAGCTCGGCTCGCGGAGCGGTGGCGTCCAGAATCTCCAGCGCACGGCTCATGATGGGGAGCGGCTCGACTCCCGCGTCGGCGATGCGCCCGGCGAATACCGACACGTAGCTTGGAGCGCCGTCCCGCAGGGCGTTGGCTACGACCTCCACCTGGCCGGGAGTCATCAGGGCGGTTACGTTGACCTGAACTCCGTCCTCGGAGAGCTCCCGAACCAGGGCCGCTAGCGGCTCGCCCGACGCCGTGGTCACCGGAACCTTGACGTAGACGTTCGGACCCCATCCCGCGATCATCCTGGCCTGCCGCCGGATCTCGGCCTCGTCATCGGCGAAGACCTCGAAGGAGATCGGGTGCGTCCGGATGTGCTCAAGGAGTCGCTGGGCGAACTCTCCGTAGTCCGTGAGTCCCGCCTTCCACATCAGGGTGGGGTTGGTGGTAAAGCCCCGGACTCGAGGATCCGCCGCGCGACGCAGGATCTCGTCGAGGTCGGCCCCGTCGGCGAAGATTCTGGTGCGGATGGAGTCGAGCACAGTCGTGGACCCTACCTGGTGAGTCGCGATACGACGGCGGAGAGATCGGTTGCGCTGGCATCCGCTCGAGCGCGCCCGCTCCGGCGGTGCGCGCTACCTGGATGCCTCAGAACGATGGTACGGCAGCCGGCGCGAACGCCCGCCTCGATGTCGGTGTCCGTGTCGCCTACCATCCAGGAGGTAGTGAGGTCCAGCCCGAGCTCGTCCGCGGCGGCCAGCAGCAAGCCCGGCCGGGGCTTGCGGCAGAGGCAGGGCCTGGACAGATCTGGGGAGACGCCATCCGGGTGGTGCCGGCAGTAGCGCCAGGAATCCACTCGCGCACCGGCCGCAGTCATCAGGGCCTCGACGCGAGCGTGAACCGCGGCAAGATCCGCGAGCGATGCCGTCCCTTTCGCTGCCGCTGGCTGATTGGACACGACCACGATGGGCCATCCGGCGTTGCTCAGAGCGCGAACGGCTTGGGCAGCGCCCGGAACGAGCGAAACATCCTCGGGCCGGTACGGGGACTCCGGGACGCCGAGCCGTGGGTCGAGCACGAGATCGTTGAGAACCCCGTCGCGGTCCAGGAACACCGCCGCGCGGCCTTCCGTCACGCGACGGTGAGCGACTCCCACTTACCAGGCCGGATAGCAAGGCGAGGGTGCGAGACGAGTAGATGCCACACAACGGCCTGAAACGCTTCGACGTGCGGGGTGAGACGCTCGGCCGGTGCGGGCACGACGACCGCCGCAGTGGCCAGCCGCGCCGCTGCCCCATCCTCACGTCCCACCACAGCGAACACGCCGGCATTCACGCGCCGGGCGAGCTCGACAGCCGTCACCAGGTTCGTCGAGACTCCCCGCTCACGCGATCCGCCGCCGACCGAGAAGACAAGCACCGCGTCGCGCCCGCTGAGTCGCGAGCCGATCAGCCAGGCGCTGATCGCCGTTTCCCAGCCGTCGTCGTTCGTACGTGCGGTGAGCTCGGAGACGTTGTCCGTCGGGGCGTAGGCCTCGATCCCACAGAGCTTGCGGAAGTCGTTCACCGCGTGCGAGGCGTGGCCGGCACCTCCGCCCACACCAAGGATGAACAGGCGGCCACCGCCCTCGCGTAGCTTGTGCATGCCGTCAACCAACGCGGTGATCCCAGCGACCGAAAGAGAGGAGGCGATGGCCGCAACCTCGTCGAGGTAACGCCGGATATACAGATCGGGAGGTGGTGCTTCCGCCAACGGTTCGGTCACCGGGGCCCGTTCATCCATCCTGGCGCGCGACGCTAGCAGCCGGGCTGACCGCAAGGGACCCGGCACCCGCGCTCCAGACCAAGCGGATGTGGCTCTGGCCTCCTTTCCCCGTGGCAAGCCTCGCGCGCACCGCTTGAGGCGCGCACGATCAGGCGCGACAGCGCAGCAGGCCGACGACACGCCGCTGGCTGCTACCAGCGATAGTGCGCGAACGCCTTGTTCGCCTGCGCCATGCGGTAGATGTCGTCCTTGCGCTTGTACGCCCCGCCCTGCGCGGACTGCGCGTCGAGCAGCTCGTTGGCGAGCCGCTGGGCCATCGTCTTCTCGCGGCGCTGACGGGCGAAGCCCACGAGCCAGCGAACGGCGAGAGTGCGGGCGCGGCGGGCCGGAACCTCGACGGGAACCTGATAGGTGGCGCCGCCCACGCGGCGGGACTTGACCTCGAGCACGGGCGTGAGCGCCTTGAGCGCGGCCTCGAGCTGCTCGACCGGATCCTTGCCCGTGCGCTCGGCGATGATCGCCAGCGCGTCGTAGACGATCTTCTCCGCCGTGGAGCGCTTGCCGTGGAGCATCACCTTGTTCACGACCTGCGAGACCAGGCGCGAGCGATGGACGGGGTCCGGCGGGACGGGCCGGATGGTGGCGGCGGCGCGGCGGGGCACTACTTCGCCTTGACGCCGTACTGCGAGCGGGCCTTCTTGCGGTCGCTCACCCCGGCGGCGTCGAGCGTGCCACGGACCACCTTGTAGCGGACACCCGGCAGGTCCTTGACGCGACCGCCGCGCACGAGCACGACGGAGTGCTCCTGAAGGTTGTGTCCCTCGCCTGGGATGTAGGTGGTGACCTCCATGCCGTTGGTGAGCCGGACGCGGGCGACCTTGCGCAGCGCCGAGTTCGGCTTCTTGGGCGTCACGGTGTAGACGCGCGTGCAGACCCCTCGCCGCTGCGGAGCCGCGACCTTCGCCTTGCGCCCCTTCCCGGACTTGAGCCCAGGGGTGGCAAGCTTCTTCTTCGGCGTGGTGCGGCCCTTGCGGACGAGCTGGGACGTGGTCGGCATCGGGCGAGGAAGGCTAGCAGTGAGATGGCAAGCGACGGCTCGCGCCGACGGCCTCCTCGAGTACGGTCTCAAAGCGGTCCGCGACGACGCGCGGATGGAAGTGCTCCCGGGCGAACTCCCGGCCGCGCTCGCCGCGCCGCCGACTCTCCTGGGGATCGACCAATGCCCGCGCGATGACCGCGGCGAGCTCCCGCGCATCGCTCCCGCTCGTAACCCACCCGGCGCCTGACCGCTCGACGATCCTCGCGACCTCCGAGTCGGGCCGAACCGCCGCCACCACGGGCAGGCCCTGGCCCATGAAGTTCATGAGCTTCGAGGGGACGTTAAAGTCGACCCCCTGGTACTGCTGGGAGACGAGGCCCACCGCGGCACGGCTCAGGAGAGCGCCGAGCTCCTCCGGACCCAGGATCCCGGTCACCTCGACCCGGTCGGTGCGGATCGCCGCTCGCACCTCGTGGCCCGCCGTCCCGTCGCCCGCCATCACGAAGCGCGCCCCGAGGCCAGCGAGCTCCTCGGAGGCCTCGAAGGCATGCGTGACATGGACGAGATTCTGGGTCTTGCCGATGTTGCCCATGTTCAGTACGAGGCCCGGATCGACCTCGTCCTCGAGTCGCGGCTCGGAGCGGATGGGGAGGCTTGCCGGATTGAAGATCCGGACCAATTTCGCGTCCGGAACCCCCTTGGCCCGCAGGTTGTCCGCGAAGCTGTCGGAGATCACCGCGATCCGGTGCGCGGACCGATACGCCCGCCGCTCGAGCCAGCGGGCGGTCCCCACGAGCAGTCCCTCCCGCATCAGATCGGTGGCGGTGGCGGCATCAGGCAGGATGTCTTGGAGCCACAGCACCCAGGGGAGCCCCCGTGCCCGGGCCGAGACCATCGCCGGGAGGAGCGCCGGGAAGCTCGGAGAGACCGCGAGGATGATGTCGGGGCGGGGAAGCACGGGGGCAGCCAGGGACAGGGCCGCCGAGAACGTGGCCTCCTGCCGGACGCGCTCCAGTACGCCGGCCCTCCCCGGCCAGAGGGGAAGCCGCACGACCGTGATCCCATCGCGGACTTCGCGGTAGGGCAAGAGCCGCGTGCCCCAGCGGGGCTCTGGATAGTGCGGATGAGCGGCGACCACATCCACGCGATGGCCGCGATCGACGAGTGCCCGCGCGCACGCGCGACTGAGCGGGGCGATGCCAGTTGGCTCGGGGTCGTAGTTGTAACTCCAGAGCTGGACGTCCATGGCAACGGTTGTGCTCCTGCTGGCGGGACCGTCACACTATTCCGGTGCCCGTCGCCGTGATCACCGGTTCGGGAGGACTGATTGGCTCGGAGACCGTGCGCCACTTCGCGCGGCTCGGGTACGACGTCGTCGGCGTCGACAATGATATGCGCGCGCACTTCTTCGGGGAGGAAGCGTCGACGCAGGACGTCACGGACGCGCTCTCCGCCGAGCTCGACGAGTTCCATCCCCTCCCGCTCGACGTTCGGGACGCGGACGGTCTGTTGCGGCTCTTCGCGCGTCATGGCACGGCGATCGAGGTGATCGTCCACGCCGCCGCCCAGCCCTCGCACGACTGGGCCGCCTCCGATCCGCAGACGGACTTCCAGGTCAACGCGAATGGGACGCTGAACCTCCTCGAGGCCGCTCGGCGCCACTGTCCCGATGCCTCGTTCATCTTCACGTCGACCAACAAGGTCTACGGCGATCGCCCCAACGCCCTGCCGCTCGTCGAGACAACGACGCGTCTCGAGCTTCCGGCAGAGCATCGCTGGCACGAAGGCATCGACCTCGACATGCCGATCGACCTGAGCACGCACTCGCTGTTCGGGGTCTCGAAGGCGGCGGCTGACCTGCTCGTCCAGGAGTACGGGCGGTACTTCGGCATGCCGACCGTCTGCTTCCGCGGAGGTTGTCTGAGCGGTCCACGGCACGCCGGGACGCAGCTCCACGGGTTCCTCGCCTACCTCATGCGCTGCACCGTGACCGGCGAGCCGTACACGATCTTCGGCTACGGCGGGAAGCAGGTCCGAGACAACATCCACTCGCGTGATGTGGTGCGGGCGTTCGAGGCGTTCCATCAGAATCCGCGTGCGGGGGCCGTCTACAACCTCGGCGGAGGCCGGCGGAGCAACGTCTCCATGCTTGAGGCGATCGAGCTGTGCGAGCGCATCGCCGGGCGTCATCTGGAGTGGACGCTGTCGGATACGCCGCGGGTCGGTGATCATCGCTGGTGGATCAGCGGGCTGTCGTCGCTCCGTGCCGACTACCCGGAATGGGACGTGACGATTGGTATCGAGGAGCTGCTCCGTGATATCCATGCGCAGAACGTGGAGCGCTGGTCGATGAGCCAGGTCCGGTGACGCGCTCCCCGGGGAATCGACCCGCCCGACCGCACCGCATGAGCAGCGCGGGCGATTCCACGAGACCCTGAAGTCACCCGCGCATCGACGGCTGGAAGAGATTCCCACCCGGATTCAACGACGACCGCTCCGCGCACGCCGCTCGAGGGTTCGTGGTGCGTCTTCAGCAAGCCCGAGGTACGGGCGGTCTGGTCCGCGCGAAGCGTTCATACTTTCTGTCGGTGCACCGATCAACCTTGGTAGCCCGCGGCGTTGGCGCGGTCACGTCGTGTGGAGCCCGCCCAGCGCGTCGACGCGCTGGGCGGGCGAGACCTGCTCGGCTGGGCGCGTCTCAACCGCGAAGGTCGCTTCGTCCCGTTCGTCGGGGCGTCTTCGCGGGAGTGCTCGTTGCGTCGAATTCGAGGCTCCCGGCGTGAGCACCGTCCGCGGACGACGGCTGAGGAAGGCCCTGCGACGTAGCACCGAAGCGTTGCCGGCGCAGCTGGACGCCGCGGCGCTGCTCCCCGTCGCCGACGCCGCGATCCCTGCCCGCCTAAAGCGTCGCGAGGCGGTCTTCCGCCGTCTCCTCGCGGTGGGCGACGTTCTGGCCATCGCGGGTGTCCTCGGGCTACTCGACGCGACGCGCGGTCTCACTCCGCGTCCCGGGGCTGTCCTGATCCTCCCGGGGATCGTGATCCTCGGCAAGGTCCTCGGGCTCTACGACCGCGACGATGTCGTCCTCGCGAAGCGGTCCCTCGACGACGCCCCCGCGCTGTTTCAGGTCGCGACGCTGGTGACGCTGCTGGCATGGCTGCTCGCGGACCTGATCTTCACGGCTGACCTCACGCCGACCGCGGGCCTTCAGCTCTGGTGCACGTGCTTCCTTGCGCTCGCCTGCGCGCGGACGCTCGCGCGCGCGCTCGCCAAGGCGATGACCGACGAGGACCGAGTTCTGCTCGTCGGATCGGGGGCAGCCGCCCTGCAGATCCGGGACAAGCTGGTCGACAGCCCGGGCGTCAAGGCGACGTTCCTGGGCTGGATCCCCTTCCGGGGCGAATCGGACCAAATCCCCGCGCTACCCGCAGCCGGCAGCATCGAGGATCTCTCAGAGAGGGTTCGTGCGCTCGCGATCGACCGAGTCATCGTCGCACCCACCGAGCAGACCGACGACGAGGTCCTCGACCTCATCCGCATGGTGAAGGCCCTCGGGGTCCGCGTGAGCATCCTGCCGCGCCTGTTCGAGGTCGTGGGGTCGTCTGTCGCCTTCGATGATCTGGGCGGCCTCACGCTCCTGGGCGTCCGCCCCCTCGGGCTCTCGCGATCCTCGCGCGTCGTCAAGCGCTCTCTCGACGTCACGGGCGCGACGGTGGGCCTGCTGGCTACGAGCCCCCTGCTGGCCCTCGCCGCCGTGGCCATGGTGCTCGACTCCCGCGGGCCTGTCTTCTTCGGGCAGCGTCGGATCGGTCGCGACGGACGCTCCTTCTGCATCTGGAAGTTCCGCACGATGGTCCGTGACGCCGAGGACCGGAGGGCGGAGCTCCTGGCGCGCAACGAGGGGGCCGAGGGCTTCTTCAAGATCGCCGACGACCCGCGCGTCACCCGGGTCGGGCGCTGGCTCCGGCGCACCCAGCTCGATGAGCTTCCACAGCTTGTCAACGTCCTGAAGGGGGAGATGAGCCTGGTCGGGCCGCGTCCGCTCCTCGAGGAGGAAGACGCCCGCGTGGAAGGCTGGTACCGGCGGAGGCTTCAGCTCACGCCGGGGATGACCGGGCATTGGCAGGTGCTGGGCTCTTCTCGCATCCCGTTGACGGAGATGGTCGTGCTCGACTACCTCTACGTCGCCAACTGGTCGCTCTGGAACGACGTGAAGATCCTCCTGCGCACGATCCCGCGGGTGTTCGGCGCTCGCGGTCTCTAGGTTCGGCACAGTGCCCGGGGCCCCTCCGTCCTCCGCCGGCACCCTGCGCGGCGCGCTGTGGGCCGCCCAGCGCGCGGCGTCGGGGGAGCTCCCTCCTCGCTACGGGGACGACTGGGTGAGGCCGTTCGCCGATCGGGTCGCGGCCAAGGGGGGACCGGGTCCATCGATACTCGACGTGGGCGCGGGGCGCGCCCCCACGCTGCGCCCCGAGAAGAGGCCGTCGGGCGCTCACTACGTGGGGCTCGATGTCGCCGCCGCCGAGCTCGCGGGCGCCTCTCCCGGTTCGTACGACGAGGTCATCGCGGGGGACGTCTCGGTCCACCTGCCGTCACTGGACGAAAGGTTCGACACCGTCCTCGGTTGGCAGGTGCTCGAGCACGTCCGCCGGCTCGACCGAGCCCTGGAGAACCTTCACCGATACCTCCGGCCCGGCGGCCGGCTGGTGACCCTGCTGTCCGGTCGTCACGCGGTCTTCGCGCAACTCAACCGGGTGCTCCCGGACGCGATCGGGGCACCGATGGTGGCGCGCGTGATGGGCCGGCACGAGGACTCCGTCTTTCCGGCGGCCTACGACGCCTGCTATCAGAGCGCACTTCAGCGCCTGCTCGTCGCCTTCTCCGAGGTCGAGGTCGTTCCTCTGTGGCGAGGAGCCGACTACTTCCGCTTCTCGAGGGCGCTCCAGGCCCTCTACGTCGGCTACGAGGAGTGGGCCATGCGCGCCGGGCACGACGACCTCGCCACGCACTACCTCGTCGAGGCGGTGCGCTGAGGCCCTGGCGCCTCAGCCCTCGGGCGAAGCAGACCACCACGACCAGTCCGCGCGCGCCGCGTGACACGCGCGACCGGCCACGGTAGCCAGCGACGCCAAGAGCGCCGCGGCCAGCGGCTCTGCTTCGGTGCGGCCCGCGCTCTCGGACTGCGCAGGGAGCGGCGAGACCCCGTCATGCTGTCGCCTGGCCCGTCGCGGGACCCAGGGTTATTGATCCTGCCGTGAGCCCGTGCGGTGACGCCACGCGGCCACGGCGCCCATAGCCACGGCGATAGCTACGAGGATCCAGAGCAAGGCGGGACTTCCCTCCCCGCCGTTGCCGAGAACGTTGCGAGTCGCCTTGACGACGCTGCCCGAGGGTGCGGAGAGGCCCCGGGACGAGAGAGAAACCGGCCGAGGATCTCGAGATCTCTGCGAAGGCCTCTTCGCGCCCACAGTGGCGCGGGCGGACTCGAGCTCGGAGGGACGGCGGGGGCGACCTGTCCGCCGATCGATTACGACGGGCGCAGAACTGGGAACCCCTCCGGAGGCAGAACCGCCCCTCGGGCGCTGGGCAGAACCGCCCCTCGGGCGCTGGGCAGAACCGCCCCTCGGGCGCTGGGCCGAACCGCCCCTCGGGCGCTCGGGGCCAGCGGCGCCCGGGAGGTTCTCGCAATACTGCTCGACTGCGGCCGTCCCTGGGGGAGCAATGCAGGTGGGACTGGCGGCCCGAGCCGACGGAGCGAACGCCATCAAGGCGAGCAGGACCAAGGCGCTCAGGGCTCGTCCCATGACAGAAATTGTAGATGGCCCGGCGCTCCTTCGACGCAGTTCGCCTAGGGTCTACCACGGTGCGAAGCACTCGGGTCCAGCGCGCCCTGGCGTTCGTGGGGGCGCTCGCTCTCGTCCTGCTCTACGCGCTGCGGCGCGGCTCCTATGACGTGGTGCCGCGGCACGAGCACGCGGTTGCCGTGCTCTGGCTGCTCGCCCTCGGGCTGTTGCTCGGGCTGCTGCCGCGCCGTCGCCCTCCGGTTCTTGCGCTGCTCCCGCTCGGCGCCTTCGCGGCGCTCGTGCTGCTCACAGCGATCGCGCTGAGCAGCACGTCAAGCGACGAACGGACCGGCCTCGAGCTTGCGCGCGTCGTCCATCACGCCGCGCTGTACGCCCTCCCCCTCTGCGTGCTCAGCCGGCGCACCTGGACGGCGGCCGCCGCGGGACTCGCCGCCGGGGTGCTCGCGGTGACATTGCTCGCGGTCGTGACCCGTCTCGCCCCCGGCTTCATCGCCAGCGACCCGATCACGAGCGCGTTTCGGACGAACCGGCTCTCCTACCCCCTCGGCTACTGGAACGCCATGGGTGCCTGGAGCGCGACCGGGGTCGCGCTGGGCCTCGCGTGGAGTGCGCACGCTCGCACCAGGGCGATGCGCGCCGTCGCTCTCGCTGCGGTGCCGGTGGCGATCCTCGCCGTCTACCTGACGTATTCGCGCGCGGGTATCGGGTCGGTCGTACTTGGCGTGCTCGTCGTCGCTGCGGTATCGCGGCGGCGCCTGGTCCTGCTCGTCCACGTGATCGTCGCGGCGGTTGGCGGTGGCGCCGTTATCCTCGTGACTCGAGGCCAGCCGGCGATCGCCGACGCGACCGGCAGCGCCGGGCGTGGATCGGTAGTCGTCGCTCTTCTGGCCGCAGCTCTGCTGGGTGCCGCCTGCGGGGCCCTCACTCTCGGCCTATCGCCGCCGCGCCTCGCGCGAAGGCAGATGCAGGCGACCGGGAGCGTTCTCGCTCTGGTCGCGCTGGTGGCCGCCGTCGCGGTTGGGCCGCGGCTCATCGGCGACGCCTACGACTCCTACCGGCATCCGCTGAAGCCCGCTGCCTCGGCCGACCCCGCCGCGCGCCTCACCAATCTGAGTGGGAATCGCCACGACGTGTGGTCGGCCGCGCTGGACGCGTACCACTCCGCGCCGCTCTCGGGTATCGGCCCCGGAACCTTCGAATTCTGGTGGAACCGTCACGGGACCAACGCTGAGTTCCTGCGCGATGTCCACAACATCTACCTGGAGAACCTTGCTGAACTCGGATGGCCGGGACTGCTGGTGATCCTGGCCCTGCTTGTCAGCCTCGCGGTCGCGGCCTTGCGCCCGCGCAGCCCGCGGAACTCACCACGCGAGGCCGGCGCTCTGGCCGGCGTGGCCGCCACGCTGGTCGTGTTCGCGTTCTCGGCGAGCGTGGACTGGATGTGGGAGTCCACCGCCAACGCCACACTGGCGATCGGGTCGGCCGGCGTTGCGGCGATGAGCCTCTCAGGCGGACGCTTCTCGGTGCGTCTGCCCGCGCGCGCGGGGTTGACCGCGGTGGCCGTGGTCGCCCTGCTCGTCGAGCTTCCGGGGCTTGCCGGAGTGGGCGCTGTCCGCAAGAGCCAAGAGGCGGTCCGGATCGGTGATCTGCCGACGGCCCTGCGGCGGGCGCAGGAAGCCATCCGTGCCGAGCCGTGGGGGGGGACACCGTATCTCCAGCGGGCGTTGGTCCTCGAGCGGTCGGGAGAGCTGGCCCTGGCCGAGACCGACGCCAAGCGCGCAGTCGATCACGAACCTCAGGCGTATGCCAGCCGACTCGTGCTCGCACGGATCCAGCTCGAGCGCGGAGAGAATCGCCGGGGGCTGCGCGAGTTTGAGAAGGCTCGCCGGCTCCGGCCCCACTCGCCGCTGTTCGCGGCGTTCGCGTCCGCCCCGTCCCCCAGTCGCCGCCCGTTGCGGGCTCGGCGATAACTACCAGCGGTAGGGCGCGAAGGCCTTGTTGGCCTGCGCCAAGAAGGCTCGCTCGCAGTACGGCGTCATCGCTCACGCCGGCAGCGTCAAGCGTGGCGCGGACGACCTTGTCGCGGACGCCCGGCAGGTCACTTGACGCGTCCCCCGCGCACAAGCACGACGGAGTGCTCCTGGCGGTTGTGGCCCTCGCCCGGAATGTAGGCGGTGACCTCCATGCCGTTTGTGAGCCGGACGCGGGCGGATAACCGGGGCCTCTCGTGAGGTTGGTCGGGCATACTGTCTCTGGTGCGCCGACTCCTTCTCCTCGTTGTTCTCCTCGGGGGCCTGCTGGGCTCGGTCGCGGGCACGGCGAACGCCGCCCCGCTGCGCCTCGGGTTCTTCGACGGGCTGTTCGGGGACGCGTCGGCCGCGCGCGGGACTGGCGGGGAGTCGGTCGCGGGCGTCTGGCTGGATCGCGTGGCGGGCAACGAGCGCTCCGACGTCGTGCGGATCGCCGTCGACTGGGCCGCGATCGCGCCCAAGGCGCCGAGAAATCCGGGTGACTGGCGTGACCCCGGCTACGACTGGCGCGGTCCCGACTTTGCGATCCACGCGGCGCGCGCCCGCGGGCTCAGCGTACTCGCGACGGTCATGTCGGTCCCGCGATGGGCGCAGGGGGCGGGCCGGCCGAGAAGCGCCGGTGCGGCGGTGTGGCGCCCTCGCCCGCGGCCCTTTCAACAGTTCCTAAAGGCGATCTCGGCGCGCTACTCCGGGCGCAACCCTGGGCGTGGACGCGTGGACGCCTGGCAGCTGCTCAACGAACCCAACCTCGGGCTCGCCCTCCAGCCGCAATGGATCCGTCGCCGCGGACGCCTGCAGCCGGAGAGCCCGAACCTCTACCGCGTCATGGTCAACGCGGGGTACGCGGGCGTGAAGGCCGGGAATCCGCGTGCCCTCGTCGTCACGGCCGGTCTCTCACCCTACGGAGACCGCCCGGGCGGTAGTCGCATGGCTCCGGTGACCTTCTGGCGTGCGCTTCTCTCCCGTCGAGTCGCTTTTGACGTGGCGTCGCACCACCCGTACAGCTTTTACGGACCCTTCCATTCCGCGTTCAGCCGCGAGGATGTGGCGGTGCCGGACCTCGGGCGCATCCAGACGCTCATGCGGTCCGCTGTGTCGAAGGGGCGGCTAGTGCCCCGTAAGCACAAGCGCTTCTGGGTCACCGAGATCTCGTGGGACTCGAGCCCCCCCGACCCCCACGGCGTGCCCGTCGAGCAGCACGCCCGTCGCTTGGCGGGGACCATGTACGAGCTCTGGCGGCAGGGCGTCGACACGGTGACGTGGTTCCAGATCCGCGACAACCCGGGGCCCGACTTCGCAGCGAGCTTCCAGTCGGGCACCTACACCTACGGCGGCAAGCCCAAGCCCGCGGCCCAGGCCTTCCGCTTCCCGTTCGTGGCCGTCCTCGCTCCCCGGCGGAGGGATCAGGTTCGGCTCTGGGGCCGGAGCCCGGTAGGGGGCCGCCTCGTCCTCGAGCGCCGTACGGGTACGCGCTGGGTCCCCGTTGCCCGGATGCGAGCGCGACCACGCGGCGTCTTCGACCGCACCGTGCGGGGCAAGCGCGGTCAGCTCTATCGCGCGCGGCTCGGCTCCGAATCGTCCCTGACGTGGCTCGCGGGCTCGAGCCCCTAGCGCCAGACGGACGAGCGCAAGCAACGCCCTCGTGTCGCGGACGTGCTGGTTGTCACCTCCGTGCTCGGGCTGCTCGCGCTGACCCAGGATGTTTCGCCCCAACCCGTCGCTGTGCTCGCGCTCCCGGCGATCGTACTCCTCTCGACCCCGGGAATCACCGGCACTGCAAGTGTTGGGCTCCTCCCGGGTTCCCCTCTCGGAGATGGTGGTCCTCGGCTATCTCTACGTGACGAACTGGTCGCTCTGGAGCGACATCAAGATCCTGCTGCGGACGGTGCCGCGCGTGTCTGGCGCGCGCGGTGTCTGACGCCCTCGCCCCCTGCCCCCATACTGTGTGCGTGGTTCATCACGGCACGATCTGGCTGACCGGGCTGCCGGCGTCCGGCAAGACGACCCTCGCGGCCGCTCTTCGTGACCGCATCCAGCGGGAGGGCAGGACGGCCCAGGTGCTCGACGGCGACCTGCTGCGCGACGGCATCAACGCCGACCTCGGCTTCTCGCGCGCGGACCGCCTCGAGAACGTCCGTCGCGTGAGCGAAGTCGCCCGCCTGTTCGTCCAGGCCGGACTCGTGGTCGTGGCCGCCGTCGTGTCCCCGCATGAGGAGGGCCGGGTGCGAGCGCGACGAGTCCACGCGGCAGCCGGGTCGCCGTTTCTCGAGGTCTGGCTGGCCACCTCGCTTGCGGAGTGCGAGCGACGTGATCCGAAGGGGCTCTACGCTCGCGGGCGGCGCGGCGACATCAGCGGCGTGACGGGGCTCGACGATCCCTACGAGCCGCCGTCATCGCCCGACCTCGTGGTGCGACCGGGGCAGCAGACCGTCGAGGACTGCGTCGAGGAGATCCTGCGTGCTTTCGGCCGCCTACGAGTGAGCGCGGCTCCCGGGGGTGCGTCCGCTCCCGCTGCTCCTTGACCGCTGCCCTACGGCACGACGAGCGACAGCCCGGCGTCCGTCGGCACCGGCGGGCCGGCGGTCGGTGTGTCCACCGCCACGAGCGCGCCGCCGTTCGGGCAGCCCCCGTCGCCCGCGGGATCGCGATAGACGAGGGGGAGAGGCTGGCTTCCGGTCCGGAATGGCGTTGCCACGATGACGGCGGGGCGGCGGGCGCCTGTGCCGCGGCGGCGCGCCACGCAGTAGCGCCCCGCGGAGACCCGCGTGACCACGAGGCCGTTGCCGTTGGTGACCCGCCCGGACGGGGTGGTGGAGGCGAAGGCGCGGACGAGCCCGGTCGCGCCGCGGCGGCCGGTCCGGCCCCGGCGACCCGTCGCTCCGCGACGCCCCGTGAGCCCCCTGGGTCCCGTCGGCCCGGCGACGCCCTGCCGGCCGCGGTCGCCACGCGGGCCACGGGAGCCGCGCTGGCTGCGCAACGCCTCGCGCGTCTTTCCGGACAGGTCACGCGGCTGGATCGTCCCGTCCGCGATGTCGGCGCTGGTGATGAGCTTCGCCGCCACCGCGCTGCCCGTGCCCGCCAGCAACGCGACGAGCACCGTTCCCACCACCGCCGTCCGCACGTCCATCTTTCTCCTCATGGGCGGGGCCTACCCCGGGAACCGGGATGGTAACCTCGGGTGGGGGAAGGAAGAATTGCCCGCTATTCTTCCTCAGCGCATGGCACTGAACATCAAGGATGTCGGGGCCGATCGCCTGGTCCGCGAGCTTGCCGCGGAAACCGGCGAGACCATCACCACGGCGGTCACCGTCGCCGCCCGTGAG
>JAABUS010004561.1_pt1 | contig 19733 bp, 17 predicted proteins | sample 5560161 | NCBI WGS metagenome assembly JAABUS01 (sample SAMN10711885, study PRJNA513376) | rock metagenome | isolation source: Antarctica rocks | place: Antarctica: Victoria Land, Trio Nunatak nord | collected 2016-01-04 | reverse complement strand
ACGCGCATACATGGCCATATATGGGGGCATATATGGGGCATGTATGGGAGCAGCAATGGGGCATGTATACGCGCATACATGGCCATATATGGGGGCATACATAGGCCATATGGGAGCAGCAATGGGGCATGCATGCGCGCATACATGGCCATATATGGGGCAGCCCTATAGGGAGAGCAGGGAGGAAGGGAATAGCAGGTAATCCCTTCCCTTCCCTAGTAGTCCCTGCCCCTTCCCTTCCGCTCCCTTCCCTTCCCTTCCCTATTCCGCAGCGTAATTAATATATCTTCTAAATAAACGAAGAGAGTAATTATTAAATAATTTTTTTTATATCTAGATTATTAACCTCTAGCTTATAAATATCGGTTATAATAATAATATATAAAGATAAATCTTAAATAGATAATAAACCGAAATATATCGCGATATTTTATTTATCTCGAGTAGTTATCGCCGCGAAAAAAAATACGATTAACTTCGTACCCTCGATCGAATACGATAATCGTTTTATTTATATATATATTAATTAATATATATCTTTAACCTAGGTTACGGAATTTATAAAAATAATTATTTTCGGAATATTTTAAACGGTAGTAATCTACGACGGTAAAATATATTATAAATTAAATATATTATTAATAAAATTATAAATAGTATTAATTTAAATATATATCTCTAACCGATTAAACGGAGTCTTTATAATAATAATATTTTCCGAGAAAATATATCGCTCTCGTATAATTTTAAATATTTTAATATCGAGTATTATAGAGATTTTTAAAAGAGAGATATTAAATAATAATTACTTTTAAAGAATATTTAAACTAAAATATATTAATCGAAATTCCTTCTACTTGGTTATTAAATAAAACTCGTCGATTATTAATAAATATAATTATAACGTAAAACTAGTATATTATAATACGTCGGTATTAAAATTATTCGAATTAATAATTTTAGGACTTATAAAGATTATTATTATTAATTATTTATTTATAAATTATATTTAATTATTATACTATAGATAAAGTAACCGGAGTATATTATTATAATATTAACGAGTTTATTACTATCGCCGTTTAAAACGAAGAATCGGTAATTAAATATATAATTTAATTTCTTATATTACTCTTCTAATAAAGTATTTAAAAATATAATAAAAATATTAATAATAAAATCTAAAAAACGATATTTTTATTAAATCTAGTTTTTATAATTAAAATTAAATTCGTTCTCTAGTTTAATAATATATTTAAAGTATTATACTATTTCTTTTTAAACTCGATTCCGAAATAATATATTACGACGCCTTCTATATACTCTCGATTTAAAGTTTTATATAAATTATTTATTTTTATAATAATAAACGTAGACGCGAAATCGCTTATTATATATAATACTATTATAATAAATATTAATTTTAATTTTAAATATATTTCGCGGAGGGTTTTATAACGAAGGAGATTTACCGATAATAAAAAATAAAAACTAATAATAATCGAAATTTAAATTATAATTAAGAATTTTTAAATAACTTATATTTATTTCGTTATATATACGATGAATAATATTATAGATAATTATATTCGAAAGAGTATATATAAAAATATTAATATACGATTAATTTAAATTTAAATAATAAAATAATTAAATAATAATCGCGTCGTAAAGTTAGTTATTAATAAAGAAAAAAGTTAACGGAAAAATTTATATAAACGACCCGCGAAAATAATACGAATTTAATAAAAATATAGGGTTTTACACTTAGACCTACCGCCGTTTAACTACGAAGTTAATATTTCTAACCCGAAGGGGCTTAGTGAACGGGAGCTAACCCGAAGGGGCTTAGCGGTGGCTCGGTAGGTCTGAGGGACTGAGGCAAACTGCGCCGAGCCCAGCCGCGACGCTGAGTCATCACGGTACCCGAATCGCGCCTGCAATAGAACGCGCCAATTCTGCCCCGCGCTAAAACCAAAACAATCCAGCCCTATGATCACCATAAACATTTCTTTCATCCCGCAAAACCTCACCTCAGTTTATAACACACATCACGACAACAACAATAACACCATGAATATGAAGACAAGACACCAAGCCAAAAAGCTCACGGAGGAGGGTGCACCGCCCTCTCCTTTCCAAATGTACGAAGAGCCAAAGCGATGCCGTCGTCGTCCTAAACAGACCCAATCCACCGGCACCTCATCCACTGGTACCTCACCTGACCCCAACCTCGAAACCATCTCCACCGTGCCGACCGAGGCCTCACTTGAAGCTCCCGAAGAGTGCACAGACGACCAACCCTTCCCGGAAGCATCTGAGAATACCGCTATAGCAGCGGTAAGGAAGCTTAGATCCGCAAAACAAAAGGGTAAGCAGTCCACAGCTTATGCGGATGCAAGCTCGCAAACCCCCCCAGTGGTCCCCCAGGCGCCCCCACATATTCACAATATGCCTAGCGGTAACGAGATACCGTATTCAAAAATCCACATCACTGTGGATAGCTATCCCCCCCCTGGCTCTACGCTCCCCCAAGATGAGCTTGCTTTTGCCCTGCCATCTGCTCTACTTTCCCCAATTCTCTCATACATAGCCGCTCATCCAACTTCACGAAACACCGAACTCAAGGGTATCTTACCCGATTATCTCGAGGCTAAATCTCTTCGTACAGTAAAGGTGACAAGAAAAGTCCTCGATCCGGTTCCATATACCAATGGCAAGCTCGTCCTCGGGAAGAAAAAGGAAGTGACCATCGAGTACGAGAATCCTTACGCCGAAGACCAAATGCCAGTGTCCGACAGCCAGCCATTGTTGGGGCTCCATACCGATCCACCGAGCCCAGTACAAGAAGTGCAACATCCTGAGGTAGCAACACTGAGCCAGGTACAAGAAGAGCAGGTTCTTGAGGCAGCAGCATTGAGCCAAGCACAAGAAGGGCAAGCTCCCGAGACGCCACCCACTCGAGGCTGGAACCGGTTCCTGCCCAGTACCTCTTCAATCGCCAAATTCATTCCAAGGCCGTTCACGACTCGCCCTACAGCATCAGCAACAGATGCAGCAATACCACCACTCCATCCCCTTCGCGAAGAACTAGATTTCAGTCGACCTAACCCGCATCCAATCACCTTCGCACCACGACCTCACTTGCAAGCAGATGCCGGTGCTCATGCACAGATTGAGCAACAGTCCGGAAGCTACGATGAGGATATGAACGACGACACGGACACGGATCCTAATACGCAAACACAGGACAACACGGTCACGCATGATAACATCGACATGGACGATGCCCCCGCTTTGCCAACTACTCTTAAAGGCCCTGCAACGCGTGATCAAACCGAAGGAACGCCGCAGTGGGCTATGGTCAGAGGCCAAGCTCAAAAAAAGCGGGAGTCCAAGGGAAAGAGGAAGGAGCTCAGGGCTCAGGCGGAAGAGTTGAGGGAGGAGAGAGCTCGCCTACAAACGGCAAAGGCAGAATTTGAGGAGAAGCGTGCAGCAGAGGAAGAGATGCGTAAGGGAGAGGAAGCTCGTCTGCAAAAGGCAAAGGAAGACTTTGAAGCGGAGAGGGCAGCTCATATACGAGCTCAAGTACCCGGCGAGAAGCGAAAGCGTTCGCCTTTGCAGAAGACATCGAACCCGCAGGATACCCCGAACGTTTTCCGCCTCACTTATGATTATTCGAGCAGTGAGGAGGGCGATGATGAAGATGAACAAGCTTTCGGGGAGCAGGAGACGCCATCCAAATCACCTCATCCCGCCAAACGCGCTCGTGTCAGTGGGCCTGAAAACGGAGCTGTCGTTGGGGATCTACATAAAGCTCAGCCATACACTGGTCACATGTTTTCTCTTCCAAGGACACCGTCTACACCTTATGGTCATAACTTCTTCGGTGAGGGCGCTGACGGTCAACACGATTGTGATGGCGAAGAGTCACCGGCCATTGTTACGAAAAACACATTCAAGGTACCCTCTCCAGACGACAGTGACTGGGAGAGCACAGGAGTATTTAGTCCGAATCAGACGACCCCTACTGGAAAATCGCCAGATGCCGCCTCGAATCAGTCTACTTTCCAAACCTCTCCACTGGCATTGAAGCAGCCTCAGGCCTATCCAGCAGCCGGTCCGTCAGCAGAGGCTCCAAAATTCATGGCTCCGCCACCGCGTCCAAACCCTAGTCACGCCTCTCTACCACCCACTATGAGTACACCCGGGCCTCCGGCTTTCCTACTGGACGCAGTCGAGAAGGAGAGGCAGAAAGCCCTCAAGCATCAACCTATCACGGGCAGCAGGCTCCGAGAATCCAGTCGCCTCTCCATATCTACTGTTGGATCTGAGGCCGGAGACGAGCCGAGCCCATTTGGTGACGAGTATGATCCCAAGCAGCCGCTGATCCTCACATCCGTTTCACAGGATACTTCACCGGATGCTATGCCATGGCCAGGCTACGTCAATTCCTTCGAGGAGTTCAAGAAGTCTACGAGCGTAAGGGTCGGGGCTTTCGTCGATACTTCATTCACTGTGGATGACGGTAAGGTGGCCGTCGATGACTTTGATGAGGATTTAATGGCGGATTTTGACGCCATCGAGAATAATGAAGACGTGGCGCGCTCTGGAGGAGTTGGCCAGGTTGACGTGGAGGGGCCCAGGACCGATATGGAGGGGAATGGGTTGAGAATCACTTCTAGGGTACAGGACGTGATCGACGCCAGCTGGACGCCGGGCGATGACCAGGCGGCCCAGAATCAGTTCGATATGGGTGTGGCTTCTTATTATGAGGCCGCCGCCTATGGGGTGGCTACTTGAACACAAGCATTCTTCATCGATTGACCAATCAACACAACGTAACACTTGGATATGGGAGGAGTAGAAGGCTTCTTCGGGATGACTGACCATTGTGCATGTCTGTGGCTCTGCCACATTGACTCTTTGGTATTGTGTCTCCTGAATTGATCCTTGCTTCTGCTTTGCCTGGTGGACTCGCTGGAGAAGGGAAGAATAGGTGGACTAACTGGGTGACTGACCATCGTGCATGTCCGCGGCTTTGCCGTGTGACTGACTTTGGCCCATGTCCCTGGGTGACCCTTGCTCTGGCCTACTTTGGGGGGTTTACGGTTTGTGTCAGTGGCACTGTCAGTGCGAAGACCAACACGAATTACACGAGTCTATTTTCACAACACTGCGATTATGTCACGAACACTAAAGGAGGAAAGGGAGGGACTCATACTGCCTGCAGGGTTCTTCATGTTAAAGAGGACAGCACGCGTCATTAAAAGCATTGTTCAGCATAGCAGAGATACCCAAGCATTCAATAAGGAGCATTTTTATCGGCAAGAATTAAATTAAATACACAACTCTCGTCCGCTGTGGATTGAGATTTTGGTGCGGATGATTGGATAGTATGTAACCCTTTGGAAGTAGCTGTATTGCCGCATGTGTAGTAGTCTACTTGATTATCCTGTCAAATCCAAGATCTCAACCCCAGAAAATACGCCCTTGCCAGCCCTAACAGCCTCCCACGACTCTACATGCTTCCATGTGCCTTCCAAGCTTTCTCTCAGTGCAACGAATTTCCTTGCCACAATTTTCTCCTGGGGTGCTGCTTGTCTCTTGGATGGCGAAGCTAAGCTTGTATCCACGGCGTTTGATTTCTCGAGGCCTCTTGGTGAGAAAAGGACCGACGGCGAAGGCAAGTCCGAGATATCAGTGGCAGGCGAAGCTGGAGCCTGTTTGGCTGTGGAAGCTGTAAAGTCCAACTTGCAATTGACCCTCCTAGCCGCCAAGGGTTTCTCTTCATTGCCCAACGTGGTCATGTCATGCTGCGTCTCAGAGCGGATGGAGGTGGGTGTGCGCAGTTGACCGGATAAGTGGAGGTCATTGGCTAGTTGTAGTGGGCTTCGCTTCTTCCTTGGCGATGGCTTCGATGTGCCGCGGTGTCTGGGTGTTGATAAAAGTTTGGGATCACCAGCAGCATTGAGAGATTTTGTGGCAGTGGACTTGTGATTGGAAGGTGCTTCGGTGTCAGAGATAGGTGTGGTAGGACGGGAATGCCGCTTTCGAGGTGTAGGGGAGGAGGGAGATGACGGGAGGCTCTGTTGTACTATTGGATCTATTTGTCTCTCTTTAGACTGCTGTTCCAGGCTCTCGGGATCGTCTGGTGCGTAGATTCCTAGAGCAGAGTATCGCGTTGGAGACTCGAAGCCCAAGGTATCGGATGGTCTTTTGGAAAGGGTCCAAGGGTTCGAAGTGCTGTCTGCTGGAGACGAGGACACTGGCTGGTCTGCGGAGGACGTAACTTTCGACTTTGCTTTACTTGCTTTATTTGTCGTCGGTGGTTTCGTCTTCCCGACCTTCTCTCTCATTGGCTTTCGATTTTCAGCTGAAGCCTTTTCGGAAGGACACATGGAAGATAGAGCTGTTGCAGTAGCCAGGAAGACTGGAGAGGGTGGCCGATCGTTAGCTTTGCTGGCTTCTGTCTCACCTCTGTAAAGCCCGGGCTTCGACACCTTAAGAAAACGGTCAATGGTACCAGCTCTCGTAGCAGCCTTGTCCACTGCCTTCCTCTCTCTTACTTTCCTACTCGCGAACTTCTTCGGATTCCTCATGTCCTCCTCCCAAGTCTCTACTAGCAATGGCACCCCAAGCTTCACGTACGTCTCTAGCATCCAGATCTTCTCGACCTTATGAGGGTCGTAGTTTGAAGGTGCTCGCCTTTTCGTAGGACTTCTTGAACGGTTCCTACTCTCATCGTCACCAGAGCCTACTTGCTCGCCGTCTGAGTCATTCTGGACAGCGTCCTGGTCGTCGTCCTTCTCCTCTGCATCGAGATCCAAGCCAATGATTTCAGCTGGGACATAGGCAATTCTGAGCTCCTGCATTCCGTCGGTATTCCAGTGAGCCCGTCGACCACAGATGGCTTTAACAATCTGAGCTTCCTCTTTCTCTATAACTTCAAGGCTTTCACTATCTCTATTAGGCAATGTGCTTCGATGATATAGTCGATGGGCTAGCAATGCTGGGGCAAGTCCACGAATGAACTTCTTTGCGCCCCCAAGGTTCGGCCAATTGAACTCCTCGCCGACAAAAGCACGGAGGTCCTGTATACCAATTTCTTGATTCCATTGAATTGCCTGGCGCAGCTTAAGTAGTTTCTCTGGAGATGATATAGCCGGATGCTTGTAGTAGCCCAATACAGTCATGTCTGGAAAGTTTTCAGGGATTATTGCGGCTTTGTGTCTTTGCCGGAAGAATTTGCTTTCATTCGTTCTCAATTCTCGTTGCAACCTTTGTCTCCATTCGTCAAACCCATCGATATCACCCTCGGCAATTCTGCACAATTCCTTTCCAAAGCCTGCATTGGCCGCTTCACAGGCCGTCTTCATCCCACATCCTGATACCCCAGCCTGTATGTAATCTCCACCACTCATCAGCGCCACCAAGATCATTCCTTCGCTCTCCAATCCTGTGTCATGTTTCCAAGCCTTTGCATCGTATAGATTCACATGCGTGGGTTCCTTATTTCCTCGTGTACCCTCAGCTGTCCAATGTCTCAGACTCTTTGTACAGCCAAACATCAAAGTATCGACATCTTCACTTAGGACTGCATCTACGATCCCAGATTTCTGCAACAGGGCACATTCTGCCTCTGCCTCTCCAGGCGCCGTGTGGTAGGGAAACCCAAATTTCTTTAATAGCTCCTTCGTCGAAGCATTGGACATACATGCCGCACCATGGGCGATCTTCTTGCCACGCTTGAAACTTGGCTTGTGAGGGCCATCAAAGACGAAGAGAGGCTGGATGGAGAGAGCAAGCAGGCGCAGGAGACGGTAGTAGAGTGTTCGAAGCGCTGGGTTTTTGCCACCTTGTCCTGATTGTATCTGAAATTGCCAAATCGATATGTCAACCGCTATACGGAGGGGTCTGCCATTCCTCTCGAGATGTTCAACAGCAAGTCTTGAGAGGGCGATCCGTTCTCCGGGGCCGAGTTGCTTGTAGATGCTAGGAAAATGTGAGTTAGAAATAATACCCGATGTAGGAGACTACCTACCCAGGAATACCCATAACTTATGCTAAAATTGCAAATTAGCCATACTAAGGAGCAATTCAAGCTGTGTAATAGAGGCTGATGCGTGTTCGAGGGGATCTGGCGGACAGCTATAAAGCCGAGCTAAATCCGGCGCGGCTTGGTTGCACTGGGGAACATCTTCAGCCTTGCTCTACACAGCAAGGAGCGGCCTGGTGGCTCCCAATCCACAATGACAACGGCAGCCTCCTATTTCGACCGCAATCCCTCTTCGTCCATCCGCCCAGGCCTTTCCCACCTCCAGCCAAACCCCTCCTCCCCCAAAACTCCCAATCGCACCTTCTCCTCCACTTTCTCATCTCCCTCAGTCAGTTACCGCGCCGAAGAAGACCCCCTCATCTTCGAATTTGGTACGCGCCATTTCAGCGCTGGATTTGCAGGCGAGCCCGCTCCAAGATGCAGACTGAGCTTTGGACCCGAGCAGTCGAGGCGCGTGGGAGACCATCGACAATGGCTACCGGGCTATGAAGAGCGGAAGAGGAATGGTATGCAGGCGGAGAAGTGGGGAGAAGAAAGCGAGCTGTGGAACATGGATTTGAGGAATTGTGATTTGGGGTTCGTAGAGGACAAGATCGAAAGAGCTGTAAGGGAAGCGTACATGAAGTACTTGCTGCTAGATGCAAAGTCGAGAAAACTGATGGTCGTTCTACCGAGTGTGATGCCGCACCAATTACTTTCTACGGTACTGGGTACCTTGTTCAGCAACTTTCAGACTCCTAACATTACGCTACTGTCACCAGCAATCTTGACTACGTCGGCTGCCGGGTGCAGATCAGCGTTGATAGTGGATGTTGGGTGGAGTGAGACGATTGTGACTGGTGTTTATGAATATCGCGAATTATATCAGTCTAGGACTACGCGGGCAATGAGAATGGCAACTTTGGAGATGGCCAAGATCATGGAGAAATACGACGCGATGTCAAAACGGGAGACGCCAGCAAGAGCCGCTGAACAGGAGAGGGAAGAGCAAAATACTAAGCTCAGCGTCGAACTCGATCAAGCTGAAGAGGTGACTACGCGAATGGTATGGTGCAAAAGCCGGCAGGAGGCTATGCAAGGCACCTCTGCTTCGAACGATACCTCCGATCAATTAGGTCAAGTATCTATTGCCAATGACGAGACAGCTTCTAGTGCGCCCGCAGACGACACTAAAAGCGCAACAACCAATGATATTTCTATCCCATCTCCTTCTTCGCCACGCAGAAGTATACTGATACCCTTTCCCCAATTCGCTGAACCCGCGGAGAAGACTTTCCTCGCAAAGAACAGTCAAAAGTACGACCTTGACGACCACGAACAACCCCTGCACCACTTAATATTCAAATCTCTTCTCCGCCTGCCACCCGACGTTCGATCCGTCTGCATGTCCAGGATTATCGTCACGGGTGGAGGCTCCAACATTCCCGGCCTCAAGACGCGCTTGCTAGACGAGGTATCTGCACTAAAAGAACAACGTGGGTGGGACGCAGTCGAGGGCAAAGCTGCCGATGAGCGAAGAAAAAGACTCAAGGAGATCAGTCACAACAGACAGAAACCGCCAGATGCTTCAAGTAAAGCTACAGATCTACCCCCTGCTCTACCTGCATCACAAACGCCACTACCTCCCGATCCAATCGAAGAGAAGCTTCGACGCGATCAGAACAGGGGCGTGAAGTCTACAGTCTCTGGAGTCATTCGTGGCGTCGAGACACTTGGTGCATGGGCTGGTGCTAGTCTATTGACTAATTTGAGGATCAAAGGACTGGTCGAGATTGAGAGAGATACCTTCCTGCAGTATGGCCTCGCTGGAGCGAGAAGGGATATGGAATCAAATGTTGGTCATCGGAAAAGCATGGGAGGTGGAGTGGCTACTTTGACTACAGTGGATAAAGGAGTTTCAGGGCTTGGGATATGGGCGTAGTGAACGGTCATGAGCTCAGATTCATTCATTAAGTGTCAACAAAAGACTCTGTAGAAGCCCCAGAGGCCCAGACCACTCAGTACTGGAATTGTAACATTGTCATCCCAGCCGAAGATATCCACCACTTCGCTAGCGCTCCCTACAATACCACTCCAAAGGCTTACGATTCCCAGCGCGACCCAGCCACCCACAGTCGAATCCTCTTTCGACAGGCCAAGTGGCTCTCTTATCACATCTGGCAGACTCAATTGCCCTTTGAACAAAAATTCCGTGTGGTATCCGAAGTGCGGAATTGCCCATCCATAGAACATTCCAGCCGTCAGAACTCCCACAGCAAGTGCCGAGGCGCTGCCTGCAAGGCTCTTGCCCTTTCGTAGCCGGGCTGTATATCTCCCGTACAGTCTCCCAAACGTACTCGCAGCGGTATCGCACCAACTCAATAGCATGATTGACATGACGCCTACATCATTTGGAAAGAATCTGAGCACTGTCCACGCGCCCAGGAGGTACCAGATGACGCCATTGTAGCCATCGACTTCACTCTCGCGCATGAGTGCGCCCAAGCACTTTATGTAGAAGCGGTTGAAAGCTGGGAAGGTGTGGCGCAGGTAGTCGGCGCTTGCGATTGGTGTCAATGCGCGGAGCAGCCATGGATGGATGGCTTCTGGCTGGGTGCCGCGGGAGTAGAGGTAGAGCGTGAAGAAGCCGATGGAGACATGTAGTGCTTTGCGGGGTATTTCGTGACGGTGGACGAACGACCGCCAATGTCTGTGTATGGGGATCAGGCCGAGAGGTGAAGGCGAACGGGATATTTCACGCCACGATGCGGCGGAGAAAGGTGAGAGGTGGCCGTTCGGCTGAGGACTTGGATATGGAGGTTTCTGCTTCGGTTGTGAGGCAGCCTTTTGCCGTTTGGCGTGGGTCTTTGGACTGCGACTTCGCGCTCGTGCGCGCTTCTCGAGGCTCGAGTCTGAGTCGGAGGGTTCGGAATCCTCCGATATGGCGTCCGGCGAAATATGGCGCTTCGCGGCAGAGCGCGTTATGGGAGCGAAGTAGCTATCATTCTTGTTCTCTGTGGGCGTGGGCGTGGCAGATATGATTCGGGGCGTAGAAGGCACTTGATAATGTTGTGACATGACGCGGAAGGTCTCAAAGGAGTGGAATGGCGGCAGAGCCGGCTCAAGACCTATGAAGGTCAAATAATATCGCAGAAATGGGTATACTATGTTAGAAGAAGAGTGGAGAGTATTGTTTGTTTGGGCGTTGACCGCTATCTTGACGATTTTCTGGGGCTACTGCCCGGGCGCGTGCGGCTTTTCAGAGATGCCCAGCTTTGTAGGTGATGTGTAAGAAGGTAAGCATGAGCCCAGCTCTGGAGCCAGCAGGCTTCGTTGCTGTCGTTGACCGGGATGATGACAGGAAATGGTCATGATCATGATCGGGTCAATTATTTTGCCAGAAACTTGGCTGAGTCAGCCGCTAATTAACCACGCGCTAAGATAACAAAGATCTTCCCACACAGCAAGAAAAATATCACTCTTTCTTTCTCGTCAAGGGTACCGAATCAACCATGGCCCTAGAAGCCCGATGCCAGCAGGAAAGAAGAGTATCTTCTTCTTCACGAGCATGGGAGGGTTTAACGCCTCCACTGGCAGAATGGATCCTTGACGCGATATCCAGTATGGGCTTTCGACGAATGACGCCTGTACAGGCCAGCGTTATTCCGCTGTTCACTGGAAATAAAGACGTCGTGGTAGAAGCCGTGACGGGGTCTGGCAAGACCCTTGCGTTTCTCGTGCCAGTGGTGGAGAAGCTTCTACGACTGGAGGAGCGGACGAAAAGGCATCATGTGGCGAGCATCATCATTTCGCCTACAAGGGAACTTGCTACGCAGATACATGGTGTATTACAGTCATTACTAGCCTTCCATGGTCCTTCGGCTGCAGCCATGAGGTCTGCAGACGAAGACTCTGATTCAACGGACGTAGAACAACCTGTTTCCTCATACCCCTCATCGAGTCCACTCGTGATAACACAGCTGCTTGTTGGAGGAGACACTTCCGTTGTCCAAGATCTCAGCCACTTCCTCAAAGCTTCCCCAAACCTGCTGATTGCGACTCCAGGTCGTCTCTTAGAACTGTTGTCATCACCACATGTCCATTGCCCGCAATCTTCGTTCGAAGTGATTGTATTAGACGAGGCGGACAGGCTACTCGACTTGGGTTTCAAGGAGGATCTGCAGAAAATATTGAGCAGGTTACCAAAACAAAGAAGGACGGGCCTATTCAGCGCCAGCGTCAGTGAAGCTGTCGATCAGATTGTAAGGGTTGGCCTACGAAACCCAGTCAAGATTCAGGTGAAAGTCAGGGGGCCAGATGGAGAACTTGATCGCAGAACGCCTTCCAGTCTTCAGATGAGCTACTTGGTCACGCCCGCGTCTCATAAATTGCCTACCATCTCGAAGATCCTCTCATCGCTCGAGCCTTCACCCAGCAAGACAATAATTTACCTCTCCACCTGTGCTGCTGTCGACTACTTTCAGCACGTCCTACCCGCCATCCTTCTCACAAAAGATAACCAGAGATTTACGCTCGTTACCCTCCACGGCAAGCAGCTTCCCAAAGTTCGACAGAAGAGCTTCAAAGCTTTCGCCAACGCGAGCACGCCTTCGATCCTATTGACGACCGATGTGGCGGCAAGAGGCCTGGATATTCCGCAAGTGGACCTTGTACTTCAGCTTGACCCTCCCAGTGATCCTAAAGTCTTCCTCCATAGATGCGGCCGCGCTGGGCGAGCAGGCCGTAACGGCTTAAGTGTGATACTCTTGCAGCCCGGAAGAGAGGAGGACTACATACCATTTCTGGAGATCCGAAAAACGCCAGTCACTCCTCTGAGCACGCCCAATGTCGAGATCACGAGCGAGGATACGCGAGACGTGACCGAGAAATTGAGACAAATAGCCCTGACGGATCGTGCCTACCACGACAAAGCCCAACGTGGCTTTGTTAGCTGGGTCCAAGCTTATAGCAAGCATCAAGCAAGCAGTATCTTCCGTATCGCCGATCTTGACTGGGAAGACGTTGGGAAGGCATGGGGTTTGCTTAAGCTTCCGAAGATGCCGGAATTGAAGAAGTGGGAGGGTGACAAGTCTTTAGGGGTAAATGTCGACTGGAAAACTTACGCTTACAAGGACAAGAAGAGGGAAGAACAGCGGAAGAAATCAGCTGCAGAGAGACTAGAAGCGCTTGAGATGAAAGATACGATGCCTAAGCCAGAGAGGCAGCAGACCAAAAGAGCCTGGAGTGATAAGCTCGATGCACGAGACGAAAGGGAGTTGCGAAGGAATAAGAGGCATAAGAAGCGGGACCGCGAGAAGTGGGAAAAGATGACGCCCGCTGAGAGAGAGAAACAGCAGGAGCTAGAGTGTATGATTGATGAAGTGAGAGCAAAGAAAGTGGAAGAAGAGAGGTTTGAGGAATTCGAGGGTTTCAGCGATTGACTTGTGCGATTGCGATGATACCCAACCATGATAACGCCTATATACCTACTATGTTGCAGATTGTAGTTTCGGATCAATGTATTCATTAACTAGCTGCCGTATATCGTTTGAACGGTCACGTGATAGCGCGGCTTCAAGAACGACGCAACGTGACTAATCTCTTTTGGAAAATCAATCTGCCGCCGGCCCCCTGAATAGCGCTCTTCTGGCTTCGTGGGAGTGTATACTTTACAGTGTCTGCTATCCTAAGGAGACCCTATACCTTATCCCAGTCATTATGCCCATTACGACACGAGCCAAGCGAGCATTAGCAGAGTCAGATCCAAATGCCGAGCTCGCGCCAGCAGCAAAGAAAATCCCGAAAGGTAGAGCCAATGGCAAGGAAAACAGCGCGCCAGTGACCAACACATTGCTAGCAACTGTGGAAGACCAGGCCCAAAGAACGGGCAAGGACAGAGACCCGCCTATAGTAACGGAAAAGAACTCTGCTCCCATTGCAGAGGATGTCGTTGGGGTCAGTGCAAGAAAAGACATATACTTCAGTGTGCGGTATACTCACTAGCGCTCCCAGGCAGCGCAGCTAGCAGGCTTCAATCAAAGCGCTTCTAATGCAATTCGAGACCAGAAAGGTAAGGTTTCCAGGGGCGCAAATGGCAAGAAGTGGATCTGTTTATGCGTTCCTTCGGACATGGATCCAGATAAAGAGCGGGACTCGAATGAGGACTCGGATGAAATCTCAGATGAGGACTTTGATGAAGATGAAGATGAAGATGAAGATGAAGAAGTGACGGGAGACGCGGACATTGGGGTGATTCGACCGCGATGTGATGGTGGAGTCAGATGCATGTGCAAGAAGCCCGCTGAAGATTACCCGGATCACAAATGGATCGTGACGCAGAAAGGATTCGCATTGTCTCTTGAATGGCTCCAGCAAGTAGAGAATCGCCACCAAGAAAACTTCGACATGTACATATCCAATGATTTCAACGGCTATGGGATCTGCGAGGTGATGGAGAATATATTGCTGGCATTTGCCAAGGAAGAGAAGAAGAAAAGGATAGATCCGATGGCAATGTGGTCTGTCGTCGAAAGTTTGGCGTTGTTCCTGCGAGGCGATCATCTCTTCCATTGGAAGAGTAAGCCTCACACGATCCAGAATCAATCGGATGGACACTGACCGTTGATATTTAGTGCTCGATAACTCTGAAGGCAACGCGAAGCATATCATGTTGATCGGCACCGCGCTCTTGACGGCCGTCGTGCTAATCCAGGAGAAGATATATTCGAATGATAAGGCCCCAAAGATTCGAAATCAGAGCCTCATTCTTTCACTGTTCCTACAGTTCGCTGACAGATTTCATGAGATATGCTCCCACAATGAAGACGGATGGACACTTCAGGTTGTGGGGATCGCAGACACCTTCAAAATTCCAATCGAAGGCGTGGCTGGTATCGCGAAAATCATAGAGAGAATCCGAAAAAGCAAAGAAGCCAGTGGTTCTGATAGTAAAAGCATCTCGCAGAAATTGTCTAGGGAAGAAGCTGAGATAGAAGCCAAGGAAAAGATGTGGGCCTGTTACGAGAACGCACCAGGTATGGAATGGGGTGTCATTACTTTGGAGAGCCTAACCCGCGCGCGGGGTGAGGTCAGAGATTGGAAGAAGGGATGGTGCTGGATTGTTGAGGTATGCTTCCATTTTCCTAGCTCTCGAAAGCACTAAAGTTGAATTGCCATGTAGCTTGACGCATACTGCGCGCACCAAGCTGTCAAGGACTGGGGGTATGGACCGAGCTACGAAGAAGAGGAGATGGGTGGTAGGATTTATGATCTGACCGCCAGGAAAAATAAAGGGTGGCATATGGAGAGGTATCAGCTCTGAGGCTGATTCTGGTGAGAAAAGTTGGTGAAGCTTGAACTGGAGCAAAGAATAGTACAATCGTAATAGGCGAGTGTACATATATAGGGCCTTTGGAGTGACTGGGGGGATTCCTTGGATTTGGAGACGGCCTCGTGATTTCTGCTGACCCAGAGCACGGTTCAGAATGGCCAATATAGCCAATTTGTAATTCGATATACGTTAAAGCAGAATCCCCACAAGACCTCAATCCCCAGTCTCGCAACCCTTTTCACAACATGTTTGCAAAGTACTATCCCAACACGTTTCGCACCCCCAACAAGTAAGCCATTGACTATCACCGCAAAATCGAAACAAGTAAGCCTCCGTATCGACCCTCTGTCCGCCAATAAGGCTCCTCTTCCTATGTAGCCTCGTTGGCGCTGGGCGCTTTCCAAATCTGCCGCATTCTTCGGGTGACATCCTCTTTAACGGCGCGTTGATCCTACTCCAGTTGGTATGCTCGCAAACATGTGGCGGCTTTGGGCAAACTTGTTCGAAAGTGCATTATATTGCTCCGCCTTATGTGAAATGCTTCCTTGTTGGGTATCTCGCCTCTCGAATGGCGCACTTCGTAGCTCATCAAGCGCATGGATTTGGGGCTTTCTCCGGGGTAGCTTCCCTTGTGGCCTTGGAGAAGCCGAATCAACTTAAGTGGATTTTGAAGAAGGACCTTGATGCGCACAAACGGCTCTACCGTATTTATAATTTTACGTACGCTTTCACTAAACGATAACCCTGCGCTCCACTTCTAAGTCGTGACGCCTATCCTAGATATTCAGTCCCCGCCTCGCACCGTTCTCATCCCATTGAAACCTATTCCTAGCCAGCATATTCTTCCACTCCCACATGAACGGTAGCCGGCCCCAGTCCTTCTCCCATCTCCTGCCTCTAACCCGCCATCCATGGACCAGCTCTGGGTTCTCCGGTTCCTCTATCAACTCTGGGATGATATCCACTCCGAGTTTCTTATCGATTCTCAAGTGCTCTTGCCATTGCCAATTGATGCTCCTTCCCAGATCTGCACGCAATCTCTTCATGGCTAGGATACGCTCCCTGATATCTTTGACGTTGAGATCTGCGAAGACGGTCTCATCTTTCGATAGAGGGGCTATTTCCCCAAAGCCGATGCCTCTTGCTGGGGCCTTTCCCTTGCTGTTGTCGCTCTGAAAAGGGGTATGGGGCCGCGTGGGTAGCATACTCCGAGCCCTTTCCACTATTTCCTTCTCGGCCTAAATATGGTAAGCAACCCTTGACCAGCGTCTGTTGCAGCTGGTGATCTACCTTACCTCCTCGATTCTCTTGGCTTCATCCCTTTCGAACTTGTTCTGCTGCTGCCATCAAGCAGTCCAGGCGCAGACCGTCTCGTTCGATCCACTCGTTGACGTGCTCGAGTCTGTCTGCTAGGCGCGCTAACTGGGCAGAATGGTGGTTCGAGCGAATCTCAAGAGCGTCACGATCAATGGGTAGGGGATCCGTCTGAGGGTTGGGTGGAAGGGGATAATATCTCTTCAGGGCCGACTGTTTTGGGGTTGCGTCCCGACAAGGAATGTGTAGGGGTGGGCTTGCAGACGCAAATAACGGTGATTCGCATGAGGGAGATTCGGGAGATTCGGGAGAGACGGAAAACTGAATCGTAAGCGTTTGAGTTCAAATTTTGGTAACAAAGATTGGGCTTCTTACCCGAGATCCTCTTAGATCTTGATCTCTATTGCTCCAATTCGTAATGATCCTAAGGGGTCCTCCTCCTTTAGAGACGTCCTTGGGAGACCGATTCGCAGTTGGAGTTGCGGCAGCAGGGGAAGCAGGCCGTGATTGTTCGGGAGTCTCTTTCTGGTTGGAGCAGGTGTGGTCAATTGAGGCTGCATTTCCTGATGCTGATCTGCTGCCTATCCGGCTTTTATTCTTGATACGATTTAAGAATGGCATATTGGTTCCAAAACATGAATATGGATATGTTGTTGGAGCGTGGCGAGATCGTGCAATTGGAATTGCCTGAATCCGTGGCTGCTCATTGTTCTGGGCAGGAGCATCCTCCTAGGCAAGAGCAACCCCATCGAGGTCAGGGGCGACTCTTCTAAAGCCTTTAATTTCTTCTGTCTGTTCGAAGCCTTTCCTTTTCGCATATTTCGCGTTAATAGCTTCCACGCTCTCCATCCGCGGCTTGTTCAGTACCGGTATATATTTTCCAAGGAGTCTTGCTCCATCGCCTCCTTGAAAAACCTTCTGGCTGCTATGGTGTTTGCCGCCTGCGCTCTCCTCGATCTCGGTTTCCGCAGAAGCACGGTCTCGATTGCCTTGGTCGACGATGACGTCCAGCAGGGCTCCTGCCAACACTTCGTCCATCTTTCTTCCTCTCCAAACTCTCCACATCTCATCAACCACTCCGCCCAGACCATATCTCCCTTTATTCCTCGCGCCTCCGGGCTTCTCACTACCATTTTGCGGCCCCGTTGAGCTACCGACGTAGATCCATTCCAGTGTATCATCACGGCTGCCGCTGCCTTCCCTAGGAAAAATGCAATCCCATAGTACTAAGGGTGCATCATCCGCCATCTCGTACTGCGGCTTACATGGGGTCTTCTGCACATCGAGAAGCTCATCGACGAGAGTAGGTGATTCAAGACCCTGGCCAATGAGGAAAAGGATGCCAACCATATGGCGCACTTGATGCCACAGGAATGCAGAGCCGTAAAGGGTGAAAGTGTAGATTTTTGGCGTGAAAGGCTCACCGTTGATTATGGAAGGAGCGAGCCGCCAGCCTGGGTTTAGATCCTCGTACTGTTGAAAGCCCGCACAGCCGATGTATCCTACTGGGTCATAAAGAGAATCCAACTCCTGGATATCAGCGTGAAAAATGCGCCTTTCAAAGTTTTCGATCTGTTTGCTCGGATCTACCTTACAAAAGTTGCGGAAGTCGTGCAAGCCGACGAATCTGTGGGCAGCGTTACGCATTGCTTCAATGTCAAGCCAACCTTCCCTCCTTCGCCCTGCCACAGGTGTGGGCCCCTTTGTCCCATCTAGAAGACCCTCGGCGCCAGCGGTGGGTGTGAATGCGGGCTGCGTAAAGAAGTACTTGTATCTACGCTCTCGACACGAGAAGCGGGCCGAGAAGTCGAGAGGTGGGGCCGGGCACCATGCAAGCATCCGAATATCTGATGGCAGAAGATTGTTGAGGATCTGACAGTATTGAATCTCGTCGTTGATTGAGTGAAAAGGCGGAGCACTGTCATCTGAGGTAGTGCTTGTGGATGTAGACAAAGACGTTCTGTTTTCGCATGGAGCACAAGAAGCGCCTGGATCAAGCGCTGGTGCCTCCAATCGCTCTTCTCTGAACTGTAAGTGTGCTCCAGAGCTTCCATTAAACTCTGTGTCTTCCGCAGAGGTAGGCGTGTGGGCTCGACTGACACGCCGATTGCTCCTGACCCTAATTCCCACTACCTGGCCAAAGGCGCTCACACCTTTGTCTGTTCTTCCACATTTGGAGTATTCACATCCCTCCCAGTTGGGCTCCCCAGACTCCATTTCAGGGTTCGGAGTAGGAAACACTAGTCTTGCCTTGTTCAATGCCTTCCATAGCTCCTCTTCTACCGTCGGCAACGGCGTCTTGTTATTGGTATGAAACTCGAGGCCATTGTAGCGCTGGCCGAGGTAGGCAAACTTCAGAGCAATGAGACGCGTGGAATATTTCGAAGGGTCAAATTCTCGATTGACGCGTGCATTCTTGGGTTTGCGAACTGGCGATGTGGGATTGGGCGAACTTCGGTTCGGTATTCCTCTACCTACGCAATCAGCATTTTAGACAGTAGCTTGAACGGCTCTAGTGGGTGCACACTTTGCAGTCTGCTCTTTCAATTGTCGCTCGAGGGCGGTGACGCGCTCAATCAGCTCGTTGGTGCTCCAGTTGGAGTAATCCGGCTGCTGCTGTTCTGTGGAAGTCATCATTCTGCTTTGCTTCAATTGCCTCGCTGAGAGCCTAGCGTATGGCAAATGAAAGCGGCGAGCTACCCGAGACATGAAAGGATCAACGGCTATCGAAGTGTCTTTACCTTAAATTTATCATACTGAGTACTGAATTCGAGTCGGAGCTATGCCAAGAGATATGCTGACTCAGCCAGCCTTTTTTGGCTGGTGACTATTGCCTTAGTCCCTCAGACCTGCCGAGCCACCGCTAAGCCCCTTCGGGTTAGCTCCCGTTTATTAAGCCCCTTCGGGTTAGAAATACTAACTTCGTAGTTAAACGGCGGCAGGTTTAAGTGTAAAACCCTATATTTTTATTAAATTCGTATTATTTTCGCGGGTCGTTTATATAAATTTTTCCGTTAACTTTTTTCTTTATTAATAACTAACTTTACGACG
>JAABUS010004559.1_pt1 | contig 19735 bp, 20 predicted proteins | sample 5560161 | NCBI WGS metagenome assembly JAABUS01 (sample SAMN10711885, study PRJNA513376) | rock metagenome | isolation source: Antarctica rocks | place: Antarctica: Victoria Land, Trio Nunatak nord | collected 2016-01-04 | reverse complement strand
ACCGCGGCATGGCCGCCCGGCACCGGTGGCTCGCGCTGAGCCTGGCGATCTGCCTGCTGGGGCTGATCGGCACCCCGCCGACCGCGGTGTTCATCGGGAAGCTGACCGTGTTCACCGCCGCGGTCGACGCCGGCCTGGGCTGGCTCGCCGTCGTGGCTGTGGTGAACACGGTGGCCAGCGTCTTCTACTACCTGCGCTGGATCGCCCCGCTGTTCCGGCGCCGTGATGCGACCGAGGTCGCCGACGTGTTGCAACCGGCCGGCAGCTGGGGGGCGATCAGCGCCTACACCGCCGCTGCGGTGTCGCTGCTGCTCGGGGTGCTGGCGGGTCCGGTGCTCGGCGTGCTCGGACGGTGATCGCTTCCGCCCGGTCTGCCGGCTGCTCGCTGCTACCGCCTGCGGGAGGTGGGCAAAGGGGTGTACACGGATCCCGACTCGCTATATTTGACGCCGGGGAGCGGATATGCCAGGGCGGATGTCGTGCGCATCGGTTCGCGCTGCTCTGCTCGGCTCGAGATGCGAGCAGGTCGTGGAAGTGAACTGACCGCGTCCGCGTTGTCGTTCCAGCCCCACGAGCTGCCACCGGACTCTTCGCAGGTGCTCGCATCCGTTTACTCGGGAGATGACCCGCATGCGTCGACCACGCGTCACCGAACTGGCCATAGTTGTGCTCTTGGCGAGCAGCGCGTGCACATCAGTTACCGGCACACCGACAGCGGCTACCCGGCCCTCCAGTCACGCAATGGACCAGGGCGCGACAACACCGACGATCACGTCACCGCCGGCGACCACGTCATCGACCTTGGTGACAGCGCCAACCGCGACAACGCCGGTCACTCCGAAAAGCGCCCAAGTACCGGTGGCCGAGTCGATGACGCCGACGCCCCTGTCATCTGCGCCGACCGCAATCGCGCCGACCACGTTCACCCTGAACGGTGAGCAAGCACGAGGGGTCGCGACGGTCATCAAGTTCGTCGATGCCTACAATTCCGGCGACGTCCAGGGCGCCCTCGCGCTGTTCGCAGATTCCGCCAAGGTGTGGTTCAGCGCCTGCCGATACCGCACGGGTGAGACCATCGATGGCACCGGCAAGACAGCGATAAAATCGTGGCTGTCTGAAGCGGCGGCAGAGCATTCTCGATTGGTACTCGGGTCCATCGAGAACGGAAACCCAGAGCAGCCAGTCGGCATCGTTGGTATTCAGCTCACTCGCGAGACCAGTGACACGATACGAAAGCTCGGATACCCAGCAGGAATCATCCCAGCGTTAGGCACGGGGATCCGCTTCGACCGAGGCGGCAAGATCCTTAGCGTCGGCTCCGGCTCGTTCGGCGGTCCTGCGTCGATCTGTCAACTGCCCCAGCGCTGACAAGCCCCGGCCGCTGGAGGCTCTAGTGGATGGAGCCGGCCAGCGAGTCGCCGGCGGCCTGGGAGCCGGCGGGGCGGTGGTCTTCGGCAGCCCCTGCGTCGACCCTGTTGGACGCCAGCGCCTTGAACCCGCGCAGCCGCAGGCTGTTGGACACCACGAAGATCGAGGAGAACGCCATCGCCGCGCCGGCGAGCATCGGGTTGAGCAGTCCGGCTGCGGCCAGTGGCAGGGCGGCCACGTTGTAGGCGAAGGCCCAGAACAGGTTGCCCTTGATCGTCCCCAAGGTCTTGCGGGACAGCCGGATGGCGTCGGCGGCTGCGCGCAGGTCCCCGCGTACCAGGGTCAGGTCGGAGGCTTCGATCGCGACGTCGGTGCCGGTGCCCACGGCCAGGCCGAGGTCCGCCTGGGCGAGGGCGGCCGCGTCGTTCACGCCGTCGCCGACCATGGCGACGACCTTGCCCTCGCCTTGTAGCCGCTTGATGACGTCGACCTTGTCGGCCGGCATGACCTCGGCGATGACGGTGTCGATACCGACCTGGGCGGCTACCGACCGGGCGACGGTCTCGTTGTCGCCGGTGAGCAGCACCGGGGTGAGCCCGAGGTCACGCAGCTGGTGGATGGCCTCGGCGCTGGTGTCCTTGACGGCGTCGGCCACGATGAGAACTCCGCGGGCCGCCCCGTCCCAGCCGACCGCGACCGCGGTCTTGCCGTCGGCCTCGGCGGCGGCCTTCGCCGCCTCGAGGTCGGCGGAAAGGGTCTGGGACCAGTCGTCCAGCAGCCGGGTCCGCCCGACCAGCACGGCGTGGCTGGCACCCTCGACTGTCACGTTGCCCTGCACACCGAGGCCCTCGATGTTGGTGAAGTCCTCCACGGCTGGCAGGGGGCCGACCCGCTCCGTCGCGCCCTTGGCGATGGCCTGCGCGATGGGATGCTCGGAGGCGTCCTCCAGCGCCCCGGCCAGCCGCAGCAGCTGCTCGGGGTCCTGTCCGGCAGCCGCGACGACGTCGAGCAGGGTCATCTTCCCGGTGGTGACTGTGCCGGTCTTGTCCAGCACGACGGTGTCGACCCGGCGGGTGGACTCCAGCACCTCGGGGCCTTTGATCAGGATGCCGAGCTGGGCGCCGCGGCCGGTGCCGACCATCAGCGCGGTCGGAGTGGCCAGTCCGAGCGCGCACGGGCAGGCGATGATCAGCACGGCGACCGCGGCGGTGAACGCGGCGGCCAGTCCGCCGCCGGCGCCGATCCAGAAGCCCAGCGTGGCCACCGCCAGTGCGATGACGATCGGGACGAAGATGCCCGACACGCGGTCGGCGAGGCGCTGGACCTGCGCCTTGCCGTTCTGGGCGTCCTCGACCAGGCGCGCCATCTGGGCCAGCTGGGTGTCCGACCCGATCCGGGTGGCGCGGACCAGGATGCGGCCGCCGGCGTTCACGGTGGCACCGACCACGGTGTCGCCGGCGGCGACCTCGACCGGCACCGATTCCCCGGTGAGCATGGAGGCGTCGACCGCGGAGGAGCCCTCGAAGATCACCCCATCGGTGGCGATCTTCTCCCCCGGACGGACCACGAACTCGTCGCCGACGCTGAGCTGGTCGACACCGATGCGTTCCTCGACCCCGCCGCGCAGGACGGAGACCTCCTTGGCGCCGAGCTGGAGCAGAGCCCGCAGGGCGGCGCCGGCTTGACGCTTGGAGCGGGCCTCGAAGTAGCGTCCGGCGAGGATGAATGTGGTGACCCCGGAGGCGGCCTCCAGGTAGATGTTGGCGCTGCCGTCGGCTCGGGCGATGGTCAACTCAAAGGCGTGGGTCATGCCGGGGACCCCTGCCGTGCCGAAGAACAACGCATAGAGCGACCAGCCGAGCGCGGCCAGGGTGCCCATCGAGATGAGGGTGTCCATGGTGGAGGTGCCGTGGCGCAGGTTGGTCCAGGCGGCCCGGTGGAAGGGGTAGGCCCCCCAGATCACGACCGGCGCGGCCAGCACCAACGACAGCCACTGCCAGTAGGTGAACTGCAGGGCCGGGATCATCGCCATCGCGATCACCGGGACGGTGAGCACGGTGGAGACGAGCAGCCGCTGGCGCAGCGGGCGGACCGGATCGGGCTCCTCCATCTCTCCCTTCGCCACCTCGCCGGCGCCCGCCGGTCGCGGAGGGGTGGGCAGCTTGGCGGTGTAGCCGGCGGCCTCCACCGCGGTGACCAGGTCGTCGCGGTCGACGCTGTCGAGGTAAGTGATTTTGGCCTTTTCGGTGGCGTAATTGACCGTAGCGGTGACGCCGTCCAGCTTGTTGAGGCGCTTTTCGATCCGCGCGGCGCACGACGCGCAGGTCATGCCGCCGATCGCGAGTTCAACCTGCCCTTCGCCGGCCTTGGCCGGTGTCGTGACACGAGTTGCGGGGTTCATCGGTTCTCCTCAAGAGTCTGCTGCTGCCCGGTGGTGGCGCCGGCCGCCTTACTCATCGGCTCGGTCCGTGGCCGTCACTGCCGGTCGGGCCGGAGGTTTGTGCGCCGGCGGGATCGGTACCGGGCGCCGGGGTGCCGTCGGCACGGACGGTGAACTCGGCGGTGCGAACGACGTCACCGTGCCGGAAGTCCAGGAACAGCCGGTAGACCCCGGCCGACGGAGTGGTGGCGAAGAACGTGATGTCCGGCCCGGGCTGGGTGGCGCCGTCACCGGGTGTGCCGGCGGGGTGCACGTGCAGGTAGGCCAGGTCGCCGTCCCGGAGGGCGACGAGGTGGCCGTACGCGGCCAGGTAGGCCTGCAGGTCGGTCACCGGCTGCCCGTCGCGCGCCACCGACAGCCTGAGCTCGGACTTCTGGCCCGCGACGAGCCGCCCGGCGAGTGTGACGGAGTAGCCGTCGACCTGGGCGGTCCTCGACGGCGCCGGCAGGGGAGCGGGCTGATAGTCCCCGGCGACCGCGAGGTCGGCGCCCAGAACGATCGTCTTTCCGATGGCGTTGCCCTGCCGGGGCACGAAGTCGGCGAACACCCGCCACTCGCCAGCGGTCAGGTCGATCGGGACACTCCAGGTGCCGTCAGCGGCCAGCTCGGGGTGCACGTGCTGGAAGCCGGTGGTGTCGCGGCGTACCGCGATCAGGTGCAGGTACTTGTCATGGCTTTGCTGGTAGCCGGTCACCGGCTGCCCGTCCGCGCCGAGGACCCGGAACTTCAGCGCTACCCGGGCCGCGGCCGGTAGGGAGTCCTGTGCGAGGTCGAGGGTGTAGCCGCGGTCGGAGACCATCAGCCCTCCGGGCAGCTCCGCCCCGGCCGGGGCGCTATCGGCAGCTGCGCCGTGTTCCATGCCGGGCATGCCGCCGTTGCCCACGGCCGGCGGCGCAGGGTTCCCGACGGCGGCACCGAGGCCGAGGGCACCACCGAACGTCAGCACGATCGCACCGGCGAAGGCGGCGACCTTGAGTGGGGTTCGCATCGGGTGTCTCACCTTCTGGTGGGTATCGCCGTCGGGATCACCAATGTCACTGTTGGTCGGAACAACACTGTTGGTCGGAACAGGGGCCGGGTTCGATCAGGATCGGACGAGGCGGGCGATGGCCTCGGAGGCCTCGCGAACCTTGGCGTCCGCCTCGGGGCCGCCCTGAGCCGCAGCCTCCACCACACAGCCCGACAGGTGCTCGTCGAGCAGTTCCAGGGAGAACGACTGCAATGCGCGAGTGGCTGCGGACACCTGGGTGAGGATGTCGATGCAGTACTTGTCGTCCTCGATCATCCGCTGCAACCCCCGGACCTGACCCTCGATCCGGCGCAACCGCTTGAGATAGCTCTGCTTGTTGTCGCCGTAACTGACCACGGTGTCTCCCCTCACCTCGGATGCGTCCATCCCGATCCTAACAAATACCCCAGGGGGGTTATTCCGGGAGTCGGCCCAGGTTGGCCAGGGCCGACTCCCGATGTCCTGGTCAGCTGACGACCGCGTAACCGGCTTCCTCGACGGCCTTGGTCAGTGCCTCGGAGGAGACCGACTCGGCGCTGGTCACGGTCAGCCGTCCCTGCTCGACGTCAACATCGACGTCGGTGACCCCGCGAATCTTGGTGACCTCTGCGGTTACTGCTGCGGCGCAGTGGTCGCACGTCATGCCCTTCACGGTGTAAGTACGGCTCGTCATGGCGGCGCGCTCCTTTCGTTGACAGGTCGTCCAGGCTCCGAACGACAACACAAGTATACCCCTTAGTCGTATGTGGTACGGCACCCTGGCCGCTCGCCGACCCCTGCGACCCTCACTCACATGCGTCGGGGGACACTTCCGAGATCTCCAGCGGATGGGCGACACGGCTACGACTGCATCGATATCGTCACCCAGATCCGCGCGTGGACCTTGGCGCTCCGCTGTTGGGCGCTCACTTGCTCGACAACCATGTCAAGCACTTCGTCACCAACTCCTGGCATCGCCGCGATCGCACGGCCAGGTCGGGTTTGGTAGGCAACGGGTCCGCGAGACGGGACGTCACCATCGAGCTGCTGTCGTCTACGGCGATCGCGGCGGTCGAGACGCCGACTTCGACCTCAACGGAGCGCAAGCGGCCATATACTATGTAGCATAGTAACTTCCTAACCAAACGAGCAGCCGGCTGGATCCCTAAGTCTCCTGTCCATGCACTGTAGAGGACTGGTCCCGTGCCACCGGAAATAACAGCGCAGCGACTGGCGTCAGCGATGCCTCTTGACCGTTACCAGTTGCGAGGGGTGCTCGGCGCCGATGTGCCGTCTGGCGTCCGACCGATCACCGCGGTGAGCCACGATTCGCGGGCTGTGGGGCCGGACTCTGTGTTCGTTGCCATCAGGGGATTCACCTCCGATGGCGTCAAGTTCGTACCGGAGGCGCTCGCCCGCGGAGCGGTGCTCGTTGTCGCGGAGAGAGATCTTCCTGGGGTACCCACCGTCGTCGTGCCCGATGCCAGGGCGGCGCTCGCCCGGCTGGCGGTGGCGGTCGCCGGAGATCCGTCGCGGCAGGTGCTGGTCTACGGAATCACCGGCACCAACGGCAAGACCACCAGCTCATACGTCCTTCATGCCATTCTGTCGGCGGCCGACGGCCCGGACGCGGCCGGACTCATGACCACAACGGAGATAGTCGTCGGGCGCGAGCGACAGGACGCCGTGCGCACCACCGATGAGGCACCGAAGATTCAGGATAATTTGGCGAGGATGCGTGATACCGGTGTGCGGCACGTGGTCCTGGAAACTTCATCGCATGGTATTCACCTGCAACGTGTCGCCGGGACGCGTTACGCCGCAGCCCTTTTCACTAACCTGACACCGGATCACCTTGACCTGCACGGAACGATGGAGCACTACTACCGCACCAAACGCAGACTGTTCGAGTGGGCGCGAGGTCCGAAGCTGGCGAACCAGGATGATCCCTATGGTCGACGCCTTGCGGCTGAGGTTGGCGGGACGTTGACCTTCGGGGTGAGTGCGCGAGCCGACTATCGGATCAACGCCGAGCGAGCAGAACTCGGCGGGACCGCCTTCGAGTTGGCTACGCCCAGGCACGGCACTCTGACGGTTCGGACCCCGCTGCTGGGGGACTACAACGTACACAATGTCGCCGGCGCTGCAGCCCTCGCCCTGGAAATCGGAATTTCGCCGGCCACTGTGGTCGACGCGGTGGCGCAGATGGCTCAGGTGCCTGGGCGATTCGAGCGGATCCCGGCCGCGGTGGAGCGCGGCTTCGAAGTGGTGGTCGACTACGCGCATACCGATATCGGTCTTGCCGCGGTGCTCGAGGTAGCTCGCAAGGTGGCAGTCACCCACGGTCGAAACTCGAAGGTCATCTGCGTCTATGGCGCGACCGGCGATCGGGACAGGGCAAAGCGGCCATTGATGGGCGAGGTCGCCTCACGAATGGCAGACATCGGCATCATCACCACTGACGACGCGTACGCCGAAGATCCCAGGGCCATCGCCACCGAGGTGGCCGCCGGAGCAGACATGTCGTGCACGACTGTCGTCATCGATCGCCGGGAGGCCATCGCACAAGCCTTGCGCCAGGGCTGCCCCGGCGATGTCATCGTCGTTGCCGGCAAGGGGCACGAACGGATCCAGCATCTGCCGTCCGGCGATGTCGACTTCCACGACGGCACCGTTATCACCGAGCTACTGGGTGAGGCATCGAACTGAACAGGATGGTCACCTGGTCGAGGCCGCTGTCGATAAGTCTCTTGCCACCATGGACATCTCGTCGAATTCTGAACCGTATCCGGCTTGGTCGGTGCGGGCCAGGCCGCCGACTCGGACGATGGTACTACGAGTGGTAGGAGATTTGTCGGGCGGCTCCGGGTCGGCTGGGTCTGGCTGCGGGATCATCCGGAACCACAGCCGGCGGCGTTTGATGGTGAGTGAGGTCATGAGGCCGGTGAGCAGGGTGATCGCGAAGGTCAGTGCGGCGAACTGGGCGGGGTCGTAGCTGGTTTGCAGTGACACCCAATCGGTGTAGCCGGTGAAGGTGATGGTGGTGCCGTCGTTCAGTGCGACCGAGTCGCCGAGGTACAGGTTGGCCCGTTTCTGCTTGACCAGTGCGCCGTTGTCGACCTGCTTCTGGTCGATGGCGAACACCGACTGTGGAACGCCGGATTCCATACCGAGGTCGCCCTGGTAAATGTCGACGGCCAGGCCGGGTTTGTCGGCGGCGGGGAAGACGCTGGTCATGATGCCGCCGCGTTCGGCGGCGGTGGGCGCGAACAGGCCGGCGATCGCCAGCTGGTGTTTGCGGATCTGGTCGGCGGGCACGCCCGGCGGGTCGGGCACCTTGATCGCGCCGGTGGACAGGAACATCCGGTCGCCAGTGGTGTTGACGAACGGTTCGCTCAGGTCACGGACATCGCCGTTGGGGTAGCTGATCCTCACTTTCGGTGTATAGCCGTGTCCTAGTAGGTACACTCGTTCACCGGAGATCCGCAGCGGGTGGTTGACCTGGAGTGTGGCCGGGTGCCAGCTGTCGGTGCCTGCCTGAGTGCCGGTCTGGTAGTCGATGTCGGTGGAGAACGCCAGCGGCTGCCCGGAATTGGCGTATTCGGCGTGGAAGCTGTTGATGCGCAGGCAGAACGGTGTCAGGTCGGTGCCGTCGACGGTCAGGCCGGGCCGGAAGTTGTCGTAGACCACCGGTGAGGTGGAGCAGAATGCTCCCTGCTCATCGCCCACGGTCTTGATGACGCTGCCCTCGTAGCCGAACAGTTTGCCGACCGCGATCGCCACCAGCAGCCCGACCAGCGAGAAGTGGAAGATCAGGTTGCCGACCTCCCTCAGGTAGCCCTTCTCCGCGGAAATGGTGTGCACCCCGCCGGTTTCGGTCCGGCTGGCCACCCGCCAGCGCTTGCCGCGGAGGGTCTTCTCGATCCGGTCGGCGATCACCGCCGCAGATTCGTCATCGACGGTGTAGTCGGTGTGCAGCGGCAGCCGGGCCAGATTGCGTGGTGTGGCCACCGGCTGCGCTCCGAGCTGTTTGACGAAGTCGAAGCTCCTGGGCAGCAGGCAGCCGATCAGCGAGATGAACAGCAGCAGGTAGATCGCCGAGTACCAGGGCGATGCGAAGACTTCGAAGAAGCCCAGCCGGTTCAGCCACGGCGCCCAGCCCGGGTGTGCCCGGATATAGCCGGCGGTCTTGGACTGGTTCAGCGACCACTGCGGCAGCAGCGCACCGGGCAGGCTGGCCAGCGCCAGCAGGAACAGCAGAATCAGCGCGGTGCGCATGCTGGTCAGCCCGCGCCAGGTGTTGCGCAGGAACGCCACCACCGGTTGGCCGCGCCAGCTGGCCGCTTTGGGCGTCCGCCGGGGTGGCAGCGTCTGCTGGGTGGCCGTCACTACAGCACCAGCCGCACGGTGAAATACCGGTACTGCAACCAGGCCACGAACTGTCCCCAGACACCGGACACCATCAGTAGTCCGATCGCGATCAGCGCCGCCGCACCGATCAGCTGGATGGTCCTGGAGTGCCGGCGCAGCAAGCCGACGGCGGTGGTGGCCCAGCCGAAGCCGAAGGCCAGCAACAGGAACGGCAGACCCAGCCCGAGGCAGTAGGCGACCACCAGGAACAGCCCACGCCAGGCGTTGCCGTTCCAGTCGGTGCTGATCGCCAGCGCATTCACACCGGTCAGCGCCGGACCGATGCAGGCCGTCCAACCCACCGCGAAGAACGCCCCCAGCAGCGGCGCCCCCAACACCCGCCCGGTCGGCCGGGCATGAATCCGCAGCTCACCCTGCAACGGCCGTATCCAGCCCAGCATGACCAGCCCGACGATCACCGTCACCACCCCGCCGATCCTGGTCAGCACACCCACATTGCCGACCAAGAACCGGGACATCCCCATCACCAGCAGCGATTCGGCCAGGAAGACCACGGTGAAGCCCACCACGAACAGTGCCGTCGCCCGCACCGCCCTGGCCCGGACGGCTCTGCTGCGGACCGCAGTGCCGGTGCCGCCGCCGCCGCCGCCATTGCCATCGCCATCGCCGCCGCCGCGGGCGCGGGCGCCGTCGGTCTCCTCCGCCCCCACCAGGCCGATCAGATACGACAGATATCCCGGCACCAGCGGCAACACACACGGCGAGGCGAACGACACCAGACCGGCAGCCAACGACAACGCCGCCGCCGCCAGGAACGGACCCGACATCACCGTGCCGGTCACCGAGGAATCGGCCGCCACCGCAAGGACACTGGCGAACTGTCCGACCATCAAGGCGCCTCGGCAGCGACCCGGCCGGCCACGTCAACGAGCGGAGCCGGGCTCTTCAGCTCCTTCAACCAGATATGGGCGACCCGGCGCTGCCGGTCCAGCACGATGGTCGACGGGATGGAGCTCACCGGATAACCCCTGATCGACAACAGGGTCCGCATCTGCTGATCGAAGATCGAAGGGTACGGGATCTTGCGGACCGCTTCGAAGTCCGCCGCATCCGACCTCGACGCCTCCTTGACGTTGATCCCGACGAACTGCACACCCTTGGCCCTCAGATCCCGCGAGGCGGTCGCCAGATTTGGCGCCTCCGCCCGGCACGGCGCGCACCACGCGCCCCAGAAGTTCAGCACGATGACGGTGTCCGGATAGTCGGCCAGCGAGATCCGCCGGTCGCCGGTGACCGCGGGCCCGGCGATCTCCCCGAGGGGCTTGCGATCGGCCTCCGGATAGTCGAACTCCGTCTTCCCACCCGGCGTCACCAACCCGAACCCGCCACCCTGCGGAGCGGACGCGTCCTTGCCGGACGTGCAGCCCGCCAACGCAAGCAGCGCGATCAGCAGGGTAGCCGCCAGCTGCCGGATCCTGGCGCCGCTCATCTACGCATCTCCACCGCGAGCTTCCCCGTATCGTCGTTGCCGCGATTCATCTGACCGGCACGAAGCTGACCTTCGCCGGATCCCCCCTGAAGTGAACTCGGGCCGAGCCGAGCTGATCGTCGTCTGGTGCTCACGGAATCGGAACGGAGCAGCTGACCTCACCGCGAAGTCGGTGGATCAGAGCGAAGCCGAGCAGAGCGAGGGCGGACAAGCCCAGGAAGGGCTGGATCGGCGCCCAAATGTCCAAGGCACCCGAAACGCCCAGCGCCGCAACGACCAGCTTGTTACAGATTGGGCAGCCGATAGCGAACGCTGAGAGGAGCCCCCCACCGGTCATCCCACCCATCCGGTGGGGACTGTTACCGGGCGCCGGCCGGACGTAGGTGGCAATCGCCAGCCCCGCCAGGACCACCGTTGCCGCCAGAACCGGATAGTTCCACCACTGCACCGGCGTCATACGGGTATAGAGAGAGGTCGGCACGACGCCTGTCGGAATGCCCACAACGAGCGCTGAGGCCAGTCCACCGGTGCCTGCCGCCACCCACCTTCGCATCGGCCACCGTCGCACGGCGCCGATCACAGCCGTCAGGCGCGGCTTCGCGGAAACGTCAAGATCGGGCACCTCGTTACTATACGACCTAGTACACGTGTCGGCGGACACTGGCCGGGCAGTCAACTAAAGGGCATAGTAGACTGGCGTCCGGCGTCCAGGCAGCGAAGCTGTCGGATTGTCGGCAAACCGAGAACCGTACGGGGCGACCGGCTGCACTTCCCCACCCAAGGCAGTCGGTCGGTCCTACGGTCTCGGTCTGTCGGATCCTCCAGTGCCAATGCGGGCGCGGGTAGGATCTCGGAGGATGTGCCGACGACTGTTGGCACTCAGTGGTGGGCTGTGCTTCGGGCGCCAGGAGGTTCGATGCGTGGACTGGGCGAACTTGAGGCCGCCACCATGGACGTCCTGTGGCGCACGCCCGGGCCGATGTCAGTCCGTGACGTCCTGAATATTCTCACTGAGCGGAGATCGCTCGCCTACACCACGGTCATGACGGTGCTGGACAACCTTCACCGGAAGGGCTACGTCCGGCGCGCCAAGCTGGCTCGCGCCTATCTGTACGAAGCGACGTTCACCCGCGGCCAAGCCGCGGCTGACGCCATGCGACAGGTGCTGGACGAGGCCACCGATATCGAATCCGCCCTGCTGCACTTCGTCGATTCGATGACTGACATCGAATCAGCGGTGATCAGAGACGGCCTGGACCGCAGGCGCAGCAATCGATGATCGGCGCGATCGTACTGATCACCAGCGGATTGTTGGTCTTGGTGGTCGGACACATCCCCTTGCAGACGGTGTCCCGTCCGGACCGGGATCCACGCGCGGCAATCGTGGCCTGGATTCTCGCGCTGGCCAGCGCATCCGGAAGCATCGCGATAGGTGTGACGATGCTGGTGCTGCCGACTCATGCCGGCGTGCCGGGCCTGCTCGGCAAGGCGGGCAATTGCCTGATCCATCTTGGTCACGAGGGCTTGCCCAGCTACGAGGAGACGGTGGGTATCCTCGGTGTCGTTGTTGTGGGTGGGGCTGCTGTCCGGGTGACGATCGTGGCGGTGCGGCTGGGAAGTGCGCGGCGGCGGAAGAGAAGCCATCACCGCTTCCTGATCGGTCTGATCTCCCATGATCGGGACAACGAGGATGGTCTCGTCTGGCTCGAGAACGACGCGCTACTGGCTTACAGCGTCAGCGGCCGCCCCGGGCTGGTCATCGCCTCATCCGGAGTGCGTGAGCGCCTCGCACCGAACGCGGTAACGGCCACCCTGGAACACGAGCGGGCGCACCTGCGAGGGCACCACCACCTGCTGCTCGCGGTCGCTGACACCTTGGCAATCGCCCTTCCGTTCCCGCTGCTACGACAGGCCCCTGTTTCATTGCGCGCCCTGGTGGAATATGCAGCCGACACTGCGGCCGTCGAACGCTGTGGCACGCTCGCAGTTCGCTCGGCGTTGCTGTCCTTCGTCGGGTCACCTGTCCCACACCACGGACTGGCGATGACCGGAGCGACCATCATCCACCGACTCGATCGGCTGGAAACAGCCGGGGCCAGCAGCACGCCGCGTCGCACGGTGACCTGCGGGATCGCCGGTGCGGCTGCTGCGCTGGTCCCGATGGCGGTTTCGGCAGCCGCCTTCCTGGTGGTGGCTTGTCCCGTCGGCTGAGTGATCGAAGCGGCCGCTGTGCCGACGGATTGTCCCGGCCAGGGCTTGTCTCAGCCAGGGCTTGTCTCAGCCAGGGCCGGCCTGGATCGAGGCCCTGGCGCAGCCGAATCTCGTCTCTCGGGGTGGAGCCTGGGCCGCATCGCTCAGAAGGATGTACTATCGGCGGTAGTAGACAGCCGGGCTGGGGGTGGGGATGTCACCGAAGCGGAAGGTCTCACGGCCGGGTTCTGCCCAGCTCGCCGCTGCTGCCGCGTCCCGGATACCTGCCAAGGACGCAGGCGTGGTGTTCACCCGCCGGCGCCGACGGCGCCGGATCGCCGTTTTTCTGTTCGCACTCGGCCCGCTGATCGCCGCCCTCCATCTCGTCGAGCACCTCGGGTTTGTGCGCTTTTTCAACCCCGGCCTGCAGGACCTGCTCATCGGATATCCGACGGCGATCCTGTTGCTGGTTCTGGGTGGGATCTTGTGGGGCTAGTCACCAGCGGAGCGGAACTTGCCACGAAGCGGCAGTTCGGCGCCTCTCGTGATGGCTGTGACCAGTCGGCCATTCACGACGGTTAACGGGCTGCAGGCCGTTGGCAGTCCGGACAGCAGCTACCATGCTGAATAGTAGAAGTTCGCGATCGCACAAGGTTTAGAGAGTTCGAGACAGCATGAGTTTCGAGGCAGATGGAGGCGAAGATGGTGCACAGCCGGGTGATCCGATCGCGGTTGATGGCCTTGGGCGCAGTGGCTTCCATCGTGCTGTCAGCATGTTCCGCGGGGTCGCCGACGGCATCCGCGCCGACCGTCACCACCAGGGTGACGGTGGGGGCTCCACCTCAGGTGGGCAGTACCGGCGCCCAGGCAGCCGTCACGCCGCGGGGAGGCAGCACCAGCGCTTCGGGCAGCGCCTCCCGGTCGGCAAGTGGCAGCGGCTCGGCTGAGACGACGCCCTCGCTTGGCGCCTCGGCGTCCAGCAGCTCGGGCCCATCGAACTCGGAGTCATCCAACCCGGGCTCAACCGCCAGCTCGGCGACCAAGCCTGCGACGCCAACGATCGCCCCGGCGGGAATCGTCACCGAACCGCGGGACGGCGCAACCAATGTGTCCCCGATCGTCCCGGTGGTGGTGCGGGCCCAGAACGGGAAGCTCACCGAGGTCGCGATGACGAATCCGGAAGGTCGCGAGGTGGCCGGAAAACTCTCCCCCGACCAGACCAAGTGGACGTCCACCGAGGTGCTCGGATACGGGCGCGGCTACAAGATCACCGCCACCGCCAACGGATCCGACAAGCAACGCATCGACTCGACCTTCACCACCCTCAAACCGCGGCAAACGATCTTCCCGTCGTTCTTCCCCAGTCCGCAGATGACGACGATCGGTGTCGGCCAGCCCATGGTCGTCATCTTCGACAAGCCGCCGGTCGACCGGGCCGCCGCCGAAAAGACCTTGACCGTGACCACCGTGCCCGCCGTCAAGGGCGCCTGGTACTGGTGGGACAACCGGACCCTGCACTACCGGCCGCAGAGCTACTGGAAACCCGGCACCAAGATCACCGTTTCGGCCAACGTCTACGGCGTGAACCTCGGCGGCAACGCGTACGGCGAAACCGACCGCACGCTGAAGGTGACAGTCGGCCCGTCGAAGATCGCCAAGATCGACGACGCCACCAAGAAGATGCAGGTGTACATCGACGGCAAGCTGGTCCGTACGGTCCCGGTATCCATGGGCATGGACAAATCCACCGTCGTGAAGGGCAAGAAGATTTCGTTCGTCACTCCATCGGGCACGTACGTCGCACAGGAGAAATACCCGGTCAAGCAGATGAGTTCCGCCACCTATGGGCTGCCCACCAGCTACGACCTGGGCTACGACAAGGCCATCCCGCTGGCCGTCCGGATTTCCGGCGAAGGCATCTTCATCCATTCCGCCCCCTGGTCGGTGGCCGACCAGGGCGTCCGGAACGTCTCCCACGGCTGCATCAACATCAACCCCGACGCCGCGAAATGGTTCTACAAGACCTTCAGCTTCGGCGACATCGTCCAGGTCACCGGAACCTCCACCAAACTCGCTCCGACCGATGGCTTTGGCGACTGGAACATCCCATGGGAACAGTGGCAGACAGGCAGCGCCTTGAGTTGATCGCTCTACCGCCAAGTTGCTGAGTGCCACCCGTTGATGGGGCTGCGTCGACGACGACGAACCCGCCGCGCCGACCCTTCCGAAAGATGCCCGACGGGACAATGACGAGAAAGTGACGGCTATTTGATGCCGGCGTACATCCCGAGCCCGCCTCAGGGGGTGTGGTATATGGGGCCGCTGCCGATCCGCGCGTACGCGATCTGCATCATCATCGGCATCCTGGTGGCAACCCGGTGGACGCGCAGCCGCTGGATGGCCAGGGGCGGCCGCGGCGAGGACATCACGGAGGTGGTCGTCTGGGCAGTGCCGTTCGGCATCCTCGGGGGACGCCTGTACCACGTGATCACCGACCCAGAACTGTATTTCGCTCCCGGTCGGCAGCCGATCCGGGCCTTTTACGTATGGGAGGGTGGCCTGGGTATCTGGGGAGCAGTGGCCCTCGGAGCGGTCGGGGCCTGGATCGGCTGCCGGCGTCGAGGCATCCGGCTGACCGACTTCGCCGACGCGGCTGCGCCCGGCCTGGTGCTGGCCCAAGCCATCGGGCGGTGGGGCAACTACTTTAACCAGGAACTCTACGGCGCACCGAGCACCTTGCCTTGGGCTTTGCGAATCGAGCCGGCTCATCGGCCGGTTGACACACCTGATATCGCCCTCTATCAACCCACATTCCTGTACGAATCACTGTGGAACGTCGCCGTTGCTGTGCTGCTGGTGTGGGCGGGCAAGCGGTTCAGGCTGCGAAATGGCAACCTGTTCGCCCTGTATGTCGTGAGCTACACTGCGGGCCGAGGATGGATCGAAGCACTCCGGGTCGACCACGCCAACCAGATATTCGGGCTACGGCTGAACATCTGGACATCGATGATCGTCTTCCTGGCGGCCGCGGCGTTCCTGTGGTTCCGTCGCGACGGCCGAGGGCGCGAGCGCCAGCCTGCAAGCGTAGGACCCGATCCAAGTGGTACCGAAATCCGCACGACCGAGGCTCCGTCGCCGCGCGACGAGGTCCGCGACACGAAGACCTGAGTTCAAACGAGCACCAGAGTCCACCCGTCGCGCGAATATCGCTCGACACGATGACGCGAGGCTGAATGCGCACCCGTTACCTGATCGCCGGGCTGGTGGTAGTAGTGGCACTCTCCGGGGCGCTGATCTATCGCAGCAACAACCAGCAAAACGCCGCCGCAGACGGCCGGCTGGTCACCGTTACCCACACCGTCGCCGCACCTTCCGCGCCGAGACGATCCAGCGGAGCCGGAGCTTCCGCGTCAACCCAGACCCGCTCGTTGACGACGACGACCCAGCCCAACCGGCGCGGTCAGTCTGCTACGCAGACGACGACTCTGCCCAGCCCTCAAGGCTCGACTGCCTCGCCACCGGCCGTCCGGCCGGCTTCGAACATACCCATGACCAAATTGAAACCGGGACAAAAACCGCCGCAGTTCATCATCTTCTCTATTGACGGATCAGGAAATCACCGGCGTTGGCAAGACTTCATGGCCGCCGCGGAGCCCACCAACTCGCGGTTCGTCGCATTCTTGACCGGCCTGTATTTGCTGGGCGATCCGGGCAAGATGTCCTACACCGGCCCGGGACATCCGCGGGGCAAGGCCTCGATCGGTTTCGGCGGCCCGCAGAACGAAATCCTCACCGAGGTGAACGACCTCAATCAGGCATACGCGCGGGGCCACGAGATCGGCACCCATTACAACGGTCACTTCTGTAAAGGAGACAACCCGAGCGGCGATGCCTGGTCGACAGCAGACTGGAACTCCGAACTCGACCAGTTCTTCCATTTCGTGACCAACTGGCAGGAACTGAACGGCTACCAGGCTGTCGGCGATCTGAAGGTCCCCGCCAAGTCCATCAAGGGCGGCCGTACCCCGTGTTTGGAGGGAAAATGGGATCAATTGGTCCCTGCCTGGAAAGCCCACGGACTGACTTACGACTCGTCGATGCCGGCTCCGTATACAGGTATCGCGTGGCCCACACAGCGGGACGGGATCTGGGATTTCCCGATGCAGACCGTGTACTCGCCGGGCTTTAAAGACACTGTGATGGCGATGGACTTCAACTTCTGGGTGAAATTCAACGGCGGCAAGGACCAACCGGGAACGGCGCCACAGGTGCGGGCAAAGGTCGCCCAGACTTATCAATACATGTACGACCGGGCTTTTGCGGGAAACCGCGCACCGGTGTTGATTGCCAATCATTTCAACACCTGGAACGGCGACTCGTTCAACCCGCCGGCGCTGGACTTCATGCGGTCGACCTGCGGGCGGCCGGACACCTACTGCACCACCTATAGCGACGTCATCGCCTGGATGCAGCTGCAGGACCCGTCGGTATTGGCGCACCTGCAGGCAATGTCGCCCGTGGCCGACTCGGACACCCACTGAATTCAGGTGTCATCTGTCCCAGGCGCGATCCCGTGACATGGTGCAGAACACCAATCGCCGCTCAGTGTGGACGGTCCACCCGTGCCATTGGTTGGATGTCGGCCGGGCGGTGGCGCGGCCCGTGCGGCTCTTCGCAGTTCTCGCCGATCTGATTCACCGCATCCGAGGTCGCGGTGCTGGTCTGAGTGTGGTCGACCTGCAGGGTTGTGTGGTCGATATTGTAGGTGTTCTTGAGCAGGACCTCCAGATCGCGCCGGACCGCGTGGCAGTCACCGGCGGGGTCCACCAGGACGTGTGCGGACAGGGCGGGCATACCCGAGGTGACGTCCCAGATGTGCAGGTCGTGGATCTCCGTCACCCCTGGGCGGTCGGCCATGGCCGGGCCGATGACGTCGGGGTTCTGCCCGGCCGAGGCGGCTTCCAGGAAGATGCGCCCGGACTCGCGGACCAGGCCGTAGCCGGCTCTGATCATCAGCGCGGCGACGACGAGAGCGGCGATCGCGTCGGCTCGACCGAACCCGGTGAGCATCACGACCAGGCCGGCGATCGCGGTGGCGATGAACGCGTACAGGTCGTTGAGGATGTGCTGGAAGGCGCCTTCGACGTTCAGGCTGGTGCGGTTCGCCTTGGAGATCAGCCATGCAGCGGCGATGTTCACCGCGATGCCGACGATGGCAGTGATGAACACGAGCAGGCCTTCGACCTCGGGGGGGTTGATGAGCCGGCGGATCGCTTCGTAGATGAACCAGGCGGCCAGGAGCAGCAGGGTGATTCCGTTGGCTTGCGCCGAGAGAATCTCGGCTCGTGTGAAGCCATAGGTCCACCGCCCACGAGCGGGTTTTGCCGAGAGCCGGATCGCGACCAGCGCCAGCACGATGGACGCGGCGTCGGTGAGCATGTGCCCGGCATCGGAGATCAACGCCAGCGAGCCGGCGATCAGCCCGACGATGACTTCGCCGAGCATGAACGCCACGATCACCGCGAGCGCACCGGACAGGTAGCGGCGGTCGGCGCTGGCAGAGACGCCGTGGCTGTGACCGGCGCCGCCGTGACCGGCGCCTGAGGTGTGCGTATCAGCCATGGTGAGGTCTGCCCGGTGCCATCGGCGTCATCTTTGCCTGCTCCGGCGGCCCGCAACAATCACAGCCGTCAGAGCAGCCCGCCCTTCCCGTAACGACATTCTTAACAAGTGTTGAGGCGCAACAGGAATCAATCTCAGCTTCCTTGTTGACGCTGCCTTCCGGGCGTAGGACCGGAGCGCAGCACGCGTCGCCCTTCCACGCCTCGCGGCCCTCCTTGACGGCGACCGCGGCGATCACCAGGGCGGCGATCGGGTCGGCCCACCACCAACCGAACAGCGAGTTCACGCCCAGGCCCACCAACAGCACACCGGACAGATAGGTGCACAGCAGGGTCTGCTTGGAATCGGCGACCGCGGTGCGCGATCCGAGTTCCCGTCCGGCGCGGCGCTGGGCGTAGGACAGGCCCGGCATGACGGCCAGGCTCACCGCGGCCAGGATCAGCCCGACGTTCGAGTGCAGGGCCTCAGTGGCTCCGACCAGGGCACGTATCGATTCGACGGTGACGTAGGCCGCCAATGCGAAGAACGACCAGGCGATGATCCGCAGGGCTGTCTTCTCCCTGGCCTGGGGATCCCGGCCGGCGAACTGCCAGGCAACGGCGAGCGCAGAGGTCACCTCGACGATCGAGTCGAGACCGAATCCGACCAGCGCCGACGAGGAGGCAATGGTCCCCGCGGTGATCGCGACGGCGGCTTCGATGACGTTGTAGGTGATGGTTGCCGCCACCAAAAGCCGGATCCTCCGGTTCAGGACCAGCCGCCGTTGCGCCCTCACCAACTCTGTGGTCGTCATCGGCGGGAACTGTCCACCCTCGCGGCCGCACAATGCTCCGGATCGACCGCGAGCACCACCCCCATCAGGTCGTCCAGTGCATGCCCGAGCCGCCGATCGGCCAGTTCGTAGCGGGTACGTCGCCCGGCGGGAACAGCGACCACCAGTCCGCAGCCACGCAGGCAGGCCAGGTGGTTGGACACGCTCTGCCGCGACACCCCCAACGCATCCGCCAGTTCGGACGGGTACCCGGACCCGGTCCGCAGGGACAACAAGATTCGGGCTCTGGTCGGATCCGACAACGCCTGCCCGAATCGGGCAAGCACCGATCCATGGGTCAGCGACTGCATCTCCGGGACAATACACCAGACGGTGAATTCATTCAGCAATGAACGACGAGCCGGATGTGTGTTCCAGTGTGCTGGATGGGTAGCCGGCCGCGGTCAAGTCGCCCGGCAGTCAGGGCGTTGGAGAGCTGGCCAGCGTGTCGCAACC
>JAABUS010004558.1_pt1 | contig 19741 bp, 22 predicted proteins | sample 5560161 | NCBI WGS metagenome assembly JAABUS01 (sample SAMN10711885, study PRJNA513376) | rock metagenome | isolation source: Antarctica rocks | place: Antarctica: Victoria Land, Trio Nunatak nord | collected 2016-01-04 | reverse complement strand
GTAGCGGAGCTCCCAATGTTATGTAGATTTAGTTATTACTAACTGATGATGAAGAAGGAAAGTTCGGAGCATGGGAGTGAAAAGGTTTTATGGTGGGTTTGGTGGGTAAGGCTTAGCGTGTTGCTAGTGGTAATGATTGATGGCTGGGGCCAGGGGCAGGGCAGGTGTGACCGTGTGAGACTTACCTCATACATTAGTAAGGTAAGGTATTGCTGAACGTACGTTTAACGGGGTTAGTGATACGTCTGAGAACCTGAGGCAAGACGTACGCTCCATATAACCTAGAGCTTTACAAAGACATGAGATCTTTCAAGATAAGTTAAGGCTTCCGGGCATTTCTTCGATATATTAGTTCGTTCTGCTAACGTGCTTTTGATTATGCTAATGATACAGCACTATGTCGCAGCAAATATCAAGCACCACAGCCGGATCAAGCTCAACCTTCCTCGCCTGTATCACCTCTTCGTCCTGACCCTCCATTCATTTGATCCACCTCATACATACTCCCATGCCGCTGGCCCACTAGCGGTATAGGTCGGCGCCAAGGCATCAAACCCCAAACACTCCCTCACACAACCCCCTGGCACATCCGTATCATTCAATCCCATCACATTTGCAAATATCTGCCAAGGCGCTGTCCCGTTCTTCGTAGGACAAGCCAAAAGCTCTGTTGCGCCCAAGCCTGCAAAGCTGAAGGTGCCAAAGGAGGCACCGGGTTTTAGGGCAAAGGGGGAAAGAGCGGCGCCGGTGGGGACGATAGAAGAATGGGCTTGAGTGAAGCCGAGACGGCCGTTGGGGGCTACGTAGACCCTTTGACCACCAGGAACTTCTGCGTCCTAGGAACCCTTTAGCATGGTCTTGCTTTGTAGGAATGCCACAATGAATTGACTCCTCTCATTAGAGGAGGAAGAATATTCTTACCATACTACATCCCCCAACATTACCACTAACAACCAGGGCCGTCTGGGTTCCCGGTGGACAGTTCGGAGTAACAATGGTCGGGCAGTAAGACGAGGTGCCTTTGCCGATCCAGAAGGATTGGCCTGAAGCCTCGATTGGTTGGAGATGGATCGGGCTAGCTGAGCGTGCGGCAATGATGGAGAAGGGTTCACTTGCGAGTGCAAGTGGGAGGAGCGAGGCGAGGAATACAGCAGATGAGAGCCTCATGACTGACAGAAACGAGATTACGGTGGTGAACCAGATCGGAGTAGATGAGTGATTTGACAGACGTAGAGGATGACAAAAAAGACGGTTGAAAGAAGGTCAAAACAAGTAGCAGAAGAAATACGGGCCTTGAAGGTAGATTTTGAAGACGGGTAGATACTTTGTCACTTCGTTGTACAGGGAGTCCGGACGTCTGTCTTTGACCCGTTTGCTGGCGTTACCCTTTTATGTTGTGAAGCTGCTCGTATCACTGCAAAAAATAGCACAGCCCGCTCGTGTACTTCACTGCCAACGCAGATCTACCCGCGCCAATACTGTGTTGACCTCTTTCCCTCAGTGGCAACCGTACCGACCCGTATGACGTCAGGCTCGTTCGATACTCGTGTCCAGAACTGGCAATAGGCAGTTCGCATTTTTACATTGATGTTCCTCTTCTATTATTATTGTTGTGCGGTCTCACAGCTACGACTCGGAGCTAGCTACTTGCGCAGTGAGCGATATTCTATTGTATAGAGCATCTCGTGTTACAAGCGAATACGGAGCAATAAATGCACAACGTCGTCACCAGAATCGTGACCTTCATGCATAGATACTTTATCCGGTATGGAATGTGCACTTTCCTACATTGCCTGTATGATACTTTCGCTCGCATGGTGACACTGTTCACTGTCGCCAGTGGCAACAAATATATTCCAGGTCATAAGATAGCTTTATTTTGCCAGAGTGCCTTAACGACAAAGCAGTTTGCGCCGCTCCATTAGTACTTGACGGGATGCTCTTTGCGTAACCGCAGCAGTGAGCTCGGCCTCTGAGTCAGCGCATAGGTTTGGCCCAAGATCTTCCCTCGTCACCTCTAAATTGTCTGCTATTCCCTTTATGTTCCCATGCGCCGACCTCTCCTGCGGAGCTGGCTTTGCGCATCCGCATCCAGCCAAAGTATCCAGAGACCGAACAATCAAAAGCTGTTGACGCAGGCAACTATCAGGAGCTATTCGCCAGGAAACCCCAGTGGTAGAGATGCTGATCTGCTCTACGATCGATATTTTCCGACTTTCTCCGAGTAAGATTGAGCGCCGTGGTTACGATAGTCATCGAAGCTTTGCTGCAAAGTCTTATTGTAGAATTTTTACAGATTCCGTTACAACGCTTCGCCTTGGTGTTCTGTTGAGTCATATGAGAGCGAGTGTTGAGGACCAAGGTATAGACATGATACTCATGATCATAATCCTGGCCCACATCTATCGCTGTTCCACTGAGTAACAAGAGTCTTGTTGTGACCCAGGCTTCGTACCCAGAGATGGCGTCTATCAAAGTTGGGAAGACGGCAAGGTACGAGTAGGCTGTTGAGAAAAAGAGCCATCCCATGATAGCTTTGACACGCCAGCCTTTTACACCAAGCAGCCCTTTACTCAGTTGCCAAAGCACGTCCAACTTTGTCGGGTAAAGTGTCAGGGAAGTAGATAATTCATAGGGTGTGGTACGCATGAGCACATCCGTAACATACGGTAGGACAGCCAAGCAATAATAATTGGAAGTCCCTAGATCAGCGGCTTTCGCTTGGCCAAGCTCATTTGCCCGGTTGGTATATCGATACCAACGAAGCTCCAGTTCCCGCCGTTAAAGAACCCAAACTTTGGCACGATTGGTTTACCAAATTCCTTGGGAGTGATATTGTTGGAAGTCAGTGGTTGCAGGGAAGATTCCAGGAATGAATGCAACCGGAAGTAGTGGCAATACTGCAAGGAAGATACCGGCATGTTTGAGGTGGTCGCCTACAAATCGAAACAATGTCTTAGACAACGTCGAACAACAGGTGTTGCCCCTTTGAAGATGCCCCTCTTTTACCTCCCAAACCTTCGTTTGGTGTCTCGAAACAAATCGATGAAAGCCTGAGCAGTCAAATCTTGAGAGAGAAACTCACGTCTTTACTTGAAGAAAGTCGATCCCCTAGAAGGATCTGCTACGCCTTTTTCCTACTTAAGGAACCGGAATCATATCTTAGTCGTGCTAATGAGCAAAAAAACGATTTTCTTGGCGTTCATCCATGGCGACGCGTTGCAGAAAGCTCCCTGAATTGCCTGGACTACTTGAGTTGGAGTACCCATGAGTATTGGGAGCCTGCTAAGCACTGCGCGCTTGTGTCCTTGGAAAGTAAGACCCTTCATTGCGAAGAGGTGATGACCCAAGAGAAAGCCCAAGTGAAAGCAACATATCTTAAATGTGACGGACAGCTAAACCTATAGGGAACTGTGGGCAATATATTTCTATGTAGACCCAGGAGCCAATCTCAATTTGATAGTGGCTTTTTTGGGTCCTTCGAACCCTTCGAGATCCTTTATATCACCATCTCCCACGAATACTAACCTTGCCGCAACGTAATACGTGATAAAAAGCCATAGTCGGCAACAAAAGTGTTAAGGCAGTATGAACATATGATAGAGTCACCACAATTTTGTCTGTTCAAAAACTGCACCAGAAACTTATAATTCAATACTAGAAATATTCGATGAATAATGACATTTGGACGCTACTTGGTGCACGCCACCTCTCAAAAGTAAATAAAATTGTGCTATAGAAAGTAAGGTGGTGCTACAGTAGGATCTCCATTATCTATTCACTTGATCTGTTGTTCAAGCATACCAAAAAGTACCTTCTATGTGCAAGTACAGTACCGCTCCGGAGGAAGCGCTCTTGGCCACACTCCTATCCTAAGCGCTTGCATTAGAAGCCTTGCCGATGTAGACGTATGGATGTCTACCGCCATGAAGCTGAGACTCAAACGCTCGGGTACCGGCTGGGATCCGCCTGTAGACAGAGTAGGGAGATGTCTTGAACAGAGGCGATCCACCCAGTTTTCATTTCACAAGCGCTGGGTCAGAAAGAGTCGCTGTGGATCTGGAGGCAAAGGGGATTGCCCACTGTGAAGTTCCCTGATACGTACTTGGTTTGTAAGTGCAGAACGTCGACTGTCACTCGGCCGACCGAGCTGATCAATCCTCATCTTCGTCCTCTTCAATGACGCGTCTCTTCTTCGTCCTCACCCCGGTAGCACCTTCGTCATTCGCCTCATGTGCCGCCTTGGCCTTAGTAGAGCTGCCCTTTTTCGGTTTTTTCTCTTCATCCTCGAAGTCATCAGCCATCTCCACTTCTTCCTCACTCTCATCAGGCACAATCTCTGGCTCCTCGTCACTTCCAACTAGGAAACCATCGTCTTCGTCGTACTCATCCTCCCTAGTACGTCCGCGACCACGGAACTCCTCTTCCTCATCACTATATTCGCTGTTACGACGTCTAGGTTTCCGCTTTGGTTTGCTCGGTCGTGCCCTCGTAGAAGTCATGCCGTCATCATCTTCCAATCCACCAACCGTCAAGCCAGCTGAAAGTCCACCCATGCGAAGCCCAGAACGGCCTAAGACACGGTTGGCGCGGTCTCGTTCTCGCTCCTCTTGCACTTGGCGACGTCGTTGCGCGCGCACCTTCTCCTTTTCAGCGACTTCCGCCTTCTTCTTTGCCAATTCAGGATCCTCCAAAATACGGATTCTTGCTAAGCCGCCATCTGGCGCGGCCTTGTTGCCCTTCGTCGCAGCTGCTAGAGATTCTTGCAGCCGCGCCAACGCATCGTCATCTTGATCAGAAGAAGTTTGCACACCCAATGATGCAGTAATCTGGTTCGTAATGCGAATAAGTCCAGCCGATTCATGAGGGGCAGCAAGGTAGGTATGCGAGTCAAGGCGAGAGTCGTACGGAGGTATTCCGTTTGCAACTTGACCCCGATTGGCTGCATTTGCACCAGGCCCCAATGGGTCACTCTGAGGTGGAGCAAGTGGTTTAGCAGTCAACTCGAACTGCTCTCTTGGGTTTGACGCCAATTGAAGCGTGAATGATCCATCCGACCACTTTAGCAAACGCGTGTTTGACTGGAGATTCGCATGTTTTCCAGGTGAGTATCTCCACCGCAATGTATTGTTGGAGGTTTGATATGACGAGAATGTCGACGAAGGGTTTTCCGTAGAGTGGTGGTCAGTAGTAGGAGGTTGGAAGCTCCTTGGATCATAAGCCTTCGGTTCAATGCCTAGAAAGTCCGGACATCGAAGTAGATATAGCTATTCTGGAATTCAGTAATAGTCACACACCAGTAGTGAAGCTTCCGCACGAGGCTACGCACCTCGCTGTCACTGGGACGTGGGACCGCGTGTCGACCTAATTTAACGTCCAAAACGGTCTCGGCCCTCTCTTCCATGTCAACGTCACCATTATCACCATCATCTTCTTCAACGCCATCAGATCTGTCCTGACCATCCACAGAGTCTAGCTCCTTGTCGTTGAGCTTGCGGCGCTTCTTGCTACCACTCTGGCTGCTAGCAAATGTGTCAGCCTTGAGTCAGAACACAGCACAGATTGACCACACACTCGTTGTCTTCGGCTTCGGAGCCGGACCCAAAAAGCCCACCAGCATTATCACCTTCGGGTTGATCCGAAGCTGCGGGGGCCCCCTGCTCACCGACTGATAAATTGTCTTGTTCTGTGCTGCTCAACTCCTCGTCCATCTCGAAGTTACCCAGGATTTCAACTATGAGGTTGAAAGCTGCGAGGCTAATGGCTGCCGAATTACCTAGGCCAAGAGTCAGCCTAATATCAAGGCCATCAGCTGTGTTGAGCCCCGAGCAACTTGGACGTTGATTGTCGCTGAAATCCGTTTGATCGGATCTGAGTTCTAGCGAAGGGTCTTTACCTGCAAATGGCGGAGGGGGTTCTATGCCCTCGATCCAGCGTTCAATTCTTATTTCAGCTTCTTCTGATGTCGGTCTTGGTTCGGCAGGATGAGACAATGATTGTTCTGTAAGAGCAGTATGTCTTGTCAATTGTCGTCCTCGGTGTTGATCCTGGACAGGCTCCTGCAAGGGTCAGAGTGAAAGCCAGCCACACCTTAGGTAGGGCGGCAGCGGAATACCGGATTTACGTTCGACCGACTGCCGCCGCTATCTGTATTATTACCATCAGCGATGTCTTCTTTCAGTGAATCTCTTCCATCCAATATCAACCTTGAGTCCCTCAACAACGAAGCAAAGAGGTGGTGTCTCACCCATCCTGTTTTGAGCTACAAGGACTGCGCTGCACGGCTGGAGAATAAGAGTGCTGTCCAATTCTTGTAACGATCAGTATGGCGACGTTCTTCCAAAGTGTGTAAGTCACCTTATAATAATTGGATTTCTGTTGTCACTGCTATGGCGCGTCGATGTTGTCTGTACAAATTTTCAATTTTGTTGCCAAGTTGGTTCATGTGTTCCGCGGGTCGCCCTAGTCACCGCAGCTGGCGGTACTCGCATAACATGCAGTTCTTTCCTGTCCATGTCTATGCTCTGCAATTTGTTTCCTTCCGCGTCCGCGAATGACAACCGCGACAGCTTTCAACATGGCATGGCTATATGTGCGCCTAGTGCTTGTCCTAGTCTTTATTGCTATATTCGTGATCCTATTTTACATCGAGTACAAAGAAGAGCACCAAGCCGCCTCTGAGGCCCACTTCAAATGCCCGCTCAGCTTGGAGCCTGCCTTGCCTAAACCACCAGTGCATCAATCGCGCATGGTACATCGAGGTCCTACACGTACCAAAACTGCTGAGCGACGGCTCTCTAAACGAGAGCAGTATAAGACTGCAGTTCCTTGTTTCAAACATCTGCGCTGCCTTAAGCCGTAAGGATTCCATTGGTGTTATTGTTCGTTTCCATTTCAGCTTAGCCACCAAAAGAATCCTTCTCGTGACATACCCTCCTGGCATATTCATTGAATGCTTCAAAGTAATCGACTTAAGAAGAGCACAACATCTCCAGAACTCTGTAACTGATGCTGCATGTTTACTTAGCCGCCAAAATTTCGGTCGCCAAACAAGCAAGCCCAATGGGAACGGCAACGGCAGTAACAACCAGCAAAAGGGTAACGGCTCACAAAATTCCTCGCCAACGACCTATGCTCCGACTATGCCACCCCTCAAAACCTCAGCGTCTTTCTCTTCGACGTTGGGATCCAACTCGGAAAACAGTCCCGGTAACGCAGACCTCCAAATTGAGCCAGAGCCTACCAAATTCTTCTTTCGTGAGAAGTATGCCCGTTTGGGCGTGAAAGGCAACTTCATGCCGTTGGCAGCACAGCCAAAGAACGTGGACCTCGGAGAATGGCTTGCCCACCAAGGTCAGTATTAGCTAAAAATGCATGAAGACTCTCGCTAACTCTATCTCCCCAGGTGTCGAGCAGTATCGCCTCGTCGAATCATTGCTCCAATGTATCCAAGAAGTTGACACACACAATGGCCACCCTATCTGCAATCCCAAAACATGCCCCGTCATGTCTGCTGGCCGGTAAGTCTGCTAAATCCTAAACACTATCAATTTCTATGTACCAATCCCCGTGTAGTAGCCACACCTACACCTGGCTCAACAACGACAAGATCCCTATCAAAGTCCCTGCGTCCCAGTACATCTCACTCGTCCAACGCTGGATCGTCGGCAAGATCCACGACCCAAAAGCATTTCCCACCGACACCTCAATCCCATCCAGTGCCTCGACCTATCCGTCTGGCGGCCTCAACACCCCAGGCTCCACCACTCCCATCGCCCTCGGCCCAACTAACCTCACTACCTCTGTCTCCCAATTCGCTGGTCATGACTGGGTTGGCAAGAAAGGCGGTTTCCCAGAGACCTTTTTCAACGACGTTAAGACCATTTTCCGCCAAATCTTTCGGCTCTACGGGCATATGTATCACTCGCATTGGGTAGAGCCGTTCTGGCATATCACCAGCGGGAGCAATGGGAATGGGTGGACGGATTTGAACAGCTGCTTTGTGCATTACGTTACCGTTGCCAAGCTATTCGGTCTTCTGAGCGACAAAGACATGGAGCCCATGCAACCTCTCATCGATATCTGGATTGCAAACGGGAGCATTCCAGCAGATGCAGCGAATGGTGCTTGTACGATAGTAGCGCCTCAGTAGAGGTTGTTGTTCACAGTTTGGGAGATGTTGCACAGCTAGTCTGGCAACCTGTGATGCTTATCGTCGCATAGCATAGCGGGTTATTACGGAGTTTTCTTGTGGTGGTCAAGACTTGACCTAAGATGTCTGGATGATTTGGGCCTTTTGAGCAAGAAGTCATAAACTCTATTGCAAGAGCCGTCTGCTCTGTACGCAAACGGAAGCATAGAGTTTCCATAGTTTTCATAATTTTCCATAGCGCGAGATATCTGGCATCCTGGACGTTGCTGTCAACAGCGCTATGTCACCAAAATCAATCAATTTTCATTTTCAAGTATCATCTTCATCTGTCTTGAAGTGATATACATTTGATTGAGTCGCAGACGTTGGTTGAAGAGGCGTAAAGCTCTCCTTGGCATTCACACAAACGCGCCACTCTAGCACCTTACAACGACTATAGTACATATCTGTATCGAACGTTGCCTCCATTAAAGTCCTATACCCATGCAGATTTCTCATATGCATTGACTAGCGAACCTAGCGTCGCTATTTACGAGGGCACGGATTTACATGTAGGAATGATAAAGATGGAAACCCGTCATGATCCGAGAGTCCCCCAATACCTAACACGTCAGTCTTCAAATCTCCTGGGACTGCCTGCCAAGTCGGAGCACCGATTGGCCTCTATATAACATGCAGAGGTGGTCAGCATATGAGTGATGGATCCTGCGTAGAGTAGAGTGTGGTGGACTTGCAGTACTTCCGACCGTGAAGGTTGTCTGTGAAAGGCTTATGGATAAGCTTTGGCTGTAACTGATAGCTCTAGTACCATTCCCGTTGATTCTTGTAGCGGTCTTCGTCCTTTAACCACCCTTAAAATAGCATGACCGACCAAACAGGTTGGACAGCTGGAATACAATCCCAGCTGTAATCACAGTAATCTCTTCTTCCAGATCACACCTTTGAGACCACGATCGATTACACTGCCTTGAGTTGGTTCATCGTGGGACTCATTCTTTTCTCCTTCTTCTCTTCCCCCTGCTTCCGGTACCGCCTTTGGTAGCGAAGGGCTTGAGCACATCCTATGCCTGCTGCATAGCCACCAAGATGCGCTAGATGGTCTACATTAACGTTGCCTCCGCCGCCAATAGGTGTGCGGAAGCGTCTAATGAACCCGTAGATATCTAGGGCAATCAAAACACCGAGGAAAGCGTAGCGACTCTCTCCCTGAAGGAGCCTGTCGGGTACAAACATAATGTGGAACGGTTTGTGAGAGTCGAGTAAAAGATATGTAGCAGCAAGGCCACAAATAGCTCCGCTAGCACCTAAGGAACAAGTGTTGAAGATGTTCCGCAAGACGTAAGAGGATATAGAGGTGTACGAAGAGATCACTCCACACGTGAAGAAGACGGCTAAGAAGTTACCGCGTCCAATGTCATTATGTAGTGAAGTTCCAACCAACCACAGTCCCAGAATGTTTCCAGCAAGATGTGCAAAGCTTTGGTGACTGAAAAAGCAGGCCACCATGCTGGAGCCATAAGGGAAGGCGGGGATTACGGTAAAATATCTGTTGAGGAAGCCCCATAGTGGAGGTAGTCTCCACAGGAGAAATACAGCAAAATTCATACTGATCAGCGTAAGTATCGTGGCGGCAGCAGGTGGAACATCAGGCCACAAGCGTGCCTTCCGAGAAGGGGGAATGTAATTCTGTGCAAAAAGTGCAGATAACCCGATGACTGCAAGGGTTACCAAGGTCGATGGCCAAAGTCGCTGGAACTTAGTCATCTCAGGATGCTCTTTGAATGCAGACGTTGCCTTTTCCTTGTATTTTTTGACCCATTCTGCTGACTCTGTTCGTCTTGCAACAATGGTCCTTGTGGCAGTCCTTGAAGTCGTGAGCCCTCCGGCGTTCCCTCCCGCCTGTTCCTTCTTCTCCTTCGCCTCCTGCGCTTCCGCTGCCTTCGACTTGTTCATTTCTTTTATCTGGTCAAAGACAGATTGGCTATAATTATCAGTCTTGTAAGCGCCGTGCTGTGGCTTGTAGACAATATCAAGTTCATTTTCCTCCTCCTCTAATTCTCTATCTAGTCGTGCATTTATAGCGGCATCTTCGTCCATAGGGTGATTTTTACGAAGCCAGGCTAAAGCCCTGTCCGACAAGGATGCAGGCGCTGTAACTCCTTCATCCAACGTACCAGAAACGCGTTGACGTTGTAATTGGCGTAGTAAGGAGTTGCCGTCCTTGCTATCCACATTTTTAGAAAGAATCTTTCCAATCCCGGCTTTTGAAAGGGGCTTCAGCTCAGATTTTGACGAGGGTTTACTAGCCCGTCCAGGAATCGACGACTCAGACTTCCACCGCAATAGAATCGTTCTAAAGCCTACAGCTCCGTGTCCGTGCCTGCTATGACGCCCAAGACCCTGACAAACAGGCCGAGTACTACTGGTTCCGCAAGCCATAATTGCAATTGACCTAATGCACCCGCTTTGCTGTCCTCGACGGAGGAAGGATTTTGGGCTGCCAAGGGCCGTTGACAAAGGTATCGAGAACGCTGTCTGCCGTTGGAAAAGGGCCTGACTGACGGGGCGCAAGAATCGCCATGTCGTCGACGAGACAGCGCTCATCTCACATCAATGTCAGGGTATGTACTCGGTTTTGTGGAAGTCCGGGGGTTGAGCGTTACAATCAGTACTGAGTACAGGTACTCACGGTACTAGAATAGGGCGGAAAGTTTCCGCCCAAGCACCCGGATTGGAAAGTATGAGGTTCCTGCCCACCTCCGTAGGTTTGAAAGGAGCTGCTGCCACTGGTATCCTGCAACGAATAACTTAATACATACAGACTGCTTTATGCCGAACCATCTCCCATCTACTATATCCCGGATCTGGCAGATTTGATGCCCCGCCACCAGCCCCACCCAAATTGCTACAAATGTCCTCCATGTCAACCCCCATCCCTCTTCACCGCTTCGCCGAAGCCATCACTGACCTACCCCTCTCAAACCTCCATTTTAAAGCTGCAGAAATCCGCAATGCAATCGCGCACCTCGAATCATCGAACCAAGAACTACGCCGTTTCGCGGATGAGGGAGATCAAGACTGTGCAAACGCGGTGAAAGAAAATCGGGACGTCATTGGGAGGATGAAAGAAAGGGTTTTCCTGCTGAGAAAAGAGGTGGAGAGGAGAGGGTATCACTGGGGTGAGGATGAGGTGGGAGAGGCGAATGGCAATGATGCCGAGATGAGGGATGCGGAAGAGGAGGCTGCATTTGGAGCGGACGAGTGCAGAGAGGGCGCACACCCCGCAGGAGGAAGAATCGGGGATGAGGAGCTGGCAAGAAGATTGAGGGAGCAGATGGAAGAAGACAGGCAAGAAGAAGAAGACGGTGTGCATCTTTGATTGAAGATTAGGCACCTGTGGATTATACCACAGTCGCGTATCTCCAGAAGCTTCCCAAGAAAGTTTGGTTAATACAGTGAAGGACCAGGTATCGCATGCAAGATCGACGCTGGGAGGTGCCTCACAAAGTTACTAACCCAAGTATTTAGCAAATGACGCTCGCGGTTCACACAAGGCCGGAGAATTGTCTCAGGCTAAAACTCATCCGAGCACGCCAGACTGACCTGTTGCTGGCACTCTACTTGGTGGCAGGCACAGAAATGCCGCTTTAACTAAGAGAACTCTTAAATCACTCAACTAAGACTATTTGGAATGAACGGCGGTCTTCATGTCAGCTTGCTATCCATGAGCGTTTACCCTGCCCTTAATGCAAACCGTTTCTTAAGATACTGTAGTACTAGGATTTCATCATAGTTTAATAGTACAAAGTCTTATCGGAAATGCGACAGGTCTAGCGGCACGCTGCTCCCTCTGCCTGCCCTGTAAATTTTAGATCCCCCGACGAACTCTCTTGGCTTGGGAAGTTGGCTTTCATCTTGGAAATGCCACCTTGAATCCTCAATTCTAATGACTCTATCTCCACTGCTAGAGGAGTCGCGATTTCCCCCAGGACTGGTGTTATGATTTGATGGATTTCCGTTGGATAATGTGTAGGTGCTTGGGTCCAGCAAAGATCGGATTGGTTGCTGAGACCCTGATCTCGGCGGGGGAGGTAGAGAGGGACCTGGAGGAGGCGTTGAAGGTGCCAAAGGCACTTTCGCCAGAGGAGAAGAAGTGGGCGGAGGAGGGGGAGGTGGTGCAGCTGGAGATGCTAGTCCACTCCCAAATGCATTTCGCGCTGCTTGCATGGCTAGAGCTGAGGAAGACGTGTCATTCGCAAACGAATGCATGCTCGAGGGTGGGCCTGGCGGTGGAGGAGGTGGATGTGTTGACCGAAGTGGTGGAGGACGGGGAGCCGAACTCGGAGGTAGTGGGGGTAGGGCAGGGGGCATGGAAACAGCAGATGATAAGGGAGGTCGCAGAGAATTCGCTAGTGGTAGCGGAGGACCGGAAGGAGGTGCAGGTGCAGGTGAGTGCGGAGGAGGTGGGGCAGCTGCAGAAGTTTTCCTTAACGATATAGGTGGTGGCGGTGGTTTCGATGTTCCTGGGGGAGGGGGGGGAGCTCTTGGAGGCAGATCAGATGAGGATTGCGGCCTTCGTACTGGCTTTGGGGGTACTTTGCGGAGATTTGCGACTAGTGGGTTTGAGGGCTGCGGTGGTGATGATTCCGTAGTTTGTGGCGAAGGCCTTGATGGTGCAGGCTTTAATGCATTTAGTCGGGGTGCTGTTGGGGGTTTTGGCGCAGATGAAATGGGTGGCTTCGGAGCAGAACTCCTCGAGCTTTCTGGATCGGAGAGGTACGACGAATCACGTCCAGTATCGATGCCTCCACCAGTTTTTCTCAGCTTCGGCATACCAGCCCCTGCAAATATTCCTCCGAGTTGGGGCCCCGATGGTAATCCTCCAGAATCCCCACCTCCACCACTTCCACTTCCACCAGTATCACTATTACTTCTGGCTCGGTTTGATATACCTCCGTTCGAAGCAGGCGGCGCAAGCTCACTTGGTGGTTTTCGCAAGCCCGATATTGGCACAGGTGGTGCGCCATCAACAGGCGGACCTACAGATGTACCTTTACCTTTATCTACTAGAGGAGCTGATCGATCGTTGGTCACTGCTTTTTTGAGCCTCGCACCTTTGGTGATATCTGTGAGTAAGGCGCCCTAAATTTGTTGTCAGTCTCCTCGATATCTACTTCAAGGCCGCCAGCTCAGCTTCATTTTAGATGAAATTGAAGGTGAACGTAGACCATCAGAAGACGTACCCGATCTTTGGCAACGGTTGGTGAAGGCCTTGCCGGTAATGTAATTGCCCCTCCAGGAGGTGGAGGCGGAGGAGGTGGTGCGCCTGGACCACCAAAGCCTGGCATCGGCGGAGGCGGAGGGGGTGGAGGAGGACCACCGGGCATGTTGCCTTCGAGGTGAGACTGTCGCGCGACTGCGTAACTACTGCCTCAATGAAGTGCTGAATCTCCACAGAACTGACAAGAGTTTGATTCCGTTGTTGGCACCACGAACAGCTATGACCTGACGTTTCCCAGCCTGAGGTATATTTGTTGGTATCTAATTGCCCCGCAGAGGCTTCGCCGCCAAACGCGCGGAACACTATTCTACCCGCGGGCCAAAACAGTCAATATGGGATTGTGCCCTCCGTACGCAACTGCAATAGCACTTTTCTTATACCTATCATGGCGTCCCTCCGTTGCGTCCAGCCTCGTCTGCCATTGTATAAGCTGTTTCTGGGAGCTACCGTCCGCCCTCAAGCAAAATATATGCGATACAGCACAAGGTGCTCACCATTTCCAATTCTTTCTTCTTGCAGGAAACCTTGCAGATACTTTCCAGTCAGACCATTCGCAACCGCACAATTGCAAGATTTCAAGCCCACGACGCGATTCAACAATGCCTCGTTAACTCAAATGCTCGATATGGTCAATACTCTCTTGAAATCCTCCACAGTTCCAAGCCAGGCGTCGGTTGAAGGGGCGTTGGCAGATTGCGAGTCATATGCAAGGGCTCTTTACGAGAGTGTGGAGGATGCTGGGCCAAAAGACGAAAACACCCCAGCTTCTACCTTACTATCTCTAGAGAAACAGCAACAAGGCTCTAGTCGGCCAGCTCAATCCGTTGGGATGACGAGGGTTACGAGAGAAAAAGTGGTAGACAAGTTGTCTACACTCGCTTACTCCATAGTCTCAGATCCAAAGGTTTTCATTACTCCTACAGCTTTGGCTTCCTATGTCGCTACGCAATGTCTGATTGGCCGTCCCGAAACCCTTTCTCAGGTCTTCGTTCTATATTCAAGCAAACCAATCCCACGTCCAGGATCTTCCCCAGCGAAGTTCAAGCCTGCAAACCCATTTAAAGCTTCCTCTGCAGTCCCCTATGTCCTTGCAGACGCCGCCTTAACCGCAGCCATCGAGGCAAAGAACCTCCCCCTTTGCCTCGATATAATCAATACCAGCGTGTGTGCCACTGCATTCAACAGGAACAAACTTATCCGTCGTGCACTTCTGCCTGCCACGGCAGCTGCACTGGCACCTGTAGCGGCCTTTGTACTAGCTTCTCAGCTGTCCGTCTACCAAGACAATATGGATCAGACAGCGGCTAGGAACTTGATATTTGCCGGGACTCTAGCCTACATGGGCTTCACATCTGTGCTCGGTATCGTTGCGCTCACGACGCGAAATGACCAGATGAACCGCATTACTTGGGCCATTGGTCTGCCTTTGCGAGAGCGATGGCTGAGGGAAGAGGAAAGGGCACTTGTTGATCGTGTGGCCGCAGCCTGGGGGTTCCAGGAGGAAACGAGAAGAGGCGAAGAGGAAGGGCAAGAATGGGAGGCATTGCGGGAGTGGGTGGGACTTCGCGGGATGGTGCTGGACCGTGTATCATCAATGGATGGCATGGAATGAGGCAGGGGTTCTAATATCAACTAAGGAAAAGGACTAAGAGATACTTCATCATCTACAATGCCAAGCGTCAGGATCCAGCCGCAAGGAACTCGGGTATATGCCCAGGCCGGGGTCTCTATATAGTGGGAAAATGGACGTGCCGTTGAGGTAAAGAAGATTTCCCCTGCTCAATTTCCCCAGCTTCCATCGGCCTGAAGCGTCCGATAAGACCAGAGGCAGTGGCATGATCTAAAATCGAAAGCCATGAAGGAGTCTCGGACGGGAGATGGGCAAGCGCGGAACGCGATAGAAGATGGCATGACGCCACATATCTGGGGAAATGAACATAGTTCGATGTCTACCTAGGTGTTCTAAAAATTCGCAAGTCATAGAAACAACAGTAACCTACACTGTCCTCTAAATGCTCGCTCCAACCTGTATGATCTCACTCGTCCTATGCTCATCACTCCTCAAAGTTGGCCAACTGAGCTCACTGGCCTTTGCAAGCGTCAATTCTAACTTCGTTCCCATAACTTTGTATGTTGATTTTCCTTGATCTATCGGCCCGAATAGCGGCATTTCCTTCTCGTATCTCTTCTGGTCTCCAGTAGGTAGATCGAGGGAGATTGTGGTAGGGGACGTGAATTCCACTTTGGCGTGGGATTTGTCGATTTTCTTGAGGTAAAGCGAAGCGATTACGGTTGTGAAGGTTTGGTAGAAGTCGTGCCTGTTACAAAGAACATGCATCAGCCATCTGATTGAGAAGCCTCCAGAACAAGCATGTCAACCTACCTAACCTCCAACAACTTCTCTTCTTCCCCACTCTTCTTCCCACTCCCAATATACAAATGCCTACTTTTCCTCTTACACCCCTCGATTTTCATGAACTCGTCGAATTCTAGTACCCGCCGTTTGCAACATGTCCACCCTTTACTACCTTCGTGAAAGAGCGCATGGCCCGGGTGATAGACACATTCCTCGCCATCTCGTGACGAAGCTGTCCCACTGGCAGAAGATGAGGTGGTATTGCAGCCGCGCCGGCGGCAGGTTAGGTTCGGTGGAACAGGGATAGACGGGTCATCCGTATCTGATTCTGGGGGAGCGATGGGCACAGGCGGTTGTGCGGTCAGTGCGGGTTGGGGAGCACGAAAAGATGCTGTGACTTTGTTGGTGATGGGCACTGGTTTCCTAGTGGGTGGTGCGGGCTCTGGTTCAGTTGATTGTTTGGGCTCAGGCGCAGGCGTGTCGTCTACAGTAGAGTGTTTTCCTGTCGTACACGGCGGAATAGAAAGAAACTCGTCAAAGGTCAGAACGCGAGCTTTGCAGCATTGCCATCCTGAACTTCTATGTCAGCAATAGGTTGGTGGGAAAGTGACGTTATAGAAGAGGGAGCCCAGACACCTTTCTGCCCCTCATGGAAGACTGGAGGCCCTGGGTGATATTGACAATCCCCTTCCGTGTCTGTAAAGCTCTTGCCGCAGCCTTTATGCACACATTTTTTGGACATCTTGGGCTCTTGATAGTACTCGAGAGTTTGAATGTAGTGATTTATGAATGTTGTGGTTGTTGTGTAATACCCCTATTTCATAGTGAGCTGTCCAGAATTTAGATTTTCCAAAATCGAGGGTCCACCCTCTGCAAATTTTGCCCTGCAACCAACCAATTCGCTGGAGAAGCCTAACCACCACCTCACAGACCTTTAATTCCTTCCATTCGGTATGTAATATGAGGTTATACAAATGCGGCCCCTTCATGTATATCTGACGTGTTGCAGGATCAATTCCAGCGCGATTCCAGCGCCATTTCAGAGCATTTCAGCGCGATTCCAGAGTATGATCCCCTCTCTTGCCTTCATTCAGAAGAATCGAATAGCAGTGCATCTACAGCAGGAACTGTCGCCTGAGATCATTGTCGACGTCGAAGAAGTCTGTGCTAGAACTGTCAGAAGAATCAGAGCTAGATTACAAACATACGATCAACACACATCTTCTAATAAAATGAGTGCTCTGAAGTCAACGCTCTTGATTCATTCTGCTGTCAGAATTAATCTTCGACATTTCATAGAAGATCAGTCATGATCATATCAGAATGAGATGCTATACTATCTCTTCGACGACTGAGATCTCATCGTCGCTCTTTTCACTCTATTCAACGCTCTAAAGATCATGAAAATCAATAGAAAATGCCTTAAACGAAAGACTTTGAAGCGCTCGCAGAAGTGTCGAAATCTATACTTTTTAGACGTCAATCAGTTTACTCACGAAATGCTCATGTTTCTGAATGAGAGTGCAGTCAACGAACATACGATGCATCGTAAACGTGACTGAACTCTTTATGACATATCATCACGTATAATTCGATCAGTCAAACGAAGCGAAAGATGAAGCATTCTATTGATCTACTGCTCTGACGACATTCTGATCAGACATATACATCAGAGAGATATTTCTGAAGCTCGCTTTGAATGATTTCTGATGAACAAGATACTTTCAAGATGCAGTCGCTTTTCAGAGTTTAAATCGATGTTGATTCTCGACAACGCTTCTGTGCATCACACTCGAGTGAGTGACGTCAACGTTGAGCTGAACTCTGCTAACTATCAGTAAAAAGTCAAAGATATATGTCGTCAGATCGATGTGATCTTACTATATCTGTCATTCTACTTCTCTGACTTCAACTCAATTGAAGAGTTCTTTTCAGTGCTCAAGATCTGACTCAAAAGACATTACAAGCTGACGAAAGACATGAGTTTTGAAGTCTATCTACACATGACGATGAGAGCTTGTAGCAAGAATCATTTTGCAGTCGATCACTTCAGACATGCAAGCATAACAGTAAATATAGATACGAATTGATTTGTTTTCTTGTCAATACTTCGTATGTCTACTATTTTGACTGATAGAACAGATACTTTTGAGTAAATGTATACTTAATTAAATATATACGTTATAATTCACGATCATCAAATATACTACTGTTTAAAACAGTCAAACTTCTCAAGCTTCTCGCCTTCTAGTGCTGCATTAACAAGAGCATCAAGATTGCATGCAGACTGCTGAGATCTTCGCTGAGCATCTAATCTGCACTGCATCTGATACGTCTTGATCTTGTCACGAAGTCTCTTATTCAGATCAGTCAATATATTCAGGTTTATTCAATCTGATTTATTGAGTATAATTGGGTCGCAAGCGTTTGATATGCCTCTGTTATAGTCGTTTGCTGATCTTTGTTTCGATTGATCTGTCAGGTCATGTACTTCAGTAAGATCTTGTTGTCATCGCCTTGCATCTGCACGAGACTGCTGAGGGGTTGAGAAGTTGTTTGACTGGTTTGAAAGAGGCTTTGAAAGGGGCTTTGAAAGGGGCTTTGAAAGTAGTTTCCTGCTTCGGAAGGCTTCGCATCTTTGTCGATGGCCTGCGTTTGTTGGCTGACTGTAGTCTAGCCATGACTAAATGGAATGAAGGTTTGTATGTATGACTGTTTGGTTTGTGAGGTGGTGGTTAGGCTTCTTCAGCGAATTGGTTGGTTGCAGGGCAAAATTTGCAGAGGGTGAACCCTCGATTTTGGAAAATCTAAATTCTGAACAGCTCACTATGAAATAGGGGTATTCGTGCCCCCCACTTTCGCTCAGTTCTTCGCTTAATGCTCATCAGCCATGCATCACTTCCAGCCATACATCATTAAATTCAACTACCCATTAGAAGTATGCTCGAGCCCGTGCACGTTCCGATCCCGTGCACATCCTAAACTCGATTAGCCATTCATACTATTTTTATCATTATTCAACCATCATTCATAGAATCAAATTGCAATTGATATGACTGATTGTTGATATGTATATGAAGCCTTCAAGCTATAGAATCAATCATCAAATCGCTTAGAAGCTTTGTTTTGCCTTTCAGCTCGCGTAAACCTGATTTGACTTGACCCTCTTTCCACCTGCTCAATAGAAACAAAATCAGTAAATTGCTGTACTTTCACCTCTTTAGACTTCTTCTTTTGCTCTTTCTGAAGCTCTTTAGCCTTTAGCTTTTGCTTCTGAACTAGACGTCGTCGCTTCAATTCCTTCGCCCATAGCTTCTTTTTTCGCTTCGCTTCCTTCTTTCGCTTCGCCTTCTTTTTTTCCCGTTTCACCTTTCTTTCAGCTATTAAACGCTGTTTCTCTAGCTTTCTAAGCTCTCTTTGTTCCTTTTCATCCGCCTTTTGAATAGCAGCTTGCTGTTTCTCTTCGATTCTTTGAATTTGATGATCACGAGCCGCCTGAATCTTATTAGGACTAAAAAACACCTTCTTTGTCTCACCATTAACCTCTAGATCGTCAAATAAAGGCTTGCCACGTCGTCTGCAACTTCTCTCTATACGTACTGTTCGTCGAAGATCTTTGTTTTCTGCTTTCAGAAGAGCAACATCTGTAGTAAGCTTTTCCATCGTATTGTTCAACCTACGAGCTTCCGGACCAATTACTTCCCCTACAACTGACTTCATTAATCGTCGAACCGTTCTTCAATCAGCTTCTGACAATGCTGAAGAAGAAGAATGACTTGAATCAGATCTAGCGTTCGATTTAATCTGCTTTATGACCTGTGACGAATCGAAAGGCAGCAATCCTGTCTTTTCCCATTCACTTTTTATGTTGACAGGCGTGAAAGCAGCTTGATATGCAGGCCAAAATAGATCAAAGAAGTCTCTTTTCGATATTCGAGAAAGTTCTTGACTC
>JAABUS010004556.1_pt1 | contig 19744 bp, 1 predicted proteins | sample 5560161 | NCBI WGS metagenome assembly JAABUS01 (sample SAMN10711885, study PRJNA513376) | rock metagenome | isolation source: Antarctica rocks | place: Antarctica: Victoria Land, Trio Nunatak nord | collected 2016-01-04 | reverse complement strand
TCCTTTATTACGCGTTAAAGCCTTTTCTACTCGTCGAATCGTTTTTTAATTAATAATTTTAGCTAGCTCTACCCGAAGCTCTTCTATAAAATAATTTATTAAATAGTTTCTTAATTTTATTATATTATAGTTTTTATTTAACTCTTCTTCGGTCTTTTTTTTTTCTTTATTTATTAAATAAATAACCCCGATTACTTTATTTTAAATTAAATATAAATAAAAATTAACCTAAAATTTACTTCTCTTCGTCGGCTATAAGATAATTAATAATATATAATATATTAGTTTATTTTATTATTTATTATTCGGTATTAAATTTAATTAATATTTAGATATAGGCTAGTCCTAGGCTTCTTAATTTTCTAACTTAATTATAAAACGATTAATAAAAGTTATATTATATTATCCTTTCTTACTATTTATTATATAATATTATAATAATATTTATAATAAATTTTAACTAAAGAGACTAGTTATTTTAGATATATTAATCTTTATACCCTTTAGATTTTAATATAAATCTAATTTCTTATTTAATTATTATTAAGAGGGAGAATTCCGCGATAGAGTAACTATTAAATAATACTAGGTATAAAGATAAATATAGTTATAAGAAATTAAATAATAAAAAAGCCGGATATTAAAATATCCGAGTAATTTAACGAGTTTATTAATTAAATAAATAATTAATAAAGTCTAGAAATAAAAGGAAAATATAAACGATTTAAAAATAGGTTACTAGCGCGGCACTAGTAACTACTATAATATTATACGATATAAATAATCTTAGTTATCCTAGAAAATTATAATTATTAAATCGAAGATTTATTAGAATTTAATATACTTAATATTAATAAACCTAGTCTAGTTATTCTATTATATTTACGTATATTTAATATAATTAATTCATTAAATCTTCGTAAATATATAAATAAATATATTAAAATATTTAATATATTTAGTAAAAGTATTTAGAAATATATTAAATCGCCTAGTATAACCCGCGGTTAGGATAAAAATTAATATAATTAAAATATATATTAAAATAATATATTAATAAGCTATAGTATTAGCTTTATAAAAAGAATAGGGAAGGGATTCCTTATTATTCTCTTTCTTTCCTTACTCTAGGGAAGGGAATTACCGAGTTTTTATTCTTTTTTCTTTCTTTCCCCGGTTCCCTTCCTTAATCGGGGAAGAGAAGGGATTCCCTACTCTATTCCGTAGCGTAATTATTATTATTAAAGTAAATTATATTATTTAAGAGATTATTAGTCTCCGTGATTAATATTAAATTATAAATACTATTATCCCTTATTATAATTAATATTAAAATATAAAGATTAAATAAAAAGAAATAAAAATTAAAATAAGAGTTAGTTTAAGAAATAATTTTAAAGTTTAAAGATTTTTAGGCGGGGCTAGGGGCGCTTAAATATTATTATTAATAATTATATTACTTAAAAATGAATTTTTATTATTCGAAAGTAAATTTTAAATTTTTATTTAATTTAAAGATATTTAAGATTTAATTATTATTAATATTAAATAAAGAGATTAAATTAGAATATTATTATTTAATATTATATATTTATTTAAGCTTTACCTCCTAGTTAAAAATATTTAAATTTTAAAATAATCTTCTAAAGTAATAACTTCGTATATTAATTAATATTAAATATTTATTTGAGTTTCACTTCCTAGCCAAAATTATTTAAATTTTAAAATAATCTTCTAGAGTATTAACTTCGTATATTAATTAATATTAAATATTTATTTAAATTTTACCTCCTAGTCAAAAATATTTAAATTTCAAAATAATCTTCTAAAGTAATAACTTCGTATATTAAAATTTAGTATATAAAACCTACTAACGATTACTATTATTAATATTATTATTAATATTTACCGTATTAACCCTATTATTATTATCGTCGGTAATATAATAATTTACTTTATTTATTAATTTTATTTAAACTTTTATTATCTTTATTCGTTAAAGCTCCTTACCTCTTTTTATTTTTTATCGACTTATTATTTAACTATTTATTATATAATCCTTGTTAATATTTTATAAAGATTCTTCTTCTTTAATAATCGCTAGAGCCTCGATCCTTACGTTTATAATTAAAGCGACGAATAGATTACTAGTAAATATACGCTAGAAAATTAACGAAACGATATATTAAACCGGAGAACTAAGGGTATAAATCGATTTAATTTAAAATATATTAAAAAAGTTCGTTAATAATATAGAGATCGTTAACGAGATTATTACCGAGGTATAGGGTATATTAATAAATAATAAATTTTAAATAATAAAATTCGCGAGTAAATAAAAAATATATAAAGCGCTAGACTCGACGATTTTATAGGATATATAAAAACGGGCGATAATTAATTATAAACGAAAAAAGAAATATATTAAAGATATATAAAATTTATAGAGGACCGTAGTATAAAATTAATAATTTAATACTATAAAGGAAAATTACCTCGGCTACGTAAATTAAATCGCTAAGAAATTTATTTATAATAATATTTATTCTATAATTATTTAGCTAACGGTTAATTATTTAGAACGAAATAATTATAGACGAGGATCTATATATAAAAATATCCTAAAAGACTAGTAAACGTTAAATAATTTAAATAAAACTAATATTTATATTCTTTTAATTAAATCGGGCTTAACGGATAAATAATTAATAAAATTAAAAATTAATCGAAAATATCTAATAAGATTAAGGATAGATAATAGTAAAGGACCTTTATTATAAGAAAAATATAAGAGATATAATTATCGAGTTATTAATAATAAAGAGACTAAGCCCGAGTCGGTGAATTATAAAATTAAATAATAATAATTTAAATAGTACCTCGGAGAATAAAAATATAATATCTTTAAATAGTAACTTTAATAAAGACGATAATAATAATAATAATAACAGCGATAAAGATTAAAGAATAAATAATCGGGTTAAGTATTTCGGTTATAATTATACGAGTTTATTAATTAATTCTCTTAAACGGGTAATAAGAAAAAATCCAAAAGTTATTAATATAAATAGCGAGGCTAGTTAAATCGGTACCCTCTAAATATTTATAAAAACTGGGTCCGATTTACGATATATTTATTATATATATTTATATACTATAACTAGATATTTCGGCCTATAAACTAAATTATTAAACGAAAAGAGTATCCGTTTATAATTAATTAAATACTAGCGTTATCGAAGTAATATAGATACTTTTAAAATTAACGTAATTACTAAAAATTAGTAATAGATAATAACTCGACTATAAATAAACGATAATAAATATAGGGTCTATAGATACCGAACGATTAAAGCGAGTATTAAAGTATTCCTAATTAATTAAAATATCGCGGTTTACCGTTTATAAAATAAGAGGGCTAGAAGTATAGGATACCTAAAAAGAGACGGGTAACGTTATTATTAAAGATATATTTAATTAATTATAAACGGGGGTAAACTTAAAGAGTAACTCTAAAATTAAAATTAAAAATATTATAACGGAGGAGTTCGATATATATCTTTATTATTAAATAAAGCGGAACGAATAATCTAATAAAAAGTAACTACGGATAATATTTTGTTTATTAATATAATAAATTATCTAGTATAATCCGATATACTAGGCTCTATATATATACTTATAACTTAATCGTAATTACCGACTAGTTTTATATCTTTATTATATTAAATATACTCGGCCTAGAGACTCGACCTTCTTTTAATATATCGATATAAATATATTTAAATATCTCGCCTATAGGTTTAAAATTAATATTATATAAAAATTAATATCTCTTAACGACGAGACTACTAATAGTTATATAGAGATTATTTTAGGTTTTTATAAAAATATAGCCAAATAATAAAAGAGAGTAAAGGGGCGGGGAAAAATAATAAATAATTATATATATAAAATAAACAAAATATAGGAGCTAGTAAATATAATTAATTATAATTAATTCGTTCTAGTATTATATACGTATAAAGATATAAGGATTACTCGGCCTAAAATATTATATAGTTTAATATTAGGCCGCCTAGATATTACTCTCTAAAAAATTATCCTTTTATAATTTATAAAGATAAAAGAAAATAACGAGACTCTAGATAATAAAGAGTCTAATAAATAATTAAACTTTATTTTTATTTATTTAAAGTAAATAGTAGTAAACTTTATACTATCGGGGTTATCGAATAAATTTAATTTAATTTTTTATTAATTTCCGGCTAGTACCTAGCTCATTTTAATATTACCCGTTAATTAAATATTAATATATAAAGTAATTTAAGAGGACCTAGTTATCTAAAATTATATTAATTTATTATTAATAACTAACCGAGTATATATATAAAAAGTTATTTAAAAATATTATTTAGAGGTATTAAGATTATTTAAAGTAATTTAAAATAGGGTAAAATAAATAAAGAAGAAATTTTATAACGAGAGTAATTTTTTTCGGTAGGCGGATAATAAGATTAAAGGGCGCTAGTAATAAGTTATATAAATAGTATAGGATATTATTAGTTATAGAGTAAAACCGCGCGGCGCGGTTTCGCCTAACTTTATTATTTTAATTTTATTTATAATAATTCTATACTAGCTATTAATATTAATCGTTAATATTAATAATCCGCGTTATAAATTATATTAATATAGAAACTATATTATTATTTATTAGTTTATTATTTAGCCTCTTAATATCGTTTCCCTATTTATCTCCGTTATATATAAAGATTATAAACCGCTTATTTAAATAAACGCGCCGTATTTTTATTTTAAACCTCCGCTTTTATATAGTTTTAAATAGGTTAATCTTTATCTCTTCTTTTTTAAATTCTTCCTCCGCTCTTATTTTTATTATTATAGTTACTAGTACCTTAATATAAAATAGTAACTTATTTATACCGATAGATAATTAAATAAAAATATAATATATTGAGACTAAATCTTAATTACTATTTTATTTCGTTAATACTATAATTCTTACGTATTTTATTTCGTTAATACTATAATTCTTACGTATTTTATTTCGTTAATACTATATTCTTACTATTTAGTAGTAACGGCGTAGTCGAATTCTATTTATAAATAAAAAGAGACCGGCTACTAGCCTTTAAAATACTAGTTATAAAATATTAAATCCTCTACTAATATCTCGAAGATATAATTATTATCCGCACTATTATTCTCTTATATAGGTCGAATTATTTTAAAGGATTATAAATTAACTATAATTCGTCCTCGTATCTATTATGAACTATAATATTAATACTAACTCTTTAACCGTTAGTATTCTACGATAACGAACGAAGCGAGCCGCTTCGTTTTCGTTTTAATCTTTATATATAATAATAGTATTTCTTTATACCCGCTACGCCTACCCTAAATCCTAATAGTCGAGTTATTATATTAAACTTCTATAATTATATAAATTGGTTTATAAATATACTTTATAAACTTAAAGGAATATTTATACCCCGGTTATAAAGAGTACTTTATATTTCGGCCGTAAACGTAAGGAATAATCTACGCTAGATTAAAGCGTCGCCGCCGTCTATACCGTATATTATTATTTTCGTTTATATAGAAAATCCTTACTTTTTTTTAAAGATCTCGATTTAACCGTAATTAATTATTAGGAAAATTAAATCGCGCCGGAATTACGGAGTTAAAAGCGGAGTTTATTTCTCTTATAATCTAAAGCCTCTATTTACCCGAAAGTAGAGAAGTAGTATTTATTTTATTAAAAATTATAAGAAATTAATAGGTTTTCCCCGCGTTAAAATAAAAACCCTAAAAATTTCTTTTTAATTCTTTACTTCTTACCTTTTACTTCGTTATTTCTAATTTACGTAATTAAGATTTAAATCTTTAATACTATATAAATAAATTTTCGAATTATATATTAATAGAAGATCTTTATAAATATACGTAATTTATTTTATTTTCTTTATTTATAAGTTACGCGGAGGTAAAGAAACTATTTTTATTAAATCTTATTATCTCTCTAGTATTTTAATTATTTATATTTTTAAAAAAATATTTCGAGTAGTATAGTAAGAATATTAGTAGATTAACTTAAGAAGTAGTTCTTTCTATTATTAACTAGTATAATTCTTTATTAGATATATTAAAAAGTAGCGAGTTATTTATAAAAAGAGGACGTTTTATTTTTATTAATATTTAAAAAGAAGAAAATTCTATAGAAGAAAACCTTTTTATATTTTTAATTTTTTAGATATACCCTCCTTTAATCGCGGAAATATTAACGGCTTTCGTTAAGAGCGTTAGGTATTATATTAATTTAATATACTTTAACGATTAAAAAGAAAGAAACGAGGAGATTTTAAATCCTTAATTACCTCGTTCTTAAAGAAGGGTTAAAGACCGGATTTTAATTACTCCTATTTATTCTCTTCTAACTATATCTTTTTCTTTAATTTCTAATTTAGTTAAATTTATAATTTAATTAACTTCGAGAAAATCAATACCTTAATTCCTTTTATAAGAATTAATTTTTACTACGGATAACGTTATACGAAAAATTCTTTTTAATTAAATCTAGAATATAATTAATAATAATAGAGGCTAGTCTAGCTCCTTAAAATAAAATTAAAGAGGTTTTAATAATTTTAAAGAAAATTAATTAATTTAATTTAATTCTTAATTTTAATAGGAATAAGAAATTATAGGCTAGTTATAAATACCGCCTCCGTTAATAAAGATCGATTTAAATTTATATAATATTATAATCTAGGCTATACGATCTATTATATTAAATATTATTAGAATTATTTTATAAAATTAGGGTTAAGTTTTTAAAGGGCCTTTAGGATTTATTAAATTATAAAAACTAACTAATAAAGACGAGTATATTTAATAAATATAATAATAGGCTAGGTATTTCCGTACCGGCGAATTAAATTTCTTTTATTTAAATTACCCAAAGTTATAGAGCGCCGGTAATATCGTCTTTAATTTTAAGAAATTAATATTTAGAAAGGTCTATACCTTCTATAATAAGATTTAGGATTTTATTATAATAAAAACTAAAGATATAATAAAAAGGAATCTAAATAATTATTTCCGCGATATTATTATAAATTAATAATTTAAAATCCTTTCTTAAGATAAAAAAGATATAATAATATAATTATTAAATAATTTATAGCGCTAAATTATTAGACTGTAAAATTATTTTAAAATTATAATATCTATAACTCTAGAAGAGTTTAGTCGCTAGTTATATATATTAAAAAATACGACCGAACGAAATAATTTATTTATCTATATCTAAAATATAACTAAATATACTGTTTAAACCGGTATTATTAAAGAGTATATATAAATTATATAAACGTAGAATTATCTCGATATTAATTTCTAGGCTATTATCCCTCCTTTAATAAATAATACTTCGATTAAATAATTTATCGAATAATTTAAAAGTAGGAAAGAGATATAATATAAAATATAAATTTAAAAAGATAAAGAAGGTTATAAAGATTATCGAAAAGAAATTAAAGAGCGAGAAAAGAATCGCGATATAAAAAAGGATAAATAATTACCTAGAGATAAATAATTATTATAACGGTAAAATAAATACTATAATTCAATACTTTATTAACTTTAATAGTAGTATCGACTTTTTAATTCTTAAGGTTTTTAAATATTTTAAGGTCTTTAATTTTAAGACTTTTAAAAATAGAGACCGTTTATTATAAAACCGAATCTTTATAATTCTCGTTCTTTTTTATACTAGTAAATAACTAGACCTTCTTTCTCTTATATTAACTTTTATAATTAACCGGTTTATCTTTAAAATCGGTAGACTATACTTTAAATATAGTAGTAGTAATAATTATAATAAGTTTAAAAGCCTCCCCCGTAAAAACCTCTAAAAACCACTCTATTATTATTAAAATAATTATTTATAATTACCGCCGGAAACGCTTAACCTAATTAAAATTCATTTGTTAAGAATCGGGGCTATAAGAACTAAAGCTATAATAATTAAAACTATAAAAATTATAGAATATATTTATACTACCCGCCGAGACTATATAATACTTTCGGTAATTAAATATAGATATAGTCTACTTATTTTAATAAGCTATATAATAATCTTAATAACGAGAATATAGATTATAGTATTTTCTTTAAATTTACCGATGATTATTTCGGAACTAGTTTTAAAATCGCGTAGGGTATTATTTATATTAATAAAATCGAAAGAGGGTTAATTCTACTAGTTTATTCGCCGATACCTTCTATAATAACTAGTATAATCGTTATAATATTATTAATTTCTTTTTTAATTTATTTACTTTATTATAAAGGCTAGGTTATAAAGTATAACTTTTATTACTATATTACTCTTTAATAATATAATATTAACTATCTTTATACTAAATCGTCTTCGGCTTTATATTTTAAATTTTATTAAATTAACTCTCCGCCGCGTTAGTTTTAATATAAGATTTACTCTTTATAGTAAATATATTTAATCGTTTAACTTTTACTCTATTAATTACGATTCTATCTTTAATACGCGCTTTTTTAATTATTAATTTATATTCTACCTTAATTAATTAGTTATCCCTTCGCTTTTTAAATTTAATTTACTCTTTATTAAATAACGGATCTAGCCGCCGCTTTTTTTTTAATATTATTATATATTACCTATATATCGAATATTTTATTTTAATCGAACTCTTTTTATCGTCCCTATTTTAAAATATCTAATATTTTAATATAATATAAATAGAGGCTAGACCACGCGTTATTAATTTATTAATATATAATTTATTTATTATAAATACTCTCTATCTATATTACTAAATCTCTTAAGATTTTATTAAATATTATTAAGGATATAAAGAAATATTAATATAAATCGACGAATTTTTTATTTAATTTTTAATATCGCTAAACTTAAAGTTTAGATATATATTATAAATATTTAGATTTATTTAACTCCGCGTAAATAGTAATAAATATTTATAATTCTAAATTATAACCTAAATAATAAGGGAATAACTTTATATAATTCGATATATTATATTTTATATTATTAAAAAAGGCGAGGCCGATATCGCGAATATAACCGCTCCTAGGTATATTAAAGAGATTATATAAACTAAATATTATTCGAGTTTATTATCACGGTTACTTAGTAGGTAGATAGACTAGACTATAGATAATTAATACGTCTACTACTATAAGTACGCAGGCCTAGTATTTAAAAATAATATCTCTTTTACTATATATAAATATTATATTACTATATTATAACATAATAGTAACGGCTTTATTCGATATTATTAATTATCGAGAAATCTACTAGGAGCTCCTCTATTAAAATTTCCGTTACTTATTTATAAAAGCCTTCGTTAGTAGTTAAGACTAGAGTAGAACTATTTTATCCTCTATACGAGTATAATATTAACTACTATTATACCGAAGCCTTCCGTAGGACGGGAGTTACTAGTATAAAAAAGATCTATACCTCTCCTTTTAGATCTATTATTATTTAAAGTCTTATATAACCTTCTTTCTCCTAGTATAACGTTCTATACGAGTACCCGGCTTTTACCTATCGAAGTAAAGTTTCCTAATAAAAATCTAACTTCTATATTACTTTAATACTCTATTTAGTTTTAATAAAACTAGTTAAATAAACCGTCTACCGAAATACTTTATTAATACTTTAATCCTAATAGTAAAATCGATACCGTTAATACCGAAGTTTTTTAAATTAGTTTTATAATAGTAACTTCTCTATTTACTTAATAATTAAATTATATTAATTTACTAGATCTCTAATTTTATTAAAGCCAACGGTCGTATATATTAAGAAATACTAGAGCTCGTCGGTTATTTAATCGACTATATTATTAAATATTATCGCCGTTTATTTTCTAGTAGAGCCCTAGTTCCTACTAGATGAATTAATTAATCTACTTTAATAAAGCTACCTATATATCTTTATTAATAATCTACGGATTTATTTACTTTTAGAAGAATTATAAATACCTTTATAATTTAGATATAAGAACTCCGAGAAGGCGTAGAGGTTAATTAATAGATTTAATAATACTTTCCTCCGTTTATAAATAATACCCCAACTAGGAGTTAAATACCGGAACCGACACTATCGGATTCTTTTAATTCACGTACTCGACGACTCTTATATATATTAATTATATTAGTTAAAGAAGGTATTTTTAGCTAGCCTATTAACCCTAATAAAGATATCGATATAATTTTTAATTTCTAGAATATAACGTAGGAGTAGTTCTAGTAGTATTTTACGAGAGTTATTTAAATAATAGTTTAATAGTTACTACCGTAGGGTCTATAGGGTTTATAAGGTCTACTAAATCCGCTAAATACCGATAATAAAATATCTAATAATAATAGGTAGAACTCTAGCGATTTAGGCTACTTCGATTTATACCTCGATAAATTATATAACGAAGGTAACGTCGTTATAATTAATCGAGATATTTACTATAGAAGTATTATCTTTTTCGTCGAATATATACGTAACCTCGCTACCGTTAAAGATATTATAATTATTCGAATTAACTTTAATACTTCTTTTAGAGGTACGGCCCTAGTTTAATATATTATTAAGTTATTAAATCTTAAAAGGGTTAGCCTACGAGTTAATAAAAATAATATTAAAAAGTAATATACTATTTTTATTAATTATTTTAAAGAAGTTATAAGAGTAGCCCTAGTTTATTTAACTAGTAAGAAATATACTTTATACGATACTCGTACTCGACGAGAGTTTACTAGCTATATATAGATTATTATTTAATATACTAAATCTATTAAGATTAATAGTATCGAAAACTAGTTAATATTCGTTTATTAAAATATAGCCGCTAAGCTTCGAGCCTTTATAAATTCGTTAAATATTATTATTATAGTATTATTATTTATATAAATACTAGAGCTAAAGAAGGATATTTAGTTTAAAATAAATAAAAGGTCTCTACCCTTCTAAGGCTAAAGACCGTAAAGTTAATACTAATAATTTTAATAATAACGTTACGATAAAAGCCTTCGGCAGCCACTTTATAATAATAATAATTATTCAAGTTAATAGTATTTCGGTTATTAACCTTCGAGTTTTTATTTATAGTAGTAGTAGTCTTTTAGCCGGTAACTTTTTTTTTTAAATAAGTTAATTTATTAATAACTATAATTAGTAATATAAAAACTAGTAAAACCCTCGTTACGCTCCTTAGTTATAAAGTTAATAAAGTTAATAAACTACCCTAGTACCTCCTCGTTAGTAACTATAAATCACCGGCGTACTAAATATATTAAATTTAATATTAACGTCTATTATACTAACGTAACTCTAAGGTAATTAAAAGTTTCGAAATTACTATTAAAATAAACCCTAGTAATAAAATAACTATCGTAATAAAACTATAACTTATTAGGCTTTAACTAAAGACGAAAATACTAAAATTAACTAGTAAATCGATAATATCGATAATTAAAATAAATTATACCACGTTAGCGAAGACTTAAACTACTATAAAGAGGAGAGTAATCTCTATTATAATAATAATTTCCCTAACGACGAACTCTTTACTAACTTTATCGGTATTAAAATCTATTATTATTATTACGAAACCTCTTTCCTATTAAAGACTAAACTCTATAAATACCTTCGAGGAGGATATTTATTAAAGTCTTTCGTTAATAGGCTCGATAAATCTTTAAACCCTAATATAATCGACGTTAATATTATAACTATTAAAGTTATCGACTCCGATTCTTTAGACGTTATTATACTTAATATAAAATTTACTTTCCGAGGTTAGAATTATATTTATCTACCCGTTAGGCTTAATCCTATTATTAAAGAAAACGAGGAAAAAAACGAAGTCTATATTAATATAAAATATAGTATTATTTTAGTTAATAAATCTTAAATCTTATCTCAACTACTTAAGGTATAGATTAAGAAAATAACTTCACTACTCCGTATTAAGGGTATCGGCTTTATTATATATAAAACGAATAAGTATATTATTATCCCTATTTACGTCCCCGGCGTTAAGGATAATAGTATTAAAGTACTATATTATATACGGAGAGAGATCCACCTTATTAGCGATTTAAAAGCGAAGATATTTATTAATAACAATATTATCGGCCTAGAGAAAATCGTTATTAATATTTATAATAATAAAGTATACGTCGGAAGCTACGGCGTTACCGTCTTTATTACTATTTATTAACGAGGATAATATACGCGCCGTTTAATCTACTCTTGTAAAATATATACTATCGTACCTCGAGCCGAAGTTATAATTCCGGTCTTCACCCTAGTAAGTTTACTAGACCGCGATTTTATCTTCGATCCTAATATATAAACGAATTTAACGTTTTATACCTACTTTATCGACTTTAAGATCTATAGTATCCTAGTAAGAAACGAAACCGACGTTATTATTTAAATTCCACGAAGACTTCGCCTAAATATATTTAGTAAAATAAATTACGAGAACGTTTATTTCGTTAAGCCCTCTACTTCGTTAAAGTTTTTTAATATTAACCGAGGTTATAAACCCCCCTCGGCGGTAACTTCTATTATTTAAAATAACTAGATTAAGAAAGTAACTACGCTTACTATAGTAATAACTTTTAATCTATTTATATTAATTAATAATATTATTCCTAGTACTTTAAGCTTCATTACCTCCGTAAATTTAATAAACTTTATAGTTCTAGCCGCGGAGACGAAGCTCTATAACGGTATTATAGTTTTTAATAACCTAAAAGAAATAAGAACTTTATTAAACCTCGTGAATAAGTTTTTAATATTATAAATTAATAAAGGCTTTATTATAGTACTTTAAAAGAATTAAATAAAAATTCCTTTACGTAATAATTAATAGACTAAACTAATTAGTAATAACTATATTAAGGTCTACCCACTAGGGATTAAGAATAAAGCCGTCGTAGATAAAATATTTAATAAATTATAGTAGTAAGGTCGCCTAGAATATACTATTTAACTAATATCTTTTAATTATTTAGTCTTTATAGTATAAAAGACCCTTCCGAATAATAAATATAAGGGTAGAGTAATAATAAATATACGGGGCCTTAATAACCTTATCGTCTCTAATATTTATTCTATACTACTCTAATCTAATATTATTACTAGACTATTAGGATATATTTACCTCTCGGTATTTAATATATATTCCTTCTTCTATTAATGACTTATATATTTTATTTATAGGTATATATTTACCGTAGTAATATACCGCGGTTAAGAAACTTTTAACGTATTTATTATAAGTTATATAAATTTAATAATATATATTTAACGCTAGATTAATAAAATACTACGCCCTATTAAAGCCTTCGTTTAAATATATATCGACGATATTATTTTAAGCTCGAAGTTTTTCCTAAAATACTTTATTTACCTACGGGAGTTATTCCAGTTTTTAATTAATTTTAATATTATAATTATATTTAAAAAAACCTTTTTAGGTTACCCCGACGTTAATCTATTTAACCGAAAAATAAACTCTCTCGGTATAATTATAATAAAGAATAAATTAAAAACTATTAATACTTTTAATTATCCTAGTATCTTTAGAGACTTTAAATACTACCTTAATTTTATAAATTACCTCCGTAACTCGGTATACTACTACGCCTAGTTAACTAGCCTACTTTAAAAGTTAAAAATAAACTTATTTAAAGACGTATTAACTAAAGGTAACCTACGTAAAGCGTATTTATCACGTTATTATTTACTATTATCGATAATTTAAACGGAAGCGAGCTTTCGAAGCCTTTAATAAATACTATTAACGTAATCGATCTTAATCCACTTCGACCCTAGTAGAGTTCTATAGATTAACCTCGATACTTCTTAGGAATAAGGCTTTAGTATCCAAGTTTTCTACGTAGAAAAGAACTATAAACTTAAGCTAGGTAAATGACTATTACGTACTATTATCGAATTAATTATATTTTTATCCAGAGTTCTTATATCTACTAAAAGAAACTACTAGCCTACCGAGTTTAAAATAGTAGGATTTATATAGGCGATTAAAAAGGTCAGGTATTTAATAAAGTCGTCGAAGTATACTATCGTTATATAAACCGATTACTCTACTATACTAGATATTATAAAGTAGTCCTCTATTATAATAACTACGTCTACGATAAGAATAAAAATAAGGTTAATTAAAGCCTCGTAATTCCTTCGGTAATTCCGCCTCGATATTAGGTATAAACCTAATAAAGAGTATATTATACTAAATACTCTATTAAGGTTTACTAGCTCTAACTTATTAATATTATTAAAAAACTATTTAGAGTTAGATATCCTCTATAATTATACGTCCTAAGGCCTTACTAATAACGGCGAAGTATACGGATACTCTACTATATTTATAGAGATAAATAATAACTTTCGTTTACGTTTAATAGAAGGCTATATAAAGGACTTATATTAAATAAAAATCCTCGAACTAGTTAACGTTAATACTAAGACGTGTCTTAAATAAATAAAGTTAAGAGCCTCGATTCCTACTATAAAAGTAGACGTAATAAATTATAATAAATTAGTAGATAATATAAAAGACCCGTTTAACCCTAGTACGGTCGCCGAGTTTTCTTTTATTCGTAGTACTATTAAGGGTTTAACCGGCCTAATCTTTTATATTAATAAATTTACCGGTTTAAAATACTTTTATATACCTTAACCCCTTATTAAAGAGGTTCTAGGTATTGTTTATAACGCTAACTACCTAGGCTTTAATAAATACTTCGAGATTATATCTAAATCCTAGTATATTTATAACTTTACGAAATAACTTTATATATATATTAGATACTACCCTAATTACCTACTTCTATAAATACGTCGATATTATTTATATAATATTATATAACCTATTAAGAATCCACTTATTCTATTCTATATATTTATACTCGACTAGATCCTAGGTATATTTATAACTATAAAAGACTTCGACTATATTATAATTATTATATATAAGTTTATTAAATATACTATTTATATCTTTAGTATATCTACCTAGAAAGTTAAAGATTAGGTTATTACTTTATTAAATCGTTTTAATACCGGCGACTAGGGTATATTTAAGATATTATTAATAAATCGAGATCTAAAATTCCTTTCCGATTTTTAAAAAGTTGTATTTAAGCGCCTTAGAGTTAATTTAATTTATTTAATAATTTACTATCTTTAAACGGACGGGAGTAACGAACGTATTAATTAAACTATTAAAATAGTTTTAAGATTTTATATATATATATTAAAAGACTTAACGCTATAGCTTATAATCTTTCCCCGTATTTAAACTTTATTAAATAATTCACTTTTATCGACGACGTCGAAAACGCCGAATAAAATCTCCTATAACTTTACTTTAAATAGGCCGCTAGATTTATTAAATTCAGGTATATTAACTATATTATAATAAACTCGTATCTATATAAAAGTAGCCGATATTATTAACTTTATATAAATAAACTAGAAATATTATTACGACCGTAGTTATTAATTTATATACTTTAAGAAAGGCGAAAAAGTCTTATTATATCTTTATAAAGACTATTTAATACCCTAAACTATTATAGTTATAAAGATATATAAACTCGGCTAGTAGTACGTCGGCCCCTTCGAAGTTTTAAAGAGGATTAAAAGATAAATATATCGTCTAAAGATACCCGGCCACTAAAGAGTATACCTAGTATTTTCCGTAATATAATTAGAACTATAGCCTACGCCTAATTTATTTAACCGCCTTATATTTAACTACCCCGACTCGGTTTATATCGAGGGAGATATTAACGAATTTAAATCCTAAGTTATATAACGCCTTCTAAATAAATATATTATTCGTCGAGGTAAAGATTTTTTAGTTAAATACTTAATACGTTAATAAGACTACGGACCCGAATTTAATTAATAATATAATATTAAATACCTTAAAAGCGCTTAGAGCCTTATCGATAAATACGAAAAAGAAATATTAATTATTAGGTTTAAATTAATAATAATAATTAAAGCCCGCCGAAGCCTTCGGTAAATACTTATTATATTAATATTTACTATACTAGTAGTCTCTAAGCTAGTATTTATTATATCCCGGCTATTTATTATTATTATCCCTAAAAGGGACTTAGTAGAGTTTTTAATTCTACTATTTTTAGATTTATAGAAATCTTCGGAATATATACTACCTCGCCGTCGTTAACTCTATATTATACTTTATTTAACCGCGTCTAAGTATATATTATTTAATACCCCTTTATATTAACGAGGACGTCTACTTTCTTATTTATTTATAGGGATATTATTACGGTTACTTAATAAATAAATAAACTAGATTATAAATAACTAGTATATCTACTACTATAAGTACGCAGGCCTAGTATTTAAGAATAGTATCTCTTTTACTATATACAAATACTATACTACTATATTATATTTATCGGTTAATATTTATATAATTTATATAAACTCTTCTCGACCCCGATAAAGATTTTATTATTATATTATCGAGCGAAGCCGGTTTCGTTAAAGATATATTATTTCTAAAGTTTATATATTAAAATAAATATAATAATATAAAATATATCTACCCCCGATTATAATATATCGCGCGACTTATACGTTAATATACTTTCTAAATAGACGAAGGGAGTAATTATTAAATAATTTTTTTTATATCTAAATTATTAACCCCTAGCCTATAAATATCGGTTATTATAATAATATATAAAAATAAACCTTAGGTAGATAATAAACCGAAATATATTATAATATCTTATTTATCTCGAGTAGTTATCGCCGCGAAAAAAGATATAATTAACTTCGTACCTTTAACCGGATATAATAATCGTTTTATTTATATATATATTAATTAATATATCTCTTTAACCTAGGTTACGGAATCTATAAAAATAATTATCTTTGGAATATCCTAGGCGGTAGTAATCTACGACGGTAAAATATACTATAGGTTAAATATACTATTAATAGGATTATAAGTAGTATTAATTTAAATATATATTCTCTAATTAATTAAACGGAGTCTTTATAATAATAATATTTTCCGAGAAAATATATCGCTCTCGTATAATTTTAAATATTTCGATATTAAACGTTATAAAGACTCTTAATAGAGGGATATTAAATAGTAATTATTTTCGGAGGATATTTAGATTAAAGTATATTAATCGAAACTCTTTCTACTCGGTTATTAACTAAAGCTCGTCGATTATTAATAAATATAACTATAATATAAAATTAATATACCGTAGTATATCGGTATTAAAATTACTCGAACTAGTAATTTTAAAATTTATAAAAATTATTATTATTAACTACTTATCTATAAATTATATTTAGTTATTATATCGTAGGTAAAGTAATCGGAGCGTATTATTATAATATTAACGGGGTTATTATTATCGCTATTTAGAATAAAAAATCGGTAATTAAATATATAATTAAATATTTTATATTACTCTTCTAATAAAGTATTTAAAAATATAATAATTAATATTATTTTAATAAGTAAAAATATTAATAGTAAAGTCTAAAAAATAATACTTTTATTAAATCTAGTTTTTATAATTAAGATTAAATTCGTTCTCTAGTATAATAATATATCTAAAATACTATATTACTTCTCTTTAAACTCGATTTTAAAATAATATATTATAACGCCTTCTATATACTCTCGATCTAAAGTTTTATATAAATTATTTATCTTTATTATAATAAGCGTAGACGCGAAATCGCCTACTATATATAATATTATTATAATAAATATTAGTTTTAACCTTAAATATATTTCGCGGAGGGTTCTATAACGAAGGGGATCTACTAATAATAAAGAATAAAAACTAATAATAAAAAATTATTATTATAATAATAATCGAAACTTAAATTTATAATTAAGGATTTTTAAATAACCTATATTTATTTCGTTATATATACGATAGATAGTATTATAGATAACTATATTCGAAAGAGTATATATAGAAGTATTAGCGCGCGATTAATTTAAATTTTATTTTAAAATAATTAAATAACGATCGCGTTATGAAGTTAGTTATTAATAAAGAAAAAAGTTAATAGAAAAATTTATATAAACGGCCCGCGAAAATAATACGAATTTAATAAAAATATATTTTAACCCGAAGGGGCTTAGTAAACGGGAGCTAACCCGAAGAGGTTTAATAGTAACTCGGTAAATTTAAAGAACTAAAGTAATATCGTAATTAATTAAGAGTTTAGTTTAGTTAAATACGACGATTAACTATAATTATATAAATATTTTACTCTACTCGGTACGGTTAACCCTAACGCGAATTATATTTTAATATTAATTATTTCAACTACCCTATTAATTATAGAAATAATAATATAGGAAAGTCTATTATATACTTCCCGATTTAATTAATCTTTTTTTATAACTTTACCTTTATAGTTATTTATTTAAAATACCGGATTTTTTTATTCTTAAATATAGAAGTTACCCGTTACTCTTTAGTCCTAATTTATTCTAAAGTTTTCTATATTTTTTTAAATTTTATTTCCTATAATTTCTTTACTTTAAAGTATATTTAATAGGAATAAACTATACTACCCTTTTAAATAAATATATTTAATTATATTTTACGCGCTCTTTAGGTTATTACTTCTTTATATAATTTTATTAATTCTTATTCTATAAATAGGCTAGAAAGTAACTTCGCTTCTACTTTATAAATATATTTATTAAATATTAAAGATAAATCTAGATCCCGGAGCTCCTTCCTATACTATGTAATTTACCGGTATATATATAATATAGGTTATTCGTTAAAATTTAAAAATAAAGTATTTTTTAAAATAATAACTTTTACCGGAGTAAAAGTATATTAAAATTTAATTAACCGGCGTATTATTACGTTTCGGATTAACGTGGGGTAGGGTAGGGATCGAGGTATAATCCCTACCCTAGTTTGGCGTGGGGATCTATTGGCGTGGGGTTTAAAGTAGGGTAGGGTAGGGTAAAGATCCCTTAGGGATCCCCACTACGCCAAGGCGGATTTCTAATAATTATTCTAATAACGCTGCTGCCCCTATAGATATGCGCACTCATGGCTACTACTGCCCCTATAGATATGCGCACTCATGGCTACTACTGCCCCTATAGATATACGCACTCATGGCTACTACTGCCCTCATAGATATGCGCACTCATGGCTACTACTGCCCTCATAGATATGCGCACTCATGGCTACTGCTGCCCCCATAGATATACGCACTCATGGCCACTACTGCCCCCATAGATGCGCGCACTCATGGAATAAACGCTCGGACCTATAATTATTCAAGTTAATATTAATAATTAAGACTATTATCAGCCTAAAGTTAGATATAACCGAAGGTTTTATTAAAGACGTAGTTTAATTCGTTTATTTTAAAATTAAGGGGACGTTAAAATAATAGTTTAATTTTAAATTTAAAACTAACCCTTTTTAAATATTTACTAATACGTTTTAATATTAGTATTTTCCCTTAAATTTATTATTTTATTCCGAAGAATATTTCGATTTAAAATCGGTGAGTAAAGAATAATAGTAGATATTAATTATAATAATCATTATAATAATCGTC
>JAABUS010004555.1_pt1 | contig 19747 bp, 21 predicted proteins | sample 5560161 | NCBI WGS metagenome assembly JAABUS01 (sample SAMN10711885, study PRJNA513376) | rock metagenome | isolation source: Antarctica rocks | place: Antarctica: Victoria Land, Trio Nunatak nord | collected 2016-01-04 | reverse complement strand
CGTGACCGTCCTGAACCGGATGCTGCTGACAGGACGCCCGAAATCCGTCCGTTGCCAGCGGGTCGTCGCATAACGGACCGGGGCTGGGGTCATCTCGCCTTCCATCCACCGAGTGCACCAACGCCGTGCGCGCCTGCTCGACCGGACGACGCGGTCAGTTGTTCTGACCGCGTCCGGACGCAGCCTGCTGGCTGCGGCGGGGCCGGCTGTCGCCGAACTCGATGACCGGATCGCCGAGACCGTGCTGCACGCCAGCGGGGGTGGCGGGCGGATCAGAGTCGGCTGCGTGACGACCGTCGCCTGCTCGATCTTCCCGTGCGTGCTGCAGACTTTCCGCATCCAGTTCCCGGACGTCCGGGTGCAACTGCATGACGACACCGGCAAGCGGGTGCTGGAGGAGGTACTGGCCGGCCGGGTGGAATTTGCGGTCAATACGCTGCTGCAAGCCCATCCGGGAACGCATGCGGAGCGCCTCGTCAACGACGCCTATGTCGCGGCCGTCCCGGCCGGACACGCGCTGGCCGGCAGCGGCAGCTTGCCATGGGCCGCCATCCAGGGATGCCGCCTGGTCGGGCTGAAGCGGTCCAGCGCCAACCGCCAGCAGGTGGATGATGCCATGGCCGCCGCCGGGATCACCCTGCAATGGTTCGACGAAGTGGAGCACCTCTCCTCCATGCTTGGCTTTCTGCGGGAAGGGCAGTCCGTCGGCGTCATTCCCCGGATGGCGCTGCTTGGCCAATCCCTCCCGCGGATCCGGATCCGCGCGCTCACTCATCCCACGATTGAACGCACCATCGGGCTGGTCCGTTGCGCCGACGCATCTCTGTCTGTTTCGGCCCAGGCCCTTTGGGACCTTGTCAGGGCGGCACTAGTCGATTTCGCCCGCGAAAAGTAGTGGCCGGGAGCGGCCCTTCTACTCATCGGTGCTTATCTCGGGCGTGGTTCAAATACGGGTTACAGCTTGAGCCGAGTTGACGTTGCCGGGTCGGGTGACGGCACCCTCACGCTTTCAGCGGTGGTGCGGTGTGAGATGGATCGATGTGTTGGCGCAGCGGCGAGGCTTCTCGGGGGTGACCGTAAGGACCTGGCCGTTCAGGCGCTGGCGCGATCGGAGACGGTCAGCGACCTCGTGGCCCGGCATGGGGTGAGCCGCAAGTTCGTCTACCAGCAAACGCACAAAGCTCGCGCTGTGCTCGACGACGCCTTCTCGCCTGCCGTGCCGGACAGCGAAGTGCTGTTCGAGCTGACGGTGACCAAGGCGTGGCTGCGCCAGGTGATTGTCGGGCTGACGCTGATCTGCCGCAGCTCGTCTTGGATGTCCTGCAGGTCCTTCATGAACCGGGCGAGCCGGTCGATGCGGGTGACGACCAAGGTGTTGCCGGGCTGCACGAAATCCAGCAGCACTTGCAGCTCGGTCCGACCGTCGCGGCGCGACCCGCTGGCCTTTTCGGCGCGGACCACGCCAAGTTGACGGTACCGTTCAGTCGTCGCTCCGACGCAGGTGTTCGACCAACCGGCGAGCGTGGCCAGGGAGTTCTGCGTGCGAGCGGACGCAGATGGCCAGGCGCCGAAGGGCCCACGTGTCATTGAGAGGAACGATCCGAATTGCCATGACACGGCACAATCTTCGGGCGGAGGAGTTTGGCACGATGCCGATCCCAACCCGGCTTTCGACCATCCGACAAATTCCGTCGAAGCCGCGCAACTGAACCCGTAACCGCAGTCGCCGTCCCATCCGCGACGCTTGACTCCTCAGAAAGTCCTGCAACGCGGCGCCTTCCGACAGCCCGATGAAATCATTATCGAGCGTCTCGGCAAAGGAAACGCGCCGCCGCCCGGCAAGTGCGTGGTCCCGCGGAACAACGACCACCAAGTGGTCCTCGCGGAACGGAAAGGTTTCCAAAGACGCAAAATCGACGCTCGGGGCGACGATGCCAATGTCGGCGATCCCCTCCGCGACGCTCCTGACGATCTCGTCGCTGAGGTGCTCTTGGAGGTCTACGTTCACACCAGGGTTGTCCATCAGGAAGGCGCTGAGTGCTGTGGGTAAAAATTCGGCGAGAGCATTGGTATTGGAAAACAACCTGACATGGCCTTTGAGCCCCTGAGCGAACTCGTCCAGCTCACCATGCATACGGCCGAGTTGCTGTAAGACGATCCGGCCGTGCTGGAGCAACGCCCGCCCCGCTGGGGTCAAAGTAACGCCCAGGCGTTCCCGCTTGAGCAGGGCTACAGCCGCCTGCTCCTCCATGCCGCGGACCCGCGCACTTGCTGCACCAAGTGCCATGTTCGCAAGAACCGCTCCACGCGTGATGCTGCCGGCTTCTGCTATGGCAACGAAGAGCTTGAGGTCGGTCACGTCGAAGCGCATGGCGGCCCCTGCTCCAGCCTTCCAATTTCATGAAGGCTACCCCCAACACTTGCGCATGGTGTGCACACCGCTGTCCATGTTTGATGCGGTCAAAATCGCAATCAAGCAAATCGGGCGGAAACCATGGATATCGACTTCGAACAGCTCCGAGACTGGATCGGCCGCGAGGAAACCATCGAGGATGTTGTCACGGCCTACCCAGCCGCGGCACTCGCCGCGACGCTGGACGAGGCAGCAACACCTCCGCAGCCCGGCGACGAACTGCCCCCGCTATGGCACTGGCTCTACTTTCTGCCGCGGCATCGCCAATCGGAACTAGGACCGGACGGACACGCTAGGCGGGGCGGCTTCCTGCCTCCTATCCCGCTGCCGCGCTGGATGCGGGCCGGCGGTCGCTTCACCTTCCAAGCGCCGATCCGGATCAGCGACAGCCTACGCCGGGTCTCCACGATCGAGGATGTGGTGCCAAAGAAGGGGCGCACCGGGCCGCTCGTCTTCGTCGTCGTGCGGCATGAGATTCATGGCCCAAATGGCACGGCGCTTACTGAATGGCACGAGATCGTCTACCGTGACCTTGCTCCGTCCAGCGCGCCGGCGCCGACCCCGATCGCGGCGCCCTCCGAGCCGGCCTGGGTGCAGACGATCGTGCCGGACGATGTCCTACTGTTCCGCTATTCGGCGCTGACTTTCAACGGCCACCGGATCCATTACGACCGTCGCTACGTGATGGAGGTCGAGGGTTACCCGGGTCTGATCGTGCATGGGCCGCTGCTTGCCACGCTGCCCGCCTGGCTTGCGCAGGGTGCAGTACCCGCCGGCCGGATGAAGACCTTTGTCTTTAAAGCGATCGAGACCGTCTTCGATCTTTTCCCGTTCTGGGTTTGCGGCCGGATGCAGGAGGGCGGTGCGGCTGAACTCTGGGCCGAGACCCCGGACGCAGGGCTCGCCATGCAGGCAAGTGCGACTTGGCGGCCCGGGTGAGAAGCAGTTCCAGCGAAGACGCCCACCCCACAATCACAGAAAAAGCAAGTGCATGCGGCGAGAACCCAACCCGCACCCGAGAGGAACGCCGCATGTCGAGCAATCCGTATCCGCTGTCCGCAAACATAGCCCCAAGCACGACGACCAGCCGACGCATACTCGGCGTGGCCGGAGCTTGCGCAGGCAATCTCGTCGAATGGTATGATTTCTTTGTTTACGCCTATACGGCGATTTATTTTTCAGCCTCGTTCTTTCCCACCGGCGACGCGGCGAGCCAACTCCTAGCCGCCGCGGGGGTGTTGGCGGTCGGCTATTTCATGCGGCCCCTCGGCGGCTGGTTGTTCGGGTGGCTTGCCGATACGCGCGGGCGCAAGGTTTCCATGGTCGTCTCGGTTTCCGCAATGTGCCTCGGGTCGCTGATGATCGCGGCACTTCCGACATACGAGAGCATTGGCATTGGGGCGCCCCTGCTGCTCCTGTTCGCCAGGCTGGTGCAGGGCCTCTCGATTGGCGGCGAGTATGGGGCGGGAGCCACCTACCTCAGCGAGATCGCCACCAAGGGGCGCCGGGGCCTGTACTCATCCTTTCAATATTTCACCTTGATTGCCGGACAGTTGGTGGCGTTGCTGGTGCTGCTCGTCCTGCAATCCATTCTCTCCACATCGGATTTAAAGGCCTGGGGCTGGCGCGTTCCGTTTCTTATCGGTGCCGCGCTCTCCATCGTCGTCGTCCTTCTCCGCCGCACGATGCAGGAGACGGCCTCGGTCGAAGCTATGCAGCGCAGCGATGCCGGATCGATCACCGGATTGTGGCAGCACAAGCGTGGTGTCGCCCTGGTCATCGCTTTTACCATGGGAGGGTCGCTGTACTTCTACGTGTTCACTTCATACATGCAGAAGCTTTTGATCAACACGGCGAAGCTTAACGCGACGACGACGAGCGTCATCATGACGGCGGCGCTCGCCTGCTTCATGCTATTTCAACCCGTATTTGGCATGCTGTCTGACCGGATCGGCGTTCGGAAGAACATGCTCCTGTTCACCGGGCTCGCGACGTTTATGACGGTGCCACTGCTCTCGGCGCTTGCCCGTGTGTCCAACCCATATTCCGCCTTCGGTTTGGTGCTGGCGGCGTTGGTCATCGCCGCCTTCTACACACCCATCGCAGGCATCGTGAAGGCAGACCTGTTCCCGGCCGAGGTGCGCTGTCTCGGCGTGGGTTTCCCCTACGCTATCGCGAACGCGGCGTTCGGCGGCACCGCCGAGTTCGTGGCGCTTTCGTTCAAGGGAGCAGGTCTGGAATCCGCCTTCTACTACTATGTCGCTGCGATCGTGGCCGTCTCCTTCCTGGGGGCCATCCTGATGCCGGACCTGAAGGCGCGGGGCTACCTCGATGGTGACGGCAGCGTCGAACGAACCCGGTGATGTCCGCGAAAACCGCTCACGACCACTCTGAACAAGGCCCTGCCATGAACCCGCCTGACCCGACAACGCCGAAAAACACCGCGCTACCGCTAGCCGGCATCACCGTTGTTTCCCTGGAACATGCCATCGCCGCGCCGTTCTGCACCCGCCAGCTCGCCGATCTCGGGGCGCGCGTGATCAAGATTGAGCGTCCGGGGGTCGGTGATTTCGCGCGCGCCTACGACGATCGGGTCGATGGCCTGGCATCCCACTTCGTCTGGTGCAACCGCTCCAAGGAAAGCCTCACCCTCGACGTGAAGCACCCGGACGCCCGAGGCATCCTCCGCGACCTGGTCGGCATGGCGGACGTGCTGGTGCAGAACCTCGCTCCAGGCGCGGCCGCGAGGCTCGGCCTTTCAGAGGAGGCCCTGCGCACCGAGTGTCCACGACTTATCGTGTGTGACATCTCTGGTTATGGTTTGGACGGACCGTATCGCGATCGCAAGGCCTACGATCTGTTGATCCAGGGCGAGGCCGGGTTCCTGTCGGTAACCGGGACGCCGGATGAACAGGTGAAGGCCGGGCTGTCCATCGCCGACATCGCTGCTGGGATGTATGCCTATTCCGGCATTCTTTCCGCGCTCCTGCGCCGGGCGAGTACCGGTCGCGGCAGCCACGTCGAGATCTCGATGCTGGAAGCCCTGGGCGAGTGGATGGGCTTCCCGCTCTACTATGCCTATCACGGCGCGAAGCCGCCCAGGCGCACGGGGGCAAGCCACGCCACGATCTTTCCCTATGGGCCGTTCCCGACCGCTGATGGTGGAACGGTGATGTTAGGTCTGCAGAACGAGCGGGAATGGGCGATATTCTGCGCTGAGGTGGTCTGCCAACCCGGCCTGGCAGTGGACGCGCGTTTTACCACCAACGTGCTCCGGGTGCGCAACCGCGATGCGCTGACGGAGATCATCAACGCGAGCTTTGCCAGCCAGACCGCGGCGGAGATCTCAGCCAGGCTGGAAGCGGCCGGCATCGCGAACGGGCGCGTCCGCACCATGTCGGAGGTCTGGGACCACCCGCAGCTCCGTGCCCGTGGGCGCTGGGCGGAGGTCGAGACGCCGATCGGGCCGGTACCTGCCCTGCTGCCGCCCGCTTTCCCGGCGGGAACGACGCCGAGGATGGACCCGGTGCCTGCACTTGGCGCCCACAGCGAAGCCATTTTGACCGAACTCGGCCTCGATCCGGGCAGGATTGCCGGGCTGCGGGCGGCTGGAGCGATCTGACGCCATTATCTGAGCAGGTTGGAACGGGCGAGCTCGACCACGGGAGTGTCAAAAACCTGGGATGGATGGCTTGAACCGCCCCGGGTTTCCCGGAGGCTCCAACCTGTGAGAGGACGGAGCCATGACACAGAAGACAGCGAAGCGGTTTTCGCCCGAGTTGCGCGAGCGCGCGGTGCGGATGGTGCAGGACCGGGAACGCGAGGGTGGGACGCAGTGAGAGTCAGTTGGCGCCATCACTGCCAAGATCGGCTGTTCCCGTGAAACGCTCAGGTGCTGGGTGCGGCAGGGCGAGCGGGATGCCGGTCAGCGGCCAGGGCTGATGACGGACGATCGGGAGCGGATCAAGGCTCTGGAACGGGAAGTGCGCGAGCTGCGCCAGGCCAACGAGATCCTGCGCAAGGCGTCGGCGTATTTTGCCCAGCGCAAGCTTTGGCGACAGCTCGCCCGCGAGGGGATCGTGGCCGCCCGCTGCACGGTTGCGCGGCTGATGCGGGCAATGGGCCTGCAAGGGGCGGTGCGGGGCAAGAAGGTTCGCACCACGATCCTCGACCCGGCCGCAACCTGCCCGCTCGACCGCGTGAACCGCCAGTTCAAGGCTCCGCAGCCGAACGCCTTGTGGGTCAGCGATTTCACTTACGTGGCGACCTGGTCGGGTTTCGTCTACGTGGCCTTTGTTGTTGACGCTTACGCGCGTCGGATCGTCGGCTGGCGGGTGTCTCGGACGGCCCACGCCGGCTTCGTGCTCGACGCGCTGGAGCAGGCGCTGCACGAACGCCGTCCCGTCCAGGGCGGCGGACTCGTGCATCATTCGGATAGCGGGTCGCAATACCTCGTGCTGCGCTACACTGACCGCCTTGCCGAGGCTGGGATCGAACCCTCGGTCGGCAGCGTCGGCGACTCGTACGACAATGCTCTCGCTGAGACGATCAACGGCCTGTTCAAGGCCGAGGTGATCCACCGGCGCGGGCCATGGCGCAGCTTCGAGGCGGTGGAGTTCGCCACTCTCGAATGGGTCGACTGGTTCAACAACCGTCGCCTGCTTGAACCCATTGGCAACGTGCCCCCTGCCGAGGCCGAAGAGCGCTACTATGCCCACGCCAAGGTGCAAGCCTTGGCCGCCTGACCCAAACCAAATTGCCTCCGGGAACCTTGGGGCGGTTCAGTCCACTACACTAATCCCGTTTCCTGTAGTCAAACAACAAACACGCCGATCTCACCACAGTCGGCAAGCCGCCCGCCCCAGGTTCTTGAGACTCCCTGACGTCAATTGCTGACGGCCACTGCCATGAAGTTGCGCACTACCTTCGATGCATGTCCTTTACGGTAAGCAAGCGAGAGGCTTGCACTGGGCGTCACGCTTGTCGTTGCCCGGAACACCACGCCAGACGCGCGAACTTGGCTCATCGATGCCGGCAAGATCGCAACTCCGATTTCCGCCGCGACCAGGTTCACGATGGATGGAAGTTGCGGAGCGAGTTGATCAAGTCGTGGCTCGAAGCCTGTTTGCCTGCAAGCTGTGATGAGCGTGTCGTAAAGCGTTGGCCCGATGGACCGTGGAAACAAGATGAAAGGGTCGCTTGCCAACACGGTCAGGTCAATGCTGCTCTCACCAGAAGCAGCGTGACCGGCAGGCAGCGCCACGATCAGTGACTCTTCGGACAGGGTGCGTACCTGCAACTCCGAAAGGTCGCTGGCAGCCGGGCGCAGGAAAGCCACGTCAAGCGTGCCGTCATGAAGGCCTGCTAGCAGGCGCGTCGTATTCGATTCCTCCAACATGAGTTCCACGTCGGGATAGGCACGGCGAAAGGCCCGGATCGTGCCGGGCACTACGTTGTTGAAGGCCGACGACGCTGTGAAGCCCGCCCGCAACGCGCCTACCTCTCCGCGAGCGGCCCGCTGGGCGAGCTTGATGGCCTGCTCGGATTGGGCCGGCATGCCTTCGACGGTCTTCAGGAACGCCCGGCCTGCCGCGGTCAACTCGGCCCCGTAAGCCACACGGTGGAACAGTGCCGCCCCGACCTCTCGCTCAAGGTCCTTGATCTGCACGCTGAGGGGAGGCTGGGCGATGCCTAGGCCTGTGGCGGCCCGGGTGAAGCTACCTTCGTGGGCAACGGCCAGGAAATAGCGGATGTGGCGCAGTTCCATCCCATACTCCGAGCATATGAAGGTTCTTCGTTCGGCATATTGGCATCACGTCAGGAGAGATCACAAGTGGGTCAGGTCACAGGAAATTTGGACCCCGATCATGCCAAGTGCCACGCGACCCACACGTAGCTGGCTGTTTACCCCAGGAACGCGGCCGGATCGATTTGGCGAAGCGGCCGAGATTGGCGCGGACGTCCTCATCATCGACCTTGAGGACGCAGTCGCACCGGACGACAAGGCAGGCGCGCGCAAGACGGCCTTGGATTTCGTTTCCCAGCACGGGCACCTTGCGAATGGGCAGGCGATCCGCGTCAACGGCCTCGATACGCGCGCAGGCATCGCCGACATGGACGCGCTCCTCGCTTCGGATGCTGCGCCCGACTACCTCGTGTTGCCCAAGACCGAAAGCGCGGGCCACCTGCAGATCCTTGACCGGCTGCTGACGGCCGCCAAGCGCCCGACCCGGCTCATCGGCCTGATCGAGAGCGCCAGGGGACTGGCCGGGCTGGAGGCGATCGCGGCAGCGACGCCACGGCTGGCCGGGCTGATGCTGGGCGCCGCCGACATGGCGGCCGACCTGGGCGCCTCGCCCGCGTGGCCGCCGCTCGCCTACGAACGGGCGCGGCTGGTTCACGCCTGCGCCCTTAACGGCATCACTCCGATTGATTCGCCGTTCTTCGACGTGCACGACGCCGATGGCTTGAAGAATGAGACCAAGGACGCGGCGGCTTTCGGGTTTCCTGCCAAGGCGGCCATCCACCCGAACCAGATCAAGCCGATCAACGACATGTTCACGCCGACCGATGCCGAGATCAAGCACGCCCAAGCCGTGCTCGAGGTCAACAAAAAGGGTGTTGGCGTCGTGGACGGCCAGATGGTCGATGAGGCCGTCGCCCGCAAGGCCCGGCGCGTCCTCGCCGCCTCCGGGCACTGACCGCCTCTAACTTTCTCCAAACTCTAGCAAGGAGTGTTCCATGGACGGACTGTTGCCTGCCTACAAGGCGGTTGGTGAACACCGATATCGCGAGACATCCGGCCTCTATTGGGAGGATTTCGAGCCTGGCGACGTGTTCGAACACCGGCCCGGCCGGACCGTGCTGGACGTCGACAACACCTACTTCACGCTGCTGACGCTGAACGTGCAGCAGGTGCATTTCGACGCTGCCTATGCCGCCAAGACGGAGTGGAAGAAGATGCTGGTAGACAGCACCTTCACCCTCGCGCTGTTGACCGGCATGAGCGTGCGCACGGTCAGCGCCAAGGTCGTGGCCAACCTCGGTTGGGACAAGGTGAAGGCCACGCACCCCGTGTTCGCCGGCGACACGCTCTATGCCGAGAGCACGGTTTTGCACAAGCGCGAATCCAAGAGCCGGCCGACGCAGGGCATCGTCACAGTATCCACGCGCGGCCTGAACCAGGAGGGCAAGGAGGTGATGACCTTCGAGCGCACCATGCTGGTCTATCGCCGCGGTCATTCGCCCGAAGAAAGCGCGGGATACTGAACGCATCACAAGGGGAGTGGCGATGATGGATGTGACGTCCTTATACAAATCCAAGTTGAAGACGGCGGCGGACGCGGCAGCGATCATTCCGTCGGGCGCGAAGCTGTCGATGGGCATGGCCATGGGCGAGCCGCCGGCGCTGCTTGAGGCGTTGGCGACCCGGGCGCGCAACGGCCAGGTCGAAGGCCTGCGGGTCTACTATTTCGAGGCGACCTCGATCGCGGGCAAGACGATCCTCGACTACGAACTGAACGGCCGCATCCAGCCCTACTGCATGTTCGTCTCTGCCGCCGAGCGGGATTTGATAAAGAAGGGGCTGGAAAACGACCGCAAGGTCGTGAACTACGTGCCCAACAATTTCCATCAGGCTCCACGCCTGATGACGGAGGACATTGGTGTCGATAGCTTCGTTTGCACCGTGTCGCCAATGGATGCGCATGGCTACTTCAGCATGGGGGTCGGCAACGACTATTCCAGCAAGGTCGCCCGTGCCGCCAAGCACTTGATCGTCGAGGTCAACAGGCACATGCCCCGCGTCGGCGGCGTCGGCGCCATGCTGCACGTGTCCGAGGTCGAGGCGATCGTCGAGAACAATGCTCCGCTGCTCGAATTGCCGGTTCGCAAAAGCAGCGCCGACGATGCGGCGATCGGTAAGATCATCGCTGGCATGGTTCCGGATGGCGCCTGCCTGCAGATGGGTGTCGGCGCATTACCGAACCTGGTTTGCGCTGAACTCAAGGACCGCAAGGACCTTGGCGTCCACACCGAGGCGCTAAACCCGGGGCTGGTTGATCTTATCAAGACGGGCGTTGTGACCAACCAACGCAAGAAGCTCAACACCGGCACGAGCATCTTCACCTTCGCCATGGGCCAGAAGGCGATGTACGACTTCATCGACGGCAACCCGGCCGTCGAGAGTGCGCCGGTGGACTACGTCAACAACCCGACGATCATCGCGCAGAATGACAACGTCATCTCGATCAATGCGACCATCCAAATCGACCTGACAGGCGCCTGCAACTCCGAACACATGCTCGGCCACCAATACAGCGCCTCCGGGGGCCAACTCGACTTCGTTCGCGGCGCCTACGCGTCCAAGGGTGGCAAGTCCATCATCGCGACCGCTTCCACGGCCGCTCACGGTAAGGTGTCGAAGATCGTGGCTCGGCTGGACGGGCCGGTCACGGTCCCGCGCATCGACACGCATTGGGTCGTCACTGAGTTCGGTTCGGTCAACCTGAAGGGCTTGTCCTCCACCGAGCGTGCAAAGGCGCTGATTGGGCTGGCGCATCCCGAGTTCCGGGACGGGCTGATGGCGTCGGCAAAAGAACTGCACCTGGTCTGACATGGACATGCTCCCCACCTGGTCTGCGGATGCGGTTTTCGACGCGATTACGACCCGCCGAAGCGTTCGCGGCTACCAGGACCGGCCTGTGCCGCGTCACACAATGGAGCGCATCCTGGCGGCTGCCTCGCGGGTGCCGAGCGGCAACAACAGCCAGCCCTGGCGGGTGCATGTCCTAAGCGGTGCCGGACGGCAGCGGCTGACCGACGCAATCATGGCGGAGCGGGCTGCGGGCGGGAACGACCCTCAACCGGAGTACGACTACTACCCGCAGAGTTGGCCCGAGCCGTACCTGTCGCGACGCCGGGCCAACGGGTGGGAGTTGTACGGTCTGCTCGGCATCAAAAAGGGCGACCGGGCAAAGGGGCGGGCCTGGAACGATGAGAACTACCGGTTTTTCGGAGCACCGGTCGGCCTGATCTTAACGCAGGACCGCCGGCTCGGCCTCGGCTTGCGGATTGACCTCGGGATGTTCATGGAGGGGATCGCGGTCGCGGCCCGCGGCCTCGGCCTGGACACCCGCCCGCAGGCGGCCTTCGCCCACTACCACGCGGTGATCCGCGAAGTGCTGGGCTTGGCGCCAGAGGACATGGTGGTGTGCGGCATGTCGCTCGGCTTCGCTGACGAGGGCGCCACCCCCAACCGTCTGCGGACAGAACGCGAGCCCGTTGCGGGCTTCGCCACCTTTCACACGGGCGCCATGCCCGATGACAACGGAGCAAACAGCCATGGCTGAGAAGGTTGCCGACCAGATGGTCAAGGTCCTCGCTGCCGCCGAAGTGCAGCGCATCTACGGCATCGTCGGCGACAGCCTGAACGGCTTCACCGATGCGCTGCGCCGGCACGGCGGCATCCAGTGGCTGCACACCCGCCACGAGGAGGTGGCGGCATTCGCCGCGGCGGGGGACGCCCACGTCACGGGCAAGCTCGCGGTCTGCGCCGGGTCCTGCGGGCCGGGCAACCTGCACCTGATCAACGGCCTGTTCGACTGCCATCGCTCACGCCTGCCGGTCGTAGCGATCGCCGCGCATATCCCATCGCCGGAGATCGGCTCGGGATTTTTCCAGGAGACGCACCCGGAACAGCTCTTCCAGGAATGCAGCAGCTATTGCGAGATGGTCTCCACCCCGGCGCAGATGCCGCGCGTGCTGGAGATCGCTATCCGCCGGGCGGTGGCTGAGCGCTGCGTCTGCGTGCTGGTCATTCCCGGCGACGTGGCACTGCTTGCGGCGTCGGACGTGCCGGCCCCGGCCCCGTCGAGCCTGCTCCTGTCCCCGCCGACGGTGACACCGCCTGCAAAGGCGGTCGGCAAGCTGGCTGAGCTGCTGAACGCGAGCCGCCGCGTCACCCTGCTGTGCGGCGCGGGCTGTGAAGGCGCGCATGCCGAGCTGATGCAGCTTGCCGGGGCGTTGCAGGCACCGATCGTGCACGCCTTGCGCGGCAAGGAGCACGTCGAGTGGGACAACCCCTACGACGTGGGCATGACGGGGCTGACGGCTTCTCGTCGGGCTACTACGCCATGGAGAACTGCGACGCGCTGCTGATGCTGGGGACCGACTTCCCCTACCAGCAATTCTATCCCAAGGGCGTGCGGATTGCGCAGGTGGACATCCGGCCAGAGGCGATCGGGCGACGGACGTCGATCGAGTTGGGCCTGCTTGGCGATGTGCGCTCGACGCTGCAGGCGTTGACGCCGCAGATACGGGCTGGGCGGGACGACAAGCACCTGCAAACCTGCGTCAAGCATTACCAGGACGCCCGCAAGGGCCTCGACGAGCTGGCGACCGGTAAGGCGGGCGGCACGCTGCACCCGCAGCACGTAGCAGCCGTGATCGACAAGTTGGCGTCCGAGGATGCGGTGTTCACCTGCGACGTGGGCCTGCCGACGGTGTGGGCCGCGCGCTACCTGCGGATGAATGGCCAGCGCCGGCTGGTCGGCTCGTTCTGGCATGGCTCGATGGCCAACGCGATGCCGCAGGCCCTGGGCATCCAGGCCGCATGCCCCGGTCGTCAGGTGGTGTCGCTGTCCGGCGACGGTGGCTTCACCATGCTGATGGGCGACCTGCTCTCGGCCAAGCAGCTCGATCTGCCGATCAAGGTTGTGGTATTCAACAACGGCGCCCTCGGCTTCATCGAGCTGGAGCAGAAATCGTCGGGCTTCGTCGATACCGGCACCGAGCTGCAAAACCCCGACTTCGCGGCCATGGCCAATGCCGTCGGCATCCATGGTATCCGCATTGAGGACCCGGCCGAGCTGGAAGCCAAGATGGCCGAGGCGTTGGCCCACCCTGGCCCGGTGCTGATCGACGCCGTGGTCAATCGGATGGAGCTGGCCATGCCGCCCAAGGTGACGGCCGAGATGGCCAAGGGCTTCACCCTCTACATGCTCAAGGCGGTGATGAACGGCCGTGGCGACGAGGTGGTCGAACTCGCGCGCTCCAACCTGCTGCGCTGACTGCGCCGCGCCGGCTAATCGAGGTTCCCTGACATGACACAAAGCCCACTCGATGCGATGACCGCCTTCACGGCGCCGGTTCTGAAGATGGTCGAAGCCACGACGGAGGCGTTCCGGCTATCAACCGGCAAGCCCACCCCCTTCGCGACGCCCAACACGGTCGTTCTCGACCTGAAAACCATGCACCTGCGTGACTACTCGACCGGGCGCAGCGGCGCTCTGCCGATCATCGTCCATGCGCCATTCGCCGGGCACGACTCGGTTATCGCCGACTTCCACGAACGGCAGAGCCTCATGGGCTGTCTTAAGCAACACGCTGCCGGGCCGCTGTATCTGACGGACTGGAAGTCGGCCAACGCCGAGACCAAGGATTTTGGCATTGACGAGTATCTGGCCGAACTCCTGGTCGCGGTGGATCATGTGGGCGGCCGTGCCCACCTGATAGGTCTTTGCCAGGGCGGATGGGCGGTCGCAATGTTCGCCGCCCGCTTCCCTGACAAGGTTGCCTCGCTCGTCCTGGCGGGCGCGCCGCTCGACCTCTCGGCTGGTGACGGGCCGATCAAGAAGGCGGTGCAGGGCCTATCGCCGGAGTTCTATCGCCAGCTCGTGGCCTTCGGCGGCGGATGTATGCGCGGCGCGTTCATGCTCCAGGGTTTCAAGAACATGCACCCTTTCGAGCAGTATGTGGAAAAGTACATCCACCTCTACGAACACGCAGCCGAACCGGATTTTCGTGAGCGCATCGAGCGGTTTGCCGGATGGTTCGAGCACCCGATTGACCTTCCCGGTAAGTGGTATCTGCAAGTCGTGCAGGAACTGTTCAACGACAACCTCTTCTACAATGGCGACTTCCAGGGATTGGGCCGAAGACTCTCAATCTCCGACATTCATTGCCCAACCTACCTGCTGGCCGGCAAGGACGACGACATCACGCCGCCGGTCCAGGTCCGCAATGCGGCCAAGCGTCTCGGCACACCGCAGGACGCGATCAAGTCGCAAACCGTGCCGGGCGGTCATGTCGGCTTGTTCATGTCGCACAAGACCGTCGGCACCGTGTGGCCGGAGATCGCCGAATGGGTCCGCCAGAACGATCCAAAGCCCACAGCATTTTCCTGAGCGTCACGGCAACAAGACCTATTTTGGACGCTAAGAAGCTGCTTTCACTACTGCTTTTGGTTGAAGGGGCTTGACCATCGTTCCGTCGACCTGTGTTCCCATTTGCTGTTCCGTGACGAGGAGCGCAGGGTTGAAGGGGACGACCCAACATTCGTGCTGCGAAGTGCAAAGTAAGCCCGCGACCTGGGGCAGGCCGCTACGCCGGCAGCGCTTGCGTCCCGAGCACGCGATAGACGCTGGCCCGTCCAATCCCGAGCCAGCGTGCGATGGCTGTAGGCCCGAGCTTCTCATCATCGTGCAGGGGCCGAACCTCGGCGGCGTCGATTGAGGGTTTGCGCCCTTTGTAGATACCAAGGACTTTCGCGGCTTTGATGCCTTCGAGTTGGCGCTCGCGGGGCAGGTTGGTTTCGAACTCGGCGAACACGCCCAGCATGTCCAAGAACGCCTTGCCGGCCGCCGTGCCCGTGTCCACTGGCTGCTCGGTCGCGCGCAGAGCCACGCCCTTCGCCTTCAGCTCGTGCACGGTGTCCTGCAAATCTTTCATGAACCGGGCAAGCCGGTCGATGCGGGTGACCAACGCAGCCCTCGACCACATCGCCTCAGAACCGCACTTCTGGATCAGCGCATGACCGGAAATGGCCAAAGTCAGGTTCTTCCGCCGTTTTGGTGCAGCAGGATGGTGCTGTTGCGCCCTGCGCGTGGCCGCCTCACGCAGCGGCCAGGACGCGGCGGCGCAGCAGGTCGAATTTGGCTCGCCCGTACATGGTCCGCTTCAGCAGCTTCAGCCGGTTGATCTGCCCCTCGACGGGACCGGTGCTCCAGGGTTCGACAAGGGCGGCCAGCACCGCGTCGTGGTCGCGTTTGATGCCGCGCGAGAACGCGTCGAGTGCCGTCCCCCTCGCGTCGGCCAACCAGGTGTTCAACGCCAACCCAGCCTCCTTGTCCGGCGCGGCGCGGATCATGGCCGCGAAGCGGATGGCGAGTTCGCCGGCCTGCGCGAGATCGGGGACCGCCTCGGCCAGATACGCGAGGAACGCGCCTTCTTGCGCATCCAGTTTGTCGGGTGCGATGGTCAGCAGCCGGGCGCAGCGCCGGCTGGACGGCTCCGGCCACGCTGCCGCGCGCCGGACCTCGGCCGCCCGCGCGGGCGGGTCCTCACGCCTGCGTCGCGCCGTCCAGCGAGCCACTGCATTCACTGAGCCGGCGAAGCCCAGCGCCCGCACCTCCCGCCAAAGCCGCCAGCCGTCGCGGCACCCCTCGCGCCAGCGAGGCTTCGAGGTGCGGGAGATACGGGTCGAGCGGGCGAGATTGGGCGGGCTTGTCGTGCGTGGGAGGACCACCGGCCTTCAGCCAGCGGTAGGCGGCCATCGCGCTCATGCCCAGCGCCGGCGCGATCTCCTGCACGGACAAGCCGCTCTCCTGCAGCCGGCGCAGCTCCTCGTAGCGGGCCAGCCGCCGAGCGCGCCGGTCGGCCCGCAGCCGCATCTCCTTTGTGTCGTGCGATGCCGGCGCAACCTCCTCGGGCACAGCGCCCGCCCCGTGCGTGACGGCGCGTGCGGCTTGGCGCACAGAGCCGCGGCAGCGGTCGGCAGCCCCTTGCAGCGCGTCGCCGAGGTTGCGCAACAGGTGCCACCGATCCGCGACCTGCTTCGCCTTGGGCGCGCCCTGACGCACACCCTCGGCGTAGACGCCGGCACGGTCGCGGGCGACCACCTCGACGCCTGGGTGCCGGCGCAGCCAGGACGCGACCGCCTCCGCGCTGCGGTCGGGCAGCAGATCGATCACCTGCTCGCGCTCGAGATCGCAGACGATGGTCCCGTAACGCTGACCACGCCGCCACGCCCAGTCGTCGATGCCGACGACCCGCCGCGAAGGCGGCGGCTCTGGCTCGGTAGCCTGGACCAGGCGCAGCAGCGTGTCGCCGCTCACCGACATCGAAAGGCGGGCGGCCAGGCGCGACCCGGGCTCGCCGCCTAACGCGAAGCCGATGTGACGCTGGATGTCGCCGAGGCGGGCCGTCCGGCGTGCCCATGACTGCCCCACCCCGGGCAGGCGCTCAGCGAATACCTGGCGGAGACAGCCGGCGGCTGCACAGCGGAACCGCCGTGCCCGCACCTGGACCGTGACGGCGCGCCCCTGCCAGGGCAGGTCGGCCAGGGTGCGGGTGTAGTGGCTGTGCACCCGACTGGAAACGGCGCCGCAGAGGGGGCAGGCGCTGCTGGACGGCTGTATCCATCCGGCGAGGGCCGCGGTTGCGTTCGCCTAAGCGGCGACTGCGATGTCCTGGTTGGGTTTGTGCCAGTTCCAGGGCAGCAGTTCGTGCAGGCGGGATGCGGGGTGGTCGTTGATCCGTCGCAGCACGTCAGCGAGCCAGGCGCGCGGGTCGGTGTCGTTCAGCTTGGCGGTGACGATGAGCGAGTACATGGCCGCGGCGCGGTCGCCGCCGCGATCCGAGACGCTTCCATTATGCTGTTACCCTTGCGGCTGAGAATGATTGAGTTGTGGTTGGTGGCAGGGCGGTATCCGACGGGCGTGGTGAGAGTCGCCATTCCCAATGCCTTGATCCTGTCTGGATCCGGTAGGCGGAGAACTTCCCGTTGCGAACCTGCTCCCAAACCCAAGCAACCGGGCTTGCGTTCCGGCTCGCGACATCGCGGGCCCGTTCCATTCCAGCCGTATCGGCCTGCCCACTGAGCCTCTCGACGTCGCCAGGATCAAGCCTAATCCATAGTTTGGCCGCCTCGCGGCTCTGGTCGCAAGTCAGGATGCCTCGGTGAGCCCAGACCCGGAGAGCTCCCAGCGTGATGCCGAGTTGCCGCGCCGCCACTTTCGCCGGCACGAACCCGTCGGCCCGCACGATGACACCCCGGGTCTGGATCGGACAGGCCGTGGGGATGCGGTGCTGTTGTCGCATGGACGCGACCCGGCCGCGGGTCCAAGGCTTGCCATGGCGGCTAAGCAGGCCTTGGTTCGTCAACGCGGCCGCAACCTGGTGATCGGGCATTCGGGTGGCCAAGTCACGGATCGCGTCGAGCACGCGGGCATCTGTGCGCAAGCGCAAGGCACAGCTGGGGCTTCCCGTCCAGTATGTCGTGCAGGCACCTCCGCTCCAGAGAACCAGGATGTCCGCCCCGCTCCGGCCTTCCTTTACCGTTACAGTAACCCTGGCAATGACCAAACGGAGCAAGCGCTTGCGGTCCACCGGCGTCGTGGTGTCCGCCTCCCACAATGCCGGCAGGTCCGATGCAAGACGGCGGACGTCCTCCGCTTCCACGGCGTCCAGCGGGCGCAGCTCTGTGAGGAGCAGGCGCTCGTAGTCCTGCTGCAGCCGCTCGGCCTCGGTCAGCGCCGCGTTCCAGCGCCGCTCCAACTCGCGGGCGACCAGGCGATTGTCAGGATCGACCACGTCATATTGCCGCTGGGCCAGCCGCGCCTCGTAGCGGGCCCGCTCGAGACGGAGCTGCCATTGCCGATCCACGCCCCGCCGTTCCTGCTCCAGTTGCCGCAACGCAGCGAGCGTAGCCTCCAGCCCCGCCGGGCGCACCGCCTCAAGGAACGCTCCGACAACCACGTTTTCGATGCCACCGGCGACAAACGACTGGCACATGGCCTCGGCATGGTGGGTCTGGGCATACCGGCACTCGTAACGCGGCTGCTGACGGCCGTAGGTGACCCCCATTTGCCGGCCGCACCGACCGCAATGCACCAGCCCTTGCAGCAGTGCTGCCCCTGCACGGGCGGCGCCCCGGCCCTTGGCTTCGAAATTGTAGCGGTTGGCCCCAAGCTTGGCACGGTTGGCCAGGAACGTGTCGTAGGCGATGTAGGCGGGGTAGATGTCTTGGACGACAATGGCCCATTCCTCAGGCGGCAAACGACGTTCGGTCAGAGTGGGCGGGTTGCCCGCTGCCACCTCCTGACGGCTCCGCCCATACACGAATGCGCCGGCGTAAACCGGGCTGTTAAGCATGCGATTGACCATGCCATAGGCCGGACGAACCCACACGGACTGGCCCGTTTCGGGACCAGCCTGAACGACGCGTGGGAACCCCAGACCGTTGTCGGCGAAGTGGCGCAGCACTGCACGGGCATTGCCAAGAGCTGCAAACCGCTCAAACACCATCGCGACCGCAAGCCGCACGGCGTCGTCCGGGTCCTGCACGACCGTGCCATCAGGCCGGCGGCGATACCCGACCGGGAGCGCTACAACCAGCTCGCCCCGCTGGGCCTTGTTGATCAGCGCACCGTGCATGCGGGCCTGGAGAATGTGCAGCTCCGCGGCGAACAGGGTGCCTTTGACGCCCAGCAAAAGCCGGTCGTTCGGGCTCTGGGCGTCGTACACCCCATCCTCGTCTGCGATCAGGGTCCGGAACACCGCGCAAAGCTCGATGACCTTGTGCCAGTCGCTGTTCAGGCGGGACAGGCGCGACACCTCGGTCACCAACACGATACCAACCTCGCCCATGCCGATCGAAGCGACCAAGCGCTGGAAACCCACGCGGTGTTGGCTGCTCGCGCCGGACATCCCAAGGTCGTCGTCGATGACGCGCACCGCCGTTTCCGACCAGCCCATCTGCCGGGCGCGCAGGGCCAGGTCATACTGGCGACGGGTGCTCTCCTGGTTGTTCTGGAGCTGCTGCGGCGTGGACTGGCGGACATAGACGACGGCATGCAGGCGCAGGTGACGAGCCTCCACCTTGGGAGAGCTGGCCGTCATGGCCCAGCACCCCGCCGTGCTCCTGGTCGCGCGTCGCTCGTCGCAGCATCAGCTCGGCCCAAAGCTGCGTCATTGCGGCTTGCGCTTCGGCAGGCAGTCGCTTCCAAATCCTGGTCGCGGGAGGTGACATGGCGGGTCTCCGCTGACGGCGGTTTGCCATGCTCGCGGACCAATCGGACCAAAGCCCGTAAACTGCTGGGCGAGAACAACAAGGCTGGCACGGCCGACCCTCCGTCGATGAGGTCCTCGGTCCAAGAGTGCGGCATCCGCTCTCGACGGCCGTCCGGCAATTCAACAATCAGATAGGTGCAACCCTCGCGCGCAACGCGCCGTCTTACTCGAACGACTTGGCCACGCTCCGAATGGCCGACATGGCTGATCCTGACCCAGTCAGCCTGCTCGCGATTACCAGCAGCATATTGCTGCCTGCTCGTC
>JAABUS010004554.1_pt1 | contig 19750 bp, 33 predicted proteins | sample 5560161 | NCBI WGS metagenome assembly JAABUS01 (sample SAMN10711885, study PRJNA513376) | rock metagenome | isolation source: Antarctica rocks | place: Antarctica: Victoria Land, Trio Nunatak nord | collected 2016-01-04 | reverse complement strand
CGCGCTCCGCAGGGCACCCACGATGTTGCTTGTAGTCGCAGCCTTCATAGCGGCGGTCACGTTCTCCTGCTGGCTCCGATGCTCGGTGGCTACGTGGGCCTGGTGTCGTGGGTCATACTGCCGCCCGTAGCCGCGCTGACCACGCCGGAGCAAAGGAATTAGCCGTCTACCCGCGCAATCGCAAGCCCGTCTATGCGCTCCCGGATCAGGGGCAGCACGATAGCCGAGAGCCTTTCGTCGTCGGCTAGCATCTGGTTGAACTGGCGGGTGGAACGGGCTCGACTTTCATGCGGGTCGAGGACTTCTCCGCCGCGGATTGTGTTGTCGCCCAGGATCAGGGTTCCGGGCCGCGAGAGCTTCATGGACCAATCCAGGTACTCGGGATAGCCTTCCTTGTCAGCGTCTATGAAGATGAGATCGAACGGCTCGAAATCTTCCTCCACCATCGCTGAGAGCAGCTTTCTTGCATCGCCGACGCGAACCTCGATCTGACCGGACAACCCGGCGCGTTCGATGTTGTCGCGGGCGACTTCGGCGTGACGCTCCTCCAGTTCCAGTGAGATCATTTCTCCGTCATCTGGTAGGGCGCGGCCGAAGTGGATGGTACTGTATCCTCCGAGCGTCCCGATCTCCAGTATGCGCCTGGCACCGGAGATCTCGGTCAGCAGTTGCAGCAGTTTCCCCTGGGCCGGGGAGACGTTTATCTCGGGCAGCCCGGCGTTCCTGGAATTTTCCAGTGCGGCTTCGAGCACAGGGTCTCGCGGCGCGAATAGCCCTTCGACGTAGTCGTCCACGTCGTGTAGTAGCTTGCCGAGGTCATCTCCGTTCATGTCGATCCTCCGAAGTCCAGGTTGTCGTATTTTACGCCCACCAGCGTGAGCCCCCGGCTCGGGCCTGAGGGGCCGGCTTCATCCCGTCCGCCACCGGAAAGCAATCGCCCGAAGGATGCCACCTCGCGTCGTCCATCCGCAACCTCGAGCATCGTGCCGACCAGCGCGCGCACCATACCGTACAGGAATGAGTCGGCGGTGATGTGGAACGTCACCAGATCCCCGCTCCGCTCCCACCGGGACTCCGAGACGATCCGTGCGAAGCGCACGTGATACGTCCGCGCCGGGGTGAATGCCCGGAAATCGTGCTTTCCGCGCAGCATCTTCGCCGCCTCTTCTAGTCGGCCAAAGTCCAGCCTACGGGAGACATACGAGGAGCGATACCAATTCAGCGGAGACCGCACGGGATCGTTCACGACGCGGTACTCATAACTCCGGGCTTTCGCGTCCCTGCGGGCATCGAAATCATCAGGGACCGAGACGCAGCGACGGAGCGCTGCATCTTTCGGGAGGACGGCGGTCGTGCGGTAGGCGAGGGTTGATGGCGGTATCTCCGTATCAGCCTCGAACGAAACCACCTGCCCGGATGCGTGTACCCCGGCGTCGGTGCGCCCGGCGACGGCGAGCTTCACAGGATACCGAAGTACCGTTTCTAGCGCGTCGGAGAGAACGCCCTCGACAGTTCGCTGATCCGGCTGCACGGCCCAGCCTGCAAAATGCGTACCGTCGTACTCCACAAGACCGGCGAGCTTCATGGGCGCCGTTCCCGGGTCCGTGGACGATCCGCTTTTGCTCCGTAAGTAGTAAGTAGTAAGTAGTAAGTCGTGTTTTTCGACTTTCGACCCACGGGGGAGCAAAGCGACCTCTTCACAATAGAATGGCCCCAGCGAGCACGAGAGCCGTGGCGGCGAGGGCTATGGCGTCGCGCTGGCGAAAGCGCAGTTCGCGGTAGCGGGTGCGGCCTTCACCGCCACGATATCCTCGGCTCTCCATCGCCTCGGCCAGCTCGTCGGCCCGCCGGAACGCACCGACGGTCAGTGGGATCAGGATCGGGATGGTGGTCCGTATGCGGGATAGGGGGCCGCCTTCCGCGAAGTCTGCGCCGCGGGCCGCCTGGGCTTTGGTGATCTTCTGCGACTCCTCGTATAGCGTGGGGATGAAGCGCAGCGCAATGGTCATCATCATCGCCACCTCGTGCGCCGGAAAGCGTAGCTTCTTCAACGGAGAGAGCAGGTCTTCCAGGCCGTCAGCCAGGGCGAGCGGCGCGGTAGTCGCCGTCAGGAGGGCCGCCGCCGAGACGAGAAGGAGTATCCTGCCCCCGAGGAAGAGTCCAAGCCGCACGCCGCCCTCGTGGATCTCCAGGATGCCCCAGGCGAACAGCGTCTCGCCCTCCCGCGAGAAGAGAACCTGAAAAAACACCGTGAGCGCCACGATGAAAGCCACGGGACGCAGGAGCCGCAGGAAGGTCAAGGGCGGAACACGGCTCACGGCCACGAGCGCCACTACAGCCACCGCAACCAGCCCGAGCCCGGCCGCCGAGTCCACGAAAAACAGCCCGAGCAGAAGCACGGCGGTGGACAAAATCTTCGCCCTTGGATCTAGCGCGTGCAGCGGTGAAGCCACCGGATAGAACTGCCCGAAGCTCCGCGCCACGCTCATATCCTCATCCCTCCATCAACCCGGCAAGCGCCCGCAGCGTCTCCCGGAAGCGCACCGGATGCCCGATATCCCATCCGGTCTCATTCAAGGCGGCGACGGTCGAAACGGTCGCGGGGGCGAAATCCGGGTTCGCATAGAACACTTCGGAGGGAGAACCGATTGCCCGCACCTCTCCCTTCTCCAGAATGCAGATGCGGTCTGCCACCTCGGCTATTTCGTCGGTGTCGTGGGAGACGAGTACGACGGAGGTTCCGGTATCCCGGAGGGTCCGGATCAGGCGCAGAAGATCCTGTCTCGATGCCGGATCGAGGCCGGAGGTCGGTTCGTCGAGAACCAACACTTCCGGCCCCATCGCAAGCACGCCAGCGATGGCGACCCGCCGCTGCTCACCCCCCGAGAGCGCGAAAGGCGAACGGTCCTTCAGGTGATCCGCACCGACTAGCGCCAGAGACTCCCGCACCCGATCCCCGATCTCGGCTTCCTCGAGCCCGAGACGCCTGGGCGCGAATGCCACGTCCTCCCAGACGGTTGGCGCGAAGAGCGCAGCCTCTGGAAACTGGAAGACGAGCCCGACCCGCCGCCGAAGCTCGCTCTTCTTTAACGTCGTCGCGTCCACCGCGTCCACCAGCACTTTTCCACCGGCTGGTTCCAGAAGCAAGTTCATGTGCTGGACGAGCGTGCTCTTCCCCGAGCCCGTCCCGCCAATTATCCCGAGCACCTCGCCCGGTCCGACCGACAGCGACACGCCCCGAAGCGCCTCGACCTGGAAGGGTGTTCCGGGGGAATAGACGTGCCGAATATGCCGCAGTTCCAGTCTCATCGTGCTTCTGTCCGTCTCGGGGATCGATGCTGGATCTCCCGCGCAAGATCCTCTGGCGTCCGAGGCTTCTTCGCCTCCAGCCCCAGGCCCGATGCGAGCCGCAACAGTGGCGGCAGGACTAGATAGTTTCTCGCTAGAAGATCCGGGTCGGAGATTAATTGCGCGGGATACACATCAGCGACGAGCTCTCCCCCGTTCATCACCAGAATGCGGTCGGCATCGAGAAGTTCTTCCAGATGGTGCGTGACGTGCAGGATGGTTTTCTCTCGACGCAAACCGCGCAAACGATCCAGCACCTCCCGCCGCCCAGCAGCGTCGAGCATGGACGTGGGCTCGTCGAGGAGCAGTATTTCGGGCTCCAGCGCGAGAAGGCCAGCGAGGGCGACGCGTTGCTTCTCGCCGCCAGATAAAGTGTGGGGCTCCCGCCGTTCGTAGCCCGCGAGCCCGACGGCTTCGATGGCCCCACGCACACGGGCGCGCATCTCCCCGCGTGGCACGCCGAGGTTCTCGAGTCCAAACGCCACGTCGTCCTCGACGAAAGGCGCGACGAGGCCGTTCTCGGGATTCTGGAACAACATCCCGACTCGCTGACGGACCTCGAAGGGCTCAGTAGTGGGATCGTGACCAGCGATCCGAACAGTACCGGATCCAGCCGCGAGCAGGCCGTTCAGGAGCCTGAGCAGGGTGGATTTCCCGCCGCCGTTCGGCCCGACGACGCCGACGTACTCGCCAGCCCGAACCTCGAAGCCCACGCCGGAAAGGGCCGGTTCCGCCTCGCCCGGATAGGCATAGCTCAGATCTTCGCAGGAGATGGAGGCAGGATCAGGCAACGTCCGGGGAACCGAGCCGGATTCGCCCGCGCGCCTCGTCCAGAGTCATGCCCGTAGGCGAGAGATCCTCATCCCACCACGTCGCCCCGGCCTCCGCGAACGCAGTCACAGTACGGCGGGAGTCATCGGCGTTCTGCCCATGCGTGGAGCCTGAAATACGTATGTCGAAAAGCCCTTCCGCGCGCTCCTCATGCGCTGAATCCGCCATCTCGCGGACATCTTCAGGGGTGAGTGGAGAATCTTTGGCCCCGACCGGGGCGTAGCCGTCCCATCGCAGGGCGCGGCGGAACGGGCCTTTGCGAGGCCAGGTTCCCGCGACCCATATCGGGATGCGCGGGCGCTGGATGGGCTGGGGCGTGAGTCGGGCCCTTTCGATCTGAAAGTGTTCGCCGCCGTGCGAGAAGGATTTCCCGCTCCACAGGTTCGTGAGGATGTCCAGCCCTTCGTCGAGCATCGCGGCGCGGCGTTTTGGGTCTGGTTCTTCGCCGAAGAATTCGAACTCCGTATCGCGGCCGCCGATGCCGACGCCAAGGATCAGGCGCCCTTCGGAGAGCCGGTCGAGGGTGGCGGCTTCGTGGGCCACCTTCCAGGGTCGGCGGCGCGGAAGCGGGGTGACCATCGGGCCGATTCTGATGTTGCTGGTTTCTACGGCTATTGCGGAGAGTGAGATCCAGGGGTCAGCGTAGTTTTCGGAGTCAGCCCAGGCTATGTGATCCCAGACGAAGAAACCGTCCCAGCCGCATTCTTCCGCCTCGCGGGCGAGGGCCGCGAGGGCCCGCGCATCCCCGTACTCACCGAAGTTGGGTACGTTGAGCGCAAACCGCATGCGGCCCTCCAGCCTGGCTACAGGACGCCGGTGATACGGTATCCGGGTGAATACTTCGTTTCTATTGCCGTTCGTAAGTCGTCAGTAGTGAGGTCGTGAGTCGAAAAACACGACTCACGAACCCACAACCCATGCACGGTCCTGTATCCAGATTCGATATTACTCCACGGTGTGGTTGACTAGCTCCAGATAGGCGGCTTCCGCACCGTCGCCGAGTCGCGGGCCGAGCCTCAGGATGCGGGTGTAGCCAGAATCGCGGCCGTCGAGATCCGGGGCCACGTCCTCGAAGAGCCGCCTCACGACCGTCTTGTCCTTGAGGATCTTGACTGCCTGACGGCGGGCGTGGAGATCATCCTTCTTGGCTGTGTTTATTAGCTTGTCCACCACGCCCCTTACCTCTTTGGCCTTGGGGACGGTGGTCTTTATGCGGCCGTGCATGATAACCTGCCCGGCCATGGTGCCGAGCATGGCCTTGCGGTGCTGGGCCTCGCGGCCGAGCTTGCGGCCCCTCTTAGCGTGCCTCATAATCCTCGCTCTCCAACTGATACCCGTACTCGGCGAGCTTGGAGCGGATCTCATCCACGCTCTTCATGCCGAGGTTGCGGATGTTCATGAGCTCTTCCTCGGTCATCGTGGCGAGCTGGCCGATGGTGTCGACGCCCTCGCGCTTGAGGCAGTTGTAAGAACGAACCGTGAGCTCCAGGTCTTCTATAACCCGCTCGTCGTTTATGACGGAGCGGCCCCCGGCGCGGCGCGTCTCGCCACCACCGCCGCCACCCTGGCCCTGGTATCCGTCGGTGAAGAGGCCGAGGATGTCCGTGAGCTGGCGCGAAGCGTCCTGAAGGGCCTCACGGGGTTCGATGCGACCGTCCGTGAAAACCTCCATGCGGAGGGAATCCAGGTCGGTGCGGGCGCCTGCCCGCGTCTCGGTCACTGAGTAGTTCACGCGCTGCACGGGCGAGAACAGGGAGTCAACGGCTATCATCCCGATGGGGTCGGCTTCGCTCTTGTTCTGCTCGGCCCGCACGTAGCCCTGGCCCTTCTCGACCGTGAGGCGAAGGTCCAGATGCCCGCCGTCGGAGACGCTGGCTATGTACGCGCCCTCGTCAACGACCTCTGCGTCGGCCTTGATGTCTATGTCGGCTGCGGTCGCCTCGCCGGGGCCGTCCTTGGCGAGCACGAGCTCCATCGGCTCCTCGCGCTCCAGCTTGAACTTGAGGTTTTTGACGTTGAGGATTATGTCCACAACGTCTTCCCTCACGCCCGGCACGGTCGAGAACTCGTGCGAGACGCCGTCAATCCGGATCTTGGTTACGGCGGCCCCCGTGAGCCCCGAGAGCATCACGCGCCGCAGCGAGTTGCCAAGGGTATGCCCCAGGCCCCTCGGCAGCGGCTCCGCCACGAAGATCGCCCGCCGCTCGTCTTCTTCTTCCACCCTGAAACGGGGTGGAGCAATGTCCAGCATCGTCAAACTTACCACCTGCTCGGAATAATTGGTGCTTTAACTACCGGCTGTAGAACTCGATTATGAGCTGCTCCTCGACCGGCGTATCTATCTCTTCGCGTTCGGGGGAGTGCAGCAGACGCCCCGTGAAGTTGTCGTGGTCGGCTTCTAGCCACGCTGGCACGGCCACAACGTTCTCCACGGCATCCTGTATGGGCTGCAAACTACGGCTCTTTTCTTTCACCGTGATCACATCCCCAGTCCTCAATATGGCCGAGGGGATGTTGTGCTTGCGGCCGTTGAGGTAGAAGTGCCCGTGCACAACGAGCTGCCTCGCCATGGGACGGCTCGTCGCAAAGCCCATGCGGTACACCACGTTGTCCATCCTGAGCTCCATGAGCCGCAGGAGGTTCTCGCCGGAGACGCCCTGCATGCGGGTTGCCTTGTCGTAGGCGCCCCGGAACTGCTTCTCGGAGACGCCGTAGTACCAGCGGGCCTTCTGCTTCTCCAGCAGCCGCATCCCGTACTCCGTCTGCCGCTGCCTCCCCCGGCCGTGCTCGCCCGGCGGGTACGGCTTCTTCTCCAGCGGGTTCTTCCGCATGGACGAGAGCATGACCCCCGCCCGGCGGTCCCTGCGACCCCTCGGTCCCGTGTAACGCCCCATAAGAGCTACCCCCTCCGCCTCTTGGGCGGCCGGCAGCCGTTGTGCGGCTGGCCGGTGACGTCCTTTATGCCGAGCACTTCGATGCCCATGGACTGGAAGGTCCGGGCTGCCATGTCGCGGCCCGAGCCGTGGCCCTTGACCTCGATGTCCACCCGACGGACGCCCTGGTCCATCGCCTTGTTCGCGCAGCTCTCGGCCGTCATCTGGGCGGCGTAGGGCGTGCTCTTGCGGCTGCCCCGGAAACCCAAAGCCCCAGCCGACTCCCAGGCGATGACCTTGCCCTCGGTGTCGCTCACGCTGACGATGGTGTTGTTGAACGAGCTCTTGATGTGGACCACGCCGGTCGAGACGTTCCGGCGTACCCGCCGGCGAGACCGGCTCGCGCCCCTGGCGCCGCCCCTGCGTTGCTGCTGCCTCTGCTTTCCCATCTACCTCTTCTTCCTCCCGCCTATGGACGGCTTCGGACCCTTGCGCTGGCGGGCGTTGGTCTTGGTCCTTTGCCCGCGCACCGGGAGGCCCCGGCGGTGCCGGATGCCCCGGTACGAGCCGATGTCCATGAGCCGCCTGATGTTCTGGCTGTTCTCCCGCCGCAGGTCGCCCTCGACCTCGACGTTCCCGTCTATGTACGTCCTCAAGGCGCCGACCTCGCCCTCGGCCAGGTCGCGGACCTTCGTGTTCGGGTCCACGCCGGTCTCCCGGCAGATCCTGCGCGCCGTCGAGCGCCCCACGCCGTAGATGTATGTGAGGCCGACTTCGATCCTCTTCTCCCTCGGAAGGTCTACTCCCGCTATCCGCGCCATGCTATCCCTGCCTCTGCTTGTGCCGGGGGTTAGGGCAGATCACCCGCACCACCCCGCGCCGGCGGATGACCTTGCACCGCTCGCACATGGGTTTCACGCTCGCTCTCACCTTCACAACTTTCTCCTGACTCCTCTTTAGGTCCTGAACCTGTAGGTGACCCGTCCCCGGCTCAAGTCATAGGGGCTCAACTCCACCTTCACCCGGTCGCCTGGCAGTATCCGGATGTAGTTCATCCGCATCTTGCCGGATATGTGCGCGAGCACGTTGTGCCCGTTCTCCAGCTCCACCCGGAACTGCGTGTTGGGCAACGCCTCGGTGACCGTGCCTTCGACCTCTATGACGTCTTCTTTAGCCAGGGTGTCTCCTCCGTATTTCCTCGGTAACGGTTACAAAATGCCTGAAGCCAAACGATGATGTTATCACGTCCGGCGCGTTTGTCCCACCTGTCGAAACCCTTCTCTCACGCCGCGTTCGTCAGGATTCGGGGACCGTTTTCGGTGACGGCGACGGTGTGTTCGTAGTGGGCCGAGAGGGAGCCGTCGGCGGTGTAGATGGACCAGCCGTCCCACTCGCTCATGCGGATCTCGTACCCTCCGAGCGTGATCATGGGCTCTATGGCGAAGACCATGCCGGACATGAGACGCGGCCCCGTGCCGGGGCTTCCGTAGTTGGGGATCTGGGGGTCCTCGTGCATCTTGCGCCCGACCCCGTGCGAGACGAGGTCCCGGATCACCCCGTATCCTCGCGCCTCCGCCACCGACTGGATGGCGTGCCCGATGTCCCCGAGCCTGTTGCCGGCCCGAACCTGCTCCGCGGCCTCCGCGAGACACTTCCGCGTGACCGCGAGCAGCCCGGCGGCATCTTCCGGTACCTCGCCGACGGCGACGGTGGTGGCGGAGTCGGTGACGAACCCCCTGTGGCGCACGCCCACGTCGAGCGAGATGATGTCGCCGTCCTTCAGGCGGTAAGAGCCAGGGATGCCGTGTACGATCATGGCGTTCGGAGAGGCGCAGATGGAGGCCGGAAACCCCTGGTAGCCCTTGAACTCGGGCTTGCCGCCGTGGTCCTGGATGAACTCTTCGGCCAGGCTGTCGAGTTCCCGCGTCGTCACGCCGGCCCGCACGTTCTCGGAGAGCATCTTCAGGCAGGAGGACGTGATGCGCCCACCTTCCTCCATCGCTTCCAGTTCGCCAGGACTTTTGCGCACGATCACTGTCTCAGCCGTCCTCACCGATGGCCCGGAGCACGTCTTCCGTAACCTCGGGGATACCCTTCGTGGCGTCTACCGAGACCAGGATGCTGCGCTCGTCGTAGTAATCCTTGAGCGGCTCGGTGTGCTTGTAGTAGACCTCCAGGCGGTGCAGGATCGCCTCTTCGGTATCGTCCTTGCGCTGGTTGAACGGGCCTGGATCTTCCTCAGGCGGCGGGTCGTGCTCGACGTGGTAGATCCTGCCCGTAGCTTCGCTCGTGCGCCGACCCGAAAGTCGCTTGACGAGCGCGTCGTCCGGGGCTTCCATGGCGATTGCGCCGTCGAGCCCGATGCCGAGTTCTTCGAGCGCATCGTCGAGGGCTTTCGCCTGGGCCTCGTTGCGGGGGAAGCCGTCGAGTAGCCAGGCGTCGGTCTCAGCGAGATACGGCTTCGCCATCTCGATGATGATCTCATCCGGCACCAGGTCTCCCCTGTCGTTGTAATCCTGGATCTTCTTCCCAAGATCCGAGTCGCTCTTTATTTCAGCGCGGACGAGGTCGCCGGTGGAGATATGCTTGGCCCCGGTCTTCTTGGAGATGCGCTGCGCCTGAGTTCCCTTGCCGGCCCCCTGTGGGCCGAAGATAACGACCCTCATCGCTTCTTCAAGAACCCTTCGTAGTTACGCATCATGAGCTGGCTTTCGAGCTGGCGCACCGTATCCAGCGAGACGCCGACCACGATCAGCATCGAGGTGCCGCCAATGAAGATCGAGGTCCCCAGGTTCATGACGCCGGAGATCAGATACGGAAGCACGGCCACCACCGCCAGGAAAACGGCGCCGAAGAGCGTGATCCTGGTTAGCACGCTGTTCAGGTACTCGGCGGTCGGCCTTCCCGGACGGATGCCAGGCACGTATCCCCCACTCTTACGGAGGTTGTCCGCGTGCTCTATCGGGTTGAACTGTACAGCCGTGTAGAAATAGGTGAACATCAGGATCAGGATCGCGTACAGGAACAGATAAGGCGCATTCCCCGGAGTGAAGAACAGGGCAAACCTGCCAAGGAGCGAATCCTGGTCGCCGCCAGAGGCGAACTGTCCCAGTACGACGGGGAAGATCAGGAGCGAAGAGGCGAAGATGATCGGGATGACCCCGGCCATGTTCACCTTCAGCGGCAGGTACGTAGTCCCGCCCTGGCTCATACGGCGCCCGACCTGACGCTTGGCGTAGGTTATGGGGATTCGCCGCTGGCCCTCGTTAACGAACACGATGGCGGCGACGATCATGACCGCAAGCAGGGCAAGGACCACGATCGTCAGCACGTCACCATCCTCGAAGAGCGATCTCAGGGCCTGCGGCGCCCTCGACATGATGGAGGCTGTGATTATCAGGGAGATGCCGTTGCCCAGGCCGTGCTGGGTTATGAGTTCCCCGAGCCACATGGTGAGCATGACGCCCGTGGTCAGCGTGATGACCACCACGAAGTAGTCTATCGGCGTCGCCCCGCCGAGTACGTCACCGAACTGCCCGGATCGGAAGAACAGAACCATCGCGATGGACTGGACGAACGCCAGGGCCAGCGTGAAGTATCGGGTGTACTGCGTGATCTTCTGCTGCCCGGTCTCGCCTTCTTTGGCTAGCTCCTGCAAGCGCGGGATGGCGACCGTCAGGAGCTGGATCACGATGGCGGCCGTGATGTACGGCATGATCCCGAGCGAAAACACAGCGAGGTTGCTGAAAGCCCCGCCGGTAAACGCGCTGAAGAGCCCCGTAATGGGGTTGCTGTTCAGGAGCTGCGAGGAGATAGCCTCCCGGTCTATACCGGGAAGGGGCACGAATGCGCCCAACCGGTAAAGGGCGATGAGCATCGCCGTATACATGAGCTTCTGGCGCAGTTCCGGTACGCGCCACGCATTTCCCAGGGCTCCCAGCATATCTCTATCTCTCCAGTACCTCGACACTTCCGCCGGCCGCCTCGATCTTCTCCAGGGCCGTGCCGGAGAAGGCGTGGGCCTCGACCTTCACGGAACGGCTGATATCGCCGTCACCGAGGATCTTGACCAGTTCACCCTTCTTCCCCACGAGCCCGGCGGCCCGCATATCTTCGACGCCTATCGTATCACCGGAGACACCCTCCAGGTCACCGACGTTGACCGCAGCGTACACCTTCGGCCTTGCGACGGTGTGCCTTCCTCGAGCCATGCCCTTCAGGCGCGGTAGCCTCCGCTGCAGGGGCATCTGGCCGCCCTCGTAGGCGGCTGGCATGCTGGCCCCGCTGCGGGCTCCGGCGCCCTTGTGGCCGCGTCCGCTTGTCTTTCCGTGTCCGGAACCCGTGCCGCGCCCGACGCGCTTGCGCGCCTTCTTCGAACCTGGGGCCGGAGAGAGTTCGTTCAACCTCACTTTATCCGTCCACCTCCTCGACGTGGACCAGGTGCCTCACCTTGTGGAGCATACCCCGTATCTGGGGCGTGTCTCCATGCACCCGCGAGTCGCGAATGCGCTTGAGTCCAAGGGCTCGCACCGTCCTCTTGTGTGGCTCCTTAGAGCCGATTACGCTCTTTACCTGCGTGACCTTCAGCGGGCTCATAGCGTGATCTTCACCCCCCGCTCCTGCTCGATCTGGGCTTTGGTGCGCAGGCTCTTGAGGCCCTCCACCGTCGCCCTGACCAGGTTCACCGACGTAGTCGAGCCGAGCGCCTTCGTGAGCACGTCGCGCACTCCGGCAAGCTCCATGACCGCCCGGACGCCGCCGCCCGCGATCACACCAGTACCCTCTGAGGCTGGCTTGAGCATCACCTCGGAGCTCCCGAACTTGCCGAGAACCTCGTGCGGGATGGTAGTGTTTCGCATCGGCACCTGGAACATGGCGACCTTCGCACGATCCTGGCCCTTTGAGATGGCAGCAGGAACCGTGTTCGCCTTGCCGAGTCCCACGCCCACGCGGCCCTTGCCGTCGCCGACGACCACCAGGGCGCTGAAGTTGAAGCGTCGGCCGCCCTTCACGACCTTGGAGACGCGCCGGATCTCGACTACCCTGTCCTGGAATTCCGAGTTCTCGCGCTGACGGCCACCGCCGCGTCCGCGTCCGCCGCCAGGCCCGCCCGGACCACGGCCACCGGGACCTCCCGGCCCGCGGCCGCCCTGGCCGCCCCTATTATCGTTTCTCTGTCGTCCCAAGATCTACTCCCTATTCCTTATAGCTTCAGGCCGCTGGAGCGCGCGCCCTCTGCGAGCGCGGCGATCCGACCGTGGTATTTGTTGCCGCCCCTGTCGAAGACTACGGTCTCAATGCCTGCGTCCTGCGCCCGCTGGGCTATCAACTCCCCGACTTTTTGCGCCGCGTCCTTGCGGCCCTCGGCGTCTCCCACCTCGCGGGAGTCGGCGGCTGCGAGCGTGCGGCCGTCCTCGTCGTCCACGAGCTGGGCGTAGATGTGTACGTTCGAACGGTACACAGAGAGCCTCGGGCGCTCCGGCGTGCCGAACAGACGCCGCCGGGCGCGGAGCCGACGCTTCTCTCTCTGTGCGCGTTTCTCCAAAACCGCCATGAATCCTCCTGAATCTTCGCTAGCCGGCCTTGCCGACCTTGCGCCGGATCTGCTCGTCGCTGTAGCGGATGCCCTTGCCCTTGTACGGCTCGGGCGGTCGAACCTTCCGGATCTCCGCCGCCGTCTGGCCGACCCGCTGCTTGTCTATGCCGCGCACGATGATCGTGGTGGCGTTCGGCACCTCGAACTCTATGCCCTCGCGCGGCGTCACCGCGACGGGGTGCGAATACCCGACCTGAAGGTTGATGTCCTGCCCCTGCAACGCGGCCCGGTATCCGACGCCAGCTATCTGAAGCGTCTTCGAAAACCCATCAGTGACGCCTGTGACGGCGTTCTGGATCAGGGACCGCGTAAGCCCGTGCATCGCGCGGTGCTCGGGCGACTCCGATGCCCGCTCGACTACGACGTTGCCGTCCTCCTGCTTCGCCTCGACGCCGCGTCCGGCGGGGATGGGCACGGTCAACTCGCCCTTCGGCCCCGTCACCTTGACGCTATGGTCCGAGACCTCCACGTTAACGCCCTGTGGTATCTCTACCGGCGCTCTACCTATTCTCGACATGCTCCTAAAGCCTCCCTAGTACACGAAGCACAGGACCTCGCCACCGATGCCCTGACGACGGGCCGCGTGGTCGGTGAGGATGCCCTGCGAGGTCGAGAGAATCGCAACCCCGAGCCCGTCGAGGACCCTGGGGATGGTCTGCTGCTTGCGGTACGTGCGCCGCCCCGGACGGCTGATGCGCCGGAGCCCCCGTATCGCCCGCTGTCCGTCGGAGCCATACTTCAGCTCGATTATGAGTCTCGCCTCGGCGCCAGCGCCCTTCTCGGAGAAGTCTGTGATGTAGCCCTCTTCCTTCAGGATGCGGGCCATCTCGCGCTTCATCTTGGAGTGCGGTATCTCAACCGTGTCGTGCTTCGCCATCTGTGCGTTTCTTATCCTGGTCAGGAAATCCGCTATGGGATCGGTAACCGCCATCGCTATCTACCAACTCGCTTTCGTTACGCCGGGGATCTTCCCCTCGTGCGCCAGCTCCCGCAGGCAGATCCGGCAGAGGCCGAACTTCCTGTAGTAGCCGCGCGCCCTGCCGCACCGCTGACAGCGGCTGTACTCCCTGGTGGAGAACTTCTGCGGCCTCTTCTGCTTTACCTCGAGCGCTTTCCTCGTCATCCCTTACCTCTCAGCTCTGCCGGAAGGGCATCCCGAGGAGCCGCAAAAGCTCCCGCCCTTCCTCATCGGTCTCTGCAGTGGTTACCACGGCCACGTCCAGACCGCGGGTGGCGTCTATGTCGTCGTAGCTGATCTCGGGGAAGATCAACTGTTCCCTGAACCCCAGGGCGTAGTTGCCTTTCCCGTCGAAGGAGTTCGGGTTCACGCCCCGAAAGTCCCTCACCCTCGGGAGGGCGATGGAGATCAAACGGTCCAGAAACTCCCACATCCGCTCGCCCCGCAGTGTGACGCGCGCGCCGACGGGCATACCTTCCCGGATCTTGAACCCGGCGATGCTCTTTCTCGACCGGCGCAACTGCGGTTTCTGGCCCGTGATGCGCGCCAGATCCCTCATCGCGCCGTCCATGGCGCGGCTGTTCACCACGGCCTCACCGACGCCCATGTTCACCACTACCTTCTCGATTTTTGGTGTGCGCATCGGGTTCTGGATATCGAACCTCTCCCTGAGAGCGGGGGCGATCTCCGACGCGTACCTTTCCTTCATCCTAGCCATCTATATCCTTCCCGGACTTCCTGGCGACCCGGATCTTCTCCCCAGAATCCGTGAAACGGGAGCCAACCTTGGTTGGCTCGCCGGAGTTCGGGTCGACCAGCATCACGTTCGAAGCATCTATGGGAGCATCGAACGTGTACATCCCCTGCTGGTTCTGCTGCGTGGGGCGGGCGTGACGGGTACGGACGTTGACGCCGCCAACGACTACCCTGTTCTTCTTTGGCTCGACCCGCTCGACCTCGCCACGCTTGCCTTTCTCTTTGCCGGAGATCACGACCACCGTGTCCCCGCGCTTTATTTTGAGACCCATTACAGTACCTCCGGGGCCAGCGAGATTATCCTCGTGTAGCCCTTGTCCCTGAGTTCCCTGGCGACAGGCCCGAAGATGCGGGTGCCGCGCGGGGCGCCGTCCGGGTTGATGATAACCCCGGCGTTCTCGCCGAAGCGAATGTAGGAGCCGTCGTCGCGGCGCGTCTCCTTGGCCGTCCTGACGACGACCGCCCGAACTACCTCGCCCTTGCGGACGCCGCCGCCCGGAGTCGCCTCCTTCACGGTCGCGACTATCACGTCGCCTATCCCCGCGCTGCGGCGCTTCGAGCCGCCGAGGATACGAATCGTAAGCAGGCTCCGGGCACCTGAGTTGTCAGCCACCCTGAGTCGTGTCTCGTTCTGGATCACTACTCGGCCCTCGATATGATGTTCGCCAGACGCCACCGCTTGCGCGCCGAGAGGGGCCGTGTCTCCATGATCCTGACGGTGTCACCCACGCGGGCGTCGTTGCCCTCGTCGTGGACCATGAACCGCCTGGAACTGCGAACGCGCTTCTTGTACAGCTTGTGCCGCACCAGCGTCTCCACGGTGACCGTCACTGTCTTGTCCGGCTTGTCCGAGACCACGAGCCCGACCCGCTCCTTGCGCCGGTTGCGCCCGGTGTCGCTCTGGATCTGTCCCTCGTCCTGGTCGAATGCAGGCCCGCGGGCCGGTCCCGTATCCAGGCCGGCCTCGACCGCTTCGCCGGGTTCGCCACCCTCTATGAGATCCTGCGGCGTCTCGGCCTGGCGTTCCTGCTCATCCGGCTCGACCCCTTCAGGGGTCTGCCCTGTGTTTTTCTCTTCTTCCGTCACTATTCCTCGTTCTCCAGCTTCTTCCGGTTCAGGACTGTGAGGAGGCGGGCTATGTTCTTCCTGACCTCCTGAAGCTGTCCCGTGTTCTCCAACTGTCCCGTGGCGTGCTGGAAACGCAGGTTGAAGAGCTCACGCCGCGTCTGCGCCAGGCGCTGCTCCAGTTCCTGCACGTCCAGCTCGCGGACCTCGGCGGCCTTCACTGCTGAACACCCCCCCGTGCCACGAAGCGGCTTTTGATCGGGAGCTTCTGAGCCGCGAGGTTCATTGCCTCGCGCGCCAGTTCCTCGTCGACGCCGCTCATCTCGAACATCACCCTTCCGGGCTTGACTACCGCGACGTAGTCCTCCGGGCTGCCCTTGCCGCTGCCCATGCGGGTCTCGGCTGGCTTCTTGGTGACCGGCTTATGGGGGAAGATGTTTATCCACACCTTCCCGCCGCGCTTGATCTTGCGGGTCATCGCGATACGGGCCGCCTCTATCTGGCGGTTGGTGATCCAGGCCGGTTCCAAAGCCTGCAGTCCGTACTCGCCGAACTGCACCTCGGTCCCGCCCCTGGCCTGACCCCGCATCCTGCCCCGATGGGGCTTGCGGTATTTGAGTTTTTTGGGTACAAGCATCGGCTATCTCCCGATCTCGTCTTCCTGGACGCCGTGGTTGATCCAGACCTTCACGCCGATCTGGCCCATCTGCGTTTTTGCCTCCCTGAAGCCGTAATCTATGTCGGCATCCAGGGTGTGCAGCGGCACGCTGCCATCCGAAATCGTCTCCTCGCGGCCCATCTCGATGCCGCCGAGACGCCCGCCGCAACGTATACGGGCGCCCTTGGCCCCGCTGCGCATCGCGCTCGTCAGGGCCCGCTTCATGGTGCGCCGGAACGCGGCGCGTCCAACTAGCTGCTCGGCTATGGATTCGGCGACCAGAGCGGCGTTGAGTTCCGGGCGCGACACCTCGCGCACGTTGACCTGTACCTTCTTCTTGGTCAGGCGCTCGAGTTCGCCGCGAAGCTCGTCGACTTCGGAGCCGCCCTTGCCGATCACGATGCCAGGGCGGGCTGTGTGGATATCCACGGCGACCTCGCCCTGCTCGGCTGCCTTCTTGATCTCGATGTTGGCGATGCCCGCGCGGGCGAGCTTCTTCTCTATGTGGTCCCGGATCTTGATGTCCTCGCCAAGCAGTTCGGCGAAGTCCCTGTCCGAGTACCAGCTACTTTTGAAATCTACCTTCTCGCCCTTGCGCTTGACGCCGAGGCGGAAGCCCTCCGGGTGTATTTTCTGGCCCATCTATTCCTCCTCGTCGCCGGGCGTGTCTACCCCGCCGAGCTTCACGCTTATGTGGCTCGTGCGCTTGCGGATCATGGTCGCCCGGCCCATCGCCCGCGGCCTGTAGCGTTTGATAGTCGGGCCTTCGTCGACCCGGATCTCCCGCACGAACAACACGTCGGTGTCGGCGTCGTCATTGTGTTCGGCGTTGGACGCGGCGCTGTTCACCACGTCGCCCACGATCTTGGCCGCCCGCTTGTTGGTGAACTCCAGGATGGAGACGGCTTCTGGCACGCTCTTGCCCCGCACGGCGTCGGCGACGAGCCGCGCCTTGCGGGGGGCGATGCGCACGTACCTGGCGGTTGCCTTCATCGGCGCCTCGCCGTACGGTCGTCCTTGCGGTGCGTCCTGAAGGTGCGGGTCGGCGCGAACTCGCCGAGCTTGTGGCCGACCATGCTCTCCGTACAGAAGACCGGCACGTGCTTACGCCCGTCGTGTACGGCGATGGTGTGGCCGACGAACTCGGGGTAGATCACGCTCGCCCGGCTCCAGGTCTTGAGCATCCGCTTCTCGTTGTTCTCGTTCATCCGCCGGACGCGCTCCATCAGGCGCTCCTCGACGAACGGCTCTTTTTTTGAAGAGCGCGTCACCTAGCGCCTCCTTCCTTTCCTGCGACGACGCACGATCATGGCGTCGGACCGCTTGTGCTTTTTCCGTGTCGGCGAACCCTGGGTGATCTGCCCCCAAGGCGTTACCGGCGCCCGGCCCGACGTGGATTTGCCTTCGCCGCCACCGTGCGGGTGGTCCACCGGGTTCATGACCGTGCCGCGCACCGTGGGACGTATCCCGAGATGCCGCTTGCGGCCCGCCTTGCCCCACCTGACGTTCTGGTGCGACTGGTTGCCCACAACACCGACCGTCGCCCGGCAAGCGGAGCGCACCATGCGGCGCTCGCCGCTCGGGAGCCTGAGCGTCACGTAGCTGCCCTCGCGGGCCGTAAGCTGCGCGCTCGTCCCGGCGCTCCGGGCCATCTGGGCCCCGCGTCCCGGCTCCAGCTCCACGGCGTGTACCACGGTGCCGACCGGTATGCGGTTCAGCGGCAGCGTGTTGCCCACGTCCACTTCAGCCTCAGGGCCGCTCTCGACTATGGAGCCAACCGACAGGTTGCGCGGCGCAAGGATGTAGCGCTTCTCTCCGTCGTGGTAATGAAGGAGAGCTATGTTCGCCGAGCGGTTGGGATCGTACTCGACAGCCGCAACGGTGGCGGGAACGCCGTCCTTCTGGCGCTTGAAGTCAATGATCCGGTATCGGCGCTTGTGGCCGCCGCCGATGTGGCGGGTGGTGATACGCCCGTGGTTGTTGCGCCCGCCGTGCTTGTGCAGCTTGGCGGTCAGGCTCTTCTCTGGCTTGTCTCGTGTGACCGAATCGCGTGTCAGGACCGAGGAGTTCCTCCGGCCCGCGCTCGTCGGCTTGTAACGTCTCGCAGGCATCCTAGACTCCCTCGAACAGTTCGATGCGGTCGCCCTCGGCCAGCTTAACTACCGCCTTCTTCCACGAGGACGTGCGCCCCCGCGTCAGGCCCTGGCGCTTGGGCTTGCTCTTGACGTTGGCTGTGTTCACCTTCGCAACGCTCACGTCGAAGGCATCCTCGACTGCGTATTTGATCTGATTTTTATTGGCCCGCCGGTCTACGTGGAAGGTGTACTGACCCTCCACCTCCACGAGGCTGTAGCTCTTCTCCGAGATGACCGGACGGATTATTATCTGATGCGGGTCCATTAGCTTTCCTCCCCGGAGATTCTCCCGTAGGCCGCCCGCGAGAACACTACCTCCCGAGCCCGCAAAAGCTCGTACACACCGTACTCGTAAGGCGCGACCACGGTAACTTCGGGCAGGTTTCTGAAGGAGAGCGCGGCATTCCGCTCGTCGTCGGTCAGCACGAGCAGCACCGGACCCGTCACCTCCATGGTCCCGAGCAACTCCTTCGCCCGCTTTGTGGAAGGGTCGTCGAAGGAGAGCGAGTCGAGTACGAACACCTCGCCGTCCGCGGCCTTGGCAGAGAGAGCGCCGTCGAAGGCCGCCCTTGCCTCTTTCTTGTTGATCCGCTTGCCGTAGCGGGCTGGCTTGGGCTTCGGTCCGCCCCATATCCCGCCGCCGACCCGAACCGGGGACTTTATGTCGCCAGCGCGGGCGCGGCCTGTGCCCTTCTGGCGATACAGCTTCGCGCCGGAACCCCGGATGTCGCTGCGCCCCTTCGTCGAGGCCGTGTAGCGCCTCTTGGCGTCGAGTTCTGCCACCACACCGCGGTGGATGACGTGCTCCTTCGGCTCCGTCGTGAATCTTGGACCCGTGAGGTCCAGGGACGACTTATCGTCGCTGCGGGCGTCGAATACCTGTGCCTGGGCCATCCTACTCACCCGCCTTCCGAATCTTCACAACCGCGTTCCTGCCACCGGGGACGCCGCCGCGAACCCAGATCTCACCGTTCTCCACGTCAACGTTAACGACGCGCAGGTTCTTGACCGTGACCTCCTTGTTGCCCATCTGACCCGGCATCTTCTGCCCGCGAAAGATGCGCGCCGGGTCAGCCGAAGCCCCGACCGAACCTGGAGCCCTGACGTTGTGCGAGCCGTGGGAGACCGGGCCGCGGCCGAAGCCGTGGCGCTTGACCGTCCCCTGAAAGCCCTTGCCCTTCGAGGTCGCGCTCACGTGTACCGTGTCGCCGACCTCGAAGACATCAGCGCCGATGCTCTCACCAACCTCGCCCGTGACGCCCCGCAGTTCCTTCAGGTGCCTGCGCGGCGGGGTCTCGTGCTTCTCGAACTGCCCTGCGTGAGGCTTGTTGACCTTGCGCGTCGGGACGGTCCCGAAGCCAACCTGAACGGCGTCGTAGCCGTCCGTTTCGGCGGTGCGAGAGGCGGTGATGAAGTTCGGCTCCACCGTGATCACGGTCGCGCTCACCAGCGTGCCGTCATTCTCGAAAGCCTGCGTCATGTGCTTCTTGCGTCCGAAAATTGCCGTTGCCATAACTTTAAGTCGCCTTG